>OFET01000513.1_pt1 | contig 22685 bp, 21 predicted proteins | sample 1521211 | NCBI WGS metagenome assembly OFET01 (sample SAMN03766358, study PRJEB24113) | microbial mat metagenome | isolation source: enrichment culture HLUCC-A from microbial mat sample contains cyanobacterium...
ATTTTAGATTGCTGGTGCTGAGCATTGGGATTGTTCTAAAGAAAGAACAGAAGGGGAAAGTCTGGGAAAGAAGAAATTCTGACGCCCTTTCCAAGGGCTATTTGGGAGATTCCACACAGGACGCCAGGAAGTATGTCAGAAGCGATAAACCCATTGTAGGCATTGGGGTATAGCGGTTGTCAAGAAATCTCTTATTTGTGACCAAGAATGACCACTTTCTGACAAAAAGCATTTTTTTTACCGACCACTGCAAAACCACTGCAAAACATATGCAAAACATGTACATGTTTTGCATATGCAATTTATGTACATGTTTTTAGCAATGAAAAAAAGAAAATGAAAGTCGAAATTTTTTTTAGATAGAGGGAACGACGTCAGTAAAGTTTTACCTATCGTGGAAAGAATCTTAAAGGCGCGCCTTTAAGATTCTTTCCATTACCCGACGGGCAGAGAGATATCAAGAGCATCACCTTTAGTCAGATCCGCCCGTCTTTTCTGTATGGCGATGATGCGATTGAATCCTATGTGGGCAAGCGCTACTCGCCGCTAGACGAGAATGACAAAATCAAAGACCTGGCCGTGGTAGTGGCAGCCGCCCTAGCTCAGGTGTTTCCGAATGGTGGGCCAATTGAGCTGACGCTCGGTGTCTCCAGCCCTATTTTTTACCAAGGAATCGAGGAAGAGATGATCAATGAACTGAGCAAGCTGACCGCTGGCTTTTCATACGGCAGTCATCAATATGTGGTGTTGCTAGGCTGGGTTGGGTGGGTTCTTTTCAGAAGGGTTTTCGATTTAAAGTGCGTTTTAAGCAGTGATTTTCTGATGTCTACCCATGCCTATGTATTAGGTTGAGCGAAAGGCTTAGAGGCTAAGTGCGATCCTCGCTGCGTCTAAGCATGAGCTAGCCAGCCAGGGCGATGCAGAGCAGCTGAGTAGCGCAACTGAATCCACAGTTGAGAAGCCGTCTAGATATGGGGGTGGCGTTTTTGAAGCGATTATCAAAAGGATCGACCCTGATGGCCTAGCTCGTTACGAAGCTCAGATGGCTGAGGCACAAAGGCCAGCGCAGCCAGTGCCGGAACAGCAGGTGGCAGAGCAGGAGAGTAAGCGTCAGCGTCACCGTCAGATTTACCAGCAATATGCGGCGAAGTTTGTGGGTAAGAGCGTCTATGAAGTGCGATCGCCTAGTGGTACGTCAACTGATGAGCGAGCTGCTGACTGAGCGTGGTGGCAAACGACTGAGCGATGATGAGATCAGGCAGGTCGGCAGCATTTTGCTACAGGGGCCGGTTGCCCAGCAGCTAAAGCAGACGCAGACGCAGGGTAAGGAAGCAGGAATGAAGTATGCGATGGAAGAGCTGGCGAAGGCGCGAAAGGTGGTTGAAAAAGCGCAGCGCCGCAGCCGCGATCGGGGAAAGGAATTGTAAGTGACCCTATTTCGCAGTTTCACTACATGTAGGTCACAAGCGAACTTTCGTGGTGCCACATTCGCAAGATAGTGTAAATCGGTCATGATCTCATTCCAGCGCATGAGTTTTCGGCCTTTCCTTACTTTTCTCCACTCTTATTGACCGTTAGTTCCCATACGCAGCGCTCCTGGCCTTCTATGAAATTGGCTCTCAGCTCTGATAGATAAGAACTTTTGGGGTGACGAAGTATCCTAAGCGAACGTAGCGACACAGAGTGCATGTTTTATGACATGGGATCGAAATTTTGTGTTTAGGGGTGCTTGGTCAAGCAGCTATGATATTTATCCCAATATGCACGTACTATAGTGTCGGTCATAAGGTTTTATAACGCTAGGGATTTAACGTTTACAACCTACGCTAATTGTTCGGAATTTTAATGAAGTTAACGCTTGCCCGATTAGAAACACTCTTGATGTCTGCTTGCGATGATCTGCGCGGCAGTATGGATGCAAGCGAATATAAGGAATACATCTTTGGCATGCTGTTTCTAAAGCGGGCCAGCGACCTGTTTGAGCAGCGGCAGGCGGAGATTCGGGCTGAGTCAGAAGCGGCGGGGATGGATGAAGAAGATATCCAGCTGGATCTGATCGATCCTGACAAATATTCGGGCAAGTATTTTTATGTGCCGCCTCGGGCGCGGTGGAATGAAGGCTGGGAAGAGACGGTCATAGAAGATGGCAAGCCCAAACTTGTTCAGCATCCGCCTTTAAAGCATGTGAAAGAGAACGTGGGCACGATGCTGAACAAGGCGCTAGAGGCAATTGAAGATGCGAATGCGGATGCGCTACAAGATGTCCTTAAAGGGATTAACTTTAACCGTAAAATTGGTCAGCGAACGTTGGATGACGATACGCTAGCGGACTTTGTCACGAACTTTGAAAAGATTCCGCTTAAAGATAGCGATTTTGAGTTTCCTGACTTGCTAGGCGCAGCGTATGAGTGGCTGATTAAATACTTTGCAGATTCGGCGGGGAAAAAGGCGGGGGAGTTTTATACCCCCGCTGAGGTGGTGCGCATTTGTGTAGAGGTGTGCGACCCGCAGGAGAATATGAGCGTGTATGACCCGACGGTGGGCTCGGGTGGCATGTTGATTCAGATGCGGGATTATCTGCGGGAGAAGGGAGGGAGCGCGGAGGAATTGGCGCTGTACGGTCAGGAAAAGATGGGGACAACCTGGTCGATTTGTAAGATGAATATGCTGCTGCACGGGATTTCTCATGCGGATATTCGGCAGGCGGATACGATTCGTGAGCCGCAGCACCTGGGTGAGGGCAATGAACTCAAGCGGTTTGATCGGGTGGTGGCTAATCCGCCGTTTAGCCAGAACTATATCAAGAAGGATTTGAAGTTTCCAGGGCGCTTTCCGGTGATGCTGCCGGAGAAGGGTAAGAAGGCAGATTTGATGTTTGTGCAGCATATGCTGGCGGTGCTAAAGCACGATGGCCGGTTGGCGTCGGTGATGCCACACGGTGTGTTGTTTCGTGGAGGCGAGGAGCGAGCGGCACGACAGCATTTTATTGATAATGGCTATTTGGAGGCGGTGATTGGACTGCCGAGCAATTTGTTTTATGGAACGGGGATTCCGGCGTGCATTTTGGTGATGAACAAGGCGGGGGCGGCTGATCGCGACCATGTGCTGTTTATTAATGCAGATCGGGAGTATCGGGAGGGGAAGGCGCAGAATCATTTGCGACCGGAGGATATTGACAAGATTATTTATGCGTATCGGCATGGAGTCGATATTCCGGGGTATGCGCGACGGGTGCCAAGAGCAGATATTGCAGCGGAAGAGTACAACTGCAATATTCGGCGCTATGTGGACAATGCGCCGCCGCCGGAGCCACATGATGTGCGGGCGCATTTGCAGGGTGGGGTGCCGAGGGTGGAGGTAGAGAGTCTTGCACATTTTTGGCAGAACTATGGTGCTTTAAAGGAAGATGCTTTTGTTTCTCGGGATGAGACTTATCTGGATTTTGCGACGGTACTGAGCGATAAGCGAGAGATTGCTGAGTTTGTAGCAACACATGACAGTGTGATGTCTTGTCATGCGCAGTTTATGGAGACGCTGGAGGAGTGGTGGCAGGAAAATTTGCCGATTGTAGAAGCGTTGGCTCCGGATACGGAGAATCGAGAGGGGCAATCGCGCAATGTATACGATATGCGCAGTAGCTTGCTCGCGAGTATTCAGGAAGCTTTGGCTGATCAAAAATTGCTGACGCCGTTTCAGGTGCGGGGGGCGTTTGCCAACTATATGGATGTGCTAAAGGCTGATTTTAAGTCGATTGCGGCGAGTGGCTGGGGGCCGGAGCTGATTCCGGATGAGGATATTTTGCAGAGTCAGTTTCCGGAGATATTAGCGGAGCAGGAACAGGCGCAGGCTCGGCTGGCGGAGCTGCAAGCGCTGTTCGCGGCGGCGGGGGAGGAGGACTTTGAGGATGAAGAGGATACCGGGGTGTTGCCTGCTGATGAGGTGAAGGGGAAGAAGGATGAGCTGAAGACAGCGACGGCGGAGTGGAAGGCACAGCTAAAACTCGTGAAAGATTTGGCGGGGGATATGTTTACGGAGCTGAAGGGCGAGGGGTTGGTGCCTGCTGAGGCCAAGAAGACGTTTTATTGTACGGAAGGGTTTAGCTCGAAAGCGCCGCAGTTTGCGAATGGTCACCGGATTTTGGGGTTGGCGGCTGAGGCGGGCTATGTGAGTGAGTACACAGGGCCGCTGAAGGATGCGATTGAGGCAGGGGAGTTAGCTTTTGCACAAGCGGCAGGAATCGAGGAGAGTTTGGAGCGACACAAGGCTTTAGATGATGAGGTGAAGGCGCTGCGGGCGACGATTAAAGGGATTGAGAGTAAGCGGGATGAACTGGTGCGGAGTGCGCGGGTGAAGATTTCGGCGGATGAGGCACGAGGGGTGATTGTGGAGCGGTTGCGGCGGGTGCTGATGGGGCTGTATGAGGCGTATTTGCGGGCGGATGTTCGGGCTTGTGTATGGGCGATTGAGAATTTGTGGGGGAAGTATGCGGTGACGGCAAAGGCGATTGAGGCGGAGCGAGATGAGGCTTTGAGACGATTGCAGGTGTTTTTGGTGGAGTTGGGATATGAGTAATAAAGGCATCTCTCAAAATGCTATGCAGAATTGGTCGAACGTCTATTTAAGAAATTGTGTTAGTACGCTCAAAAGCGGATTGTCTAGAAGAATTGTTGAACAAGATATTGGCATTCCCGTCATTACTTCAGGCAATCTCAAAAACGGAAAATTTGATACTTCAAGATTCAAGTATTGGTACGTAAAAGATCCGCAAGGGGCTTTCACTGAAAGCTATGTGCTAGACGACGGTGACATACTACTAAACTTTATAAACAGCGTTGAAAAAATTGGAAAGGTTTGCATATTCAAAGAGATAGGGCGACCGTGTATTTATACAACAAATCTTTTTAGAATTAAACCTAGTGAACTTACTACTCAGGAGTTTTTATACTTTTTATTAAGCTCTGGAGGAGTTGAAAAAGAGATCAAGGCAATCACAAAACCTGCTATCAACCAAGCGTCTTTTACCACTGGAGACTTTCTAGGGATTCAAGTTAAGCTCCCTCCCATAATTATCCAAAATAAGATTGTCAAGATCTTGGAGGCAATTGATCGCGCGATCGCATCCACCGAAGCCCTCATAGAAAAATACCAGCACGTCAAAGCGGGGCTAATGCACGACCTGTTTACCCGTGGGATTGGTGCCGATGGCAAACTGCGTCCTCCCCGAGAGCAAGCTCCTGAGCTTTATAAAGAGAGTGCGATCGGTTGGATTCCGAAGGAGTGGGAAGCTCTACGGTTGCGAGATATTTTAGAAGAGTCTGGCGGGAAACTACAAACTGGTCCCTTTGGCAGTCAGCTACATGCTTACGAATATACTCTTGAAGGTGTGCCTTTTGTGATGCCTCAGAATATCATCAATGGAAAAATTGACGAGTTAGGGATTGCTCGTATACCAGAAAACCGTGCGCAAACTCTTTACCAACACAGATTAAAGATTGGAGATATTATTATCGCTCGGAGAGGAGAACTGAGTAGAGCAGCGGCTATTTCAAAGATAGAAGAAGGGTGGGTTTGTGGCAGCGGTTGCTTTCTGCTGAGGCTTGGAGGGAACAGTTTAGACGCGCGGTTCTTCTCATTACTATATCGTCATACATTTGTACAGGGGCAAGTGGCTGGGCTTGCTGTTGGTTCCACTATGCCTAGTCTCAACAATGAAGTTATGGGAAAACTTATATTTCCATATATGAGTAAAACTGAGCAAACAGCAATAGCAGATAGAGTCGAATTGATTGGAGCACGAATTAATACTCTTACTTTAGAGCTTATTAAATCCTCGAAACAAAAATCTGGACTCATGCACGATCTCCTCACCGGCAAAGTCTCCGTCACTCCTGACTCTACAGCGATTACCTATGTCTAAATACACATACAATTAGGACATGCAAAACTACCCATACCGACTGTATTCAAAGACCGAGCTACTAACGTAACGGTAAAGCCAAATGCAAATTACCTTGAATATTCCAGACCAACTCATGCAGGCGCATCCTCCTAACTCAGCAGACTGGATGCGCGAAATCGCAGTTGCCCTGTTTCAACAAGAACTCATTACTCTGGGCACCGCTAGCCAAATTGCAGGTATGCACCAAATTGAATTTCAAGCCTTGCTATCTGATCGGGAAATTTGTGTTCATTACGACCTAGCCGACTATCAAGCCGACATCGAAAGCTTGCGAGCCAATAACTGGCGATGATAATCATCAGCGATACATCGCCCATCAGCAATCTGCTACTCATCGGTCAGCTTTCCCTTCTCAAAGTACTCTACGGACAGTTAATCATTCCTGACGCCGTCTTCCAGGAAATCAAAGCCCTAGAGACCTTTGCTATTGACGTATCTGGCGTTCAAACCGCAGACTGGATCGAGGTTCGGGCAGTGTGCGATCAGATGCTAGTTGAAAAGCTAGTTACGGAAGTCGATAGAGGCGAAGCAGAAGCGATCGCCCTAGCCATAGAGCTAAACGCCGAACGACTGCTGATTGACGAACGCATTGGTAGACGAGTCGCCCAGCGATACGATCTCAAAATTACAGGATTGCTAGGTGTTCTAGTATCAGCCAAACAAAACAAATTGATCGACGAATTAAAGCCCGTCTTGGATCAACTCATCCAACAAGCGAAATTTCGCGTTCATGCAGACCTCTACCAGCAAATTCTCAAAGATGCTAACGAAACGGTACCCTACCCTTAGCTTCTTCCTCTGTAAAATCGAATCTTAGCGTCAAAACCCTGGTATGAGCGAATACACCGAAGTAGAACAACCCTTCTTACACCAACTCGCTACCCTCGGTTGGCAAACCATCGATCAGGGCCAGGGCATTCCCAGCGATCCCACCATCAGCCTGCGCACCACTTTCCGCCAATGGCTCCTCCCCAATATCTTCAATCAATCCGTCGCCGCCCTCAACACCGTTTCTACAGAGGGAGCCGGTACCTCCTGGCTCACCCCCAAACAGCTCCAAGACCTCCAAGACCAAATCGGTCGCCAGCCCAACCGCACGCTGCTAGAGGCCAACGAAGCCATCCAAAAGCTGTTGTTTAAGGCCCAAGTAGACACCAACGAACAAACTGGTGAACAAGACCCCGTCGTCAAGCTCATTGACTTCGCCCACCCCGAGCGCAACCAGTTCCACGCCATCAACCAGTTCCGCATCGACACCCCAGGGTGCGTCAAAGCCTTCATCATCCCCGACATTGTTCTGTTTGTTAACGGCATCCCCCTCATCGTTATCGAGTGCAAAAAAGGCAGTGCCACCTGTGCCAACCCCATGGCCGAAGCCTTCACCCAGCTTCAGCGCTACATGAACCGCCGCCCAGACACCACCCAGCAAGGTCTAAAAGAAGGCGAACCAAAACTCTTCCACACCAATCTTCTGCTCATCCGCAGCACTGGCATCGAAGCGGATTACGGCACCATTACCTCCGGCGCAGAACACTTCTACCCCTGGAAAACCCAATGGCCCCAACCCGACGACATTGCTAAGGACATGAACCCCCAGCAACAGCTAGTCAACGGGATGCTCAACAAAGCCAACCTGCTCAGCATCCTACGTACCACCAGCGTCTTCATGGATACTGACGGCGGCCCCCGCATCAAAGTCGTATGCCGCTACCAACAGTTCCGCGCCGCCCACAAAATCATCCAACAGCTGCGCACCGGCACCACCGCCACCGAACGCAGCGGCGTCATTTGGCACACCCAGGGCTCCGGCAAAAGCCTCACTATGGTCTTCGTTGCCCGTCTTATTCGGGCCTCCTTCGACCTAGCCGACTACAAAATTCTCCTCATCAATGATCGTGTTGATCTTGAAAAGCAACTCAGCAAAACGGCCACCCTCATCGGTGGCCGTATCCACACCATCGACAGCACCGACACCCTACGCACCCAGCTCGCCACCGACACCTCAGATGTCAACATGGTGATGGCCCACAAATTCCAGCAGCGCGATACCGCTACCCCGCTCAAGGTCGCCGAAGCTCTCGGCACCTACCTCAGCATCCCCAGCGCAGAAACCTTTGGCATCGTCAACAGCTCTCCCCGCATTGTCCTAATGATTGACGAAGCCCACCGCACCCAAGGCTCCGACTTAGGCGACAACATTTTCGAAGCCTTCCCTAACGCCGCCCGGATCGCCTTCACCGGCACCCCCCTCATCACCGACCGCCATGGTGAAAAGAAAACCCACAAACGCTTTGGCGACTACATAGACACCTACCGCCTCATGGACGCCGTCGCTGACGGCACCACCCTGCAAATACTGTACGAAGGCCGCACCGCCGACGCTGCTCTCAACGACAAACACGGCTTCGAAACCCAGTTCGAAAACCTCTTCAAAGACCGTACCCCCCAAGAACTGCTCGCTATCAAGAAGAAATACGGCGCAACCGGCGACCTGCTAGAAGCCGAAACGCGAATAGAGGCGATCGCCCAAGACCTGGTCGCTCATTACCTACAGCACATTTTCCCCAACGGCTTTAAGGCCCAAGTCGTGTGCCACTCCAAACGCGCCGCCGTTCGCTACCAGGTCGCCATCACTCAATCTCTCACAGATACCGCCCGCCAACTCGCCGCCCAGCCCACCGTAGATCTGGACACTCTCAAAAAAATCCGCTTCCTCAAAGCCGCCGTCGTTATTTCTAGCGACGGCACCAACGAAGACGCCTACATTACCGCCGCCCGCAAGCAAGCTAAAGCTTGGGACGCCGTCAACAACTTTTGCAAAGGCTTCGACTTTGACGATCCTGATAAGGTCAACACCGGCATTGCCTTTTTAGTGGTGTGCGACATGCTCCTCACCGGCTTTGATGCCCCCATAGAACAGGTGATGTACCTGGATAAAAAGATTAAAGAGCACACGCTTTTGCAGGCGATCGCCCGCACCAACCGCGTCAAAAAAGGAAAACAGCGCGGCTACATCGTGGACTACATCGGCCTCACCGAAAACCTCACCGACGCCCTTACCCTGTACGCCGCCGCCGATGAGCAGCAAGAACTCGCCTTTGGCCTCAAAAGCATCGCCTCCGAAATCCCCGTCCTCGAAGAACGCTACCAGCGTTTGCTACAACTCTTCTCAACTCATCACGTCAGCCATCTGCGCGAATATGCGGAAGGCACTTTATCCAACTCAGAAGCCGATGCCGCCGTGGTACACCAAGCCGTAAAGCTGCTCAAAGACGAAAAGCTGCGCGTTGACTTTGATGTGTACCTAAAGAAATTCCTCACCAGCTTAGAAATTGTTCTACCCAACCCCATCGGCCACCCCTACCGTATCCCCGCCAAGCGCCTCGGCTACATCTTGCGCGTCACCAAAGAACGCTACAAAGATACCAGCCTAGACCTGGATGACGCCGGACAAAAAGTAAAAGACCTCATCAACGAGCACCTCATCAGTCTCGGCATTAATCCTAAAGTACCGCCCGTAGAGCTGCTTTCCACCGACTTTATCGACCAGCTCAACCAGCACGCAGGCGGTAACCCCGAGGCTAAAGCCAGTGAAATGGAACACGCCATCCGCAAACACTGCACCGTCCACCACGACGAAGACCCCGCCTTTTATCGCAGCCTTTCCCAAAAGATTGAAAACCTGATTGATCAATATCAAGATCAGTGGGAGAAACTGGCCGAGGAGCTAGAGAAAATTCGCAGCGAAGCGATCGTTGGTCGCCAGCAAGGCGAAGATGGCATGAGCCAGGAAGCCACCACCTTTTATGCCCACATTGCTAATGAAGCCTTCGGTAACGAAGACGTGCCCGCAGCCGCCAAACCCAAAATGAAAGCTCTGATGGAAGCAGTTGTCGAAACTTTGCAAGACGCCATTGGTAGCATCGACTTCTGGAATAATAGCGACAAGCAAAAGAAAACCCGTAGCGAGATTAAAACCGCTCTCACTCTTACTGGCATTGCCGAGCTAAAAATAAATCGCGAGCGTATCGCTATCGAAATTATGAAACTCGCCAAAAATCGTCACGATGCCCTGCTAAAAGCCCCAGATGATTGCTCCCAAGAACTACCATGACCTGCACTACCCGCTGTATTAGAGATATTGAATATCAGTTATTGCCCAGTCGCTCGCGTCGGACTACAGACATTGTGATTGAGCGCGATGGCGTGGTGACCGTGCGATCGCCCATCGGCTCTACCCCAGAGCAGGTAGATGCTGTAGTGGAAAGCAAGCGCCTGTGGATATATCGCAACCTAGCCGAGTGGAAAGCCCTGAACGCCAGCGCTGTAGTCCGCGAATGGGTAAACGGTGAAACCTTTTTATACTTGGGACGTGCCTATCGGCTTACAGTGGCCACGGATCAAGACTGCACCTTACAGCTAAAAGAGGGGCGATTTCGCCTCGACAGTAAAGTACTAGAAAAAGGCGGAACCGCAGCGGCAAAGCGAGCCTTTGCCGATTACTTGGCCAGTAAAGGAAGGGAGCGATTAGGCGATCGCATCCAGCATTTCTCACCCAAAGTCGGCGTTCAAGTTGCAGGTCATACCATCAAAGATATCGGCTATCGTTGGGCTAGCTGCGGCAAACGCAACCATCTCAACTTTCATTGGAAATGCATGATGGCCCCACTCAAAATCATTGACTACATTGTCGTACACGAGCTGTGTCACCTACATTATCGTGACCACAGCGACGCCTTTTGGAACGAAGTCGATAAAGTCATTCCAGACTATCACGAGAGAAAAGCATGGCTGAGAAAGCATGGTGCTAGTTTGACAGTATAGGAATATCATAGGGCTGTGAAAATAACCCCAAGATCTTGTCGAGTTCTAGGGGAATGGTGTTGCCGATGTCTGGGATGAATCTAAGCTTGCCATCGATGGGCACCCAGGGTGCAATCACTCATTACATCCCTGATTTCAGCAACGCCAGGGAATAGATTGGCAGCGACGGAGGGTTTGAACTCATACTCGGTGATCGCAGAGGGTCGATACTTGTCGTTATCGACCCTCTGCGATCACATAACTGAAACACCTAATCGCATGAAAAGATGAACCACGCCCTTTTATCGCTATAAAATAAGTTGTATCTTTCCTCTCATTTACATGAATTCATTCTACCTGTGTAAATCGATACTCATCCGAAACTTCGTTGCTATCTTGATGTTCTTTTTCTTTCCTTTCAAAGATGCTACTGCGGTAGAAAGAGAAAGCATAGCGAAACAGTCTTTAGAGAGTGGATATCGCGCTACTGTCTCGCAGATCTTCGCACTAGAAATAGGAGCTGATAAAAACACTTCGGCACTCAAAGAAGAAGATTCGGTAGGTGGAGAAACGGAAGTTAAAATTTCACATATTAATATCTTATCGGAGTTAGAAGCAGATCTATCTCAACAGCTTATAAACTCAGTCCATAGTTCTCTCTCTATAGAAGAGGGAAGTGTTATTACTGATTCCATCCTAAGTACTGAACTCAAAAGTATATTTAATACCGGATTTTTCTCTAATGTACGAGCCATTACTGAAGCGACTTCTTCCGGAGTCGAGCTGTTCATCTATGTATCGCCTAACCCTGTTCTTTCTCACGTAGAGATTTTTGATAAGCGAGTACTTCCAGAGTCAGTTATCGCTAATGTATATGGCGATAAATACGGTAAAACCATAAATTTCAACGAACTTAGAGACGCGACAATTGAGTTAAATAATTGGTATCAGGAGAATGGCTATCTAGTTGCTACTGTGGATCATGCCACTACCGAAGTTGATGAAGAGGGGATTGTAACTATAAGAGCTACAGAAGGTGAGATTGATTCAGTTGATATACAATTCGTTGACGACGATGAGGAGGCTGTAAACGAGAAAGGCGAGCCGATTGTGGGTAAAACGCTTAGCTCGATCATCTTTGAACGGATAGATACGCGTCCGGGCGATATAGTTAGAAAAGAGTCTATTCAAGAAGACATAACCCGCCTCCTTGAACTAGATGTCTTTCAGAATATCTCCGCAGATATCGAACCTTTGCATGAAAATCCGCAAAGATACAAGGTAATTTTCAAGATAGAAGAGAAGGGCACTACTGGGATTGGAGCTTCTCTAAGAATCAATTTAAAGGAAAAACTACTTCTAAATATTAGCTATGAGAAGCTTAACTATGCTGGCAGAGCACAGAAAATTTCTATTAAGAGTTCTTCAGGCTCAACGGGTTTAGGCGTGGAACTTTCTATCGAGAATATAGGTGCTCGTGAAGATGCTACGTCAAAAGAGCAGAGCTTGGCAAAAGAAGTGGCTAAGCTAAGAGATGACGAAATGTTGAACACAGCTATCAAGAAAACGATTGAAATTATAGATATCTATAAAAATAAAGGCTCAGAGGGATATGCCGCTCTCGCATTGAACAATCTCGGAAATCTATATATAGAGAAAGAGAGGAACAGCAAAGCAATAAATTCATTCCAAGAGGCAATTTCTATATTCAAAGAACTTGATAGTCACGGTCTAGAGCTTCTGATGCATGTGAGTATTGCTAACGCTTACAAGAGGGAAGGAAATCCTAAAAAAGCGTTGGAAGAATATAATGCTGCACTTCTGGTGCTTAATATCTTGGAGGAAGATACAGATCTATCTTTCATATTAGGAGATGAAATTTTCAACATCCTAGAATCTGAATGGGGAATCGAGAACAGAGAATTAGACCCAAGACTTAGCAATATGATTCCGGCAGTTAGAGGTGCCATCATTCTCAGTATTGCTAGTATATATAGTTCCATTGGCGACTATCAGCAGGCAATATACATAGCGAATTCTTTTCAGTTGGAAAACAGTTCTAATTCTTTAGGAGACACAGTTGAAGATTTTATAGAGATTCCTGACGCGTTGCCAAAAAAAAAGAATATTCATGAAACTTCTTTTGAGGATACAAAAGAGCTTATTAGCTCTTTTGTATTGAATCAAGAGTTCGTTGAAAATTTCAGAGAAAAACTAGTTAATTCAGTAGATGCTGCGCCTTATTTGATGAGGTCAGTAGCGCTTCAATTGATATATGAAGATCTGGAAGAATCTGAGTTATCTACACTGTATGCAAATCAAATATTCGATGGGTATAACATCTCTAAGGAGGCTATATTCAAAGAACAGGGAAATACATGGATTCTTCTAGATGAGTTGTCTAAATCTATAATCCAAAACATACATTTTTTTGTACAACCAGAAGAGGAAGAAGAAGTCAAAGAAAATATAGACCTGGTGATTTCATTCCTAAAGCAATGGCTATCAGGAGAAAGTTTAGACATAAATGTAGACGTATTAGAAACATCTCTTCGTGCGCTCACAAAAACAACAATTAATGTAGGGATACCTTTTCCTGGTTCCAAGTAAGTTTGTGTGTACTAAAATAGAGTCATAGTGACGACTTGGATGCCAGAGGTGATGGCCAAGAGAAAGCAACGAGGAACGGCTGGAGACAAGACGATATGTCTCCCCATCGCCGAGGGTATCGATTATGCCGCCTTAGTCGCCGACCGCTCGGCTTATCGTCAGTATTTGGATGAGCAGATAGAGCAGCACCCAGAACTCTTTCCCGTAAACATCCAGCAAGGCTATCGTTTCCATGGACTGGTGCGCTCTTTGCGCCAACAGTTGGAGACCCGTCGGATTTATCTACCGAGCAGCCATGAGGCCTATCAGTTACGCCCTGATTTCGTCACGCCATATATGAGTGAAACCGCCGATGTGGCAGGCAAAGCGCTATATCTCAAGCAGCATGGGATCTCGTACGAGGGCATTTCGTATGTATTAGGGCGCTCAGAGATGCATTAGGTGAACCTATTACAGTCGCTAGGGCGGGTTTCGATCGTCGGCAGCACGGTGAAGCGTGAGGCCTCGCTCCCCCCCATCTCGTAGCGGATGAGAAACATACACGTTGGCTAAAACAGCGAATTTATCTGGCGGTAACCGCCGCCCAGGGCTGTTTATTCGGCAACCATCTGAGCCTTAGTGCTGACAATCAGGGGTTGAAAGCGGCCTATGGTGTATTCCAACAAGAGGCTCATGACCTAGACCCGGACTACCAACCCATGACCGTCACCACCGATGGCTGGGACGCCACTCGCTGGGCGTGGGAACATCTCTATTCAGGGATTGTCTGGATTCTCTGTTTTTTGCACGAAGTGATCAAGGTGCGCGATGGCTGTCGCTCAAAGCCCGACCTCTGCTACGGCTTGCTCAAAGAGCTTTGGCACATTTACCATGCCAAGACAAAACGTCAATTTGCCCAGCGCTTGCGGCGGTTCCTCGAATGGGTGAAGCTGCGAGACCTGCCTAAACCGGTCAAACAACGGCTCCTACGGCTACAAAATAAGTCGCACTTTTTTCAGCGGGCCTATGACTTTCCTGAAGCTTATCGCACCAGCAATCAAGTGGACCGGCCCATGAACTATCTTGACCGTATTCTCTATGCCATGCAAGGCTTTCACGGCACTTTGCAGTCGGCACAGAAGGAAGTGCGGGCGATGGCTCTCTTGTGGAATTTTCATCCTTTTTGTCGCAAGACAAGAACTCTAAAAGAGGGGTGCCTATGTCCCTTTGAACAACTCAATGGGTTTCGCTATCACGATGATTGGATGCGCAATTTACTCATCGCTTCATCCCTTAACGGCAGGAGGCCACTCTCTAAATTACCGCACACAAACTAATGTGGAACCAGGGTTCCGATACTTGATTGAAGGGTGCTCAGTAGACCGTTGAAACTGAGCGATAGTGCTGTCATCTGCAGGATGCCTTGAACCGTTGCTGACTATGCTGACTATACTGGCTGTTGCCCTAGATTTTGACTATCCATTTGGAATCGCTGCGCCTGAAGGCATTCCTGTTATGACAAAACGTCCGTAGTCTGGAATTTGGAATTGCTGAATTGACGACGTGCTAGCTGGCAAAGACTTGTCTTTAAAGGGCAAGATGCAGCTCTAAGTTAGCGATCGCCAAAGATGAAGCATTTTTCAAGTTTTGAGCGCTGAAGGCAGTTGATGACTTTGAGTTTGCTCTTTTTGTAATATAGTCCTCACCCTGCTGCCTTGAGCTGGCATCTAGCGAATATACGAGACTTTTGTGCAAGGCTTCCGGTACAAATTTTGACTTGGCCTTTTCATAAATTGTGTATTCTATTGGCTTGCAATCAGTTATTTCTTCAGTTTCTCCACTGTCTTCGATTTGATTCTCTTCACGGCAGCTCAATTCGTCGAGCTGCTTTAACTCTTCCCTAGAGAGTTCTGGATACCACGTTGCGTGAGCATTCCAAGCTTCGAGTGCTACTAGATCATGGTCACGAATTCTGAGCACTTCTGGAAATAGAAAATCTAACTCATCGCTTGTCTTTCGCTTGTCTAAAGTAGCCAACAGGTCTTGGCGAATAATTGCACTAAGCTCTGTGAGGCGATCGCTTACCGCGTGCCACTCGCCTTGCATTTGATAAGTCATTGCAATCGCCTGCTCAATCACCCACACACATTCACGCCTGCGAAGGTACGCAGCCGAGCCTGCACCACTCATCAGGTGGCTGTTGCTATAGTCTGCAAGAGCCGTAAACATCATATCTCTAGCTGCTCCTATTTCAGCGCTGCGCCGACTAGGGTCTTGCACCTTCATCGCCGACTGCAACCGATTCATCGCTTTTTCAAACAGTCTGTAAGCTCTAGCCAAAATGATTCGATGAGTATTAAATTCAACATCTTTTGACACCTGTTGAATCTGATTAGTAAGTGCCACCTCCACGCCTGAGAGCATTTGCTTAAGGTCAATAAAGCCTTCTTTAACTTCAATACGCATCTGATTTACCTCTTGCCTCAGCTTCAGGGTTTGCCACAAATTGACAAAACCTATCCCTACTCCCAATCCCGTACCTAATCCAATGACGTCGACCGTAGACTGCAAAGTAGCCATTGAATTAATAAGCACTTTAATTCCTTGCAATGTCTGGTAGCCCTGATATAGCTGTCCAGCCTGCATAATCATTTGCGGCGAAACTGCTAAAGGATCAAGAGCTACTCCTATTGCATGAGCTGCGAAGTGTCCGTTAGCAGCATCTCGAACCATTCCAAGCGGAACGCCCGCAACCGTCTTCACAATTTCATATTTTCCTGAGACAAGACCCAGTTGTACCTTAAGCGGAAAATCGTACATGATAGAAACTCCTATAAAAAAGGCACAATCGGTGTTTCGAGGAGCTAGCCAAGTAAGATGCCCAAGAGACCATCGAGCAAGGCTTTGCCCCTTTTTCTAGCTTTATGAACGAATTCAAAGAACCCTAAATAGACTAGCAACTTCTCTTGAGAGATGCCGCGATGAGGCCTAAGCCAAGAACGCAACAGTGACCAAACCCTTCCATCGTGTTGACATGGACTTCGCAAAAGCCATGCCCGTCTTCGCTGCGAGCATATTCCCCCACACTATGACAAACGTGCTCATAAGTTTAGCCCCACGCCTCAAGTCGGGCATAGATGTCATACTCATCGGTGTAAATGAGTGTCCCAGCGCTTACTGGTGCCTGAATAATCGGTTTGATGGTCTGCTGTTGAACATTCGCCAGCATTTTGATGACCCCTTCTCCGCCACACTGAATCATCTCAACATGACTGATTCAAACCCGCATTTAACACAACAAACGCCGTCGAGCCAGCGCAGTTGGCGCACAGTCGCGTAGCATTTGTGGTCATTGATTAGTCTCGAAAGCATTAGCATTGGGGGCTATGGCTAAGCTGCTATTGATTTCACGCTAGCGCGTGAGACTAATGCTGTGCAACCTCCCAGAAACATCTATTGAACCTAAAAAAATACTCAATGATTGTTATGCTAAAGCTATCTTAGCTAGACAGTCTAAGGCAGCTTCAATCTCTTTTAGTTGTAAAGCCTTCCGCTCAATAACTAGAAATTTGGCTTTTTTCTCTGCCAAAACCTTTTGCGAAATTTTCTCCTGTTGTTCTATTTCACTAGACAAAGTAGAACTAAAATCGACAACGTTCCTATGAAAATCCTGAGCTTTCTGGTTGAAGAAGTCTTTAGTATCTTTATCAATCTCTTTAATTCTGTATGGATTCTTCAAAAGAACCTCTATACCTTTTTGAAGAATTTCCGTTTTTAACTTACGCTTGGTGGATTCAGAAACTGGTAACAGTTCAGATATTAATACACTCATCCCAGCTCCTGCTGCAACAGCTGCGCCTACAGGTACTACTACAGGCACTACTACTGGAGCTGCTACCACCGCTGGTGCCGCTGCAAAAAGAGCAAATAACCCTCCAGCGACTGGTGCTACAGGTGCTGCTACAGGTGCTGCTACCGCTGCTGCCCCTACTGCTGCTGCGACCCCAATGCCTCCAACTAGTCCGATCACACCCAAATGTTCCATAAAATCCTCTTTAGACATTATCCCTGATGTAAAATCAAACTTAGGAAAAACATTTGCACTTGAAAGATCAGTTCGCTTACTTGAGCTATTTCTATCAAAGTAGTCATCAATGACTTGCAGGTTTTTCGCAATTTCAGCCTCTAGTTTGTCTGCTTTACGCTTCGCAATATTATTAACGTTCTGCTGCAAAGCGCCCCATTCTTTATACATGTCTTCATAACATTGTCTTTGATAATCTTCAGAAATTTCTTTTTTGTATCTTCGCTTTCTATGCTCAGTACTCCAGTATGTAGACTTCTCAAAAAGGCGCTTTTCTAATCCACTCTTCCAACGATTCTTTGAATCTCTAGCGGCTACCAACAATTCTTCAATCAAAGTCGTCTTCAAATTCTGAATTTTGACATTGATTCCACTAATTTCGCCTATTTTCTCTAACCTTTCTCGTTTTTCAGCCTCTGAAGAGCTGAGTTTATCTTCCCAAGCATCTTCTATCCTTGTAAAACCATCTTTGATACTTGAAGAAAATTGTCGAATAGTTGTAATATTTTTTCTTAAAGTAAAGGCACCTCTCTCCTCTACTAAGAAAGTCTCTAGAGAACCTACAAATTCTCTAAAAGCTTCAGAATATTCATTTGTTGTCTTCGCCAAAGCCGCCTCTAAAGCCATCCGTGCAGATATAAAATGAACTCGTTTTTCACCTTTTATCAAAGGCGAATCCGAGCCGCTTACGATGCTATTAACTCGTTTTTTTACATCCTCAATGTCTTCTGGCAAACTCAGGGAATCCATAAAATTAACCAGTATAAATAGATTCTCAGCAGGCTCATCGCAATCGCCCTTTTGCAAATCGCGCTTTAAATCTTTCAGCAAATTTCGCTCGTCTTGAGTCAATTGTTGCCGAGCACTCGTCAGAAAAATAGCGGCATCTGCATCTTTCAGTAGTCGCTCTGTCACAGCCGTACGGTCAGGATGCTCATTCAGCCCTGGTGAATCAACAATTTCTACGTGGTGACGACATAGCGCTAGCTCTGGATGCTCTAATACAATCTCAACGATATTCGATTCTGCTAGTGCTGTATCACGACTCTCAATGGCTATGGCTTTAGGAATAGATGCCTGCTGTTGATATTCCTCAAAAGGAATTTCTGCCTGCGTTCCATCCTTATAATGGCAAACTACTCGCTTCTCAGACCCATTTTTTATAACTGTCAATACGCCGCTGCATGGAATAGCCCTAACAGGTTGTATCTCTTCACCTAAAAGCGCATTTAAAAAAGTCGATTTACCTTGACTAAACCCACCAGCAACAGCCAAACGAAAGTTTTTCGACTTTATTCTCTTTGCCAACTTTTGGGCTTCTTCCTTTAAAGCTGAAGAAAAAACATCACAATTTTGATCGTCCTGTAATAACTGGAGAAGACTATCATAAATTGAACATAACCGCTCTTGATAGCTTTGAAACTTTTCGAGAGTTGCATACGATGACTGATGGTTAGTTGAAGACATTTTTGGTCGTTTTGGGAGAAGTGAGATGAAAGGGCTGAGATAAATAAAATTAAAGTGTTGTTTCGGATGTTAGCCTCAATTTTTTTCTATCCGCCTGTTTAATATGAGAAACCTATCAAAGTTAAGTGTGGCTTCTGATTATATTTCCCTACATCCCCCACTTAGTGTCTTTTAATTCATAGTTCAAAAAAGGCCAATTTAGGGGGCGTGGTTCAAAACCGACTGACACTTTAAGGTCGTCAGGTCATCTCACGACTTGTCCGCCTGCTTGTGCGATCACTTCCTATGAGTCAAGTCCGTTCCATTGCCGCTAGCCTATCCCCTAATGTTCGCCAAGACATCGGCGTTCAAGTACTGTCGCGCTCGCAACCCATCAGTCACATTGCCGCGACGCACCAGGTCAGCCGCAAATTTGTCTACCAGCAAGGCGACAAGGCACAGCAAGCTCTTGATGAGTCGTTTGCACCATCTCAAAGTGATGATGATGTCTTGTTCCACCTACCCGTGACCAAAAACTGGCTGTACTAGTTGATTTTAGAGTTGGCGCTAATCTGCCATAGCTCGTATCGCGGAGTCGTCTAGCTGTTTCGCGATCTCTTCAATACGCCGATCAGCATCGGCACTGTTCACAACCGGCTTCAGGCAACGGCTAAAGCCGCCACTGCGATCAATCAAAGCCAAGACCTTTCAAGCATTAAGGTCGGCTTACAGGACGAGATTTTCCAGGCCGATAAACCAGTGCTCGTCGGGGTCGATGCCGCTTCGACCTATTGCTATCTGTTGCAGGGTGTCGATCACCGTGACGAGGACACCTGGGGCTGTCATCTGCTGGATGTGATAGCGCAAGGCTTGGAGCCAGACTACACGATCGCCGATGGTGGCAGTAGCCTGCGGGCTGGACAGAAAGCAGTACTGCAAGAGACACCCTGCCACGGCGATGTGTTCCATATTCAGCAGCAGTTTGAGCAAGTTTCTAATGGTCTGAGTCATCGCGGGCAAGGGAGCGAAACACGGCTGATGAAACAGGCTCAGCAAATAAGCAAGACCAGCCTGAAGGACATTGTGGCGCAGAAACTGCTCGGGCAACAGGCTAGCAGAACGCCAAGAGCAAGCGCTGCTCTTGTTGGCTCAGGATGTCAATAACGCTATTGGGTTGGTTCTCTCATGATGTGCTGACTCTGGCTGGGCCATCGCTAGCCGCCTGTCAGGAACTCTTTGACTTTATCGTGAGCGAACTTCAGCAGCGAGAAGATGAGCAGTATCCTGCTGTCCGAAAACTCAGAAAGGCGCTACGCAATCAGCGCGATCAACTGCTGGCTTTTGCCGGTGTGGTTGACCAGAAGTTGGCCGCCATTGCCGACTGCTTTAAGCTTCCGTTGCAGGCCGTGCGGGAGGTCTGCCTGCTGCACCGGAAACACGACACCTCGAATGCCTACTGGGTACGGTGGAACCAGCTGTACAGTCAGCTATCTGGCATGTTTCATGGCGTGATTGAGGCGGTGGGTAAGGCGCTCGAAGAAACCCTCAGAGCTAGTTCGATGGTGGAGAACCTCAACTCACGGCTACGCAATTACTTTTTCCTGCGACGGAGCCTTGGGGACGACTATCTCAGCCTGCTTCAGTTTTTTCTTAATCACCGCTGTTTTATGCGGTCGCAGGTGCCAAAATGCGTGGGCAAAAGTCCGAAGCAATTGCTGACCGGTGAGGCTCATCCACACTGGCTGGAGTTGCTGGGATTTCAGCGGTTCCAAAAAGCGTAGAAACTGACGCAATCAGCCACATAGAGCATCGCTGATGATGCTCTGCTTTGTGCTGTGAGTGTTACCTTAAATCGACCTTTTTTGAACCATCCCCCATCCAAACGCTTCGCCGTGGGCGGGTTTTCACGCTTAGCACCGTTTAAGGTGGATTCAAAGCCTTGCTCGACCAAGCGCTGACGAATATTTTCGACTGTTTTAGTCCGGCACTCGAACGCCCCTGCTATTTGTGCGTCTGTCCAGTTCGCTCCATTCATGTTTGCTTTCAATAGAATCTGGGCGCGACGAACCTTCTGGCCACTGCCAGATAACCGCTTGATCACTTCACGCAGTTCATCCTGCTCGGCTTGGCTTAATTTGACGAGATATCTTTTCTGCATAAAGCGCCTGTTCACTTTATCCAATCTCGCCGATTCCAACAATTTTGCCAACCCTAATTCCTAGATTGGACGCTGCACTAGTTATCTAAAGGCTAATTTGCGGGAATAATTTCTGTGTAGTATTTTATACTCTATTCTTTCTAGATATGTTTCGTAGTATCTTGTTTGCTTCTTCTCTGATTGCGCTATCTGGGACATTTTCCCCCGAAGCCGTCAGAGCTAATTCATCGGTACAGTATGTAGACACTCACTGTGAGTTCTATGTACTGGGACAATTTCGTCCTCAATACTCAATGCCTTGCGTTTATACGATTAGGCAAGGAAGCCACGACATAGACATTCTTTGGGAAGATGGAGTCAGGAGTCAGTTTGAAGCCGTTAATCGCAATCGAGAACGAAATATGGCTGCGATTCATGTAGAGTTTGTAGACTCAAATGGCAGCCCTGTCGAAGCATTCATCGCACAAGGTTGCGATCTCGGTATTACTTTGCCGTCTGGAACGATCTACGTAAAAAATATGGGCTACTGCGGTTAGTTGTTCCTCTTTAAAGGAAGCAATCTCTTCAATCTTTTGACTATTATCAGTATTTCTCTATGACATCTCCACTAAATCCTATTAGAGCTATATCATCTGTAAGAAGTAAAGCAGTAGTGTTTGCCTACGTTTTATTGGTCGCTGTGCTTAGCAAAGCTGCTTTAGCTGCTCCATCTCCTGTTTTTTCCTCAATCTATAGAGAGTTCCGAACACGTGATCATAGAGGTATGGTAATGCGCTTACCTGAAGATTCAGTGCTTCCTTGGTCTAATCTCTATGCATCCTTAAGTGACTATCAGATTGGGTACATTAGAGTTAATCTGACTACTCAGCCCAACTGTCTTGCAAGAGTTTGTGAAATTGGCTACTTCGCAACGTCTACAAAAGAACAGGCTTCGTTGGTGCGGGGAGTTGTGAATCGGCCAGACGTTATTGAAAATTCTCCCATTACCCTCTCCGATGGCATTGTTGGCACATATCATCATGTAAATCATAGAGGTGTGTCCGCTGGCCCGTTCTCAGTTGTTATGTGGGAGCAAGGTGGACAGTATTATCTCATTAGTCTTCCTGGAACTTCACCAACGGCACGGCAGCAAATAATTGACATAGCTACGTCTATGGCAAGTGAAGAACCAGTAATTCCATAGTAGTCGTGAGATCGGGAAAAATGTGGAAAAGCTAGGAAACTCGTTGAACAGACCTTCAAGCGACTTGAACTCTGGAGACCATTGCTCAACGGCTTTACGCCAGTCGCCATCTAGCACCTTCGTCCTGACCTGTAAAAGCAGGTGTGCCCTTTTCTGAGTCCACCCCATCCGTTGCTTTTTGACCACGTGCTCACATCACCCCTACTTCCGACAAGTCGCACCGATACTCAAGTCTGACAAGTAACATAATTTCGGTACAATTGCTCATGCTGGCACTGGTTCCGTCAAGTGGGAAAATCCGCTGAAGCTTCTTCTGGGCAAGGGTTTCAGTCATTCGATCCAAAATCAGCTGTGATCCTTGTATGCCAATGGTTTCGAGCGACTTATCCCATCCGACGGAACCAGTGCCCAATGTATTGATCCGGCAATTAAATAAGCATTGTTTTTAGGCCAGAGTTCAAGA
>OFET01000514.1_pt1 | contig 22666 bp, 23 predicted proteins | sample 1521211 | NCBI WGS metagenome assembly OFET01 (sample SAMN03766358, study PRJEB24113) | microbial mat metagenome | isolation source: enrichment culture HLUCC-A from microbial mat sample contains cyanobacterium...
CAGCGCGGTGAAACAGACGCCAGCGGTGCCGCACGCCCGCTCTACGCCGCCGCACGCAGCAGTGGCGTCAAGCTCGCGCCGAGAGGCGCCCAACCGCATCGCCGTGAATAAGAGAGGCTAGAACCGTCCCCAGACGAAGCGGCTGGACAGGGCATAGTTCCAGACCGACCCGATCAGGATGCCCGCGAGCGCGGCGAGCGCCCAGAACACCCCCTGGCTCTCCAGTAACGTCGCCACCGCCACGTTGGCGAAGCCGCCCACCGCGCAGGTTCCGCAGAAACCCAGCCAGCCGCGCAGAACCGCACCCGCACCGCGCAGACGCTGGTCGCGATAGGTCAGCCAGTTGTTGAGCCAGAAGTTGAAGCTCATCGCCACCAGCACCGCGAGAGCCTGCGCCAGCGTGAAGCCTTCCTCGTAGACGAAGAGCAGCGCGGTCAGCACCGCGAAATGGACGATCACGCCCAGCGCGCCGACCGTGCCGAACAGGGCGAAGCGGGTGGGGATCAGGCGGCCCATGGTCTTGTCGTAGAGCCCGGCGAGGAAATCGAACAGGATCGCGCGGTCGAGCTTGCTCACCCCTTCGCGCCGGGCCGCGAAATCGAGCGGGAATTCCCTGACGCGCAGCGGCCTGTCCGAAGTGGCGAGAAGGTCGAGCAGGATCTTGAAACCTATGCCGGAGAGGCGCGGGACGAGCGCGCGCGCCGTCGCGGTCGGCAGCATGAAATAGCCGCTCATCGGGTCGGTCAGCTCCACGCCGGTCAGGGAGCGCGCGATGCGGTTGGCAAGTCCCGAAAGCTTCTCGCGCTCCGGGTTCGCCCAGTTCGCCGTGCTCGCCCCTTCGGCAAAGCGGCTGGCGACGCAGACGTCCGCCTCTCCCGCCTTCAGCGCCGCGAGCATCGGCGGCAGCAGGGCGGGATCGTGCTGGTGGTCGGCGTCCATCACCGCGGCATAGGGGGCGGCGGTGGCGCAGAACCCCTCGATCGCCGCGCTCGCCAGGCCGCGCCGCCCGATCCGCTGGATCACCCGCACCCGCCGGTCGGTCAGCGCCAGCGCGCGCGCCTCGTCCGCCGTGCCGTCGCGGCTGTCGTCGTCGACGATCAGGACTTCCCAGCCCTCCGGCCCGAGCGCGCCCTCGATCCGCTCGACCAGCGGGGCGAGATTGCCGCGCTCGTTGAGCGTCGGAAGGATGATGGCCAGTTGGAGCATGGCGCCCGCGGCGGATCAGAGCCGCTCGCGCACCGCCGCGCCGATCGCCTCGGTGCCGTGATCGCCGCCGAGGTCGCCGCCGCGGATCCCGTCGGCGAGCGCCTTGGCCACCGCCGCCTCGATCCGCGCGGCGTCCTCCTCGCGGCCGAAGGAATGGCGCAGCATCATCGCCGCCGACAGGATCGTCGCCATCGGGTTCGCCCTGCCCTCGCCGGCAATGTCGGGCGCGCTGCCGTGGATCGGCTCGTAAAGGCCGAAAGTGCCGTATCCCGTCTGCCGTTCGCCCAGCGAGGCGCTCGGCAGGAGGCCGATCGAACCGACCGCCGCGCTGGCGAGGTCGGACAGGATGTCGCCGAACAGGTTGCCCGTGAGCATCACCCGGAACTGCGCCGGGTGCGCGATCACCTGCATCGCGGCGTTGTCGACATACATGTGGGAAAGCTCGACCTCGCGGTAACCGCCTGCGACCTCGCTCACCACGTCGCGCCAGACCTGGCTGGTTTCGAGCACGTTGGCCTTGTCGACGCTCGTCAGCCCGGCTCCCATGGCCTTGGCGGCGCGGAAGGCGACATGGGCGATGCGCCGGATTTCCGGGGCGCTGTAGGCCATTTCGTCCCAGCCCTCGCGCTCGCCCGAATCCGTGGTGCGCTCGCCCTTCTTCCCGAAATAGACGTCGCCGGTAAGCTCGCGCACGATCAGGATGTCCAGCTCGCGCGCGATTTCGGGGCGCAGCGGCGAAAGGTGTTCGAGCCCTTCGAACACCCTGGCCGGACGCAAGTTGGCGAACAGGCCCAGCTCCTTGCGAAGGCCGAGGATCGCCTGTTCGGGCCGCAGATGGCGTTCCAGCCCGTCGCAGGACGGATCGCCCACCGCGCCGAACAGCACGGCATCGGCGGCGCGGGCCATTTCCAGCGTCTCCTGCGGAAGCGGGTGCCCGTGGCGCCTGTAGGCGATCCCGCCGACATCGCCTTCGAACAGGGTGAGCTGCGGCAGGGCAAGGCTTTCGAGCACGCGCACCGCCTCGCGCGTGACTTCAGGACCGATCCCGTCGCCGGGCAGCACCGCGATTTTCATTCAACAGCCCCTCACCTCACCATCCGGGCAAGCCGTTCGCCCAGGAGGACGCGCGCGGCCATACCATCGCCCGGGCTTCCTGCAAGGGCGTGCCGCCCCATCGGCCCGTGCAGCGCGCGGAAGGCGGCGAATTGCTGCTCCAGCGGCGCATCGAGCGGCGGGGCGGCCTCGCCCGGCGGCGCGCCATAGCCGGTCTCGCGCAGCAGCAGCGTCTCGTAGGCGACCATCGCGCCGAGCCAGCCGCGCGCCGAGCGCGCATGGCAGATCGCCCCGAGCAGCCCGTCGAGCGCGCAGTGCAGGGCGGGGTAAGGATTGCGTTCGGGCAGGGCCGAGGCGGTGAGCGTGCAGGCCCACTGGATCGCCGCGGCGGGCAGCGGCTCGGTCATCCAGGGGGCGCGGCTTTCCTCGAGTTCGAGCCGGGCGAAGGGCAGTTGGCTGTCCGATTTGGCGGAAAGTTCGAGCGCGACGCGGTTGCCGGGTATGACGACGGGCCGCATCCGCCGTCCGCGTCCTCCGGCGACATAGGCCGCGACAAGGCCGTGCCGTTCGGTCATCAGCCGCGCGATCACGGCATTCTCGCCATGGGCGCGCGCGGCGAGCAGGATGGCAGGCGCGCGCAGGTGCATGACGCGCGCGCCTCAGCCGGTCACTTCGCGGCGAGCTTCGCCTCGAGTTCGGCGACCTTCGCTTCGAGCGCGTCGGCCTGTTCGCGCGCCTTCTGCGCCATGGCCTTGACCGTGTCGAATTCCTCGCGGGAGACGAAATCCATGCCGCCCATCGCCTCGCGCAGGCGTTCGCGCGCATTGTCGCGCGCCTCGCGGCTCATGCCGGCAAAGGTACCGGCCGCGCTGTTGGCGAGTTTGACGAAGTCGGCGATGATCGGGTTCTGGCTCTGCATGGCGTCTATTTGGTTGCGAGGGCGCCGTTTGTCCAGCGGTTACGCGTCACTCCGCGCCGAGGTCGAAGCGTTCGATCGCCCCGCTCGGGTTCGCCGGGCCGCCGTCCGGGTTCTCGGCGATGAACTGGTAGTTGAGCGCCGCGGCGAAGCTCGCCCAGGCGAGATAGGGCAGGAGCAGGATCCCCGCCCATTTGCGCACCCGCCAATAGAGCACGACGACGAAGAGCAGGCTGACCACCGAATAGCCCAGCACGTAAAGCGCGATCCGCATTTCCTGCAGCCCGAAGAACACCGGCGTCCAGGCGAGCGGGCCGATGAAGTGCAGCGCGAAGACGCCCAGCGCCAGCGCCCGCCCGCGCGCGCCCCACGCGCTCGCCACCAGCGCGCTGGCGAGCCCGATCATGACGTAGAGCACCCCCCACACGATCCCGAACACCGCCGGCGGCGGGAAGATCGCGGGCTTTTCGAGCGCGGCGAACCATGGCGTGTCGGCCCCGCCGATCTCGCCCGAAACGAAGCCGAGCAGCACGATCAGCGGAACGAAGAACAGGGACCAGCGCAAAAAGCTTGTGCGCAACTGCCCTTTCGAAGCGAGTGTATGCATCACCTCTCCCGGCGATCCGCCGATCCGGCGGGCGGGGGCTGCGCCGCCCCTCGTCCCCGCCTCTCGCGCGAGTCGCCCTGCCTATGCCGGGGCCACTGCCCAGGCATCGCGCGATACACAAGCACGGGGCGAAGGCCAATCGCACCCGCCCGAACCGCGACGATGCCCGGCGCGCGGCTGTCCCGAAACCGGACATCCCCTGCGCGTTTCGGGGGACGCAAGGTGAAATGAGGCGAAATTATGACGATTTCGGTTAGCAAGGCGGGCGCATTCTGCTACTCACGCCGCATTCTTGCCGCGATTCGGGGCGCTATGCGGCAGGAAATCCCACGCGCGTCCCAATCCAAAATCATGGCCCCGGTCAAGGGGCCGATTAGGGGAACACGAAAATGAAGACCACCAACCTTTTCTCGCTGATCGCCGTTTCCGGCGCCCTCGCTCTCACCGCCGCCTGCGCCGAGCCGGCTGAAGACGCCGCCACCGAAGCCGACACCACCTCGGTCGAAGAAACCGAAATGGCGCCGGAAGGCGAGATGGAAGGCATGGACATGGGCGAAGAAGGCATGGCCGAAGAAGGCATGACCGAAGAAGGCATGACCGAAGAAGGCATGACCGAAGAAGCTCCGGCCGAAGAAGCCGCCGAAGAAGAAGCTCCGGCCGAATAATCGGTCCGGCCTTCGGGCTGACGAAAGGGCCGGTGGCAGCGATGCGCTGCCGCCGGCCTTTTTCGTTGCGGCCATCCACGCGGCCGCGCGCCGGTCCGCCCGATCGGCCGCCCGATCAGCCGCCCGTTCGACCTCGCCGGGCGCTCACCAGGAATTCGACATTGCCCTGCGGCCCGGTGATCGGGCTCGTCACGATTCCCTCGACCGCGAAACCGATCGTCCCGAGCCATTCGCGCACCTCGCCGCAGACGCGCTCGTGCAGCGCCGGATCGCGGACCACCCCGCCCTTGCCGACCTCGTGGCGCCCGACCTCGAACTGCGGCTTGATGAGAGCGACCACCCGGCAATCGGGCGCGGCGAGTTCCAGCGGGCGTTCGAGCACTTTCGCCAGCGCGATGAAGCTCGCATCGCACACCACGAGATCGCATTCCCGGTCTATCTCGGCGCGGGTGAGGATGCGTGCACTGGTCCGTTCGAGCACGGTCACGCGCGGGTCCTGCCGCAGCTTCCAGGCGAGCTGGTTGGTCCCCGAATCGACCGCGAAGACGTGCGCCGCGCCCCTTTCCAGCAGGACGTCGGTAAAGCCACCGGTGGATGAACCAATGTCCATCGCCACCGCCCCCTGCACGTCGATCGCGAAAGCGTCGAGCGCATGGTCGAGCTTGATCCCGCCGCGGCTGACCCAGGGATGATCGCGCCCGCGCACCTCGATCGCCGCGTCCTGCGGCACCTGCTGGCCGGGCTTGTCCACCTTCGCCTCGCCCGCGAACACCAGCCCCGCCATCACCAGCGCTTGCGCGCGCGTGCGGCTTTCGGCGAGCCCGCGCTCGACCAGCAGGTGGTCGACGCGGCGCTTGGCGGGCCTCGCGGGGCGAGCCGAGGAAGGGGGCGGCGTTTCCGGCATGGACAAGCCCATGCCCTAGCGCGCAAAGTGCGGCCATGAAAGCTGCCCTGCCCGTCATCGCCGCCACGCTGGCGCTCGCCGCCTGCATCCCTTCCGCCCCCGCCCCGACGCCCGCGCCCGCCCCGGCCCCCACGCCGGCGGCCCGGCCGGCTCCGGCGCCTTCCCCGACGCCTTCGCCGTCTCCGACACCGGTCCCGAGTCCGACTCCGGCACCGGCCCCCGAGAACTGGATGGACGCACCCGCCACGCCGGGAGAATGGGGCTATCGCCGGTCGCAGTCACGTTCGGTCGCCTTCTTCGAACTGGCCGATCCCAGGGACGGGGGAATGGGCCTGACATGCAGCTTCGGCTCCGGCGCGATCATGTTGGGGGTCTTCGCGGCACCCGACAACCAGACCCCCCAGGTGCGGATCAGGACCGAAACGGCGGAACGTGAATTCGTCGCCCGCCCCGGCGGGGGCGCGGCCGATCGGCTGGTGTTCATCCCGGCAAACGATCCGATCCTCGATGCGATGGCGCTCTCCAAGGGACGCTTCGCGCTCGAGGTCGAGGGGACGCCGCCGCTCTACCTGCCCAGCCATGCCGAGGTCAGCCGCGTGATCGAGGATTGCCGGTGATCCCGCACGGGCGCCGCCGCATCGGGCGCTCGCCACCCACCTGAAGCGCGCGTCCCGGCGAAGGAGATTCGCGCTTATCCACAGCGGCGACTGCCTATCGCGCCAGTCTTCTGCATGTAACAAAGAAAAGGCGTCCGGAATTTCCCGCCGGACGCCCCATAAGTCCTCAATGCGATGAAGGCTCATTGTGACGCGGGAAAAGATTTTTTCAAGTCTTGCACAGCCCCCTGCCATGATTCACATAGAGGACGAGGCCAGCGGCGAACGCGGTTCTCGGCCCCCGGTGAAACGGCAGGGTCTTGGCACACTAGCGCGAAAGGAGGTGATCCGATGTCTCATGGTTCAGCAGAGAGGTCGGCAAGTTTCCGCGCGGAGCACTATCGGTAAGACGGTACCCCTAGAGGCTTCGTGAGCGGCACTTCCTGGCCGCTGACCATGAAAGGGCGTTTCCATCCGCCACGGCACAAGGGGCGGGCTGGAAGCGCCCTTTTCATTTTTTGCTTTGCGTCTTTCGTCCGCACGCCATCCGGCGTGCGATGTCCTCGGCGCCGACGGGATTGCGGGCGGGTGGTGGCCCTTGCGGCCTTTCGGGCCGGACTGGCAGGATATGCGCGCGGGCTCCCTCGGACACACCCGAAAACAAGCGCTGCGCCGGGGCAAAGCCGTCGCAAGCGCGAGTGTGCGCCCGCAGCGCCGAGGGCGCGAGGACATTGCAGCGCGGATGCGCTGTGCAAAACAAGACTCCGGCTTGCCCAAGTGCACCGGCCATATTAACCGCCGATCCATGCAGTTCACCCGCCTCCCCCATCCCTCGCCCACGCCCGCCGAACGGCGTGCCGAGCTGATCGCCGATCCCGGGTTCGGAAAGATCTTCACCGATCACATGGTGACGATCGATTACGACGAGGACCGGGGCGGATGGCAGGCCCCGACGATTGGCCCGCGCCAGCCGCTGACGCTCGATCCGGCGGCAAGCGTGCTGCATTACGCGCAGGAAATCTTCGAAGGCATGAAGGCCTTCGCCCACGCCGACGGCGGGCTCGCGCTGTTCCGGCCCGAGGCCAACGCCGCCCGCTTCAACGCCAGCGCGCGGCGCATGGCAATGCCCGAACTGCCCGAGGAGACCTTCCTCGCCGCGGTGCGCGAAGCGGTCACCGCCGATGCCGACTGGCTGCCGCCGATCGAGGGCGGATCGCTCTATATCCGCCCCTTCATGTTCGCGTCCGAGGCGTTTCTCGGCGTGCGCCCGGCGAAACAGTACAAGTTCCTCGTTTTGCTCTCGGCTGCGGGCAGCTATTTCAGGGGCGGGGTCGCGCCGGTCCGGATCTGGGTCGCGCAGGGCTATGTCCGCGCCGCTCCGGGCGGGACGGGCGCGGCCAAGACCGGCGGGAACTACGCCGCATCCCTAGTGCCGCAGGCGCAGGCGATCGCGCAGGGCTGCGACCAGGTCGTGTTCCTCGATGCGGTCGAGAACAGGTGGATCGAGGAACTGGGCGGCATGAACCTGTTCTTCGTGCGCGCCGACGGCAGCGTCATCACCCCGCCGCTGACCGGCACGATCCTGCCCGGCATCACCCGCGACAGCCTCATCGCCATGCTGCGAGCCGAAGGGCTCGACGTGCGCGAGGAACCCTATTCGCTCGAACAATGGCGCAGCGAAGCGGAAAGCGGCGCGCTGACCGAGACGATGGCCTGCGGCACCGCCGCGGTGGTCACGCCGGTCGGCACGGTCGCCTCGCCCGAAGGCGAGTTCACCATCGGCGCAGGCGGGACCGGACAGCTGACCGCAAAGATGCGCGAACAGCTGGTCGGCATCCAGCGCGGCACCGCGCCCGATCCGCACGGCTGGGTGACGAGGCTTTAGAACCCGTTTACCCGACCCCTGTTATGTGCGCGGCATGGCCAGCCTCGCACCCGTCTTTTCGGTCGTTCGCGACGATGCGCGGCGCGAAGTGCACTATGCGCTTTCGGGCCTGTTCACGGTCGAGGCGATCGACCGCTTCCTCGAGGAACTGCGCCGCACGGCGAAACCCTTCATCGAGGACCGCCGCGGCTTTCGCGCGGTCGGCGATCTCAGGCAGTGCAGCGTCCAGCCGCGCGACGTGGCCGAACGGATGCAGATGTCGCAGGACATCTCGGCCAAGGTCGGCGTCACGCGCATGGCGATCATCTATTCCTCGGTCCTCCAGATGCAGCAGCTGCGCCGGGTCAGCGGCGCGCTCGAAATGGGCTATTTCGAGGACATGGGCGAAGCGCTCGACTGGCTGCGCGCGCCCTGAGGGGCAAGGCTCCGGCGCGGGCAGGGTGAAGAAAGTCCTGCCCGCGTTATCGCAATCTTTACGCAGGTGACGTTACGGAAAGGGCATGGCTTCGCTCGCGCCCTCGCATTCGATCTCGCTCGATCGGCACCGCGCGGAATTGCATTTCGCGATCAGCGGGCTGTGGACCAAGGCGAGCATGGAGGGTTTCCTCGCCGAACTGCTCGACAAGGCCAAGCCGTTCCTGCGCGACCGCGCACCGTTCAGCGCCCTGGGCGACCTGCGCGATTTCGTGCCGCAGGACCGCGCGACCGCGCAGGTGATCCGCGATTCGATCCTCGCCGGGCGCGACAACGGCCTGACGCGCTTTGCCGTGGTGTCGAGCGCGCCGCTGGTGCGGATGCAGTATCGCCGCATCGCCGAAGGGGTCGAGGTCGAGTTCTTCGACGCGCCCGACGAGGCGCGGCGCTGGCTCCGCAGCCGCTAGGCCGGATCGCGATCCGTCAGGACCGGCCCGGGCGCTCCTTCGACAAGCGCGCGCGGAAGGCGTCGATCAGCCAGCTCGTTGCCGGGCCGAGCCGGGTGTCGCGCCGCCACAGCGCGGCGAGCGTGTAGCTCGCCCCGGGCCTTTCCGGCAGGTCGAGCTCGACCAGCTGCCCGCTCGCCAGGTCGGCCGCGATCATGTGGCGCGGCATATTGCCCCAGCCCAGCCCCTGCCTCAGCAGGACATGCTTCGCGCCGAGATCGCCGAGCCGCCAGGTCAGCGGGCTCAGCACCGAAAACTCGCGCCCCTCGGTCCGGGTCGAACGATCCGACAGCACCAGCTGGAGGTGGCGGCGGCTCTCCCCCGCAGCGATGCCGGGCCGCGCCAGTGGATGCGCGGGGGCGGCGACGGGGACCAGTTCGATCTCGCCGATCGCATGCCGCTCGAGCAGCGGGTCCGCACCGGCGATCGGCCCGCCCAGGGCGAGCTGCGCCCCTTCGCCCAGCAGGCATTCGACCACCGCGCCCAGCGCCTCGACCCGCAGCCGCAGCACCACGGTCGGGAAGGTCGCGCGGAAATCGGCGAGCACGGCGGCGATGACCTCGCCCGGAACCATCACGTCGATGACGAGCCCGATCGAGGATTCGAGCCCCGCATGGAGGCTGCGCGCCTTCGCCATCAGCGCATCGACCCGGTCGACGAGGGTGCGGGCCTCGGGCAGCAGCCCCTCGCCCGCCGGGGTCAGGACCGGGCGGCGCGAACCCTCGCGTTCGAACAGGGTGACGGCGAGCTGCGCCTCCATCTGCGCGATCCCGTAACTGATCGCCGAAACCGCGCGCCCCATGGCTTTCGCCGCGCCGCCGAAGCTCCCCTGTTCGACCACGGCGAGGAAGATGCGGACCTGGTCGATGCTGGGTTCGCCGAGCTTCATCGCGCCCATGTTCGGATCATCCGAACATCTTGGCAAGTTTTATCGCACTTATCCATCCGAACGAAGGCCCCCATCTGCATGAGCGACAGGCGAGGCCCAGATCGAGCGCGCCCCGCCCCGGACAGGAGACAGAGCAATGATCGAACTGCGTCCTTTCGAAAGCCTCGGCGCGGCCAATCACGGCTGGCTCGACGCGCGGCATCACTTCTCCTTCGCGGGCTATCACGATCCGGCCCGCGTGCACTGGGGGAGCCTGCGCGTCTGGAACGACGACACGATCGCGCCCGGCACCGGCTTTCCGGCCCATCCGCACAGCGACATGGAGATCATCACCTATGTCCGCGAAGGCGCCATCACGCACCGCGACAGCTTGGGCAACGAAGGCCGCACCGCAGCCGGCGATGTCCAGGTGATGAGCGCTGGCAGCGGCGTGCGCCACTCGGAATACAACCTGGAGAACGAGGAAACCCGGCTCTTCCAGATCTGGATCATCCCCGACACCCGCGGCGGCGAACCCGGCTGGGGCGCGCGCCAGTTCCCGAGGGGCGAGCGCAGCGGCGCCTTCGTCCCCCTCGCGAGCGGGATCGAAGGCGACGGTGACGCGCTTTCCATTCGAGCCGATGCCCGCGTGCTGGGCGCGACGGTCAGGGCTGGCGAGAGCGTGACCTACCGCCCGCGCTCGGCGGATCGGCACCTCTACCTCGTCCCCGCCACCGGCAGGGTGCGGATCGGGGAGATCGAGGCGAAGGCGCGTGACGGCATCGCCATCACCGCGCTGGGCGAGGTGACCGTGACAGCGCTCGAGGACGCAGAACTTGTCCTCGTCGACGCGGCCTAGCCCCGAATCCCCCTCCCCCGCGGGGAGGGAAGACACGATATTCGAAAGGAAAACTCCCATGACCACAATCCTTCACATCAAGGCCAGCATCCGCGGCGAGGAAAGCGTCTCGAACGCGCTCGGCCAGCGGATCGTCGACGGCCTGACCCGCACCGGCGAGGCCGACGTGGTCGTCCGCGACCTCGCGGAGGACGCCCTGCCCTTCGTCAGCGCCGAACGTTTCGCCGCGAACCTCGCCCCCGAGGGCGAGCGCACCCCCGAACAGGCCGAACTCGCAGGGATCGCCGACACCCTGATCGCCGAACTGGAGGCGGCCGACATCATCGTGCTGTCCACCCCGGTCTACAATTTCGGCGTTCCCGCGAGCCTCAAGGCCTGGGCCGATCTCGTCGCCCGCGCCGGGCGGACCTTCAAGTACACCGAGAACGGCCCGGTCGGCCTCGTCGAGGGCAAGAAGGCCTATGTCGCGGCCGCCTCCGGGGGCACGAAGATCGGCAGCGAGATCGATTTCATGAGCCCCTGGCTGACCTTCTTCCTCGGCTTCCTCGGCATCACCGACATCAAGATCGTCGCCGCCGACGGCATCATGGGCGAGGACGGCGAGGCGATCATCGAAGCCGCGCATATCGAAGCGCAGCGCCTCGCCGCGTGACGCGCCGACTGGGCGGCGCCGTGCGTTTCGTGCGGCGGCGCGGCCCAGTCACGGCCCCGTCACGGCACCGTCACGGCACCGTCACGGCTAGAGGCGCGGGCGCACCAGCAACGGCTTGAAGATCGACGCACTCGGCCGCAGCACGATGATCGCCACCCCGGCAAGCGCCAGCGCCGCCCCCGCCAGCAGCCGCCAGCCGATCGGATCCCCGGTCAGCCACGCGCCGAAACCGATGGTGAGCAGCGGCGTCAGCAGGGTGAAAGGCACGATCATGTTCGCATCGTGCCGCTGGAACAGGCGGTAATAGCTCGAATGCGCCCCGACCGAGACGATGAGCCCCGCGAACACCACGCAGGCCCCGGCGGCGAGCGGGCGGGCCGAAATCGCGGCCGCCTGCCCGCTTTCCAGCGCGAAGGAGAGCGGGAACAGCACCGCGACCGACGCGACCCCCGCCCAGGCCTGCATTTCCAACGCGCCGATCGAAAGCCGCTTGAAGAACACCGACCCGAGCGCGCCGATCACCGCCGAGGCGAAGACGAAGCCGAGCCCCAGCCGCTCTCCAGCCCCGAGGGCGAACCGATCGCCACCGCCACCCCGACGAAGGTCAGCGCGATCCCGATGCCGCGCCGCCAGCGCACCTGTTCGCGCAGGAACAGGATAGCGAACAGCACGGTCAGCGGCGCGCCCGACAGGCTGACGATCCCGGCGGCCGACGGCGTGGCGCTCTGCAGGCCGATGAACAGGAGCGCGAAGGACCCGCCGCTGATCGCCAGCCCGACGGCGAGCACGCGCGGCAGGTGTTCGGGCACGCGGCGCAGCAGCGGGGCGAGCGCGAGGACCACCAGCAGCGAGCGCAGCGCGGCGTAGAACAGCGGCGGCAGGGCGAGATCGTCGACCGCCAGTTTCGAGACGACGACGTTCAATGCCCACAGCACGTTGCAGGCGACGAGGATCAGGACCGCGGAAAAGGGCAGCGAACCGGGCAGGACGCGTCACTCCCGCTCCGGGAAGGCGTCTTCGGGAAGGCCGGCCCGCAGCTCCTCGACCCACACGTCGGCCACGGCATCGGACGGCGCGCGCCAGTCCCCCCGCGGCGACAGCGCCCCGCCCGAGGAAACCTTCGGCCCGTTCGGCAGCGCGCTGCGCTTGAACTGCGAAAAGCCGAAGAAGCGCTTGCAGAAATTCTCCAGCCAATGCGCGATCGTGGGAAGGTCGTATTGGTTGCGGCTGCCTTCCGGAAAATCGACCGGCCATTCGCCCGCCTCGCGGTTCTTCCAGGCGTGCCAGGCGAGGAAGGCGATCTTGGACGGGCGCTGGCCGAACCGCACCGTGTGGTGGAGGAAGAAGTCGTTGAGCTCGTAGGGACCGATCACGTCCTCGGTCGACTGGATCGCCCCGTCCTCGCCCGCGGGCACGAGCTCGGGGCTGATGACCGTATCGTGGACCGCCTGCAGAACCGCGTTGCATTCGCCCACGAACTGCCCGGTCTGGATCGTCCAGCGGATGAGATAGCGGATCAGCGTCTTGGGCACGCCGGCATTGACGCCGTAATGGCTCATCTGGTCGCCCACCCCATAGGTGCACCAGCCGAGCGCAAGTTCGGAAAGGTCGCCCGTCCCGATCACGAACCCGTCATGCAGCCCGGCGAGACGGAAGAGATAGTCGGTGCGAAGGCCCGCCTGCACGTTCTCGAAGGTGACGTCGTAATGCGCCTCGCCGGCGGCATAGGGGTGGCCCATGTCGGCCAGCATCCGTTCCGCCGCCGGGCGGATGTCGATTTCCTCGGCCGTGATGCCGAAGCTTTCCATCAGCTTCCACGCATTGGCCTTCGTCTCGTCCGAGGTGGCGAAGCCGGGCATGGTGTAGCCGCGGATGGTGGTGCGCGGCAGGCCGAGCCGGTCGCAGGCCTTGGCCGCGACGATCAGCGCATGGGTCGAATCGAGCCCGCCCGAAATGCCGATCACCAGGCTCTTCGCGCGGGCCGCCTGGATGCGGCGCATCAGCGCATCGACCTGGATGTTGAACGCCTCGTAGCAATCCTCGTCCAGCGTTGCGGGATTGTTGGGCACGAAGGGGAAACGCCGCACCGGGCGAATGAGGCCGATGTCGCCCCTGCTGTAGGCGTGCTCGAACATGATCCGGCGATAGCGGTCCTCGGGCCTTCCGTGCGCCTCGGCGGCATCGGCGAAGGTCTGGTTGCGGATGCGTTCGGCCATGATCCGGTCGGTGTCGACATCGACGATATTGAGTTCGCGCCCGAGATCGAAGCGCACGCTTTCCGAAAGCAGGTCGCCCAGTTCGTAGACCACGCCCTGCCCGTCCCAGGCGAGGTCGGTCGTGCTCTCGCCGTGGCCGCTCGCCGAATAGACATAGGCGCAGATCGCGCGGGAGGAGGAGGAGCGGCAGTGGAGGTGACGGTCGTCCGCGCGCCCGATCGTGATCGGCGAGGCCGAAAGGTTGCACAGGATATGCGCGCCCGCGAGAGCGGCCATGTTGCCGGGCGGGAGCGGCGCCCAGAAATCCTCGCAGATCTCGATCCCGAAGGTGAAGCCGGGCAGGTTCGCCGCGGCAAAGACGAGATCGGTCCCGAACGGCACTTCCTCGCCGTTCACCGCGATCCACATGTCCTCGCAGCCGCGGCCGTGGGCGAAATGGCGCTTCTCGTAGAACTCGCGGTAATTGGGCAGGTAGCTTTTCGGCACCACGCCGAGCAGTTCGCCTCCCGCGATCACCAGCGCGCAGTTGTGGATCTTGTCGCCGCGCCGCAGCGGCGCCCCGAGCACGAGGACCGGCGTGAAATCGTCCGACGCCTCGACCACTTCGGCCACCGCCTGCTCGACCCGCGCCAGCATGGCCTGCTGCAGGTGGAGGTCGTCGATCGCGTAGGAGGACAACGTCAGTTCGGGATAGACCACGAGATCGACATTGCATTCGTGCGCCCGCGCCGCCTCGGCCAGCACGCCGGCGGTGTTGAAGGCGACGTCGGCGGTGCGCGTCGCCGGGGTCGCGGTCGCCACCCGGACGAGGCCGTGGGCGTGCATGTCGAAGAAGGGGTGGGCTTCGGTCATCGCCTGGCGTCTCCTGCTGCGCGGGGCTGTAACGCGGCGCGGCCCCGCTGGAAAGGGCACGCGGACCGCCTCATTCGGCGAGGAGTTCGGCCGCCTTGCCGCTTTGCTCGAGCAGGTCGATGAGGCCGCGCTCCGCCCGGCTGAGCCATCTCGTCGCACGCGGCAGGTCGAGCGCCGCGCGCCATTCCTCCTGCCCCTCGATCCGCTCGATCACGGCGGGGTGGATGTAGGAGCTGCGGACGACAGCGGGCGTGTTGCCGAGATGCGCCGCGACATGATCCAGCATCTCGCCCAGCAGCACCCTGCCCCGGCCGCAGGCGAGCTTCTCGAAGGCGAGCGCGCTCGCATGGAAGGTGCGGAAATGCTTGGCGGTGAAATCCTCCCCCGTCGCCTCGCGCAGATAGGCGTTGACCTCGCACGAGGTGACGGGATGCACCCTGCCCTCCTCGTCCTCGTAGCGGAACAGGTGCTCGTCCCCTTCGCCCTCCTCGCCCTCGAGCTCCTGCATCCGCCGGACCGCGCGGGCAAGGCGGGCATCCTCGAGCGAAAGGTCGCGCTCCTTCCCGCCCTTGCCGACGAAGCGCAGGTCGATCCGCCGCGTGCCGACCTCGGCATGGTCGCGCCTCAGCGTCGTCGCGCCGTAGCTGTCATTGGTGCGGGCATAGCGTTCGTTGCCGATCCTGATCGCCGCCCGGTCGAGCAGGCGCACGGTCGCGGCAAGCGCCCGCTCGCGCGTCACGCGGGGCGCCGCGAGGTCCGCATCGACCCGTCGGCGGATCAGCGGCAGGAGCCTGCCGAAAGCGGCGCAGGCGTCGTATTTGGCCCCGTCGCGCATCGCGCGGAAATCCGGATGGTACCGATACTGCTTGCGCCCCGCCTCGTCATAGCCGGTGGCGAGGATGTGGCCGTGTTCCTCCGGGCAGAACCACGCGTCGCGATAGGCGGGCGGCAGGGCGATCGCGTTGAGCCGCGCGCGCTCGGCCGGATCGCGGATCAGCTCGCCCGCCGGATCGTAATAGGCCCAGCCCTTCCCCGCCCGGCGCCGGGTGATCCCGGGCAGGCTGTCATCGACGCAGACGATCTTTCCCATGACAGGGGAAATGCGGGGGCGAGGCGCGCGGTTCCTCCTTGCCCTCGGCGAGCGGGCACGCCAACGGTGCACCCGCGCCAGGAGGCGCCGAAATGCCTGCGAAAGGAGCGACGTCGATGGCCGATCCCGCCTATACCCCGCCCAAGGTCTGGAATGCCGACACCGTTTCGGGCGGGCGTTTCGCCAACATCAACCGCCCGACCGCCGGCAGCCGCGAGGACAAGGCCCTGCCGCAGGGCGATCATCCCTTCCAGCTCCATTCGCTCGCGACGCCCAACGGGGTGAAGGTGACGATCATGCTCGAGGAGCTGCTGGAAAAAGGCCACGCGGGTGCCGAATACGACGCCTGGACGGTCGATATCGGCAAGGGCGAGCAGTTCACCAGCGGCTTTGTCGGCATCAATCCCAATTCGAAGATCCCCGCGCTCGTCGACCGCAGCGGGCCGCAGCCCTTCCGCGTGTTCGAAAGCGGCGCGATCCTCGTCCACCTGGCGGAGACGTTCGGCGAGTTCCTGCCCGCCGATCCCGCCGCGCGGGCAGAGGTCCTGTCCTGGGTCTTCTGGCAGGTCGGCACCGGCCCCTTCATCGGCGGCGGCTTCGGCCATTTCTACGCCTATGCGCCCGAGAAATACGAATACCCGATCAATCGTTACGCGATGGAGGTGAAGCGCATCTTCGACGTCGCCGACCGGCGTCTTGCCGAGACGCGCCATCTCGGCGGTGAGGACTACACCATCGCCGACATGGCGAACTGGCCCTGGCTCGCGCCCTTCGTGGCGGGACAGATCTACAACGACGCCAGAACCTTCCTGTCGATCGACGAATACGAACACGTCGGCCGCTGGGCGCGTGAGATCGCCGCGAGGCCGGCGGTGCAGCGCGGCCGGATCGTCAACAAGACCTGGGGCGAGGACGACGAGAAGCTCCTCGAACGCCACTCGGCCGCGGATTTCGAGGGCAAGCGGCTCGACTGGACCTTCTGAGGCACCCCTGCGCGACGGGGGCCTTCACATCGCGGAGCGAGACGCTATAGAGCGCCGCTCCTGCTGGGGTGTAGCCAAGCGGTAAGGCAGCGGTTTTTGGTACCGCCATGCGCAGGTTCGAATCCTGCCACCCCAGCCAGGATTTCCAGGCTTTATAAGCGCCTGAAGATACGTAGGTTTCTCTGAGATTCGCAACGCGCGGCACCCTGCCGTGGCCCCTCGCCGAGCACCATGATTCGAGCGGCCGAGCAGCGCAAGATTGCCTGCCGGGCGAAAGCGGATCTCCGCCGGTCTGTGCACAGGATTTTCGCGTCGCTTTTGGCTGAAACCGGACTGAACGCTAGCGGGATCGCATCGAGACCTTGGCTATGGCTGATTCTGGGTGGATTGCCGACGCTGGCGATGCGCCGAAAGTCGATTGCGAAGCCAATCAACCAGGCTTGTCCACTGGCCGGAGTCGGCGGGGCATCGCCCGCCACGCGTCTTCGCGGCCGATCGGCTGCAATGATCTCAAAAGCTTCCTGCGTCAGGAGAGGTCGCTATTCCCGACCGAACCGAAGCTCTGGCGATGGATGATTTACAATGAACATGGAAGAGTGGTAATCTACTGGACAGTCCAGTTCCGTGCGAATTTCGAAATTCGCGCGTTCAGTTCCGCTTCACGACTGATCGAAGAAAGCTGGGGCCAGGTCGCGAATCCTCTGCCTGAGAGAGGTCCCAATGCGCGCAAGGTATCTCCATTTCGTCCTGCTCGCTGCTTCAGCGATCGTGTTCCTTCTGGTCCCCGTCACTGAAGGGCCTTTCAGGTCAAGCGCATTGGCAGCTGGTAAGTGTGGCGGCGTCAACCAGCAGGCGTGCAAGGTCTGGCAGCGGCCCGGCAGGCCCTGCGATGCTGGCCTCGTCGAGGTAACCTCGAACGCGCTCGATCCCAATGCGGGGCGCTGCGTCCGAAAAAGTTCGGCGCGCAAGGGCTGCGGCAAGGAAGGCCAGCGCGCCTGCACCGTTTTCGAAAGACCCGGTCGTCCCTGCGACGGCCGGCTGGTCGAGCGCACCAGCAATTACCTCGATCCCACTGCCGGTCGCTGCGAAAAATTCGATCCGGACAATCCCGGCACGATCATCGACAACGTTCGTGACCTCGGAAACGTGATCGTGGCCACATCGACGGACACGGTGACGCAAGTTCCCGCCATCATCGGCTTGGCGAGCAGGGACGCCGGGCGGCTTGCGCCCCTGAGTTTCGAACTGAGCGGCATGTGGACCCGCTGCGCCGCCGGTTTCAACGGCATGCGCCGGGGCAGCGGCCAGGGATTCTATGATGCGATCCTGGCCAGCCCCTGCTTCCTCGACACTCTCGAGGTCGCGCGCAGGCATGGCTACAGGACGGTGACGATCGGCCTTGCCGGTGGCGCGGCCGGTGGTGTCGGCGTCGAGCTGGAAAGCGGGCTGGCCTTCGACGTCGCGGGCGTGCGCAACGCCACCGCCTATGACAGCCAGGCCCTGAAGATCAACAGCTACGGGGCGGGCGGCGCGCTCTCGATCGGGCTGTGGCGACCGGCAAACGATGCCCTTGCCGGGGACGGCCAAGGGATCGCAGGCGGGATCGAGGCGTTCGGCGGATCGGGCGGCGGTATCTGGTATGACTACGACCGGAACTTCACCGGCTTCAGCGTCAGCGTGACGGCCGGGGCCGGCGCCGAGGCCGCCTATGTCCGCAACACCGTCCAGGTCCAGGGCACCAATATCCGCCCCGTAAGGCCGGACGCCCGCGCCAGGGGATACGAAGGCGGCAATGGCGACATGGTCTTCGGCAACGGAGACCGGATTGGAGCCGGACCCTTCGGCCGCGCTCCCGACCCCACGCTCCTCAAGCTGTGCAACGATTCGGGCGAGCAATTCATGTATGCGGCGCTCGCCTATTACGACGTGGGCTCCCGCCGGGGAGGCGGCGGTTGGACATCGAAGGGCTGGTTCGAGATAGCCGACGGGGAATGCCGCAATGTCGTTCTTCCGCAAGACGAGACGGGCGGACCCTATGGCGGGGAGGTCTACATGATGGGCACTGCCGAGCGGGCCGACTGGAACCTGCCCGACGCGACCTTCTGCGTCGGCCAGCGGGATGAGTTCAGGATCGTCGATGCGGACAGCATCGCCTGCGACGGGCCGGACTACATGCTCACCTCGAAGCGATTCGAAGTGAGCCGGGGCAGCGAGAATGTCTTCACCTTCGCTCCCGGCACGAGGGTCGCGGAGAAAACGATCCTCGAGGTCTGCAATCGAACCGGCAGGCCCACCATCGACTTCGCCATCGCGAGCGACCGCGGTCCGGCGCATGGCGGAATCGTGTCCCAGGGCCGGTGGAGCATAGAGCGCGGCGAATGCCACGAGATGAACCTTGTCGATGCGGTATCCGGGCACGGCAAGAGGGGCGCCATTTTCCTGACCGCGCACTCCGACGTAGCGAGCTACGGCTATGGCGGGGGACGCATGTGCTTCGACGCCGGGAACGGGACGCGCATCGAACATGCGGACACCGCGGAATGTCCGTCCGGCCTGAGAGAGACTGCCCGGATCGAAGTTCGCCCGGGCCGGCCGGCAAGGTTCGACTTCCATGATTAGCCGGGCGAGCGCGCCATGCCTTGGACGTGAAGCCAGACCATTCTCACGGAGTCGGCGCAGTGCGGACCCGGCTTGCGAACCTGAACACGGGAAAAAGGACGGGCACCATGAGGTCGGCTAAGGCCGCGTCGGCCATGATCCTCGCAACCCTCGCCGCGGCGACCCCCGCCTCGGCCTCCCAAGGTGCGGGCGCCGGACCTTTCGAGCCGGGCGAGGTCGTGCGCTATCAATGCGCCGGCGAAACGGGCCTTATCGCGCAATACGCCAGCGTGTGGGGCACGTCGGCGGTCGAGGTCACCGTGATCAAGGCCAATTCCGCCAGCTCCGGCCATGACGGCCGCTTCGTCCTCGTCGCGGGGCCTACCGGCAGCGGCGTCCGCTTCACCAACGCGGATGCGGTATTCCACGTGAAGGGCGAGAAGGCCCGGCTCGATGTTCCGGAAGGGGCGCATGGCCCCGCCGTCGAGGCCACGGATTGCGCCGCTGTCGCGCGTCCCGAAGCAGCAGGGATCACCCAAGCGGCACAGGCGGGGGCCTATTTCGTTGCGCCTGACAGGAGCGCGGAGGGGATGCAGCGCTATTTCATCGAAGCGGAAACGATCTGTTTCGCGGTGGGGCTTCCAAGCTTCTTTGCGCTCAGTCCCGGAGCAGGCGAAACGGGGCCGCTGGTCCATACGGAGAACGAGACGGACCCGGTCTCGGTCGGGGAGGTCGACGCCGGGACAGGAACCCGCCGATACTCCCTCTCGCGCCGATCGGACCCGGAAACTCCCGTCTATCTCACCTTCGCGGCGCCGGGAATGCTGGAAGGATCGCTCAGGGCGACCTCGGGCCTTTCGAGCATTTCGAACGGACAAGGCGAACGCCGCGAATGCATCGACAATGGCGACCTTGCCTATGCCGCTGCCTCGCGAACGTCGCATGTCACGATCTCGCTCGAACAGGACGGTTCCCTGACCTACCGCAACGGGGTTGACCCCGCCGATCCGGAACGCCTGATCAGGAGCGGCGTGATGTCGCGCGATGCGATCGGCACGAGCTTCCATTTCTTCGGCTCGAACGGCGTGTATGTCCGTGTTTCGACCAATGATCGCGGAGCCTTGGTTCCGAATACCTGGTCCACCACCCTGGCCGGCACCGAGATGACGGACCAGCCGCGAGCCTATTTCATCGCGGACCCCGACCTGCTGCTTCGGCGGGCGCGAACGATTTCTTCCTCCACGGCCCGAACGATCCGGCAGCTGGGGATATGCAACCACCTTGCCGGCGAGGTCGGTGACAGCGCATCGCGCAATGCGCAGATCGAGGCCAGCTGGGCGAAGGAAGGATGCGACGATGTCGTGAAGCGGCACGCCGACCTGCTCGAGAATGCCGGCCTGCCCGATGCTCTCGTGCAGTGGATGATCGCCAACGCTCCCGTGTGGATCTGATCCTGGCCCTACAAATGCCGCTCATTGCCGCCGCTCGAGTTCTGGCGCGGGGTCAGGCCCATTCACGCCGACAGGCTTCGGCCGTTGGCGAAGATGGCAGGATCGGGCACGCAGGCCACCATGGCGCTGGCCCGATGCCGGGTATCTTCATCAGCCTGCACATCGCGCTCGGCCTACACTATCCACGCTCTGCCGCATCGGCCGCTTCGCCCTGAGGCAGGTTAGGCTGCCGGCCCCCCTCGGGCGATAGGCTCCGCCGCGACTTTCGTCACCAATGGCGAAGCAGACCGATGGAGAGAACCGATGGCCTTCAATCCGCTTGCCGAGAAAGGCATTCCGCTGGACCGGCAGCTGCGCAACTGGTCCGAACTTTCAGTCGAGCCTTACAGCACGCAGGACGTGCACCCCTACACACGCTGCCGCGTGATCATGATGAACGGCATCGAGGTCGAGGCGATCATGAATTCGCACAACGCTGCGCGGCGGATCTCCGACAGCGGGCTCAAGCAGGCCCTCGCACTCACGCGGCGGGTGGAACAGCAGCAGCAGAAAGTGGTGAACTGGCTGATCCCGGGAAGCGAGAGCACAATCGCCAACACCATCGGCTATGAACAGGTGGCGGTCGACCTCACCAGCTGGATCGCCCGGCACGAGCCCGACCCCTACCTGCGGCAGGTCTACGAATTCGGCGTGCTGGAGGATTACGACCACCTCTATCGCTACGCCAATCTGATGGATCTGATGGGCGAACGGCGCAAGGCGGAGGAGGTAACCGGCGACCTGACTGAAATCCTGCCGGGCCGCCCGACGATCTTCCAGCACCGCGATCCGCATGACGAATTGCGCCGGCCGATGACGGTCGAGGCAGCAAGCGTTCAGTCGATCCTCAACGCGCTCACCGTGCTTTCGGCAGAGCAGCAGACGATGAATTTCTACATGACCGTCGGCAACCGGCCCGAACACCCGCTCGCTCGCGCGCTGTATCAGGAAATCGCGATGATCGAGGAACAGCACGTCACGCATTACGAATCGATCCTTGATCCGATGACCCCCGAACTGCTCAATCTCGTGCTGCACGAATACAACGAATGCTGGCTCTACTGGTCGTGCAGCGAGACCGAGACCGATCCGCGCATCCGGCAGATCTGGGAGCTGCACCTCGCGATGGAGATCGAGCACCTGCGGATCGCCTGCGAGGCGCTCAAGGCGGAGCATGGCCTCAACGCGGCGGACTTGTTCCCGAAAGGCGGGTTCGACAAACCGATGACTTTCGAGCCGAACAAGGAATATGTCCGCGACGTGCTCGACCGCACGCTCGACTGGACCGGCTGGGACAGCGAATTCGTGCCGATCGGTGACTTGCCGCAGGATCACCGCTTCTTCGATTATCAGCGGCAGGTGAACGAGGGCGACGTTCCGTCCGAAGACGTCATTGCGGCGCATCGCAGCGAGCGCGGCAGCGAATACCGCTTTGCCACCGAAGGCGATCATCCCATCATTGCCCTGCGCGACAGCGGAACGGGCGAGGACACCGCCTATGCCAGGGCCGAACGCGAAGCCCGCAGGGAGTTCGCGCAATGACCCAGCAGCACGGAACGCTTCGCCACGCGATGGACAAGACCACCGATATGCTCGGCGGCCTGATGGGACGGGCCAAAGCCAGGGGTGCGGGCGCGCATTCCGCCGACAGCTTCGTCGAGAATGCCGCGATCGGCAATCGCTACGAGGTGGAGGCGGCGCAGGTCGCGCTGAGGCGCAGCCGCTCCGATCCGGTTCGCACGGCAGCGCGGCGCATGATCGTGGATCACACCGCGATGACGCACCAGTTGCAATCCGCGCTGCGGATGAGCGAGACCTCCGGCGTGCCCTCTCCACCGGCAGGGCTGGACACAAGGCGGAGCAAGCTGGTCGAGCATCTCGAGGCGGCGCCCGATGACGCCTTCGACAAGGCCTATCTCGACCAGCAGGTGCTCGCGCACAAGGAGAACCACGATCTCCTGGCAGGCTATGCGAAGAACGGCGACAACCCGCAGCTGCGTTCTCTCGCCGCGTCGGCCGCGCCGGTGGTGCACCGCCACCTCGCCATGCTGGAAGCCCTGCAGGCGGATCATCGCGGCTGAGAAAACACGCAGCCGCTTCGCAGGCGTGCAGGGTTCGGTTTGGTCCGATAAAGGACGGAAAGGCCGCAAGAACGAAGCCAATGATCGAACGGGCCAGCTTCGGTTCCGCAGTTGGGTGTGGCTCAAGATGGATAGGGGACAAAGGGTATAGCCCGGATTATTCACCGGCAGTGGTCTGACGGGTTGGCGGGAGTGGCGTAAGCATTTGCATTGTTGTAGGAATGT
>OFET01000515.1_pt1 | contig 22562 bp, 17 predicted proteins | sample 1521211 | NCBI WGS metagenome assembly OFET01 (sample SAMN03766358, study PRJEB24113) | microbial mat metagenome | isolation source: enrichment culture HLUCC-A from microbial mat sample contains cyanobacterium...
GACGGGCCCACGCCCACCCTCAACGGGCGTCGCGCCGCTCGTGAGGGCCTGCACAACCCTCAACCGGTCCTCACGACCGGCCCACGACCCCCAAAGCCCGCCGCTCAGACGTATTCGGTGAATACTGCGGGTTGATGCAGGCACAGGGGAGAGCCCTGCAGCCAAACAGTGCCCGCGCTACGCCGCGGACAGGATCGTGACCGGGCGCGAGCGGCCCACTCAGCCGTGGCCGGGCGACCCCTCGGGATGGAGCGCCAGAAGCGCGCCGACGGCCGCCTCGGCGGTCGGGCGCAACTGCGCCGCTTCCGTGCCCGAGCGCGCGGCAAGCATGAGGCCGCGGGCGATCGATGCGGCGAGCGCGGCCGCCGCCTTTGGCTGGGTCGCGGCCTGCACGTCCCATCCGGCGGCCATCAGTCGTGCCGCGATCCGGCGCTCCATCGCGGCGTAGCGCGCCGCGAGTTCGGCCCGGAAGCCCGTATTCGAGCCCGCCGCATCAGCCAGGGCGCAGGAGACGAGGCAGCCCGGCGCCTCCCGGTCCGCCGTGGCGAGCGCAAGCACCGCATCGTAGAAGGCCGCGAGATCGTCGCGCAACGTGCCGGAGGGCCCCAGCGCGGCGAGCACAGGCGCGATCCGCGTATCGGCATAGCGGGCGACCGCCGCCAGAAACAGCCCCTCCTTGCCGCCGAACAGGTCGTAGAGCGTCGCACGCGGCACCCGCATCTCGCGGCACAGCCGGTCGACCGGGGCGCCGTCGTAGCCCTCTGCCCGGAACAGCCGCACCGCCGCGTCGAGGGCCCGGCCCTCGTCGAACCCTCTCGGCCGGCCGCGCGCCCGTGCCTCCGCCATGGATCACCCCATTTTGAAACGACCATTCCGGAAATAGGTGGATCGGTGGGCCGCAGCAAGTTACGGAACGATTGTTCTGAAATCACAGGAGACGCTCATGGCACAGGCCCCCTTGCTCGACATAAAGCCCGCGGACCCCGACGATGCCGACGGCGAGGCCCATGCGCTCATGGCCGGCGCCAAGCAAAAGCTCGGCTTCCTGCCCAACATGTACACCTACATGGCCAAGCTGCCCCCGGTGCTCGACGGCTACCTGCGCACCTACGACGACTTCCGGACGCACTCGGGCTTCTCCCCCGCCGAGCAGGAGACGGTCTTTCTGACGATCAGCCGGGTGAACGGATGCCACTACTGCACCGCCGCCCACTCGATGATCGCCGAGAAGAAGTCGGGCGTGCCGGCCGACTCCCTTGCCGCCCTGCGCGATGGCCGACCGTTGCCGGACCCGGACCTGCAGGCCGTCGCCGCCTTCACCGAGGCGATGGTCGTCTCGCGCGGCAACCCGGGCAAGGCGGCGGTCGACGCCTTCCTCGCGGCGGGATACGGCGAAAGGCAGGTCCTCGGGGTCGTTCTCGCGATCGCCTGCAAGACCTTCTCGAACACAGTGAACCACCTTGCCGCGACCCCGGTGGACGACGTGTTCGCCCCGTTCGAGGCGGCCTGACGAGCGGCCCGCCCCGGCTCGAACCGGGGCGGAGCCCTTCCCGCGTCGCGATCGGGGCCGTCAAGCCCGGTTGCCGCGCAGCGCGTAGAACAGGCCGATCGCGAGCAGCACCACCTGGAACTCCATGCCCCCCATCGGATGGCTCTCGGACGGCGCGAAATTCCACCGTCCCCAGTGGACCATTGCGATGGCGCCGAGCATCACCGGCACGACGGCCGCGCCCGAAAGGCGCGTCACCGCATCGCCGAGGCTGCCCGGGATCGCGCGGCCCGCCAGCAGTCCGACGCCGCCCGCCAGTTCGGCGAAAGCCACGAGCGCCCAGATCAGCACGGGCTGACCCATCATCTGGGCACCGCCCTCGAGGTTCATGAACTTCGATACGCCGTGGAAGACGAACACGCCGGCGAAAGCGGCGCGCAGCGCCCAGTCGGCCGCTGCGGCGAGGACTGCACCGGACTCGTTGGCGGAAGCGGTCGCAGTGACTTGGTCGGTCATGGCAGGACTCCTTTCTGACGTTCGCCCGACAGACATCGCGTCCGGGGGCTTCGCCCACGAGGCCCCATTCGTGGTCCGTGACCGGGCGTGAGAATTGCGGAGGCTTGGAACGCGCAAGGGAGTCGGAAAATATCATTCGCCTCAGAGCGATGACGAGCTTCGCCGGCCGCCGCTCGCACCGGGAATAATGAAACAATTGCGCATTCGTGGCACGGCCAATGAAACATGGCATGGACCCGCTCCTGCTCGGAGCCGGCAAGCCCTTCGTGGACGTCCTTGTCGGCCTGCGCCCTGCCGCGCTCGGGCGGTGCGCCACCGCGCAGCATCGTGATCCGGCGTGAATTGCATTCGACCTCCCGGAGCCGCACGGTGCCACCCACGTGATTGGGTGCGCCCCGCTCATGCCCGAATTGGCCAACGGTAATGGCGTGCGGAAAAGTGTGCCCACATGCCCGCAACGGAAGGTGCAGCAACGATATCCAAAAATTCCTGTCCGGTGCCGGAAATGGGGCGCCGCGGGTCGGCGTCGGAGGGTGCCGCCCCCGTGTGGGTACGACGCAGGGTCTGCGCCCAAAGCCGATCACGCCTGCGCCCGCCGCCGCTGTTGTGTCGCACGACGGCCGGCAGGGGCGCCATGGATTGCCACCACCCCATCGAGGGAGATCGAGATGCTGAAGACAGGATCATTCTTGCTGTTCGTCACGACGCTTGCGCTCGGCGGTGCGGCGGCCGCCGAGGTGCAGCCCCGGCCCGGGTGGCAGGTCGTCGAGACCGACATGTCCCATGCGGAGCTGCTCGAGCGGCTCCTCGAGGCCGTGCCGGAGGAACGGATGGGGGTCGTCACGCAGGCAGGGCCGACGGGAATGGCGCGTCAGCGGGGCATCGACATCCCCGAAAACCGCGTGGTCGGCGTCTTCAACAACGATTTCGCCGTCCGGATCCTCGAGGTGAGCACCGCCGCGATGATCGAGGCGCCGATCCGCTTCTACGTGACCGAGAACCCCGACGGCACCGCGACCCTCAGCTGGAAGGAGCCGAGCTTCGTCTTCGCGCCATACGGTGCGGAAGGGGGCGAGGAACTGGCACGGATGGCGCAGGACCTCGACGAGCGCTTCGCCGCGATCGCGGCGCGCGCAACCGGAAGGTGACCCGCGTCGGCGCCGGCCCGCGCCGGCGCCCCGCGCGGGGGGCTCGGGCCGCGCGCGGTCTCGCAGACGACACCCAATCGAACCAGTCGAGCATCGTCCCGGCCCATCCGTCCGGCACCACATGGCCCCCGGGAAAGAATGGCCTGCCCCTCCAGTACCGCGCCGTCGAGTGGCAGCCGTCATCGCCGCGCTCGTCGCGCAGGGGCTCGACTATCGACGGGACGGTATGGTGTTTCCGCACCCGGAAGACGGCGGCCGCGCAATGCTGCGCCTCGCTCTTCACCGGCACGAACCGCATGTTGGGTCTTTGCGCGGCCGCGCAAATGGCTTCGGAGTCGTTCGTCGGCTTGCGTGGCGCCACTGGCGCCACGGTCCTCCTCCCCGCCGTTCTTCTGGCGCCGCACGAACCGCTTCACGTAGGCTGGTGGGCTAAGAAGCGCCCCGACGACGTGCTCAAAGATCGGGCGATTTTTCAGGGTCTCTCGTCGAACTGGTGGCCGACCGTCGTGCCGGGGATCGGTTTGCTCGACGAGAGGGCGTCCTCCAGAACATTCTTCAGCCGCCTGTTAGGTGAGCCGGTTCGAGACCGCGGGCCTTGCTGCCAAGAGCACCCGTGCGGCGCTCGCCGATCTGGGCGGCCAGTGGATCGACCGGTTCCGCGACCGGACGGGGCAGAGGTACATCTTGCTCGACACGGATAGCTCGGTCAGTCCCACTCATGGCGAGCCGAAGCGGACGGCTTGGAACGGCCATTTCGGCTGCGCATGTTGCCATCCGCTCATTCTGTTCAACCAGTTCGGAATTCCGGTACGTGCCAATGGAACAATTTCCAATCGGTTGGAGGAAAACCAGGCTCCGAGCCAGCTTGTTTCCTTGGCGATCAAGGATTCTTCTTGGAATTCGACGCCGCCACGATGCGAAACCGCGTCAACCGGCCACCTTCGGCTGGACCGCGAACGGGCTGAGGCCGAGCCAGCGCTGCATGCTGCCGGCCAGCGCGCGGTTGCCGACCATCGAGAGACGCTCCGCGTCGACGGCGCGCGCGACCGTGCTCAGGCCCATCCAGATCGTCGTCATGGTCCGCAGGTCGGTGTGCACGTAGAGATCGACGTCGAAGCCCGGATCGACGTTGCAGAGGTCGACGCTGCGGTCCGGCTCGACGATCAGCCACCAGCGGCGCCGCGACGCCGGCAGCTCGGGGTAGACGAACTCGATCACGGTCTGCCGGTCGGGCACCGGATCGGTGTCGAGGTTCCGCCGCATGTCCCACATCAGCGGTTCCGGATCGAGGTTCTCAAGCGACGGTTCGGCCTCGACCCATTTCTGGCCCCACATGCCGATCGCCTCGATCACCGGCTGCAGGTCGCGGCCGGACCGGGTCAGGTGGTAGGTGTTTACATCCGTCGGCCCGCGCAGGCGCTGGCGTTCCACGATGCCCTGCGCCTCGAGTTCCTGCATGCGTTTCGACAGCAGCCCCGGCGACATGCGCGGCACGCCCCGCCGCAACTCGTTGAAGCGGGTCGAGCCCGCGACGAGCTCGCGCAGCAGCACGACGGTCCAACGGGTGCAGAGGATCTCGGACGCCATGGCGACAGGACAGAACTGGCGGTAGCTCGCATTGGTCATCGAAGCCTCCCCTTCGGTCGCGTGTTCCGCAGGTTGCCACGGGCGGCCTGGGCGCGGCCAGTTCAGAAACTGTATCGGGCCGGTTCAGTCCGTGAACTGGCCGGCCCCGGGCGGGCGCCTGGCAGCCTGTCCTCGCGCCGGACGGACCCGGCAGCATGCACCAGCAAGGAGGACAAGGACATGCCCCTCGTCGATATCGAATTGATCGAAGGCGTCTTCGACGCCGACCAGAAGCGCCGGATGATCGAGGACGTCACCGACGCAATGGTTCGCATCGAGGGCGAGGCGCTGCGCGGCACGACGTGGGTGCGCATCCGCGAGATCGCCGGCGGCGAATGGGCCATCGGCGGCAGGCCGCTGAGCGCTGCCGACGTCAAGGCGCTCCAGGCCGAGCCGGCCTGAGCGCGGACCGGAACCGCGCCGCGGCGTTGCGGCCTCGGCCGGTCGTCGCGGCGCACCGCATCCATCAACAGGAGGTCATCGCCATGACGGCGACACTCGGCGAAAAACTCTGCTCCGTCACGCTTTACGAACGGCTCGGCGGCGCGGCCGGCATCCGCGCGCTCGTCGACGGGATCGTCGGCGCCCACCTTGAGAACCCGGTGATCGAGGCGCGCTTCCGGCCCTATCTGGACCAGCCCGCGCGGGTGGCCGAGATCAAGCGGCACACCTGCGCCTTCCTCTCCGAAGGCAGCGGCGGGCCCGACACCTATCGCGGCCGCAGCATGGCCGAGGCGCATCGCGGCATGGGCATCACCGATGCCGGATACGCCGCGCTCTGGGGGCTGCCCGGCGTGGTCATCGGCCACGCAGGATCAGGCCGCGGCGCGTCGGATCATCTCGGCACGGCGATAGGGGGTTCCTTGCCAGGAGTGGCCTGGCCGAGTTCCGTACGGGCCAGAACCTCTCGCAGAGTGTCCACGAAATCCGACAGGCTGCGCGACCAGGCGCGCCCCTTTCGCCAGATCAGGCCGTAGCTCATCCGCATCCAGGGCTCCTGGAAAGGAAGAACGACGAAATCGCCGCGGTTGAGGTCGTCGCGGATGAAGGCCAACGGCGCGGCGCTGATGGCGCGTCCGTTGCGCACTGCCGCGGTCATCGCGGAGAAGGAATCGGCGCAGATCGCCGGCACGAAGTCGCCGGTCTCGGGGTCGATGCGCCCTGCGGCCCCCAGCTCGGACGGGATATTGGCGAGGTAGCGACCCTGCATCAGCGGAGCGGCCCACGGATACCGCATCAGGTCCGGGAGCGTCGGGTCGTTCTTGCCCGCGAGCGGATGCTGCGCGCTGCAGAAAATCACCATCGGCGCATCGAAGAGCTGCTCGGTCTCCAGGTCCGCGTGCTCCTCCGCCGAGGGCACGTCGGTAATGGCGAGGTCGCAGTGGCCCTCCTCAAGCTCCCGCAGGCAGGTGCGCCAGTCGCGCACGATCAGACGGCCGGCAGGGCGGCGGCGCTTGGCTGTATGGGCCGCGAAGGCTGCGAGGCCCACCGACTCGGCCACGAAGGGCCCGACGGCCACGCGGAACTCGTCGCTGCCCTGGCGGCGATGCTCCTCGATGGCCCGGGCGAGATCCTCGAAGCCGGCGATCAGAGGGTCGCAGCGCTCCAGCACGATCTCGGCGACGGCTGTCGGATTGACGGCGGTGCGGCTGCGCTCGAAAAGCGGCACGCCGATCGTGTCCTCGAGCCGCGCGAGCGCACGGCTGAGACTGGGCTGGCTCATGCCCAGATCCTTCGCCGCGCGCGCGAAGTTCCTGTGCGCGGCGAGGGCGCGCACGATCTTGAGATCCCGAACGGTTCTCATTGATGTCGAATCTGCATCACAATCACGCGCTTATGCATTGGACACGGGCTCTGGCACAACCCAAAAGCCCTACCGGCGGCTTGCGGCCCTGCAAACGGGGCACTGCGCGCCTTGCGTCCGTGCCGGACCTCCGTGCCGAACCAGGCTCGCCCGATGGCGGTGCCGCCTGATCGCCAGCCCGAAGCCCACAAGGACAGCCTTTCGTGTTTGACAGAGCCTATGCCTCCCTTGCGCGCGCCGTCGCAGCGTTCCGCGGCGCCCGCCAGATCGCGGTGCGGACCCTCGCGGCGCTCGCCGTCCTCGCGCTGCTGCCGGTCGCGGCTTTCGCCCAAGGCTCCTGGAGCGGCGAGTGGCAGACCTACTGGCGCGACGGCGCGGCGATCCTGACGCTCGACCAGAACGGCGATCGCGTGACGGGCACCTACGAGCCCGGCGGCGGCCGGGTGCAGGCGACGGCCGAAGGCGCCCGGCTCGCCGGCACATGGCAGCAGCGGGGCGCCTCGGGCAACTTCGTCTTCGCACTTGACGCTGATGGCGAGGTGTTCACCGGCCGCTACGAGAGCGGCGAATACTGGAACGGCGAGCGGATCGACCCGGCCGCGGCCGCAACGGGGCCCTTCACGCAGACCGATACGCCGCGCGAGGCGCTGCGCACCCTGCTCGCCGCGGGGAATCGTGTCGCCTATGAAGGCGAGCCCACCGCGATGCGGATGGTCGAGCGGCTCACGGCGTTCGAGGGCGCGCCATCGGACAGCCGCGAAGAAACGGTGCGGCGCAGGCTTCTCTGGGCGCTCGTCGACCTGTCGACCTTCCGCCTCAGGAATGCGCCCGGATCGGTCGAGGGCGATACGGCGACCTTCCGGATCGGGCCCGCGGGCACGACCGAGACGTTCGAGCTGCGCTTTCGGCGTACATCCGGGGGCTGGGTTCTCGTCGTGCCGCCGCTGGACGTGATCCAGGCAGATACCGACCGCCTCATCCAAGCTCTCGGCCACGCCTCCATCGAGGAAGCGAGCGCCGCGCGCGCCGACAGCCCCCGCGGGGCGCTGCGCCGGTTCGTTCTCGGCACGAAGGACTGGGACGGCCCCGGGCGCGCCCGGGCCCTCGGGGCCCTCGACCTGTCCTACCTGCCGGCACAGCTCTACGAGATCCAGGCGCCCGTGCTCGCCGACTATCTCAAGCGCGTGCTCGACCGGGCCGGATACCCGATCTGGCAGGAAATCCCCGACGACCCCGCGCGGCCCACGCCCTACGAGTATTACCGTCATCCGGCGGGCGCGATCGTGATCGAGCGGTCCGCCACGGCCGAGGGCGAGCCCGGGCCGTGGCTCTTCACGGCCGACACGATGCGCGGGGCGCCGGATCTGTTCACGGCGATGCAGGATCTCGACACCGCCGAGGGGATCCCCGACGCCGCGCCGCTGACCGACTTCTTCCGGCTGCGCCAGGCGGTTCGGGACAGGGCACCGGCGCTGACACTCCGCTACGGGCTGCTCGAAGTCTGGCAATGGGGGCTGCTGGTCGGCGCGGGCATCGCCGCCATTCTCCTCGGCTGGGCCGCGGGGCGTGCCGCGACCGCGCTTCTGCGCGGTCTCGACCGGTGGAAGTCGCTGGAGCTGGAGCCGGCCACGATCCGCAGGCTCGACTGGCCGTTGCGGGTGGCGGTGGCCGGGATCGCTGCGATCTTCGCCTTCGGATGGCTCGGCCTCGCGCAGACCGCCCTCGAAGGCGCGAGCCTCGCGATCACGTTCTTCACCTCGCTGGCCATCGCGCTGGTCCTGTTCCGCCTCGTGGGCCTCGTCGGAACCCACCTCCGCCACCACGCCGAGAAAACGCCGAGCGTCGTCGACCAGATCGCCGTCTCGCTCGCGACGGGAATCGTGCAGATGCTGATCGTCATCGGCGCCCTCGTCGCGCTCGCCGAGATCGTGGGCCTGCCCTACGAGGGCGTGCTGACCGGCCTCGGCGTGGGCGGCATCGCCCTGGCCTTCGCAGCGCGCGACACGGTGTCGAACCTGCTGGCCGGCGCGATCCTGATGGCCGACCGGCCGTTCCGTCAGGGCGACCTGATCGAGACCGATCACGGGCTGGCCACCGTGGAGCTCGTCGGCCCGCGCTCGACACGGATGCGCACGCTCGACGACGCGCTTCTGGTGCTGCCCAACGCCCAGCTGACCGACCGGGGCATCTTCAACTTCAACAAGCGCCGCAAGCGCAAGATCCTTCTGCAGATCGGACTGACCTACGACACGCCGCGCGACAGGCTCGACGCGTTCGTGGAGCGCCTTTCCGAAACCTACCAGGCGCAGGATCGCGCCGACCAGACGAGCGGATGGGTGGGGATGACCGGTGTCGGGCCGTCGTCGATCGACATCGAGCTCTGGGGGTATTTCCGCGTCTACAGCCACGATGCCTTCGTGAGGGCACGCCATGCCCTCGTCGGCGACATCATCGACCTCGCGAAGGATGTCGGCGTGACCTTCGCCTTCCCGACGCGGACGGTGCATGTGGCTGGCGATGGAGCGGCGCCCCGCGAGTTGCCGGCGAGTCTGGAAAACGCCGGGGACACACCTGCGCTCGAGGCTCGCTGAACGCGAAGGCGGGGAGGGCCGCGCGCTCCGCGCCTTCCGTCCATCATCTCCATCGCGGCGCGGGCGCGGGCGCGGCCCGGTCACGGGTGACGCCATCCCGGGATGCGTATTTGGCTGCCGCGTCTCTCGCCTCCCGATCCATGCGTCGTCCCGGCGAAATCATGCTGCGAGGCCGCCCTCGCCTGATGCACGACATGCATCACAGCGTCGGAACTCTGCATTGGACAGCAGCGGACCCGCCAAGGGAAAAGGCAGCCGCTGCAGGGCGCGGCGTGCCGGTTTCCGGTTCCTCGTGGCGCATGCCGCCCCGCAGCCAAGCGCGAGACGTGCCACCCACGTCCGTTCCAACCGGAGATTGATACCTCATGACTGCAAAGACACAACGCGGCGCGCCGCGGGCCGAAGGCCTGACCCGCCGCACGCTTCTGAAATCCGCCCCTGCCACGGGCTTCGCCCTCGGCACGGGGGCCTTCGCCGGCACGCTGGCCTCCACGACGGCGCCCGCGCGCGCGCAGACCGGGCAACCCCCGCTGCAAGGCCCCGGCATCGAGACGTCGAGCGGGCAGGCGATCTATTCGTTGCCCCGCGACCATGCCTGGCATGGCAGCGAGTTCTACCAGTCCAACGACTTCAACGAGTGGCATTACATCACTGTTCTCGGTCGCGACCTCGACACCGGCGAGCGCATCTCGGTGTTCTGGGTGCCGCTCAGCCAGGGCTGGGTCGCGGCGGAGGGCCGCCCGCTGCACAACGTGCTGTTCGCCTTCCACAACCTCGACACCGGCGAGTTCCATACCGCGCTGCTCTACATCACCGGCCCGATGACCACCGAAGGCTCGGGCCCGGACGCGGAGGACTTCAACTTCCGCTACGAGATCGACGACGGCAAGAGCGGCTTCACGACCGCCTACACGCACGCCACCGAGACGTGGGAGTTCGGCGGCTACACCACCGAGAAGGACGAATGGAACGAGCCGTTCCGCCTCTCGATGACGTCGCAGGCGCAGGCGCCGGGCTATGCGCCGATGGCCTATTGGGGTCTGGAAAGCATCGGGGTCGATCCGCAGCAGCGCCAGAACCCGGAAACGATGTACGGCCTGACCCTCTACTATACCGCACCCGACATGGCCTCGTCGGGCGAACTCGAAGTGGCCGGCCGCACGGTGCGCTTCGAGGGCACCGGCTGGTTCGAGCACCAGTGGGGCAACTTCCGCAACACGTACCAGTATCGCTATTTCTGGGCCTGGTTCCGGTTCGAGGAGAGCGGAGACCTGATGACCTTCCGCCAGTACTACGAAGGCGAGGAGTTCCGGAACCCCAATTACAACGTGAACCGCTACTTCTACATGGACGGCGAGACCTTCGAGCGCAGCTACGCCTTCGGCCCGGCCTTCAAGCTCATCCCCGAGCGGATGTGGACCTCGGAGAAGTCCGGCATTGTTTACCCCTGGTATGGCCGGATCGAGACGCCGAACGGCACCTACTGGTACGAGCCGACCCTCGAGGAGCAGGAGGGCCTCGGTTTCGCCGGTCCCTACATCGAGGGGGTGATCCAGCTCCGCGAAGGCGGGCCGGACGGGCCGATCGTGGCGACCGGCTTCTGCGAGATGATCATGTTCACGGGAACCTACGACGACGGCACCGACCATTCGATGGGCCCGCCGATCTCTCGCGGCCTGCCCGAGGACGAGGACGGCCCCTGGACGCCCGAGCTCTGATCCCCTGATCCGGGCGCCCCGCCGGGGCGTCCGGTCTCTCCGGCGCCGCCAGCTTCCATCGTTCGGAAGGAGCCCGTTTCCTCGTCGGGCCCTGCCGCGCGGGCGGCGCCGGACCTTCGGAGACGATCGACCGATGACCTGTCCGATCCTGCCCAGGCTATCTGCCACGGCATCCGGGGCCGCCCTGTGCGCGCTGCTGCTGTCCGGTGTCCCGGCGCTGGCGGGCAAGGCGCGCGATTACCTGAACGCGCCCGTGAACACCTGGGTGACCTTCTACAATCTCGGCTTCTCCAGCAGCGTCGCCCCCGTCACCGGGGGTGCGGCCTACGGCATCTCCGGGGTCACGACCGACGTCACCTCGCAGTCGCTGATCGTCTCGCGCATCCTCGACGTCGGCGGGCGCACGGGCGGGCTGTCAGTGGTGCTGCCCCACGCCGACATCGACGTCGCCGCCGGCCCGTTCGGCGCCGGCGCCGCCGGGACGGGCGACATCGGGATCGTCGCCGAGGTCAACCTGTTCGGCGCGCCCGCGCTGAGCCGCGAGGCCTTCGCCGACTGGACGCCGGAGACCTTCGCCTCGGTCCATCTGCTCGCGACGCTGCCCACCGGCCGCTACGACCCGGACGCGTCCGTCAATGTCGGCTCCAACCGCTGGAGCCTCGCACCCACGATCAACTACAGTTACACCCCGGATGCTGGCTGGACGTGGCTCGAAGCCTACGCCACCGCCCGGATCTTCGGCGACAACACCGATGCGCCCGGCGCCGCCGAGACGCTGGAACAGCGCCCGCTCTACCAGATCGAGCTGCACGCGAGCCGCAACCTGACGCCGGATTTCTGGCTCACGGCCGACGCCTATTACGACCGGGGCGGCGAGACGGTTATCGACGGCGCCGCCCAGGACAACGCCGCCGACACCTGGCGCCTCGGCGCCGGCCTCGGCCTGCGTGTGGGCACCATCGGCACGCTCTTTCTAAATTACGACACCACCGTGTCCGCCCGGGCGGGCCAGCCCGAGGGCGAGACCTTCCGGCTGACCCTCGCCCGCCTGTGGTGACACTCCCGCCCCTTCCGAAAGGACCGCTCCCATGCCTGCCCCCCACGCTGCGCGTGCCCTTGCGGCTGCAGCGCTCGCCGCAATCCTGCCTGCCGCGGCGGCCGCGCAGGACGCCGACCTCGCGCAGACACTGACGAATCCGGTCGCCGACCTCGTCAGCCTTCCCGTCCAGCTGAACTTCGACGAGGGCCTCGGCGCCGACGACAAGGGCCGGCGCACGACGCTCAACATCCAGCCGGTCTATCCTGTGCGGCTCAGCGACGACTGGAACCTGATCAGCCGCACGATCATTCCGGTGATCTGGCAGGAGGACGTTCTGCCGGACAGCGAGCAGAGCGGGATGGGCGACATATTGCAGAGCGTCTTCCTGTCGCCCGCCTCTGCCGGCGCCGGGGGCGGGCTCATCTGGGGGGCGGGCCTCGCCTTCGGCCTGCCCACGGCGACCGACGACGCGCTCGGCACCGGAAAGTGGACGGCCGGCCCGACGGCGGCCGCGTTGCGGATGGATGGCCCCTTCACCTACGGCGCGCTGTTCAACCATCTCTGGTCGGTCGGCGGCGACGAGGATCGCGCCGACGTCAACCAGAGCTTCGTGCAGCCCTTCTTCTCCTACGTGTCGCCCGCCGCCGTGACCTTCACCGCCAGTGCCGAGGCCGCCTACGACTGGGAGCGCGAGGTCTGGTCTGTCCCGGTGAACTTCACCGTCGCCCGCCTCGTCGACATCGGCGGCCAGAAGGTGAGCCTTCAGGGCGGCGTGCGCTACTGGGCGGACAGCCCCGATGGCGGGCCCGAGGGCGTGGGGTTCCGCATCGGCACGACCTTCCTGTTCCCGCGCTGAACCCAAGGACGATCCTCATGCGAGACCCGGGAAGACTGGCAGGTCCGGCCGTAGCGACTTTCATGCTGCTCGTCTGGGCGCTGTCGGCACCGGCACAGGACGCCGTCCCCTCGGCGGCGAGGGTCACGATCGCCGCAGCCTACACCGAAGATCTCGTCGAGGAGGTCCGGTTCATCGGGCGGGGCGAGGCGGCCGCCCGGTCGGATCTGATCGCGCGCGTGACCGGCTTCGTGCGGGAGGTCGCGGTCGCGGACGGGGCGGCGGTCGAGGCTGGCGAGACCCTGTTCCGGATCGAAGCCGACAGATACGAGGCGGCGCGCGCCGCGGCCGAGGCGGAGCTCGCACGCGCGACCGCCGATCTGGACCTCGCCCGGATCGAACTGGACCGGAAGACGGCGCTGGTGGCGCGCGAGGCGGCGCCGCAGTCGGAGCTGGATCTCGCTCGAGCCGCTGTCGCCGCCGCCGAGGCCGGCGTGGCTGCGGCGCGCGCGGCCCTCAGGCAGGCGGACCTGGACCTGAGCTATACCGGGATCACCGCTCCGTTCGATGGCCGGCTGGGACGGATCGGTGTCAGCCCCGGCGCCTATGTCGGGCCCAACACCGCACCGCTGGCCACGATCGTGCAGCAATCGCCAATCTACGTGGCGTTCTCCCTGAGCGAAGGACAGCTCGTCGACCTGCTCCAGCAGGTCCAGACGGATATCGCCGGCCTGACGGGTCGCGGCGCCTCGCCTGTCGTGTCCCTCGAACTGCCGAACGGCACCGTGCTGGAGGAACGCGGCCGCATCGCCTTTCTCGACAACCGGGTCGATCCGGAAACCGGCACCCTCACGCTGCGGGCGGAATTCGACAACGCGCGCGGGCTGATCCTGGACGGCGCGTTCGTCAACGTGCGTATCCAGGCGCCGCGGCCGGTGCCGCGCCTGCTGGTGCCCCAGGCTGCGGTGCAGCGCGACCAGCGGGGCGACTTCGTCCTGATCGTCGACGATGCCGGCCATGTCGAGCAACGCCACGTCACGCTTGGCCGGCAGGCCGGCACGGCCGTCGTCGTCGAGGAGGGGCTGCGCGAGGGCGAAAGCGTCATCCTCGAGGGCCTGCAGCGCGTGCGCCCCGGCGTCCCGGTCGAGGCTGTCCTGGACGGACGGCGTGCGGCGGAGCGATAGGCGCGTGTTCTCGTCCACCTTCATCCGCCGCCCCAAGATGGCGATCGTCATCTCGACGGTGCTCACCCTGATGGGCGCGATCGCCTACGCCGTGCTCCCGGTCGAGCAGTTTCCCCAGATCACGCCGCCCGTCGTCAGCGTCTCGGCCAGTTATCCCGGCGCGGACGCCGAGACCGTGGAGACCACCGTCGCGGCGCCGATCGAGGCGCAGGTGAACGGCGTGGATGGCATGATCTACATGTCATCCGACAGCACGGATGTCGGCAATTACAGTCTCAACGTCACCTTCGAGGTTGGCACGGACCCCGACATCGCGGCGGTCAACGTGCAGAACCGCGTCGCGCAGGCGATGGCCCAACTGCCGGCGGAGGTCACGCGCACGGGCGTGGTGACGCGCAAATCGTCCACCAACATGCTCGTCGTGGCGACGCTATACTCGCCGAATGGCAGCTACGACGAGGTGTTTCTGTCAAACTACGCCTCGATCAACCTCAAGGACGCGCTGGCGCGTGTGCCGGGCGTCGGCAAGGCCGAGGTGCTCACCAACTTGGCCTACGCCATGCGGATGTGGCTCGACCCCGAGCGCATGGCGGCCCTGGGCCTGACGCCGGGCGACGTGATCGCGGCGATCCGCGAGCAGAATGTCGCCGTCTCGGCCGGTCAGATCGGCACGCCGCCCGCCCCGCAAGGACAGCAATTCCAGTACACCGTCACCGCAGAAGGGCGGCTGGGCACGCCCGGAGATTTCGGCGACATCATCGTGCGCACGGGCGAGGCCGGCAGCCTCGTGCGCGTTCGCGACATCGCCCGCGTCGAGCTGGGGGCCAACTACTACAATGCCTCGGGGCGATACGACGGACGGCCGGCCACGGTTCTCGCCGTCTACCAGGCGCCTGGCGCGAACGCGCTGCAGGTGGCCGAGGGGGTCCGCGCCGAGCTCGCCCGGCTGTCGCGCGCCTTCCCGCAGGACGTCGACTACGACGTGCCCTTCGACAGCACCGATTTCGTCGAGCAATCGCTCGACGATGTGGTGACGACCCTGATCGCGGCCTTCGTGCTTGTGATCTCGGTCGTGTTCGTCTTTCTCGGAAGCGTGCGGGCCACCGTGGTCCCGGCGGTGGCGATCCCGGTCTCGCTGATCGGGACGTTCGCCTTCCTGCTGCTGTTCGGGATGTCGCTCAACACGATATCGCTCTTCGCGCTGGTGCTCGCGATCGGGATCGTGGTCGACGACGCCATCGTCGTGGTCGAGAATGTCGAGCGCATCCTCGCGGAGGAGCCGGCGCTGACGGTCGCCGAGGCGACGGCCAGGGCCATGGCCGAGGTCACCGCGCCCATCATCGCCACGACGCTTGTGCTGCTGGCGGTGTTCGTGCCCGTCACCTTCATGCCCGGTATCTCCGGGCGGCTCTTCTCGCAGTTCGCTGTGACGATCTCGGTCGCCGTGGTCATCTCGTCGATCAACGCGCTCACCCTCTCTCCGGCGCTGTGCGCGATGATCCTCGACCGCCGGACGAGCCCGCCGAAGGGGCCTCTGGCCACCTTCGAACGGGTCATCGACTCGGCCCGCGTCCGGTATGTCGGCGTCGTTGGCCGCATGGTGCGGCTGCCCCTCCTCGGTCTTGCGCTGCTTCTGGGCATCGGAATCGGCTCCGGCGCGCTGTTCGGCGGCCTGCCCCGGGGGTTCCTGCCGCTCGAGGACAACGGCTATCTATTCGTCGACGTGCAATTGCCCGACGCGGCGTCTCTGGAGCGCACCGAGAGTGTCACCGAACGGCTCGACGCGCAGCTGATGGCGCTCGAAGGCGTTGCCGATACCGTGCTCGTGAACGGCTTCAGCCTGCTCGGCGGTGCAGGCGCCAACGGTGCGATGGTGATCGTCAACCTCGAGGGCTGGACCGCGCGGCCCGATCCGGGCCAGAGCGCCGATGCCATCCTCGCCCGCGTGCTCGACATCGCGAACCGCGAGGCCGCGGCGAATGTCATCGCCTTCAATCCGCCCCCGATACCCGGCCTCGGCATGAGTGCGGGTGTCGAACTGAAAGTGCAGCAGGCCGGCGGCGGCAGCGCACGTGACCTCTCGGCCGCGCTGGGCTCGCTCGTCTATGCCGCCAATCAGCGGCCCGAGCTCGCCCAGGCCTACACGAGCTTCCGGGCCAACGTGCCGAAGGTGTTCGTGGAGCTCGATCGGGAAAAGGCGAAATCCCTCGGCGTCCGTGTGGACGACGTCTTCCAGACCCTGCAGGCCTATCTCGGCTCGATCTATGTCAACGACTTCAACCTCGCCGGCCGGACCTTCCGGGTGATGGTGCAGGCGGAGGGCGAGTTCCGCGACGTCGTGGACGACATCGGCGCGCTCCACGTCCGGTCCGACGCCGGGGCGATGGTGCCCCTGTCGACCCTCGTGCGGACACAGACCGTGCTCGGCCCCGTCGTGCTGAACCGCTACAACGTGTTTCGCGCGGCCACGATCACCGCGGTGCCTGCGCCCGGATTCTCGACCGGAGACGCGATCGCCGTGATCGAGGACGCAGCCGCCACGGCGCTACCGCCGGGCTACGCCTACGAGTGGACCGGAACCGCGCAGCAGCAGCTCGCCGCTGGCAACATGGTGATCCTCGTGCTCGTCGCGGCGGTGACGTTCGGCTACCTCTTCCTCGTCGCCCAGTACGAAAGCTGGACGATGCCCCTGGCGATCCTGCTTTCGGTCACGGTCGCGCTGTTCGGCGGCCTCGTGGCGGTGAGCGTCGCCGGCCGTGACGTGAACCTGTATACCCAGATCGGGATGATCATGCTGATCGGGCTGGCGGCGAAGAACGCCATCCTGATCGTCGAATTCGCCATGGAGCGGCGTGCCGCCGGCCTCGACATCCGGCAGGCCGCGCTGGCCGCGGCGGAGCAGCGGTTCCGGGCGGTGATGATGACGGCGCTGTCGTTCCTTCTCGGCGTCGTGCCGCTGCTTGTGGCGACGGGCGCGGGGGCCGCCAGCCAGCAGGCCATAGGCATACCCGTCTTCGGCGGGATGCTCGCGGCGACGGTCCTGGGCATCGTCCTCGTGCCCGTCCTCTACGTGCTGCTTCAGGGTGTCCGCGAGCGAATCGGCGCGCGTTTCGAACGGGGGCGGCAACGGGCCGGCTGAGCGCGGCTCGCCAACGGCGCGAACGGGCCTCCTCCGACAACCGCCACGGCCACTGCGACGGCGCGACTGCGACGGGGCGGCTGGCAGCGTCGGCCCATGGCGTTCCGCCCGTCGGTCCCGTCCTCGGATCGCCCCGGCCCGCCATTCCGAAACGACATTGGAGATGCACAAGTCTGCATTGGACAGGCGCGAGCAGGGACGTCGATAAGGCGCACCGTGGAGAACGCTGCCGCCGGGCCTGGCCGCCAGATGTCCGGCTGTTCTCATGCGTCGAGCTTGCGAAACGGGACAGACGAAATGGATCGCTCACTGCTTTAGAAACTGCTCGCCTCCGGCACCGCACTGACCGCAGCGGGCCTCGGTCTGGGCACCGGGACTGCCCAGGTTCGCGGGCGGTCGTCTTTCCCCTGACAGTCGGATCCAAGGATCCCGAGCGGCGGCATGGAAGCTGCGTCAACACCCTCACCTTTTCGCCAAGAAAGCCGCACAAAATGCAGATCACCCCCGTCTTCCTGATCGCCCTCGCGATCTGCGTGCCCATGGGGCTGTGGGGTGTCGTCGCGCCCCAGGCCATGGCAGGCAGCGTCCTCGGCCTCACTGCGTGGTTCATGGTGGGCGCGAGCTGGTGGTGGCTGGCGCTCTGCTCGGGGTTCGTGATCTTCGCCGCCGTGCTCGCGTTGGGGCCGTGGGGGCGCATCCGGCTCGGCGCCGACGACGACCGGCCGGAGTTTTCCACCGTCTCCTGGATCGCGATGCTCTTCGCCGGGGGCATGGGGGCGGGGCTGCTGTTCTGGGGCGTGGCCGAGCCGGTCACGCATTTCGCCGCGCCGCCGGGCATGGAGGGCGGCACGCCCGAGGCCGCCCGCGCCGCGATGGTGATCACCAATCTGCACTGGGGCCTGCACGCCTGGTCGATCTACGGCATCTGCGCCCTGATCATCGCGTATTTCACCTACAGGCGCGGCGGCAAGCCGCTGATCTCCACCCCGCTCGTCGGGCTGATCGGCGGGCGGGCGGAGCGCGGCGTGCTGGTGGCGGCGGATGTGCTCGGCGTGGTCGCGGTGGTCTTCGGACTCGCCGGCTCGCTGGCGATGGGCGCGCTTCAGGTGCGCTCGGGCCTGGCGAGCGTGATCGACGTCCCCGAGACGATCGGCGTCGCGCTCGCGATCCTGGCCGTGCTCTACGCGGCCTACATGATCTCGACGCTCACCGGCGTCGAGAAGGGCATGAAGCTTCTGTCCAACATCAACATGGTGCTCGCGCTGGCGATCATGCTCTTCATCATGCTGGTCGGGCCCACCGCCTTCATCTTCGAAAGCGCGGTGGACACGCTGGGCGCCTACGTCTCGCAGATCGTGACGCTGTCTTTCCGCCTGTTCCCCTACGAGGGGCTGACCGAGTGGTCGGCGAATTGGACGCTGACCTACCTGATCTGGTGGCTGGCGTGGGGGCCGTTCGTCGGCGTCTTCATCGCGCGGATCTCGAAGGGCCGCACCATCCGCGAATTCTGCGCCGGCGTGATCCTCGTGCCGACGCTGTTCTCGATCCTGTGGTTCGCGGTGTTCGGCGGCGCCGGCATCTACGTCGAGATCTTCGGCCCCGGCGGGCTCACGGCGCTGGTGGCCGACAATGTCTCAGAGGCGCTGTTCGCCTTCTTCGGATACTTCCCGCTGTCGGGCCTCCTCAGCGCGGTGGCGCTCGCCCTGATCTTCATCTTTCTGGTCACCTCGGCGGATTCCGGCACGTTCGTGCTGTCGATGATGACCACCGACGGACGGCTCGAACCGCCCGCCTCGGCCAAGATCGTCTGGGGCAGCCTCGCCGCGGTCATAACCGCCGCGACGCTCTTGTCGACCTCGGTGGAGGTGGCGCGCGCGATGGCCACGCTCGGCGCCATCCCGTTCTCGGCCGTCCTCGTGCTGCAGATCGTGGGCTTCCTGCGCGCGCTCGCGACTGAGCCCACGGGCCGGACGCGGGCACAAGAGGCCGCCTGATGCGGGGGATCGTCGCGCTCTGCCTCGTCGCCGCGCTGCTGCTTTCGGGCTGCGTGCGCGCGCCCGTCGTCGTGGCCTCCAAGGATACCGTGCAGGACCGGATCCTCGGCGAGATGATGGCCCTGACGCTCGAGGCACGCGGGCTGTCGGTCGAGCGTCGGATTGGCCTCGGCGACAGCGCCGACGTGTTCCAGGCTCTGCGCGCAGGCGATGTCGACGTCTACCCGGAATATTCGGGAACCGCGCTCGCGCTGCTCGACGCCCCGCCGGAGACGGACCCGGACGCCGTGCGCGCCCGCCTGGAAGCGCCCTTCGCCGCGCTCGGCCTCGAGTTCCTCGCCCCGTTCGGCTTCGAGTCGCGCTTCGTGCCGGTGACGCGTCAGGCCCTGGCGCAAGGCGAGTGGCTGGCCAGCGTCGGCGACCTGGCCCCCATCGCGGACGAGCTCCGCCTCGGTGTCAGCCGCAGCTTCGCCGAACGGCCGCGCGATGGTCTGACCGGCTTTCTGGAGCGGTTCGGCCTCGACTTCCAAGACGTGATCGTGGTCGCGGACGGGCGGCGCGAGAGCCTCTACCGGATGCTTGTCGACGAGCGCATCGACCTGATGATCGGGTTCTCCACCGATCCGCAGGTTTTGGATTTCGGCCTCGCGACGCTGGCCGTGGACAGGCCGTTCTTTCCCGCCTACGAGGCTGCCCCGCTGACGAGCGCCGCCGCGTTGTCGCAGCATCCGGCGTTGTCCGATGCGCTGGCCCCGCTGGCCGGGGCGATCGACGCGCCGACGCTGCGCGAACTGGTGCGGCAGGTGCAGGTCACGGGCCGCACGCCGCGCGCCGTGGCGGCCATCGCGCTCGCGCGGCTCGGCATTGCCGAGGGCGGCGCCACGACGCCGCCGGAGATTCCGCTGGCCATTGCCATAGATCCGCTCGAGCTTGGCAGCGCCCCAGCGAACCGCGCCCTCGACGCGGTGCGCACGGCGATGCCGGGCCGTGCCGTGGCGCTGGCGCCCGCGCCGCGCCCACTTGCGGCCCTTGCCGCGGGCGAGGCCCGCATGGCCGTCGTGCCTGCGGCCGCGCATTTCCGGATGACGCCCGACGGGGCGGTGCGCGAGACGGTCGAGGCGATCGGCGTGGTGGGGCGATCCGTCCTCTATGCCTTCGCGGCAGATGACGGGCCGGTGCGCCTCGGTAGCGCGCGGGTCGTGGCCACCGGGCCGGAGGGCTCGCCGAGCCATCTCGTCGCCGCTGTCCTTGCCCGACATGCCCAGGGGGCAATCACGCTCGCCCCGCAGGCTGACGGCGGCGCAGCCGCCATCGGCGCCGCGATCGCGCACGGCACAGCCGATGCCGGACTGGTGATCGCGAGCCGTCAGCGCGGCGACGTGGTGGAGTTGCTCCGCGACAGCCCCGAACTCCGCCTGGTGGACGCCGCCGCCTGGTGGCAGGGGCCCGCGCGCCTCGCGCTGCCTTTTCTGGCAGAGGCCGCGCTGCGCCCCGAAAACCACCCCGGCCTCGACAGTGCCGTGTCCGTCCTGTCCATGCAGACGGTGATCACCGGACCGGCGCCGCCCGAGGCGGCCGGCCTCGGCCGGCAGGGGCCGATCTCCTTCGACACGCGCGTGCAGCCGCTCACCGATACGACCGTGCGCGCGATCGACAGCGCGCTCGGCACGCGTCCCGATGTCGGCGCCAGCCTGCACGCCGCCCCGGCGCTCGCGCCGCGCCGGCCCGAAGCGCCCACGGCGCGCAACCCGCGGCCCGATCAGGCCCTGCTGACGATGGGCATCTTCGTCTACCTCGCCGTCGCCGGCTGGCTGCTTGTGCGGCGCGGCACGGGCCGTCCCGCGCATCGCGTTCCGGACGAAGGGTAAACCACGGCCGCCTCCGCGCGACAGCCCGCGTCCTCCAATGACACTTCGATACCGGAGCCATGACATGCACTTCCTCCTCGTCCCTCTGCTCGCTCTTTCCCTTCTCTTCGGGGCAGCATTGCCTCTCGCGGCACAGGGCGAGACGGCCGGCGCGGACGCCATCTCCGACAGCGCCGTGGCGGAGGTCGCCGCGCCGCCGCCCGCCGATGACGAGCCGGGCTTCCCGGCGGGCCTCGCCGATCCCGCGATCGCGCTGGACGAGCTTCGCCTGCGGCTCGTGCCCCTGACCGTCGAGGAACTGACCGCGCTCGCCGAAGCCTGGCGGGCGAATGCCCGCGACGCCACGCTCGCCGTCGTCGAGCGCAGTCTCGAACTCCGGGAGGCAGGAACCCCCGCGACTGGGGCGGACAAGGCGGCACAGGCCGATCTGCTGGCCGCCCGCAGCGCAATCTTCGAGAAATACGGCGCCGTCGTCGCCAGCCTCGAGGGCAAGGGCGGCGATCCGGCCCTGATCGACTCGCTCAGGACCTACCGCGCCGCCATCTCGGTCGAGGAGACGGCCACGCTCGAGCCGCGCGAGATCGTCGCCAACGTGTTGTCCTGGCTGGTGTCGCCCGAGGGGGGCATCCAGTTCGCCATCCGCGTCGCGGTGGTCGTGGGCGCGCTTCTGGGCCTGTTGATCGTGGCGAAGATCGTGCGCGCCTGGGTGCGGCGCATCCTCGGTCGCGTGCCGGAGTTCTCGAAGCTCCTGCAGGCCTTCCTGGCCATGCTCGCCTACTGGCTGGTCATCGCGGTGGGCCTGATGATCGTGCTCGCGGCGCTCGGCGTGAACATCACGCCGCTGTTCGCGCTGGTCGGCGGCGCCTCGTTCATCGCGGCCTTCGCGATGCAGGACACGCTGGGCAACCTCGCTTCCGGGCTGATGATCATGATCAATCGCCCCTTCGACCAGGGCGACGACGTGACCGTCGCCGGCGTCGGCGGCACCGTCAAGAAGGTCTCCGTCGTCTCGACCACGGTGACGACGCCCGACAACCAGGTGATCGTGATCCCCAATTCGAAGGTCTGGGGCGACGTCATCATCAATACCAACGCCTCCGAGACACGCCGCGTGGACATGGTCTTCGGCATCGGCTACGAGGATTCCCTGGAGCTCGCCCAGCAAACGCTCGAGGACGTGATTTCCGCCCATCCCAGGGTGCTGAAGGATCCCGCACCGGTGGTCCGCGTCAACGAACTCGGCGAAAGTTCCGTGAACTTCGTCGCCAGGCCATGGGTGCGGGCCGAGGATTACTGGGATGTCTACTGGGACCTGACCCGGCAGGTGAAGGAGGCCTTCGACGCGCGCGGCCTGACGATCCCGGTCCCGCAGACCGAGATGCGCATCAAGGCCGACCCGCGTGGCGCGACATCCATTGTCCCGGTCGCCTGACCAGGTCGCGGTGCCCCCGAAGGATGGCATGCGCCCCTGCGGGGACCGAGGGGTCGTGTCGCGAATGCTGTGGGAATTTCCTGGCGGCGCGCTCCGGGCATGTGAGGGATCGGTGTTTCAGGCTGCGAGGTCAAGGGGCATGGGTTCGAGGGGCTGAGAGAGGGTTTCCCAGCCATCGA
>OFET01000520.1_pt1 | contig 22242 bp, 19 predicted proteins | sample 1521211 | NCBI WGS metagenome assembly OFET01 (sample SAMN03766358, study PRJEB24113) | microbial mat metagenome | isolation source: enrichment culture HLUCC-A from microbial mat sample contains cyanobacterium...
CACCGTAGGCAACAGCGGCAGAAACACCCCCAGCGCCCCGAAGCAGACACACAGCACGCCGCAGAACGCCCAGACGACGCGCATCGGTCAGTTCACCCGGCCAGCTCCGCCACCACGCGGTCGAGCAGCAGCCTTCCCCGTGGAGTCGCCCGCACCCGTCCCGACACCATCTCGACCAGCCCGACGTCCTCGAGTGCGTGCGCGCGTTCCCTGACCGACGCACCCCCATCCCCCAGGACCGACAACGCCGAGAGGGCCACGCCCTCGCGCTTGCGCATTCCCATCAAGAGATATTCAACCATTTGATCCCAAACAGTAATTTCTTCCTCCCGCGCGTGCGACAGGTCGCCTTTCTCGACTCCGGAAAGCCATGCGCCCGGCGCGCTCGCCTGCTCCGTCGCCACCCGACGGCCACCCAGAGTCAACCTCCCATGCGCGCCCGGCCCCACGCCCGCATACTCGCCCCCCGACCAGTAGAGCAGGTTGTGCCGGCACTCGGCCCCCGGCCGCGCGAAGTTCGACACCTCGTAGAGCCGCAGCCCCACCGCCTCGCACCGCTCCACCGTCATCTCGTAGAGGTCCGCGCCAAGGTCCTCGTCGGGCAGGCCCCGTAGCCCCCCCGCCTTCTGCCGCGCGGCAAAGGCGGTGCCCGGCTCGATCGTCAACTGGTAGAGCGAAAGGTGGTCCACCGTCATCGCCAGGGCCTCGTCGAGCTCCGCCGCCCAGGCCTCGCGCGTCTGGTCCTGCCGCGCGCAGATCAGGTCGAACGACACCCGCTCGAACACGTCCCGCGCCACGTCGAATGCCGCCCGCGCGTCGGCCGCGCCATGCAGCCGCCCCAGCCGCCTCAGGTCGGCGTCGTTCAGCGCCTGCACCCCCAGCGACACCCGCGTGACGCCCGCGTCCCGGTATCCGGCAAACCGCCCCGCTTCCACCGAGGTCGGGTTCGCCTCCAGCGTCACTTCGAGGTCGTTGGCGCAAACCCACCCTGCCTGCGCGGCCTCCATCACCGCGGCCACCGTCTCCGGTGCCATCAGGCTTGGCGTGCCCCCGCCGAAGAACACGCTGGTCAGCCGCCGCGCCCCGTCGCGCCCGCCAGTCCGCTCTGCCACCCGCGCGATCTCGCCCGCCAGCGCCCGCGCCCACCGCGCCTGATCGACGCCGGCCACCACATGCGAGTTGAAGTCGCAATAGGGGCACTTGGCCTGGCAGAAGGGCCAGTGGACGTAAAGACCGAACCCGGCGCCCTCCTCCATGCCGCTACCCTCCGAAACAGCCCGCAACCAGCGCCGCGAAGGCCCGCGCCCGGTGGCTCATGGCGTGCTTTCGCTCCGGCTCCATCTCGCCGAAGGTCTCCTCCTCGCCGTCGGGCAGGAACATCGGGTCGTAGCCAAAGCCCTTCTCCCCCCGCGGCGGCCACACCAGCGTGCCATGCACCTCGCCCGCGAACACCGCGTCCTCCCCGTCCGGCCAGGCAAGACACAGCGCGCAGGTGAAATGCGCCGCGAACGGCGCACGCGCGCCGGCCTCGCCCAGCGCCGCCCAGACCCGCTCCATCCCGAGGCGAAAGTCGCGTCCGCTCTCCGTCTCGGCCCAGTCCGCCGTTCGCACGCCGGGCTCGCCCCCCAGCGCCGCGACCGACAGCCCGCTGTCATCCGACAGGGCCGGCAGGCCAGAGGACCGTGCTGCCGCATGCGCCTTGATCCGGGCGTTGCCGGAAAAACTGTCCTCCGTCTCATCCGGCTCGCCGAGCCCGAGATCGCCCGCCGAGATCACCTCGGCTCCGAACGGCACGAGCAGTTGCCCAATCTCGCGCACTTTCCCGGTGTTGTGCGAAGCGATCACCAGCCGCCCGCCGCCAAAGCGCCGGCTCATCGCGTCACCGCCGCCACCTGGGCCGCGACCAGCGCCGATACCCCCGCCTCGGCAAGATCCATCAACACCTCCAGTTCGTCGCGCGAAAACGTAGCCCCCTCCGCGCTCGCCTGCAGCTCGATCAGCCTGCCCGAACCGGTCATGACGAAGTTCCCGTCGGTCCCTGCCTCGCTGTCCTCGGCATAATCGAGATCGAGCACCGGCTGGCCGGCATAGATCCCGCACGAGACCGCGGCGACATGCTCCACGAGCGGATCCGACAGCACGTCGCGGGCGCCCATCAGCCGCGCCACCGCCAGCTTCAGCGCCACCCAGCCGCCGGTGATCGCCGCGCAGCGTGTGCCCCCATCCGCCTGGATCACGTCGCAATCCACCGTGATCTGCCGTTCGCCCAGCGCTCTCAGGTCGGTGCCGGCCCGCAGCGCGCGCCCGATCAGGCGCTGGATCTCCTGCGTCCGCCCCGACTGGCCCCGCTTGGCCTCGCGCTGCCCGCGCGTATGGGTCGCCCGCGGCAGCATCCCGTATTCCGCCGTCACCCAGCCCTGGCCCGAGTTCTTGAGGAAGGGCGGCACCCGCTCCTCCACGCTGGCCGTGCACAGCACATGGGTGTCGCCCATGCGGATCAGGCACGAGCCCTCCGCGTGCCGGGTCACCCCTGTCTCGATGACGATCTCGCGCATCTGGTCGAGCGCCCGTCCCGATGGCCGCATGGCCCGCCTCCTGTCGTCTCCGCGCTGCCGCCGCTCTTCCCAAGTCGCGGCCCCAGGCGCAAGGGCCATGCCGGCGCAGGCTGCCCGAGTTGACCACCCGCACGTCCATGCATTTATATCGCACATCCGCCCTGTCCGCTGCCGAGTGCCATGCCAGAGGCCATGCCGACCCTGAACGAGCTCAACGATCGCTCCCGCGAGGTCTTCCGCCGGGTGGTCGAGGGATATCTCGACTCCGGCGAACCCGTGGGATCGCGCACCCTCACCCGCGACTTCTCGGAAAGGATCTCGGCCGCGACGATCCGCAACGTCATGCAGGATCTCGAGTATCTCGGCCTGCTCGATTCGCCCCATGTCTCCGCCGGCCGCGTGCCCACCGAACTCGGGCTGCGCATGTTCGTCGACGGGCTCCTCGAGGTGCGCGACCTCGATGCCATGGACCGGGCCCGCATCGACGCCACCCTGGGCGAGAACGAATCCGACATCACCCACCTGATGGGCAAGGTCGGCGCCGCGCTGACCGGGGCCACGCAGGTGGCCAGTCTCGTGCTGACGCCCAAGCACGAGGCCCCGATCCGGCATATCGAATTCGTGCATCTCGGCCACGACCGCGCGCTCGTCGTGCTGGTCTTCGCCGACGGTCATGTCGAGAACCGCGTCTTCACCCCGCCGCCGGGCCAGACGCCCGCCTCGATGCGCGAAGCCGCGAACTTCGTCAACGCGCTGGCCGAGGGCAAGACGCTCGCCCAGCTTCGCATTACGATGCGCGCCGAGGTCGCCCGCCGCCGGCAGGAGCTCGATTCGCTCGCACGCGACCTCGTCGAACAGGGGCTCGCAATCTGGGCCGACGAGGGCGAGCCGACCGAGCGGCTGATCGTCCGCGGCACGGCCCACCTGCTCGACGAGCAGACCCGCGCCGAGGATCTCGAGCGCATCCGCCTGCTGTTCGACGACCTCGAGCGCAAGCGCGACATCGCCGAGTTCCTTCAGCTGACCGAGGAGGGCGATGGTGTGCGGATTTTTATCGGCTCCGAGACCAAACTCTTCTCGCTTTCGGGTTCCTCTCTGGTGGTCTCTCCATATATGAACGCTGATCGAAAGATCGTCGGTGCGGTCGGGGTGATCGGGCCGACGAGGCTGAATTACGGGCGCATCGTCCCTATCGTTGACTACACCGCGCAGCTCGTGGGGCGATTGCTGACCGAACGGACCTGACCGAGAGGACCCTATGGGCGAACCGAAAAAGGACGACGTGGATCTCTCCGCACACGATCACTGGACCGAGACCGACGCCAAGCCGGGCGACACGGCGGATCAGGCGGGCGGCGCGGCCGGTGAGGGCGCCGCTGCGCGGGGCCCCGACGCGATCATCGCCGAGCTGACCGCAGAGCGCGACACCTACAAGGATCGGTTCCTTCGTGCGCTCGCTGACGCCGAGAACGCCCGCAAGCGCAGCGACCGCGATCGTCGCGAGGCCGAGAACTATGGCGGCTCCCGGCTCGCGCGCGATCTGCTGCCGGTCTGGGACAATCTCAACCGCGCCCTCGCCGCGGTTACCGACGAACAGCGGCAGGCCGATGCCGCGCTGATCGAGGGGGTCGAGCTTACGCTGCGCGAACTGGGCAACGTGTTCGAAAAGCACGGCATCCACATGATCCGCCCCGAGCTGGGCGAGGCCTTCGACCCCCAGTTGCACGAGGCGATGTTCGAGGCGCCCGTGCCCGAAACAAGGGCGGGCGACATCATTCAGGTCATGGCCGACGGCTTCCTGTTGCACGACCGTCTGCTGCGCCCGGCGCAGGTCGGCGTATCCTCGACACCCGGCTGATCCCCCCGAGCAGGGCCAAGGCGTTTGCAAACGCCTTCAGCGCGCGCACGCGCGCCGAACGCCCTTGCAAGGGCGTTGCTCCCGGCCCGCGGCCGGCCTGACCCGTCTATCAGCTGCCATCCAGCAGGTCCTTAAGCGCGTAGAGCGCCTCGAGGGCCTCGCGCGGCGACAGGTCGTCCGGCGAGAGGGTTCGCAGCCGTTCGAGTGCGGGGCTCTCCGGCGGCGGGCCGGGCTCGGTCTGTGGGGGCGGTGCGGCCGCGAAGAGCGGCAGGTCTTCGATCAGCGCCTTCGGGCGACGCCCGCCCTCGCGCTCGCCCGTCTCCAACGCGTCGAGCACGGTGCGTGCCCGGTCGATGACTGCCCTCGGCAGCCCCGCCAGCCGCGCCACCTGCACGCCGTAGCTCCGATCCGCCGCGCCGGGCCGCACCTCGTGCAGGAACACCACGTCGTCCTGCCACTCCTTCACCGCGACCGTCGCGGTCTCCACGCCCTCGAGCCGCTCTGCCAGCGCCGTCAACTCGTGGTAATGGGTCGCAAAGAGCGCACGGCAGCGGTTGACGTCGTGCAGGTGCTCCAGCACCGCCCAGGCGATGGAAAGGCCATCGTAGGTCGCCGTGCCCCGCCCGATCTCGTCGAGGATCACCAGCGCTCTTCCGTCGGCCCGGTTCAGGATCGCCGCCGTCTCGACCATCTCGACCATGAAGGTCGACCGCCCCCGCGCGAGGTCGTCCGACGCGCCCACGCGACTGAACAGCGCCGAGACCAGCCCGATCCGCGCCCGCGTCGCAGGCACGAAGCTGCCCGCCTGCGCCAGCAGCGCGATCAGCGCATTCTGCCGCAGGTAGGTCGACTTTCCCGCCATGTTGGGCCCCGTCAGCAGGCGGATATGCGCCGCGTCCTCCTCTGCCGACAGGTCGCAGTCGTTGGCCACGAAGGCCGGCCCCGCCTGTCGCCGCAGCGCCTGCTCGACCACCGGATGCCGCCCGCCCTCGACGGCGAAGGCGCGGCTCTCGTCCACCTCCGGCCGGCACCATCCCTCTCCACGGGCGAGGTCGGCCAGCGCGGTCGCCACGTCCACCTCCGCGAGCGCCCGCGCCGCGGCCGCCACCCCCGGCGCGCCGTCGAGCACCAAGGCGCGCAATTCGGCGAAGAGGCTTTTCTCGATCTCCAGCGCGCGCGCACCCGCGTTCAGGATGCGGCTTTCGAGGTCGCCCAACTCGGCGGTGGAGAAGCGCAACGCGTTCGCGGTGGTCTGACGGTGGCGAAACGTCTCCGACAGCGGCGGGGCCAGCATCCGTTCGGCATGGGTCGCCGTCGTCTCGACGAAATAGCCCAGCACGTTGTTGTGCTTGACCTTGAGCGACGGAATCCCGGCCGCCTCGGCATACCGCGCCTGCAGCGAGGCGATCACGCCGCGCCCCTCGTCGCGCAGCCGCCGCGCCTCGTCGAGCTCCGCGTCGTGCCCCGGAACGATGAAGCCGCCGTCTCGCGCCAGGTGCGGCGGGTCGGCCACCAGCGCCGCATCGAGCACCTCCAGCAGCGCCCCGTGCCCCCGCAGGTCGGCCGCTGCCTCCGCCAGCGCCTCCGGCAGCCCGGTCTCGAGCAGCGCCGCCACCTGCTCGGCCCCCGCCAGCCCGTTGCGGATCGCGGCGAGGTCGCGCGGGCCGCCCCGGTCGAGGCCCAGCCGCGACAGCGCCCGGTCCATGTCGGGCACGCTACGCAGGCAGGCGCGCAGCCTCTCGGCCTGCGCCGCCTCGCCCGTGAAATGCGCCACCGTGGCCAGCCGCGCGCGCACCGTCTTCAGCCGCCGCGACGGCGCCGAGATGCGCCGCGTCAGCAGTCGTGCGCCCGGCGCCGTCACCGTCCGGTCGACCGCTGCGAGCAGAGAGCCCGCGCGCCCGCCCGTGAGCGACTCGGTCAGCTCCAGGTTGCGCCGCGTGGCGGCGTCGATCGCTACCGCGTCGCCGTCGGCCTCCCGCACAGGTGGCAGCAATAGCGGCATCCGGCCCTTCTGCGTCAGGTCCAGATACCCCGCGATCGCGCCCATCGCCGACAGTTCGGCCCGTCCAAACCCCCCGAACGCATCCAGCGAGGCCACGCCGAACGCCTCCGCCAGCCGCCGCGCCCCCGCCGCGCTGTCGAACATCCCCCGGTCGAGGGCCGTCAGCGCCGCTCCGGCCTCCTCAACGACCGCGCCCAGCGTCCCTTCAAACGCCTCCGGCAACAGCACCTCGCGGGGGGCGAGCCGCGCGAGGTCGGGTCCAAGCCGCACCTCAGGGCACAAGGCCACCCGCAACTCGCCCGTCGAGATGTCGGCCCAGGCCAGCGCCCCCTCCCCGGCTAGGGTGGCGTAGGCGGCGAGAAAGTTGTTCGCCCGCGCCTCGAGCAGCGAATCCTCGGTCAGCGTGCCCGGCGTGACCAGCCGCACCACCTCGCGTCGCACCACCGCCTTGTGGCCGCGCTTCCTGGCCTCGGCCGGGTCCTCCATCTGCTCGCAGACCGCCACGCGAAAGCCCTTGCGGATCAGCGTGAGCAGGTAGCCCTCGGCCGCATGCACCGGCACACCGCACATCGGGATGTCCTCGCCCTCGTGCACGCCCCGCTTGGTCAGGGCGATGTCGAGCGCCGCCGCCGCCGCCACCGCGTCGTCGAAGAACATCTCGTAGAAATCGCCCATCCGGTAGAACAGCAGCGCGCCGGGGTGGCCTGCCTTGATCTCCAGGTACTGGGCCATCATCGGCGTGACTGCGCCCGGCTTCGGCATGGTCAAGCTGCGCGTCCCCTCGCGTGGCCCTCAGGGGCGACTCCGGCAGTCTATCCCCACCGATCCGCCGGTTGAAGGGCGCGGGTGCGCTTTCCCTAATGTAACAGTTTCTTTAAGATTACATGACATGGACATGCTGAATCTCCCGTCTCTCGCGCCGGAAAGGGCCATCGCCCGCGGGTCCGAACGATCGGTCTTCGACTGGCCAGAAGAGCCGGGCCTGCTGATCAAGGTCTTGCACGCAAACGCCCTTCGCCGCGACGCGAGGGGCCGGGTGACCGATCCCGTCTGGCGCCGCGAGCGCCGCACGTGGCGCGTGGCACAGGCCTACGCCGCGCGCACGGGCCGCCCGCCCCCCGTGGCCGAGGTGATCGCCCGCTTGCCGACCACCGCCGGGGGCTCCCTTCACGTGGTGCGCAAGGTGGCCGACGCCGAGGGACGCATGGGCCCGACGCTCCACCGGCTCGCCGCGGAAAACCGGCTGGGCGCGACCGAGATCGACAGGCTCAACAGGCTCGTGGCCGACCTGATGGCGGCCGGTATCGCAGTGCACGACGCCCGGGCCGCCAACTTCGTGCTCGAGACCGGGCCGGGCAGGCCCGGCCGTTTCGTGCTGGTCGACGGGTTCGGCGACCGCGCCGCCGTGCCGCTTCGGTCGTGGCTGCCGTTCCTCGCCCGTCGGCGCCTCTCGCGCGCCCTGCGCCGCACCGCCCGCGAGACGGGCCTCAGCTGGGACGGGTCGCGCTTCTTGCGGCCCTGAGCTCACCCCCCCGCGAAGGGCGCGTTGGCGCCCCAGATCTCGCGCACCCGCGCGTCGCGGCCGCAGGCGTCGCGGTAACGCTTGTAGGCGTCGCCCTTGTCGATCCAGCCGAAGCGGGTCAGCACGCGCTCGTCGCTCTTGAAGTAGTCCTGGTGATACGCCTCGGCCGGCCAGAACTCTGCCGGCCCGCGCACCGGCGTCACGATCTCCCGGCCCAGTTCGGCCTCCGCCCGGGCCACCGCGGCCTCGGCCGCCTGCCGCTGCGCCTCGGTCCGGGCGAAGATCGCGGTCGTATAGCTGTCGCCCCGGTCGCAGAACTGCCCGCCGGCATCGAAGGGGTCGATCGAGCGCAGGAACAGGTCGAGGATCTGCTGATAACTGATCCGGGCGGGGTCAAAGCGGATCAGCGCGACCTCGAGGTGTCCGGTGCCGCCGCCTGTAACCTGCTGGTAGGTGGGGTTGGCCACGTCGCCGCCGGCAAAGCCCGACATGACCTCCTCGACGCCCCGAACCCGCTCGAAATCGGCCTCCACGCACCAGAAGCAGCCGCCGGCGACCAGCGCGGTCTCGGTGCCGCCATACTGGGCGCGGGCGGTATCGCACTGGACGAGAAACCCGACCCCGATGGCGAGCGCCAGCAGCACGGGCTTGATCGATGCAAAGGTGGTCGACATGGCAACCCTCCCAGTGAGCGATGACGGCAGACTCGCCCGGCGTGCCCTTACGCTCAAGTCACCCCGGCGTGACCTCACGCGGTCCTGACGATTGTTTCGCCATGTCGCCCAGCTGCGACCCGCACCCGGCGCCCGCGCCAAGGATCAGGTCACCGAACACGAGGCCTCGGGGGACCCCCGCAACGACAGCGTGCTCGCCCCGGTCGACTCGGCGCTGACGCCTCGGCCCGAGGTGACCGTTTCGGTGTTCGACGTCGGTGTTCGACTCCGGCTATTGCCCGGCGCCGGCGTGCGGGAAGGGGTGCGCCGCCCCCGCTGCACCCCGCGGCCAGGGGCCGGCACCTCTCCCTCGAGTTGATCGCGCTGCATATTGTCGCGGTGAGTCGCACCGGCGTCATGGTCGCCTGGTGCAAACTTGGCCGCATCCGCCACGTGGCCCGCGTGCTGGCGAGCTCCGCCGCCCGGCCGAAGCGCCCGACGGAAGCCGATCTCGGCTTCACCCCGCTGCGCCGTGCGTATTTGGAACAGAAAGAAGCCAACGGCCGTGCCACCGACCCGTCGTCTCGGCGGGCGGGGGGCGCCGGCCAGGGGCGTTGGAGAGTGTGGGCAGCGTTTTCTCGAGTTGCCCTGGCTTTTTGGCCGTGGTGGCGGGCCGCCCCCCTCGGCAGGTCCGAGCAGGGCCTCCACACGCGCGGCCAGATCCGCCTCCTCGCCGACCCGCACGACCGCATCGACCGCGCCCTGCTGAACGCCTGCGGCTGTCCGACCCCGAGGCGATGTCGCGCGCCCTTCGAGCCGCCCGCGGCCTGCCCTTCGACCCATCCATGCTCTCCCGGCCCGCAGGCGGCAACCCTGCAGACGGCGTCCGGGCCCGCCACCGATATGCCGCAACCCACCGCTCCAACGGATTCGCTGGCCCGGAGGGTCCTCTGCCGGAGCTGCCGGAGGGTCTGCGGGCGCTGTGCGCCGAGGGGATGGCGGCCCACGAGGCGCTGGCCCCGCACCGACTCGACCCCCGGCTTCTTCTTGCTGAAAATATCCTCGCCGAAGGCGGCCCGCCGTCAACCACCCACCCGACGGTTGCGCATGGCGATCAGCTTCAGCCGCAGGGCGTTGAGCTGGATGAAGCCCTGCGCGTCCGACTGATCGTAGGCGCCGGCATCGTCCTCGAACGTCACATGGTCCATCGAATAAAGGGTGTGGTCCGACCAGCGCCCCACCGTGCGGACCGACCCCTTGAAGAGCCGCACGCGCACCGTGCCGGTGACGTGGTCCTGGCTGCGGTCGACGGCGGCCTGCAGCATCTCGCGCTCGGGCGAGAACCAGTAGCCGTTGTAGATCAGCTCGGCATAGCGCGGCATCAGCTCGTCCTTGAGGTGCATCGCGCCGCGGTCGAGCGTGATCTGCTCGATGCCCCGGTGTGCCTCCAGCAGGATCGTGCCGCCGGGCGTCTCGTAGATGCCGCGCGATTTCATGCCGACGTAGCGCCCCTCCACGAGGTCGAGCCGCCCGATCCCGTGACGGCCGCCCAACTCGTTCAGCCGGGTCAGCAAGGTCGCCGGCGACAGCCGCTCGCCGTCGATCGACACCGCGTCGCCCCGCTCGAACCCGATCTCGACATGCTCCGCCGCGTCCGGCGCATCCTCGGGATCCACCGTCCGCTGATAGACGTAGTCCGGCGCCATCTCGGCCGGATCCTCCAGCACCTTCCCCTCCGACGAAGTGTGCAAGAGGTTCGCATCGACCGAGAAGGGCGCCTCGCCCCGCTTGTCCTTCGCGATGGGGATCTGGTGCGCCTCGGCGAACTCGATCAGGCGCGAGCGCGAGGTGAGCGACCATGTCCGCCACGGCGCGACCACCTTGATCTGCGGGTTCAGCGCATAGGCCGCCAGCTCGAACCGCACCTGATCGTTGCCCTTGCCGGTGGCGCCGTGAGAGATCGCGTCGGCGCCCGTTTCCTCGGCGATCTCCACCAGACGTTTCGAGATCAGCGGCCGGGCGATCGACGTGCCCAGCAGGTAGAGCCCCTCGTAGACCGCGTTCGCGCGGAACATCGGGAACACGTAGTCGCGCACGAACTCTTCGCGCAGGTCCTCGATATGGACTTCCTTCACGCCCAGCATCTCTGCCTTCCGGCGTGCCGGGTCCAGCTCTTCCCCCTGGCCGAGATCGGCGGTGAAGGTGACGACCTCGCAGCCGTATTCGACCTGCAGCCACTTGAGGATGATCGAGGTGTCGAGACCGCCCGAATAGGCGAGGACGACTTTCTTGGGTGCGTCGGACATGGGGCACTCCGCTTCGGACTGACGGCGCCGTCTACCCCGCGTCCCCGGAAGGGACAAGCGGCGCCCCTTCGTGCACGGCATAGACGTCGCCCGAATTGGCGGCCTCGGGAAGGGCGGCGATCCGCTCTGCCATCGTCTCCGCTTGCACCCACTCTCCCGGCAGGTCGAACCCCTCGCCGAGCGACAGCGCAAAGCGGTAGGTGCCGAGCGCGGCCACCCGCTCCAGCGCGCACAGCGCCACGCCGCGATGGATGGTCGTCACCTCGAAGGACAGTGCGGGCACGGCGAGCGACACACCGGCCAGCACCGCATCCTCCATCCCCTCCACATCGATCTTCACGAAGTCGGGCAGCCCATGCGCGGCGACCAGCGCGTCAAGCGTGGTCACCGACACCTCCGCCACCCGGTCCCACCGCTCGCCCCGCCAGCCCCCAGAGCAGCAAGCGGCTGCCACGAACCCCGCCGACAGCGTGGAGACGGTCGGGTTGGCCGCGTTCACCTGCATGGGCGCCCTCCCCTCCGCCGCGCCGACAGCCCTGCCCACCAGCGTCACCCCCGCATCCCGCCCGTGGATCAGCCGGAGCGCGCGCAGCGCCGCCGGCTGCGGCTCCACCGCCACCACCCGCGCACCCAGCCGGCGGAAGCAGGCCGTGCGGTCGCCCACATGCGCGCCCAGGTCGAAGGCCAGCGTGCCCGGCCGCAGGAACCGGCCATACAGCGCGTCCATGCGCGCCGCCCGGCCCGCATCTCCGTAGTAGATCCGCAGCGACCGCCCGATGCCGGCGGCGAGCGGTGCGATGCGTGACATCCCGTCTCCCATGGACGGGCCAGATGGAACGCCCTGCCCCGCCGGCAAGCCGCCGCTTGCCATGACGCCGCCGATGGCCCACACCGCCGCCCATGACCAGCTTCGCACAGGCCGCCCGCGCCGCCGAGGAGCGGCTGCGCGCCCTCTTCCCGCCGACTCCGCTGCAACGCAACGACCACCTGTCGGAGCGCTACGGCGCCGACATCTGGCTCAAGCGCGAAGATCTCGCGCCCGTCCGCTCCTACAAGCTGCGCGGCGCCTTCAACGCCATGCACAAAGTGCGCGCGCGCGACCCCGCCCAGCAGCTCTTCGTCGCCGCCTCGGCGGGCAACCACGCGCAGGGCATGGCCTATGTCTGCCGCCATTTCGGGGTGCGGGGCGTCATCTTCATGCCGGTCACCACCCCCGAGCAGAAGATCATGAAGACGCGCACCTTCGGGGGCGAGCAGGTCGAGATCCGCCTGACCGGCGACTACGTCGACGACACGCTGGCCGAGGCGAAGGCGTGGTGCGCCGAGCAGGGCGCGCATTTTCTCGCGCCCTTCGACGACCCCGACGTGATCGAGGGGCAGGCCTCGGTCGCGGTCGAGCTGCTGGCCCAGGCCGAAGCGCAGGGCATGGAGCAGCCCGACCTGGTGGTGATGCCGGTGGGCGGCGGCGGCCTCTCGGCCGGCATGTCGGGCTATTTCCGCGAGACGGCGCCTGGCATCGCCTGCCGCTATGTCGAGCCGCAGGGCGGCGCCAGCCTCGCTGCCGCGCTGGCCGAGGGGGCCCCGGTGACGCTCAACAAGGTCGACACTTTCGTCGACGGCGCGGCGGTGGCCCGGATCGGTGCGCATACCTTCGACATGCTGAAGGAGGTCGATCCCGCCCACCTGCTCGCCGCGCCCGAGAATCGCATCTGCGGTACCATCCTCGAGATGCTCAACGTCGAGGGCATCGTGCTGGAACCGGCCGGCGCGCTTTCGGTCGACGTGCTGCCGGAGCTGGCCGACGAGATCAGGGGCAAGCGCGTCGTCTGCGTCACGTCGGGCGGCAATTTCGACTTCGAGCGGCTGCCCGAAGTCAAGGAGCGCAGCCAGCGCTACCGGGGCCTCAAGAAGTACGTCATCCTGCGCCTGCCCCAGCGCCCCGGCGCCCTGCGCGACTTTCTCGAGATGCTGGGCCCCGAAGACGACATCGCACGCTTCGAATACCTCAAGAAATCGGCGCGCAACTTCGGCTCGGTGCTCCTCGGGATCGAGACGGCCCGGGCCGAGAACTTCGGCGCGCTGTTCGACCGGCTCGAGGCGCACGGATTCGTCTATACCGACATCACCGGCGACGAGGTGATCGGCGAATTCGTGCTCTGATCGCATCGGGGCGCGCGTCGACGCGCCGCGATGTCAGCCCCCGCCCTTCCCGGCCTGCAGGCCCGACAGCAGGGCGGCGCGCGCCGCGGCGTAACCGGTCAGAACCTGCGCGATCTGCACTGCTTCGGCGCTGCCCTCGGCCGCCAGCCGCTCGCCGCGCCGGCAGATCTCGGCCAGCCCCGACAGCCCCATGTTGAGTGCGGCGCCCTTGAGCGAATGCAGCGCCTCCTCGTAGGCCGAGGGCGGCTGCCCCGCGAGCGCCTCGACCATCTCGTCGGAATCCGCGAGGAACAGCTCCACCACCTCGGCGAACTCGTCGTCGCCGATCTCGACGCGCAGCTCGGCCACGCGCGACCAGTCGATCGCCGATGGATCGGGCGGGGAAGGATCGGGCGCTCCGGCACCGTCGGACATGCGCTGCCTCCAGACCTGCGCGGCCTGCCTAGCGCGCGCGGGTTAAGTCTCTCTTTCCCCCCGCCGATTCACGGCCCCTTAAGCGCGCTGCCCTAAGCCTGCCCATGGGTCGCCCGCCGCCGCGGCCCGCGCCTGTTCCGTCCCGTCCGCTCGCCCAGGGGTTCCGTGTCGCGCCAGTTCACCACCGAGCGAGAGTCCCCGCTGCCGGAGCGGCGGACGCGCCCGCTGACCCGCCCGCTCGACCCGGCCGAGGGCGGCGCCGCGCCGGGCCGGCCGTATTCCGTGCTGGTGGTCGACGACAGCCGCTTGCAGCGGCGGATCATCTGCGCCCAGCTCCGCACGCTCGGCTACTCCGTGCGCGAGGCCGAAAGCGGCGAGGAGGCGCTGGCGATGTGCGCGGCCCACCCGCCCGATTTCGTGATCTCCGACTGGATGATGCCGGGCATGGACGGCCCCGAGTTCTGCCGCCGCTTCCGCCAGATGGAGCGCGAGAGCTACGGCTACTTCCTCCTGCTCACCGCCAAGTCCGACCGGGGCGAGATCGCCGCAGGCTTCGATTCGGGGGCCGACGACTTTCTCACCAAGCCCGTCCAGAGCGAGGAGTTGCGCGCCCGGCTGGCCGCCGGCGCCCGCGTCCTGCGGATGGAGGCCGAGCTCGTCGAGAAGAACGCGCTGCTGCTCGGCACGCTGGCCGAGCTGCAAGAGGTCTACGAGGCCGTCGACAAGGATCTGATCGAGGCCCGCAAGCTCCAGCAATCGCTGGTGAAGGAGCGCTTCCGCCAGTTCGGCGCCAGCCAGGTGTCGCTGCTCCTGCGGCCCTCCGGGCACGTGGGCGGCGATCTCGTCGGCTTCTTCCCCGTGGGCGACGACCGCCTTGCGATCTACGCCATCGACGTGTCGGGCCACGGCGTCGCCTCGGCGCTGATGACGGCGCGACTCTCCTCCTACTTCGCCTCCAGCATGCCCGACCGCAACGTGGCCCTCCGCCAGGCCGACGGTGGAACGACCGCCGCCCATCCGCCCGCCGAGGTCGCGCGCCGGCTCAACCTGATCTCGCTCGCCGAGATGGCGACCGACACCTATTTCACCATGCTCTTTGCCGAAATCGACCTGGCCAGCGGCGCGGTGCGGATGGTGCAGGCAGGCCATCCCCACCCGCTGATCCAGCGCAAGGGCGGCGCGATCGAGCGTCTGGGCGATGGGGGCCCGCCCATCGGCCTGATCGAGGAGGCGCCGTTCGCCGATCTTTCTGTCACGCTCGCCGCCGGCGACCGGCTGCTGCTCATCTCCGACGGCATCACCGAGTGCGAGAACCCGTCGGGCGAGATGCTGGAGGAGGTCGGGCTCGAGCGGATCGTGCGCCGCAACGCCGGCCTGACGGGGCAGGGCTTTCTCGAGGCGCTCACGTGGGATCTCGCCACACATGCCGACGGCGAGGAATTCGGCGACGACATCTCGGCGGTGCTGTTCGAATATGGCGGCCCGCCGCCGGCGGAGGCCGGGTAAGGTCAGCCCGGTAGCCGCCGCAGGAACATCCGGTCGCCGTCGTTGCCGACCATCTCGGCCGCGAGCGGCAGCGGCACCAGGTGAGCGGTGTGACCGGCCTCCACCGGGGGCCCGAGCCGCCGCACCGCCCGGCCCAGATAGACGGTGCACACCTTCTCGGCCCAGAGGTCGTATTCGGGCATGTAGGTGAAGCGGCGGAAGGCCCCGAGGCGGCGCGTCAGCGCCATCTTCCACCCCGTCTCCTCCCACACCTCGCGGTGCAGCGCGGCGATCGGGTGTTCGCCGGGGTCGACCCCGCCGCCCGGCAGCTGGAACTCTGGCTCGGGCGCGTCCTGGTGGGTCAGCAGTACGTCGCGGCCCCGCAGCAGCACCGCGTAGGCCCCGGGCCGGCGGCTATAGCCCTGCCCCGTCCTCACCCGCTCTCCGATCCGTGGGATCATTCGCCCTCCCTTTGCGCGCGCCGTTGCCGCCCCTACATGGCTGCGATATGCCAACCGCCGGCACCCAAGGAAACCCATGACTCTCGGTTCGCAAATCGCGTGGGACGATACCGTCCTGCCCTTCCAGCTCGACCGCGCCGACATCCGCGGCCGCGTCGCCCGGCTCGACGACACGCTCGACCGCGTGCTCGCCCAGCACGACTATCCGCCCGCCATCGAGGCGCTGGTGGCCGAGATGGCGCTGCTGACCGCATTGATCGGCCAGACGATCAAGCTGCGCTGGAAGCTGTCTTTGCAGGTGCGCGGCGACGGCCCGGCCCGCCTGATCGCCACCGACTACTACGGCCCGAGCGAAGACGGCGCGCCCGCGCGCATCCGCGCCTATGCCAGCTTCGATCCCGAGAAGCGCCTGACGGGGCGCCCCTTCGACCTGATCGGCAAGGGGTATTTCGCGATACTCATCGACCAGGGTGCGGGCATGGCCCCCTACCAGGGAATCACGCCGCTCGACGGCGGCAGCCTCGCGGCCTGCGCCGAGACCTACTTCGCCCAGTCAGAGCAGCTGCCCACCCGCTTCGCCCTGTCGCACGGCCGCGCCCGGCGGCCCGGCGGCCCCGAGCACTGGCGTGCGGGCGGCGTGATGATCCAGCACATGCCCGAGGTGGGCGAGCACGTCGCGCAGGGCGGTGGCTCGGGCGCGGGCGGCCTTCTGCGCGCCTCCGACATCGTCGACGGAGACGGGGCAGAGCACTGGTCGCGCGTCAACATGCTGCTCGACACGGTCGAGGCGATGGAGCTCGTCGGCCCCGACGTGCAGCCCACCGACCTTCTGGTGCGCCTCTTCCACGAGGAGGCCCCGCGCGTCTTCGACGCCCAGCCCGTCGCGTTCGGCTGCTCGTGCTCTCCGGCCAAGGTGCGGCAGTCGCTCTCGATCTACTCGGCCAAGGACATCGCCACGATGACCACCGACGCGGGGATCGTCACCGCCGACTGCCAGTTCTGCGGCGCGCATTACGAGTTCGACCCCGAAACCCTCGGCTTCGAGGCCACGCGCGAGGCCCCCGAGGCAGAGCGACCCGACGACTGGCCCGGACACGGCCGCGGCGGACGCGCATGAGCCTCGGCGCGGCCACGCTGTCGGGTGAGGGGCTGCGCGCCCGCCTCGCCCGCGCCGTGGCCGCGAGGGGCGGCCCCACCGCCGACCACGATCTCAACCCCGGCCTGACGCTGCCCCCCGGCCGCACCCTGCGCGATGCCGGTGTTCTGGTGCCGGTGATCGACGGCCCCGGCGGGCCGCACCTCCTGCTGACCAAGCGCTCGTCGCGGCTCAAGCACCACCCCGGGCAGGTCGCCTTTCCCGGCGGCCGTGTCGACCCGGGCGATGGCGACGCGACCGCCGCCGCCCTGCGAGAGGCGCACGAAGAGGTGGGGCTCGACCCCGCGACGGCGGACGTGCTCGGCACCCTTCCCGAGCACGAGACGGTCACGGGCTTTTCCGTCACCCCGGTCGTCGCCCTCGTGCCCGCCTTCGCGCCGGTGCCCGAGGCGGGCGAGGTGGCCGAGGTGTTCACCGTGCCTTTCGCCCACGTCGCCGACCCTGCGAACTATTCCGTCGAGCAGCGGCTCTGGCGCGGCACCTGGCGACGCTACTACGTCGTGCCGTATGGCCCATACTATGTCTGGGGCGCCACGGCGCGGATGCTGCGGGGTCTGGCCGACCGTCTGGCGGCATGAGACGGGTCTCGGCATGAAACGGGGCGACCCATGACCGAGACGATCGACGCCGACTGGCTGTCGGGCGAGGATGCCCGCGCCGTTACCGCCGCGCTCGAGGGCGCCGGCCACCAGGCGCTCTTCGTCGGCGGCTGCGTGCGCAACGCGCTCCTCGGCGTGCCGGTCACCGATCTCGACCTGTCGACCGACGCGCGCCCCGAGCGGGTGATGGCGCTGGCCGAGGCCGCGGGGCTCAAGGCCGTGCCCACCGGCATCGACCACGGAACCGTCACACTTGTGCACCGCCACCATCCGGTCGAGGTGACGACCTTTCGCGCCGACATCGAGACGCATGGCCGGCACGCCACCGTGCGATTCTCCGACGACGTGGCCGAGGATGCAGCGCGCCGCGACTTCACCATGAACGCGCTCTACTGCGACCCTCGGGGCCGCATCGTCGACCCGCTCGGGGGCCTGACCGACCTGCGCGCGCGGCGGCTGCGCTTCGTGGGCGACGCCACCGCGCGTGTCCACGAGGATTATCTGCGCATCCTGCGCTTCTTCCGCTTCCACGCCTGGTATGCCGACCCCGAGGGCGGGTTCGACCCCGGGGGGCTGGCGGCCTGCGCCGAAGGGGCCGAGGGGCTCGACCGCATCTCGGCCGAGCGGATCGGCGGCGAGATCAAGAAGCTGCTCGCCGCCCCCGACCCCTCACGCGCGCTCGCCGCGATGGCGCGCACCGGCATCCTCGCCCGCGTGCTGCCGGGGGCCGATGCGACGGCCGTCGCCCGCCTGACGGCGCTGGAGCCGCCGCGGGGGCCGGCAGTCGGGCCAGCATCCGGGCCAGCATCCGGGCCAACGACCGGGTCATCGCCCGACGCCATCGCCCGCCTGGCGGCCCTCGGCGGGGAAGAGGCCGCCGACCGTTTGCGCCTGTCGAAGGCCGAGGCGCACCGGGTCGAGCGCCTGCGCGCGGCGGCCACGGGCGAGGCGGGTGCGGCCGAACTCGGATGGCGGCTGGGCGCGGACGACGCCCACGCCGCGCTTGCGATTCGTGCCGCTCTCGCCGCTCAGGGCTTGCCTGCCGGCATGGCCGCCGCGGTCGCGCTGGGCGCTGCCGCCGAGTTTCCGGTCAAACCGGCCGACCTCATGCCCGCCTACGAGGGCCCCGCCCTCGGCGCGCGGCTCAGGCAACTCGAGGCCGCGTGGATCGACTCGGGTTTCGCACTCGACAGAGAGGCGCTGCTCGCCCTGCCCGACGACGGCTGACGTCGGGCCCCGTTTCCGCCGCCGCGGTTTTCCTGTAACCGGGGCGGGCTAGCTCTCCCGCACCGCAGCCCCCCGCCGGACCCAGCCGCCGATGTTCCGCCGTTTCGAGAACCTGGTCGACCCGTATGTCGACTACGAAGAGACCGACGCGCCGCCGCGCCGGCTGTGGCCGTTCGTCTGGAGCTATTCGCAGCCGTTCCGGGCCATGTTCGGCTGGGCGACGCTGCTCTCCGTGGCCGTGGCGGCCATCGAGGTGGGCCTGATCTTCTACATGGGCCGGGTCGTCGACATCCTGACCGGCACGTCGCCCGCCGAGGTCTGGCAGGCGCACCGGGTCGAGTTGCTGCTCGCCGCCGCCTTCATCCTGCTTTTGCGCCCCGCGGTGCAGGCGCTCGACGTGCTGATCCTCAACAACACGCTCCTGCCCAATTACGGCACGCTGTTCCGCTGGCGGGCGCACCGCCACGTCCTGCGCCAGTCGGTCGGCTGGTTCGAGAACGACTTCGCCGGTCGCATCGCCAACCGCATCATGCAGACGCCCCCCGCCGCGGGCGAGGCGATGTTCCAGGTGTTCGACGCGCTCACCTTCGCGCTGGCCTACGCCGTGGGCGCGGCGATCCTGCTCTGGGGGTCCGACCCGCGGCTGGTGCTGCCGCTGCTCGTGTGGTTCGCGCTCTACGGCCTGCTGGTGCGCTGGACGATCCGGCGTGTCGGCCCTGCCTCCAAGGCCGCGTCCGACGCGCGCTCGACGGTGACGGGGCGGGTGGTCGACAGCTACACCAACATCCACGCCGTCAAGATGTTCGCCCACCACGACCGCGAACTCGACTACGCGAAGGAGGCCATCGAGCACGCCCGGACGACCTTCCAGACCGAGATGCGGATCTACACGATCATGGACGTGTCGCTGACCGTGCTGAACGGCCTTCTGATCGTCGGCGTCGTCGGCTGGGCCATCGCGCTCTGGGCGCAGGGCATGGCGAGTGTCGGTGTCGTGGCGGCGGCAACCGCGCTCACGCTGCGGCTCAACGCCATGACGGGCTGGATCATGTGGGCGGTGTCGAACTTCTTCCGCCAGCTCGGGGTCGTGGCCGAGGGGATGGAGACGATCGCGCAGCCGATCGCCCTGACCGACCGGCCCGCCGCCCCCGCGCTGAAGGTGGCCGAGGCGCGCATCGCCTTCCGCGATGTCGCGCACCACTACGGTCGCGGTGCGGGCGGGCTCGACCGGCTGTCACTGACGATCGAACCGGGCGAGAAGGTGGGCCTCGTCGGCCGCTCGGGTGCCGGCAAGTCGACGCTCGTCAAGCTGCTGCTGCGCTTCTACGACGCCGAGAGCGGGCGCATCGAGATCGACGGGCAGGACATCGCCGCCGTCACGCAGGACAGTCTCCGCCGCCATATCGGAATGGTCCAGCAGGACTCGGCGCTGCTCCATCGCTCCATCGCCGACAACATCCTCTACGGTCGGCCCGAGGCGACGTGGGACGAAATGGTGACCGCGGCGAAACGCGCCGCCGCGCACGACTTCATCGAGGCGCTGTCCGACGCCGAGGGCCATTCGGGCTACCATTCGCTGGTGGGCGAGCGGGGCGTGAAGCTCTCGGGCGGCCAGCGTCAGCGCATCGCGCTCGCCCGCGTGATCCTCAAGAACGCGCCGATCCTCGTTCTCGACGAGGCCACCAGCGCGCTCGACTCCGAGGTCGAGGCCGCGATCCAGGATACCCTCTACGGCGTGATGGAGGGCAAGACGGTGATCGCCATCGCGCATCGCCTCTCGACCATCGCCCACATGGACCGGATCGTCGTGATCGACGGGGGCCGCATCGTCGAGGAGGGGCCGCACGCCGACCTTCTGGCGCGGGGCGGCCTCTACGCGCGCTTCTGGGAGCGGCAGTCGGGCGGCTTCATCGGCGCCGAAGCGCCCCCCGCCCCGGAGGCTGCCGAATGACGCGACGAGGCCCCAGTATCCTGACGAGACTTCCGGGCGCGGGGCTGCGCCTGCGCCTGCGCCATCCGGGCCGCCTCATCGACGCCTTCGCCCCGGCCGACGGCCCGCCGCCGCGCAGTCTGAACGCCTTCCTCGTCTGGTGCCTGCGCGGCGCGTTCCCGGTGCTGCTCGTCGCCGGCCTACTGTCTGCCATCGTCGGCACGCTCGAGGTGATCTCGGCCTTCGTGCTCGGGCGGCTGATCGACACTGCGCTGACCTCCGGCGCGCAGGCGTTCTGGGTGGAGCACCTGCCGCTCATCGTCTTCGCGGCAGCCTTCTTCGTGCTGATCCGCCCCGTCACCTTCGGCCTCTCGGCGGCGGCCAACGGCATCGCCGTCCAGCCCAACGTGAACCCTCTGGTGCTCTCGCGCCTGCACCGGTGGACGATGGGTCAGGCGATCCCCTTCTTCGACAACGATTTCGCCGGGCGAATCGCCCAGAAGCAGATGCAGACCTCGCGCGCTGTCACCGACGTTGTGTCCGAGGTCATCAACGTCGTGTTCTTCGCCCTGGCGTCGCTGATCGGCGCGGCGGTCATGCTCATCTCGATCGATCCGCGTATCGCCGCCGTGCTGACGCTGTGGCTGGTCGGCTACCTCGCCCTGATCCGCTTCTTCCTGCCGCGCATCCGGTCGCGCTCCAAGGCGCGGGCGGGGGCGCGGGCGATGGTGTCGGGGCAGGTCGTCGACACGATCACCAACATCAAGACGGTCAAGCTCTTTGCCCATACCTCCCACGAGGATTGGGCCGCGCTGAACGCGATGGGCACCTTCCGCGAGCGCGCCATCGAGTTTGGCGTCATGTCGGCGTGGTTCCGCTTCACCCTGATGACGGTCGCGGGCGCGCTGCCCGTGCTGCTCATCGGCGGGACGCTGATGCTCTGGAGCGCGGGCACCGCCACGCCGGGCGACATCGCCGCGGCCGGTGCGATCTCGATCCGCATCGCGCAGATGACCGGCTGGGTCTCGTTCACGCTCATGGGCATCTACGCCAATATCGGCGAGATCGAGGACGGGATGCGCACCCTCACGCCCCCTCACGGGCTGACCGACGCCGAGACCGCCGAGGCGCTGCCGCCCGCGAAGGGCCTCGTCGAGTTCGACCGCGTCACCTTCACCTACGGACGCGGCAAGGGCGGGATCGACGACATCACGCTCACGCTGCACCCGGGCGAGAAGCTCGGGCTGGTTGGGGCCTCGGGCGCCGGCAAGTCCACCCTCGTCTCGCTGCTGCTGCGGCTCTACGACACCGAGGGCGGCGCGATCCGCGTCGAGGGGCGCGACGTGCGCGACCTGACGCAGGAGAGCCTGCGACGCCAGATCGGCATGGTCACGCAGGAGACGGCCATGTTCAACCGCTCGGCGCGCGAGAATCTGCTCTACGGCCGGCCCGACGCCTCCGAGGACGAGATGATCGAGGCCGCGAAGAAGGCCGAGGCGCACGATTTCATCCTCGGCCTGAAGGACTTCATGGGCCGCGAAGGCTACGACGCGCATCTCGGCGAGCGGGGCGTGCGCCTCTCGGGCGGCCAGCGGCAGCGCATCGCGCTGGCCCGCGCCATCCTCAAGGACGCGCCGATCCTCGTGCTCGACGAGGCGACGAGCGCGCTCGACTCCGAGGTCGAGGCGCAGATCCAGACCGCGCTGGAGCGGGTGATGGAGGGCAAGACCGTGCTCGCCATCGCGCACCGCCTCTCGACCATCGCGCACATGGACCGGATCGTGGTGATCGACGGCGGCCGGATCGCGGAGGAAGGCACGCACCGGGAACTGATGCGCGCCCGCGGCCTCTACGCCACGCCACTTAGCGTAATCGCCACGCCCCATCCGCGGCCTTTTCCGTTGCAGGATGGGA
>OFET01000522.1_pt1 | contig 22187 bp, 21 predicted proteins | sample 1521211 | NCBI WGS metagenome assembly OFET01 (sample SAMN03766358, study PRJEB24113) | microbial mat metagenome | isolation source: enrichment culture HLUCC-A from microbial mat sample contains cyanobacterium...
CCCAACCAGACTTTCAAGGCATCGTAAAGAGGGGAGTTCTTTTTCACAGCGTTCCGATGATTTTGAGTAGGATCTAAATCTTAGAACGCTGGCTCCCTCTATCGGCTCTGTTCTCCTACAACTGCCTACGGGCAAGCGATTCACTCACTTCATTACATCTTTTGTCAGTCAATTAGGGGAGGCACTGGTTCTGTCTAGTTGGGGTGCTGAAGGCGGGCGAGACTCCTCACGAAGACCCGCCCACCTTCAGCACCCCTTATAGGGCTGGCCCTAAGCCCTAAGACAATCCAATCAGTCTAAAGTATCACCTCGTTTTGAACAGTCCCCTATTTTGTGGTGGAAGTGTTTCCCTAAACTGCCAAAAATTGAACCAGGCCTAAATACGCTACCTCTTCACTCTACGCGGCTGTTTCGTTCAATTACAGGGGAATCGTTTTGAAAAGTAATGTTTCTGATCGAACCACGCCAAAGATACTCAGTGAGAATTTCTCCTTGTTTTTTTTCTTCCTCAGAAGTCTTAGGAAGTGACCATCGGAGAGCTTTATAAAGGTTAATTCTATAGAGATCGAAAGTAGCTTCTAAAAGATTTCCATAACTACGTGCAGAGGAGAGTATGCGTTGATGGGCAAAAAGTGCAGTGGTTACACCTATAGGTATTGCCCACCAAGTCCACCAAGCCCATACAAGAACAAACAAAATACTCCAAATCCATAAACGCACAGATGAGTTAAGACTCTCTCTTGCCTCCTGCACATCTTTTCTAGCATTATCTGGTAAGAGTAGCCAAAGACAAGGCCAACAAACAACTGAGTCTAGTTTATACTTATGCCAAGGACGCCGTTCTGCTGCTCTAAGTATATTGCCCAAGACTGTAGGCATAAGATACTCAACCTGAGATGGAATCCAACGGCGCTGATATTCTAATAGGTAAAGTTCTCTGATTGTTTCATATTTTGTGTCATCAACGTCAGCAACAGTTTGTTGATGACGTTGATGACTCAGCACCTCCCATCGAACTTTCAACTTTTGAAGACGCCTTTCTTGACGCTTCAGCAACTTACGATACAACCAGCCTAACGGGGCAACCCACTGAGGCCAATAATAACCCTCTAAGAAATGTAAGCAGATAGACTCAATTTGCTGGACAGCGAATGCAGAGGTTGTGATGATAAGCAGAATTGCAGCCAATAACGCTAATTGTAAAGGTGCTTCTAATGATTCCAAATACTGCTGTAATTGACTAGCATCATTATTTAGCAACCAAGCTGTAATTCCACCGGCCCAAAAGCAAAAAGCAGGTGTTAGCAAGGCTGCAATCCATTGTTCTGCCAGCTTCCCCCCTATAGTATCAATAAACTTAGTAGGCATCATCGCTATGTGTCTTCTTCTAAGACAAGAGTAACTTTATGAGTCGGACAGATAGGAATTTCTTCGCTACTATCAAACCGGTACCAAACATAATCGTTACCAAGAGGACATGTATGTCTTGGAGGAGAAGTTGCAGCAGTCATTCCAGGCAAAGCTTCAAACCCCCCTCTATCAGCTCTCTGTTTCTGATTGAACTGCCGTACCCAGTTTCGCGTACTCTCGTTACCTGCTAGGAGCTGGGTAATGGAGTTACTCACTTGTTCACCAGCTTGATATTGAGCTATCAGATGCGATAACTGGCTGTCCATCACTTGGGCATCGTCAATTCCCATAAGATCGTTCAAAAAAGGCCGTATAGACTTTGCGGCTTCAATCAATCTGTCAATTTGGGCCATATTAGTCTGAAATTCCCGAAAGAAAAAAATCAAATAAGCTGGTAAGATCCTTACTCAAACACCAAAATACGTAAATGCGGCCCAGTAGTGGGGATGCAAGAAATCGTTTTCGTCGGCATTTAACCAAACACTTTCATTGTAGAGATAATCTATGGCCTCGTACAATAATTGATTAGAATGATTCTCCTCCTTTAAGGAAAGGAAGTATGCCATCTTATCTCCGTTCGTAGTACTTCGTATCCATCGCTGGGCATTGGCTAGGGCCTCAGACGGCTCCAGATTTTTCCTTCGCCAATATTGATAGAACCGAACAATCAGCATTGTTGTACTCAGGTCATCTACAGCCCAAAGAGAAGCCAAGACACCAGCTACGCCAGCCTGCAACAGTCCTGTAGGCAAACTGATAGCCTCATCTGGAAGCCGCGCGCCTGGCAAACCAGTCTCGCAAGCGGAGAGTATTGCTATACGGACATTGTTCAGTTTACTATCAAAAAAATCTCTTAGCGTCAGCACTTCATCTTCCGCCATTATTAAGCCGCTTTCGAGCGGCTTAAACAAATTTGCTTTACCATGACAGGAAAAGTGCAGGACGCTATGTTGGCTTAATGCCGCCATCACATTAGACCGACTAGCACGTTCATGCTCCACCGTTTTATTTATGGAGAAATAGGAAAGTGCTGACTTAACCTCTTGCTCTGCATGCGTCAGGACACTCGCTTCGGTAGGTCTCGGTTCATTAATAGCAAGAAGCGTATCTGTTAATATACTATTTGCAATAGCCTGAGCAGCCGTCAGTGAACGAGCATTGGGTGCGTATGAAAAATCAATACTATCTGACGCATAGCGACGTTGAGCTATATCAGTGCGATCACCTTCCTCGTATGAACCCCAGGTCGCATGAAGTGGTAAAAAGTTAAGATATCCAGTTGGGATAATAATTGCTTTGTTGATATCTTGATTCTCTAAATACTCAACAACTGGTTTCATCGTAGTGTGCCAGAGACTTCTCAAAAGAAAGTCCATTGTTCTTAGCCAGCTGCTAAAGCTTGTGCCACGGTCACGATATGCCTCGAACCAAGTCGGGCCAAAAGGAGAGACCTTCTTATCTGCACTGAGAATCGCCATATTTCCTTCTACAAAATCCTCGATCAATCTTGGCAGCCATATTGGATTTATCTTGCAAAGCTCATTATTCCGAGATTTTTGAATTATAATGGCAAGACCACCATCATCAACGTACAAGTAATAGATTAATGGCTGCTGAGGCTTTACTGCTTTAGAGATATCTTTCCATGTAATTGGAGTAAAAAAGTCTTCAAATCCGTTCTGGCAACGAACCAAATCTATTGCATCCTTGAACTGTTTTCGAATTGTGCTAGCTTGCTGACGCAAATTTCTCTGCGATAAATCATCTAATTGATCCAGTGTAAGATCAGTCGTAGAACGCTCTTCTATCTCTAACTGATAAAGAGCTTCGGATGCCTCTTTATATCGCTCATACACGGATGGATAAGATGCTTGCAGATTTTCGACCTTTGCACTGTCTCTTTCCAAAACGTCGCTGAGTCCTCTAGCTCGTCCACGCTCGATGATGGTTGCGGCAGCTTCGAAGTCGCTGTTTTTAGCATGAGCATATGCAGCTAAGCGAAATAGATCATTCGTTTCAACCAACTCCGACTCTTGGTTACTGCGAAACAGCGAAGCCTTGTAGAGAATTTCGGTAGCCTCTAGTGCTATCTGATAAATCTCACAAGCTTTTGACCACTGCTGATGTTCACTATACAGATTTCCGAGTAAGTAGGCTGTCTTTCGACAATCAACAGGTAGTTTCTCTGGTTTAAAGACAGTCAGAGCATTTCGGTAAGAGACTACTGCCTGTTCAAAGTTGTACAACGGCTCTCCTAAAGAACGATTAGAGTAAATAAGGCCTAAGTTCATCATAATCAGTGCCCAACCGGCAGGCATTATTTCTTTAGTCCTTACTCTAAGGGCTTCTCTGTTGGCATCAATTGCCAACTCAGCACTTTCTCTATCACCTCTTTTAGCCTTCTCTCCATAGCTCGCCGCCAAATTAGCTATCGCAGCCGACCAAGCTTCTGGGGAATTCTCGGAAGATAATAATTGTATAACTTGCTTGTTCGTATCGATAGAGGCTTGTATATTTGTAGACCAATCGGCAATATGAGCTTTGACATAATACGCCAATCCCAGATTAACCATTGATTGAGCCCATTCGTTCGGCATCTTCTCGGACGTTCTTACAGAAAGCGACTTTTCATAAAAATTAATTGCTGTACTTACATTTTTTGCTCTTGACTCCCTGATTCTATTTGAGTAGATTAATCCCAAATTATTCATCAATTGCGACCACTCAACAGGCATATCTTCACGTTTTATGCTTTTAGTAGCGCTTCTACAAATAGATATAGATTCTTCTATGTTTTCCGCACGGTCACCCTCTACTCGAAGATAGTAGGCTACTGCTAAGTTAAGCGTTACTTGAGACCATTCATACGGGAAGTCGTTGTAGTTGAGTATAAAGAGCGCCTGCTTGTAATAATCTATTGCCTCTTCAATATTTTGTCTGCGATCCCCTTGTTGTCTTTCATCAAAAGCAATACCTAGGTTCATCAGTGCTAAAGCTCTATCGTATCTATGCTCGTCCTGAGTAAGAAACTGAATCGCCTGTTTGTAAGCATCTATTGCCAGTTCTATGTTATCTGATTTGTTTCCTCGTAGACGAGCAGTATAAGCAGCGCCTAGATTCATAATTGACTGAGTCCATTCGAGAGAGCCGTACTGTTTCACCAGTAATATTTTCTTATGCAAGCTAATAGCTTCTTCTATGTTTTGTGCTTTTTCCCCTTCAATACGGATGACATAGGCACTTGCTAGGTTCATTGATATTGTGGCCCAGCTTTTAGGATCGCTGTTTTGAGAAATCACGCTAAGAGCTTGTCTATAAGTGTCAATTCCCCTCTCTATATTCTTAGATCTATCATCTACAGCACGATAAACATACGCAAGCCCTAGCAAGTTCATAGCCTCAAGCCACTCGTCTGGCATGGCTTGATACGAAATCACTTGCAAAGCCATTCTATGTGCAATGATCGCTAGCTCTAAATTTACAGCACGATCACCTTGAGGCAATAGCTGAATGACTTTTCCAAAAGCACTAATTGTTACAGCGCTAACTTGTTGCATATGAGTATCAATACCTGCATATACAATGGAACCCATTGCATCAAATGCTTTGATCGTATGTTTCGTAAATATTGCTTGATTATCGATCAAAAATTCTTGAAATTTCTTTTTTGTTACGCTGCGAACCATCTGCTCAATACACTGATATATAAAGCGTTGCTCCTCTATTAGCTTTCTACCTTCTGATGTCTTAGAACTAGGAATCAATTTTAGTCTTTCAGCAAGTTGTGTAGAATAATCTATTAAATCTTGAGCTACTGATTCATTTCCTCCTCGCCGCATCGCTTCGGCAAATAGGGCTAACTGCTGAACTAAAATGGGATCGATGAGAGTTTCATTGGCTCTTAGAATCAATTCTCTCTCTTCTTGTGTGGGGTTCTTTATAAGTTGAACAATCAAGTTCCAATATTTTTTAGTCTCTTTCTCGCTCATAAATCTAGCTCATGTAAAAAGTGTAAAACTTGAGAAAAAGGAGAAACAAGTAGATTTTCGTATAGTTTAGGAGTTACGCATTGACAGTAAAGCAAAACTATGGTCAAGCGAACATAGATTCTGTGACGTTTTCTACAATAAACTGTCGAATGACAGGCACGAAGAGCTGTCTCGATATCTCATAACAGTTGTTGAGGAGTCCGTTGATACACATCGTTTGCAGCTTGCAAAAAGCCTGCAAGGCACAAAAGAAGTGATTGCGAATCGCCTGTTCGTCTCGAACATAAAATCGCTCAATGTTACACACTTGCTTGATGACTCGATGAAAACATTCAATTCTCCAATGGTCATCATGGACAGCCTTGAAGGTTTCTCTCGTGAGCTGTTGAAGGGCTTCCAAGTCGGGTCGATATAAGATGTAGTATCGCGGTTCGTTTTTGAACGGCTGACAGAACACCTTGACCCAACCAAATGCCTTCAAATAGACCATCAGCCCTTCACTAGGAATCTCTACAGTCTTTACCTGTAGGGACGTACCGCGTTCTATCGAGACTTTTCGATTGTTGGCAATACCAAATAGAAAACCCACTTTCTGGTTTCTCAGAAACTTCAGATTCTCTAGGCTCGAATACCAACTATCACCCGTTACCCACTTCGGTTTCAGGCCCCATTCAATTACCTCAAGCACCATCTCGCGAAAGTAATCGTTTTTGGTTTTACCCTCCTGCTTGTCATAGAGCCGGTAATTGACGGGATACGAGCTGCCTGCTGTATCGGTGTAGTACAAAGTGATCAAATTGATGCCTTTGACACTGCGCTTGTGCTTTCCTGACCAGAAGAAATCAACAAACGCACTTTTGCTAGGGTCTCGGTAAGGTTTATCTTCTACGCTGTCGTCCACACTCAGCGTACCGGCCGTCAGAATCAGGTTACTTTTGACCACCTCAAAGAGGTCTTTAGGCGTGTACTGCTCTCGCAGCAAAAACCGGTTGATGCTATCGTGGCTCACCTCTGCCAGGATTTCTGAGAGCCGCACACAACTGACATATTTAGGCTCGGCTAGCAGAAACAAGGTGTAGAGTGCGCTATTACACTGGGCTGTAGACGGTTTCGAAAGCTGGCGCATACTGACCAGAAGGCTATGGTGATGGGGCTCATTTTACCACCCATGACCAGCCTATTCTGTCAATGCGTAAGTCCTATAGTTCTTGTCCCCCACTCTCAGTACAATAAAATAAAACGAACAGCTAAATCTGTTGGCTTATAAACTCATGAAAAAAGCTTGCCTATATAAAGCAAATATAGACAAGTTTTTTATATTTCTCAGTATTCATAAACTCAGAATTCAATCGGCTATCAAAATTTCCACAGAACTCCAAAGGTCGTATTTGAGTTCATTTCTTTGATGCAATCATTCCTATTGTCATTTATTCGTTTAGTAAAGGATGTGAAAGTCTTCTGACACAAGGCTACAACTTGGGCACTTATATTGCTTTTCGACTGAGAGATTTCTGCACGATACTGCACCTATCGCTCACGAAGCATATGAGAGCTTTTGCAAAATAGAGTCCAAAAACAGCTTAAACCTTGCGTAGAGAGCTCTAAAGATTCTGGCCACAAGGATTTCAGTGATTATTTTTGTTATTTCGCAACAGCTCTCAGAATTAGCTTGCGAACCATCGGATTTTGCCTCGTTGGTAGCTGAACGCTCGTACCTGATTCTAAGAAACCAATGGGAGCTACAACTGATTCCCCGTAATGACTTGTTGGATCAACGAATTCAACAAAAACCTCCCTTTCTTCCATGAAGACGGCTACCAACCACTCACTTCGATAACCGATTTCTCTTGAAAGATAATTTCCGATCTGATTCCAAGATTGATCCACCCACTGGGCAACAGACGCTAACAAACTCTCCGTAGCATCTGTAACGTATCCCCAAACATCTCGAACCGAATCAACAAATTCTTCCCACAAGTTAGCAAAAGATCGAGAAAGTGAATTTACGATTGCTGCGGCTCCGTAGCCCGCAGCTGCTTCCACAAGAAGAGCAGCTCCTACTTGAAATAAGACATTCCATACCACTTATACATAGTCTCCATAGATATTTATTCAGTCAAAATGTCCTTCAAGCTGAAGGGATAATACATTCAATCAAAGCAATTTCTACGAGAAAAGGCTACAACGAACCCTTTTGCGTACTGGCACTAAAAACTTACCTCAAAAGAGTGGCTAGGACTACACCGTAGTTCTCTGAAAAGGAACGCAACACGGTAGGCTATGCATGAATAACAAAACCTTACGAAATGGGATGCGTGACAAGAGCAGATGCCATGAAGCCCAGCAAGCGGAGATAAGTACGGGAAAGGTTGTGCCACTAATACATGTTCATACTAACCCCTGTCAAGTTAAACAAATGAACTACCACTGGATTATGGGCATTTTAGCAATCACTGATAAAACTGACGATTTACGACCAAGCTTTGAAAATTTCCTTTTAGGAAAATAAAGAAAGCCGAAGCTGTAAAGACCTATTTCTTCGTTGGTCGGCGCGCCATTTTATTAGTACAAACGATCACCTTACCAGGGGTAATGTTCATACTTAAGTAAATCATCGTTTTAACAGGAATTTCGCTCATTCTAAGCTTTATTTTCGTTTTATCACTCTATATATTAATATTAAGCAATTACACCCATCAAGCTAACCGCAAGAAAATAATTTGATAAGTCCTTGTCATATTTATTTATAAACAGGCTAGCGTACAGCTCAGCAACCTCACGATTACCCTATAGCGTATGTAGGCATCTTTATTAAGAAAGGACTGATAGGCTCCCAAGTGTTATCCATCACTGCTGCAATTGCTTGAGAATTTCCAAGGGGCAACCATAAATAGTGAGGCGATCCTTCCGAAAATTGGTATAACGTATTACAAATTGGATTTGAACACGTCACATTGCCTAAGGAAAGAGCGTCTTTAACTTGCTGAGGAGTAAAGCGAGTAAAATTTTGTCCCCTCGTATCGAGTAACTCATCGACATTATATTTATTGCCTAAGCTACCTATCCGTCTACACCGATAGCAATCTAAAACAGGATTATTCCAATATTCTTTGCTGAACACGCGATTTTTAAAGAAACCGACAAATGGTAGCCAATTACTCAAAAGTCTCATGCTTTCAAGACTCTCAGGTGCCATAACTTCGGGATGGCTATTCGTAAACCTTTTGCTACCAGCGTCTAACTGACTTTCAGACAAAACATGTAAATAGTCCTCCGGCTTGTCATAAAGCTCCTGAGTTTCATGATTAAAGATTCGGACTCTAGGACAACTCCCACGTAAGTATGAGAGGACAAACAGCTCTGCCAAAGTCCACCACGAATTATAATAGTAACCTCTTGATTCGTAGATCCAAATTTCATCTGCTGCTTGAATACGGTCTCGAATTATGCTGACTATTTGCCAGCGGCGCTGCTCGGTCATAAATTCAGAAGACAAAACTCCTGGAGGAAAATAGAGAACACTCTGCCCTTCGCCATTGTGATAATCGCCGTATTCTATACGCTTCTTAAGCCGCGCAACATCATCAACGTCACCACTACGGAAGCTAATAAAGATGCGTCCTCTATCTTTAAATCTTTGGACTTGAGAAGTATAAGAACTGTTCCAAGTTTTCAGTCCAATTAGATCCTTTGGTCTTCCACCTCCATTCCAAGATCTCTTGAGATCATTAATTTGCTGTTCTAGCCACTTTATGATTTCGTTGTTAGATAAAGAATCAGGATAATCAGGGATATTACGATATCTATAGTATTGCCTATCGCTATGATAACGTACAGTAAAAACATTCAGAGGAAGATAGTTTCTACTTGTAAAGAGTACATGATCCATTTTCATGGGATCATTAGATAGGAAAAGAACATCATAATAATCTTGAGAGTTTTCTTCCCGAGTTGCGTCAACAATGACGATATCTTTAGTTCGGGCTGCATCGATAAAATTGAAACCGTAAGCCTGACCGTCTTCAAACACGAAGCCTTCTCTGTCTGCAATTATTGACAGCATACTCTTTAGCTCAATGCTTTTTTGACTTTGGGTTGAGAAGAACACTAACGTTAATGGATTATTCATCTTCTGGTAGTCCATTTTAGTAAAGGATAGAGAAAATACCGGTGGGATCAGCTTTTGCCCTCTGTTCTCTGATTAAACGGTTGTATGCGTAAGAGCCCGAAGTGAACGTCATTTTGCAGCCACCTGATGCTCGGTGACAAATACCTCTACGGGTGGAATGTCGAACACTTGGCGTGCCAACACCTGATCGACTGCCACGGTTGAAAGGGATTGACCACAACTTGAACAGCTATCTACCTCATGATACTCCACAAAATCTGGGGCGCTGCTCCACTCCAGCGTCCGACCTGGATGGTCTGGTTGGCCGCCTGAGGGCTTCTCACTTTTACCTCGTAAGCTCCGGGTGCGTTTGCCAAAGCCATCGCCGGACGGTGGCTTACTGCTATTACGACTGTTCTTACCCAGCTGTCCCTTCAGTGCCTTGACTTCGGCTTCCAGTTGTGTCAAACGAGCCATTAACTGGCTCACCAAGCTCACCACAGCCTCTTCTCCCTGCCCATAGACGGCACGGATTTCTGCTTCGCTGAGCTGTTTTTTGGGCGGCTGTTTGCTCACGGCTATGCTACAAGAGAGTGGCTTGTTTATAAGTTACTTGAATGACGGCATCGCACTGAGAAATGTCTCTAATTTTTTAAGCCTGAGTAGTTACGAAAAAACTCACAAAGAAGGAGCATAAGAGGCTGGCAAAAAATTGTTGCAGGGTAGGTTTTTAAGCACTGACCGAGCCTAGAAACTTCACCTCAAAAATCCACGCTTCGGTGATGGATACGCTTCGTGCGACCAATCAAGCACTAAAATTGTAGACAATCTACTTTTCAGCCATCACGATTGACTCCGTCTACCTCAGGGACTATGTTATGACTGCGTAACAAGTGACTATTTATGTGGACGGTCTATGAGTCTACTGTTTTTAAATGGTTTGCAACTTTTTCAGCTAAGTACTCAAGTGCACGTTTGTCTTTATGTAAAAGAGACTCTCTATCTTGGTACACAACTCTTTTAATATGCTCATGTATTAGCCGATCAAGATAACCCGAATCTAAGAACTCCGCAGTCCTACGGTGAATTGTGTGAGCTACGACATCACTGATTCTACTTTCTAGCTCTCTGCTGATGATATTTTCATTAATTAGTCTCTTCTGTGGATTCTCTAACTGTTTTACGAAATTGAGAAAGGCTTGTTCTGTAGCTTGCGTTACTTCTCTTTCCAAATCACGTCTAAAACTTTCTGGGATTTGAGTAATGATTTCTGAAACTGTAACTCTAGATAGAGTTGATTTCAAGTTATCAAATCCGACTGCTAAAGCAGTTTTTACATCATTTTCAAATCTAGCTTGATCACCACGGTATCTTTCTAACTCTTTCCTCAGCTCATCGTTAAGTACCGTCAAATAATTATATAGATCTCTTTGCTCAGTAGCACTCTGTAGTCGTGCAGTATCAGCAGACTTCATATTTAGTTCGCTTCCCTTGATGAGGGAATCAATTCGAGCCATCCATTGACGTTGCCACCAAATTACAAAAAACGCGCACATGATCACTACAAGCGAGACGATCACAATGACTCCCATCTGACCGGATGCAACAAGGTCATTCAAGAGCTTTGGCAAATCACTCACAAGATGGCTCCTTAAACGTAGCTAAATTTCATTGGATGGTCTAGATGCAGCATAACGTTCCGGCTGAGCGGCTGCAAGCGACCTTTGCAACACCGCCAAGAGCTATCAACAGTCCGCTCCAGTCGGGTTGTTAGGTGTCTGCTTATCGGCAGGGAGTTTATCAATAGGGATATGTCTTCTAGAGATATTGCCAAAAACGCTATATTTCTTCACGCGATAGGAGGAAGCGATATCCTTCCCACGATTTTGGTACAAATCCCGCCGCACACAAGTGGGGTAGATGGCCTGGGGGTGCTGACATACTAAAATCCATTTCCTTATACAGGACATAGTTATTGTTCTTGCTCCAGCCAAGGTCATTGCAGAACTGAAACCAAACTCTATCACCCGGATAGGTGCCATCAAGACGAGCCCCACAATGAGTAAAAATTCTCTTTTGAATACTAAAGCCAAAATGATGCTTACTGTGCTTAATCCATAAGTCATTTATCATTTTCAAATCAGCAGCAGGAAGCTTTAAATAGTCTTCCTTTCGAATCCAACTTGCTCGATTTCGACCAACAATGTCTAACATTCGTGCGTTGGTTTCAATATCGGCTTCTTTCCAATTATTCAGTCTCAACAAATAATCAAGCCTAGTGAAATCTGTACCTCTTGGGGATAGACATTCAGATTCTAACTCTGTGCTGTGACTTGATGGTAACTGTGAGAACAAAGAGACAAGTCCTCCCCGAAGCAAGCATAAATCCCCTTTCCATCTGCCAAGATTATTTAAGATGGGCAGGTGCCCCTCTGGAGATGCTTTAGCAAAAGTTAAGTCTTTATAGTCTTTCCAAGATGTGAGAAACCAAAAAAACCATTGCTCACGCTTTTTCCAGCCAAGAATTTCTCCGAATCTAATCCAATCTTGGTTGTTCCATCCTGGGTTTCCGCAAGCAAACCATTTTTGCTTTTGAACACTGAAGCCAAAGTGACCCCTACTGTACTTTATCCATAAATCATCAATTGCACTTAAATCTTCACGAGGGATGCTTGCAATTTCATTTGTTGTCTCACCTAAACAACCGGAGCGCAAATAATCATTTTCTTCCCGTCCTACTAACTTACACATGCAATTTGCTGTTTCTTGATCAGCGGCTCTCCAGTTTTTAGCGGCCAGCAAATCTCTCAGTCTAGTGTAGTAGTTTTTTCCAAATACTACTGACCGCAGATTATCTCCATCCGTAGCAACGATACTGTTTGGAAAATGTTTGCGAAGGCTTTCAAAAAAAGAAAAAGGAGGCAATGCTCCCCCTTGCACATCAGTTGATTGTACGGCAGCAATACCAGGCCAACGCTCTCCCTCTAAAAGTAGAGGAAATATAGGCTTATTACTCTTCCTATCGAGAACAAAGGCAAGCTCAGATTGTACATTACGAGACCGGTAGGCGCTAGGAGACATGACTAGAAGGAATACTTTGCACTGCTCTAATTTCTCATCCAATTCAGGTCTCCAATCCCTACCCTCTTCAATTTTATTGTCAAACCAAACGGGCAACCCATGTTCATCTTCCAATAGCTGTTTCAGCTTACTCACATAAGTTATGTCTTCACGACAGTAACTAATAAAAATAAAGCTCATACTTCAGATCTCCTTGGTTGACTTAAAAGTTTAGCGGTCAATAAAGCGATTAGAAAAACAAAATCAGAAATTATAATCAATCCTGGGGCTTTTTGCATGTGCGCTGCTCGCGCGCTTTATCTATTGGGACTTTACTCGTCATTGATACACGATGAAAAGCAACATAAACATATCAAAAAACTGAACTAATCAAAAGAGCTTACCAGGGGTTATAGCCACGCTGAGCTCGCCTCTTCTCAACTGCATCAAAGATTTCCAAACCTTGCTCATAGCGATTTTCCGTAGGAAAGGCTACGCCATCGCACACCTGCTCCCGACTCTGCCCCTGCTTCGCACTCACCCGCCCCCATCGCCGCAGCACCACCCATTGCCCAAACAGGTTCTGCCTGACTTCACACGAATAATGGCGATTGTTCTTTCGCCAATCCTGGCGCTTCCATTTCTCTAGCTGATACTCCATATCCACACCCTCACCTGCACCGACCAACCCACACTTCCTGTGTCTGGTAAAAGCTCCCCCGCTGCTCTAATGGGAAGCCGCCTAGTAGCGCCGCAATCCACACTTCTATCAGCGGCATCTGCAACTGCTGCTGCAGATCCACTAACCGTTGCGATGCCTCCTCTTGCTTAGCCGCTAACGCCTTCACCCAATCTGATATATTCTCAGCGTGAGAGACGGCCAATGCCTGACTTTTGAGATCGGCATCATCAAGCGCGTCAATCATATCGAACACTGACATTTTATCGACATCACCGACAATAGAATCTTCAGCTGCGTTCTCTTCGCTAGGCCGCTCACGGCTAGGATTATAGGAACGGTTCACTAGCTCTGAAAAATCTAGCTCCTGCGTCTGCCGGGTCATCCCTTCTAGCCAGCCGCTATCCATCACTGGCCCCTCAGCATTGTGCGCATCCTGCCAATCTTCCCAAAGCAGATCGGCTTTGGTCTCGCACAGTCCCGCGAGCTGCACCAGAATGTCGCCTGCCACGCGAAGGTGATCGCGCTGCGCTAACCCGGCTAGCTCACCTTCAAACTGCGCCCACAGGCTCAGCACATCAGCCGTCTCTGGAACCTCAGCAGCTTCTCCAAAGGCAATTTCTAAGTTCAGTTCCAACTGACGCACGCTAACCATGAACCACCTCGACAGGATCAAGATGATTTTCTCGCCCAGACACAGGGCGGTCATGCCACGGACAGCCTTCAATCGGGCACTCCATCGGCTCTAGCCGAATCTCATCGGCAAAAAAGGTAATCCCAAACCGCGCATTCAGATAGCTCATGACATCTTTCTGGATGTAGCGCTCTAGCTGCCGCTTGCGATAGCCTGCGCAGTGAATCGGTGCTACTTCCAGCACCTTGGAATTATCTTGAAACACGGATACGGCGATCGCATGAATCGGCGCATCCTTTCTCTTCTCACGCCAGATATACAGATTCGCATAAGGCAGTGACTCCCCGGCCACCGGCAGCGACACTGTTTCTACCGCCCCCTGTGCTGACACCGCGCCAGCCACCTGCTGCTGATACTGCAACCGCCGCTGTTCATTGAGCACCTGGCGATGGCGATAGTGAGATCGCCTGCGCGGACAGCGTTTTTCACGCCAGCAGTCATCGCCTTGCTTCCCATGCAGCTGACGGGCCTGTGCCGCACTCAGCTGCGCACATTCTATACACTTTTTGTTAACCCGACGGGGCATGTATGTTTACCCTCCTTACTCAACAGCGACATAACCGAAAAACCACAGCAGATAAAGGGGCAGAATGATTCCATCAATCGAGCTATTCACCGTCCTCTCCCGCCGCCAACATGACTTCTCTATAGAGTTGGCCGCTAATCCTAAATCCAGCCTCACTGATCAGCGCATCTACAATCGGACAAATTGCGCTCACCAAGTTCTGCTTTTTCGCCACTAACAAAACACCCAGCATTCCGGTGATAGGAAGACCTAAACGACTCGCTTCTCGCCTCCCTAAACGCTCATCGATCAGCAACGCATCGGCATTTAGCTCTAACGCTAACGAGATCGCTTCCGATTCACCTTTATCCAACTTGTAAATAGTTTGCAACTCACCGATCAAACGATGATTCGTCGAGGGCTTTGTTTCTATCCAGTCCAGCGTTAAAACTTGAGAAATTCTCAGATCATCCTGACCGCCGCGCATGAGTTCACCCGCAACCGCCTCTGGAATCACTATCTGTCCATACAAAGCCTGCAATAGAGATAGGTTCCCAACCATGGCTAGCCCGCTTAGAGGAGACGTATCGCTTATGACGATCACAGTAGTCCCTGAACCTTCAATTGCTCTATGTCTTCTTGAAACTCAGCAACATCGTAGTGAACACAGATACCTCGTGCTGAGATCAGACGCTGGAAGCGAATCTGTGGCATGTCTAGTAACTCTGCTGCCTTTCCCAAACTCAATTTGTCCTGCTGAAAAAGCAGCACAATCACCTCTAAAAATAGTTCCTCTGCCCCCAGCCCACTCGCTGAGAGTACTTCCTCAGAAATGACTAGACTCATGGTCACATCCTTCTGTGCCAGATGCACAGATATTATTCTGGGCTAAAGTCATGGCCTACCTAATAGGACTCACCTGCTTTAGGAAATAGCGCTGAGCCTTTAAATGGCAACCACTCAAAAGCCTATGGCTACAGGGTTTAGTATAACCTATGCCGCTCGCTTATATTTGTAGTGTAACTTTTAGCGTAACCCAAAGAAGAATACTTATTTGGGGTTTGATAGGCTACTTTAGAAGGGGACACCGCCTACTGCACCTTTCCAATCCTGCGATATCTCAGAAATCGGGAGCATTTTCGCGGTGGTTTGCTCCCTGCTTTCGCTGAAAATGATGGTTTTAAATGATGGCTAAGCCTAATCCAATTCCGACTTTTATTGAGTTCTCTCCAGATGCCGCGACCCCTAAGCCTGCATCAGAAAGCGTAGCGGCTGAGAAGCCCCTACTTGAGCAGATGGATTGGGTTGATGAGTTTCTGTGCGATCGCGAAATTAGACCCAATACCCAAAAGGCTTACCTCCGTCAGCTACGACGTTTTCAAGTGTGGTGCGAGTTTAAGCACTGGGGCGACATCGACGATGTGGATATTCGCAATTACAAGGCACATCTCAAAAGCCAACTCACTCAGGCAGGCAAGATCGGCCTCTCTCCAGCCAGCATTAACCAGGCAATCGCGACGCTCCATAGCTTTTTTAGGTGGCTCACGACTAAGCGGTACATCACCTACAACCCCACGCTGAACATTGAGAAGGTGCCAGCCCCACTCTCTGAGACCAAGGATATGGAGGCGGCAGCAGTCCATCAGCTGGCCGAAGGGCTGGAGTACCGGGGTCAGCGCGAGTCTTTGAGCAGCAGAGATACAGCTATCTTTGAGTTGCTCAAGCATGGCCTCAGAGCCACTGAAGTGAGCAATCTCAATGTGGGCGATTACAACGGTCAGGCGATTCAGGTGAGCGGGGCAAAGTGGCGCAGTGATGGGGCGGTACCGTTGTCACCCAAGGCGCGGCAGGCTTTGGATGGTTATTTGGGCTGGTGCCTCCACAAAGGTTTTGACACGGCCTCTCATGAGCCGCTCTTTAGAAGCCTCTCTAGAAATGGCTATGGGAAGCGTCTAGGGTACTGGGGCATCTATGAGATGGTGAAAGACTTAGCCGCTATTACTCAGTCGGATGAAAACATTCATCCCCACCGGCTGCGGCATACCTTTGGCACTCATCTGGTGATGGAAAATATACAGCCAGACTATGCCCGCAAGCTCATGCGGATTAAGTCACCGGTTACTTTTGAGCGCTACACCCGCAGAGCAGTCGAGAAGAAGGCAGAGGATGCCTTCAATGATTTGATTGAGCGCGCTGATATCGGGGAGGGATTGTTTTAGTCAGAGAAAGATGAATATCTTGCGATCATTGAAGCGTCCTACCAAGAACTGGCTCGTAATCCACCTATCTATACCCGCAGGGTTAGAGAGTAGTAAATGCAGGGGCGCTTTGCGAACCAATCCGAGCCACTGACAGCTAGTTAGCTTACTACGCTAGCTAGCTTGTTGTTCTAGTCGGTCTATGCGGTGATTAAGAGTGGCTATTTGCAGTAGCTGGGCCTGTAGCGCTTGCATCTGACTATCAAACTGTGATCGGTTCTGGCGTCTGTCTTCTCTTGCGTCTTCTAACAACGTCTGTATCTGGTGTGCCTGCTCCGCCCTCGCCTGTTCAGCTACATTACGATCTTCCGCATGACTGAGTAGTAGCCGATCAAATCGCTCTTGGTTAGCCTGTGCTAGTTGCTGAGTAGCAACCACCGCCTCAGATAGCGGCTTAATTATATCAGTAACTAAGAAGTTGATGGATTGCTCTAGGGTCTGCATTTTGGCCTCTAGTTCTTCAGTGGTTGCCATAGATCAAAAATAGAGTAACTATACAATAGCTCATCAAGACCTGAATGATATGCCTGTCGATATGGTTCTTCCATGCCTGAGGATATCGCCAACGCTATCATTATTAGAGGCATAGGCATAGTTTTTCAAAATACTTGTAGAGACGGTCTGAGGGGACAGTGCCTGCCGCTGCGGCTTAGTCACACGTCTATGAAACATTTATAAAACAAAAGTATCCGACTATAGCCGTAGGATAAAGAAGAGAGCATCAACAGCACTGCATCTGAATCACGTTTTGTCTGCTTTTATTCCGCAAGCTTAGCCATCACCTCAGATAGTCTTAGTAGTCTCATCTTCTGCTTTTCATCTAAGACCTCGCTACGTAAGGATTTAATTGCATTTCGTATATGATCAATCGTGCCATCAATATTGACCTTATGCTTACTTTTTGATGCAGGCTTATTCTTTTTCTCATGTGAACTGATAGCTTTCCTCAATGCGGAAAAAGGCATGTCATGCACTTCCACCAGGTCTTCTTCAAGGGCAAGCTTACCTGTCAGCAGCCCTGACATGGCTACAGGCCGAGGTAATCTGTATACCTGCTCTAGCTTACTAACACCTAGTTCTAGAACACCTGCTATGCTCTCAGCATATGACTCTAGAAAGGCTTCTATAACGTCTTTATTCACCCTCATACCAAGAGCAGATAGTTGCGCTTCCAGGTCGGGGTCAAGAGGCTTATGTTCTCGAATTTGCTCGGCTAGAAATAGAAATTCACCGAGCCCTCTAGTAACACTTCGGTAAGCCCATACTTGCCGGGTGGTAATAGAATCTCCATTGGGCCGTTTAACTTCGCCGCCCTTGATAAAAGCAGTTAAGTTGGTATATCCCTTTTCTTCAAAGAGCCTATTTTCTTCAATTGCATCAAGCCTTGTTCCGATAGCATATGCGTAGATCGTGCTTTGAGCCTGCGCAGTTTGTAACGCCTGGTCAATTTGGCCTTGGTAAGTCTCAATCTCTTTTAGTAAAGTACTAAGTGGTTGCTCTGTTTTAGCTTTGCAAATATCAAGTGCTCGAAGCCAATTTTCACGATCAGAAAGATCTACCCTTTCGAGATTGACAACTTTGTTTTGAGGCAACTGGACAATTTCGGCCGATTCCGGTGACGCTATAGCCTGCTTCGGAACAGCTGCAACCCGAGAGAATTTCTTAACCAACTGCCGTTACCTCATGATGAACACCATTAGATTTCATCGCTTCTAGATGCTTTGCGATCTCCACAAAAGGAGCACGGTGCTCTTTCTTCACGCCTGAGTAGGTGTATAACGATTCTCCCTGTGCCGACAGCTCTGCGTATATGGTCAAATCTCTAATAGGCGGAGCTATCCAAGCCTGCTGTTTTTGATGAGACAATTGCTCACGAACATCCCATTCGAGTAGCTGCTCGTGAATACTCTTATGCAGGCTAGTCTGCTTCATTCGGCTCGGAACCATTGCAGAAACAGATATGCCTGGATTGGCGCGATCCGCAATCTGGCTAATCAGTTCGAGTAGCTCTGGAATGTTCTTGAGTGCGAAGTATTCAGTTTGAACTGGAATAATAACGTTGTCGCAGGCAACTAATGCGTTCTTTGTAAACAGCCCCTCTCCTTTTGGTGTATCCAGAAGTACGTAATCATAGTTTTCATAGACATTGTTAAATCCAGTCAGTGCATCAGCCAACCGACTTTCACTAGAAAGGCCATTTTCAATTTCTGCTTGAAAGGAACCTAAGTTTGATCCAGGTGTAATTAAATGACAATACCCTGGAATATTAATAATCCCTTTGGCAAGCATTGCTGCTTGGTCTCGTTTAGGCGCATACAGTATCTGCCCCAAGCTAGGCTGTGAATCATCTTTACCTGCTCCCATAGCGGCTGAGAGGTCACCTTGGTGGTCAAGATCGAGACATAATACTTTCTTACCTATCTGGGAGAGGGTAGCTGCCAAGCAAAAAGTGAGGGTCGTTTTACCAACTCCTCCCTTAATAGCTGCAATTGCAATAATCATAATCGTCACTTCACTGCGCGATTTCACAGCAGCATATTAACTCATGAATGACACATTAGCACGATCAATTGTGAGAATGTGCAATTCAAGTGCAGACGTCTGCACTTGAATTGTCTAATACGATTACAGGAGTTATTTGACGGTGCTGTGTTCAGATTCCTTGCACGCTCACCATTCTAGGGTAGGTCTACAGCCATAAACCTTCAAATGAACAGCGGGAGCATATCGGCCAGCAACGAGCCAGCAATGTTCCACTGATACGAGCAAAAAGATAGCAAAACAAAGCTAGCTATACTCTCGACGACTAGCGACTGAACTTATTCAAAGGCCACAACCATAGTGTCAGCCTAGCTAGTTCATTTCTCAGGCGACGGCAGTATACCATCGTCAGCAATGGTAGCCGACTCTTAATAGGATAGAGCAACAGGCAAGCTCAACAATCTAACGACCTACACGTATTCTAGAGTTTGCCTCAAAATAGACTCATTCGATTCGGTAATAGAGCGCTCCTCATTCTCCATCATAGATATCAATCCTTGACTAATACCAGTCAACTTCGCCAGTTTCCGCTGACTCCAGCCCTTTGCTGTCCTCATCTCCCGAACTTTAGAGCCGGTTAGACCTACAACCGTTACCTCAACATCCTCATCTTTTTCTGAAGGCTCTGTTACAGAAGCTTCAAGATGGGCTAGATCCCAACTCTTAGGCGGTTTTATCTCAAGCTGAGCTGTTAACAGCTGCTCAAAGAAGCCACGGGGACGACGGCTATTCTCGCGACCAAATCCCGAAGGCTGTATATCTTCCGGGTATGTTTCAGGGTTAAACCGAATCTGCCATCCCCGATCATGCAGTGCTAACAGATCTTCATCCCAGGTATTCGTTAGCTTTTTCCTGAGTTGATTATCCTCCTGTGCATCTCGCACCTTATCCGACCCATAGGCAACTTCCAGAAGCGTTCGCACTGGAAGGTTATACAGCCGACCCAGCTGCGACTTAAACAGAAGCCAGACCATTAGCCTCGCGGCCCCGGCCCGATGTTGCCAAAGGCTCATTACGCTCTCTAACAGTGACCGAGAGAGAACCCCTTGACCAGCAGATAGACTCTGTTCTGGCGATTCATCATCATTCAAAAAATACTTTGCCCATAGACCGGCCTTCACCACAAATGACATTCCTGTCACCTGCTTTTCTCCAAATATGTCTTGCTGATAGTGATATCGAATCCCGAGCAAATGCCAGAGGCGGCCTTCTTCGACTGTAAATTTTTTGCGTTTGCCCTGCCCTGGCCAGGAAATGAAGGTTGTGATCTTACAGGGCTGCTTAACGATCTCTTCGATTAGCGATAGCTTCTCTTGCCGGTTTTTATCCGTCCGTCGTTGCAAACCGAGATACGCCTCAATTTGCCGATCGTCGATGACCAATTCTTGCTCCCAAGGTCGCTCCATTTGGGAGGCATGTGCCGCAAATATCAGATGCATACAGGCCGCTCTGATATCAAAGGTATCGATCACAGCTAAAGCCGCAGCGCCCGCCAAAGCCGATGGTTGCTCTTCTTCTGTATTATCTGCAACCCAAAAGCAAATAGCGCCCTGGCCATCGTTGACATCACGACTATATGAAAGCTTTCCATCTGGATCAGTAGTCCAAGGTAGTTGCCTTTGCTGTGTCAGGATATTGCTCGCTTCCCAGATCGGCAGCGAAGAATTTACCTTTGTAAGTTCACCTTTTTCAAACAAGTCCGGACTTGTCTTAGGGCGATCGCCTGTTGCTGGTTTTATGGATTTCTCAGTTGAAGGTGCCACAGAATATCTTTTGGGGACTGTTCGCTGAATTTAAAAGAGGAATAATTATGCTTCTTGGAGATAGAACCAGATTAATGCTAAAGACTAGGGAATAGCTAAAGATTATAGCGGCAAACTTCGAAGATGCTACCTTATTGTCTTTTTCCACTCATTTGATTCACGAAAAAACATCTTATGGTTAGGGCAACACATCACTTGAGCCAACACAGCCATAGCAGAGTTCTTTTGTCACATGGGTTACAGTCAAACCATCACAATTGATTACAACAAACTCCTAGTACCCTAGCCCAATTACAACTTTACTCTAGACCCTAGGCCCAATTGATTACAAATCATAGCCTCAAAGCCCTTTGATTACACATTCGCTCTAGACCGCTGACCCATAGCAGCTACGGTCTGATTACAACAAACTCCTAGTACCCTAGCCCAATTACAACTTTACTCTAGACCCTAGGCCCAATTGATTACAAATCATAGCCTCAAAGCCCTTTGATTACACATTCGCTCTAGACCGCTGACCCATAGCAGCTACAGAGAAAATCGAGTCAACTTTTGTACCAGCGATAGCGTTTGTACTTTAGTCTAAAGCAGATAAGACGCTACTAGTAGTGAATCATCTCTATAGCCTGAAGTTATAGTCTCCTGCCCGGAGATTACCAAAGTGCTCTGGTACTGCATTCGATTACACTCCTGGTCTAGCCTTATTCCTAATTGATTACAAGTGAAGGTCAATAAGTTTTTGATTACAAAAAGTTTCTAGAGCCTTATCCCACTAAAAGACACAGTGAGTTGATTACAGACTTTTCTAGAGCCAAAGCCGGAAAAATCTAAACCCTCATACCCAAACTTTCTAGACCCTTACCCCAGATTTTAACAAAAATGAACGTGGTTTCAGGCATTCAACCGTGTTCCTATTGTTCAACGACAACATAGCGATTACAAACCCCTTACATCACCTATCAGTTCAGCAACTTTTTGTAATCAAACCCTTTGGTATATCTGTTACGTCAACATCAAGTAGTTAAAGCGTACTAAACGAAGCATTTTATTACTTGAGAACAGCGCAACCTCAAAGTGGCCCAAACTGAAACAAACACATTTCAGTACATTAAAGAAGATAGCGATGCATTTCTCGCTCTATTTCCGCATCGCTACGATTTCATCTACGCTGCACACCCGA
>OFET01000527.1_pt1 | contig 22015 bp, 19 predicted proteins | sample 1521211 | NCBI WGS metagenome assembly OFET01 (sample SAMN03766358, study PRJEB24113) | microbial mat metagenome | isolation source: enrichment culture HLUCC-A from microbial mat sample contains cyanobacterium...
CCTGGCCGGCGAAGCGGGGCAGGGCGCACAGCCGCTCCGCCCCCAGCCAGTCGAAGAGCATGAAATCGAGATCCGCGCGGTTCACGGCGGGCATTGCAAGGCTCCCGAGGCTGGTTTCGTCGTCAGGCGCGGCGCACGCTGTTCATGCTTGCGCTGATCAGGGCGAGGATCAGGATCAGGCCCTGCACGATGTATTGCCAGTAGGTGGCGACGCCAAGCACCGAAAGCCCGTTGTTGATGACCCCGATCAGCAGCACGCCGACCGCCGTGCCGAAGACGTGGAACTTGCCCGGCCGAAGCGTCGAGGCGCCGATGAAGACCGCGACGAAGGCGTTGAGCAGATAGGTTTCACCCACCCCCTGCGGCCGGCCGGACGCCAGGTTCGCGGCCGCAACGAGCCCGCCGAGCGCGGCGCAGCCGGCCGAGATGCCCATCGCGATCAGCGCGAATTTCTGGAAGTTGATGCCCGACAGGCGCGCGGCTTCGCGGTTGCCGCCGATGGCATACATGTTGCGCCCCGGCTGGGTGTGTTCAAGGAACACCCAGAGCAGCAGGGCGGTGGCGATCATGATGAGGATGGGGTTCGGAACGCCCAGGATCGTGCCCTGTCCGATGATCTGGAAGCTCTCCGGGATGTCGGACGAGAACACCGTGCGCGCGCCGGAGACGCCCAGGATCACGCCGGTGACGATGAAGCTCATCGCCAGCGTCTCGACGATGGCGGAGATCCCCAGGTAACTGACCAGCGCGCCGTTTATCATGCCGATCAGCATCGCGAGGATCAGCACGGCCAGCACGGCGCCCGCCACCACCCAGCCGGACTCGATGCCGAGTTCGGCGAGAATACGGGCGGCGAAATAGCCGCCGAAGGTCGCCATCGCGCCGATCGACAGGTCGAACAGGCCGACGACGAGACAGACGGTCAGCCCCAGCGCGATGATGCCCAGGATCGACACCTGGTTGAGGATGTTGAGCGTGTTGCGCATCGTCGGAAAGACCTCGGGCCGCGCAAGGCTGAAGAAGGCGATCAGCAGCACCAGCGAGATCAGCGTGCCCCATCGTGCCAGAAACCCGAACCAGTCGAAGGCGGCCCCGGGCTGTCCTGTGTCAGTCGCAGCCATTCTTCAGCGTCTCCCCTGCGGCAAGCGTCATGATGTTCTGCTCCGTCACCTGTTCGCCCTTCAGTTCGCCGGCCAGACGGCCGCGGAAGAAGACCAGCACGCGGTCGCAGATCACCGCATATTCCTCGAGTTCGGTCGAGGCGAAGAGGATGCCGGCGCCCTCGCCGGCCAGTTCCTCGATCAACTCGTAGATCTCGGCCTTGGCGCCCACGTCCACGGCGGCGGTGGGCGAATTGAGCAGAAACACCTGCGCGCCGGTCGACAGCCAGCGGCCCAGCACGACCTTCTGCTGGTTGCCGCCGGACAGGTCGTCGATCGCGGTCTCGATCCCCGGCATCCGCACGCGCATCCGTTCGGCCACGGCGCGGCTTGCGCGGGATTCGGCGCGCCGGTTGACCAGCCGCAGCACCGGATCGCGCAGGTAGCGCGCGAGCGACGGCATGGTGATGTTCGAGCGGATCGATTCGGCGTGAAAGACCGACTCGGCCAGGCGGTCGGCGGGCACGAAGGCGATGCCGGCGGCGATGGCTTCGGCGGGTTCGCGCAGGCGCAGGTCGAGGTCGCCCTTGCGCACGGTGCCGGCGCGGCGCCGGATGCGGCCGAAAAGCAGCGACAGCACGTCCTCCGCCCCGCTGCCGGGCAGACCCGCGACGCCCAGGATCTCGCCGTGCCGGAGCGTGAGGGTGACGTCTTCGGCCACGCCGCCCGACAGCCCCTCGGTCTCTATGGCGACGCTTTCGCGGATGTGACTGCCGGACTTGCGGCCCGAAAGCTCGCCGCGGCGGCCGACGATCGCCTCGATCACGCCGGCGCGGTCCATGGTGGCGCGCTCGAAGACGCCGGCGTTGCGGCCGTCGCGCAGGACCGTGGCGCGGTCCGCGATCTCGAACACCTCCGCCAGCCGATGACTGACGTAGAGAAACGAATGGCCCTCTTTCGCAAGACGCCGCATCTGGGCGAACAGGGTTTCCACCTCGTGCGGCAGAAGCGCGGTGGTGGGCTCGTCGAGGATGATGATCTTCGCGTCGCTCGCAACCGCCTTGGCGATGGAGATCATGGCGAGCTGGTCGGCCCTGAGCGAGGTGATCGGCGCGTCCGTGGCCACGTCGAGGCCCACATAATCGAGCGTCCTGCGAGCGCGGGCATGGGCGCGCGACCAGTCCACCAGCCCCCCCATGCGCCGGGGCAACCGCTCGCCCAGCCAGAGGTTCTCGGCCACATTGAGCGTGGGCACGAGGTTGAAATGCTGATGCACGACCGCGATACCGGCATCCACGGCCTCGCGCGGGGTGGTGAAGCTGGCGGTTCGTCCATCGACCCGCACCTCGCCCGCGGTTGGCGAATAGGCGCCGCAGACGCATTTGATGAGCGTCGACTTGCCGGCACCGTTCTCGCCCAGCAGCGCGTGGATTTCACCGCGCCGCACGTCCAGGCTCACGTCGTCGAGTGCGAGGGTGCCGGGAAACTCCTTGCGCAGGTCCCGCACCTCGAGCACCGGCAACATGGTGCGCGCCGCCCGATCGGGGCTGAGTTCGATGGCCTCGGCTGTCATCGGTTGCCTCGCAGGGAACGGGGCGGCGGGAGCCCGCGTGCCGTGCTGGCACACGGGCCGGTGGTCCCGCCGCGCTCCTTGTCAGGTTACTGCGCGAGCGCCTCGCCCGAGAAGAGCAGGCAGTCGGCGAAGTTCACCGGCTCGCCCTTCGGCGGCACCGTCGCATCGGTGATCAGGCAGGGCTTCAGCGTCAGGAGCTTGGAGGCCGGCGGATTGCCGTTCAGCGCCGCCTCGACCACGCCTACCGCGACTTCGCCCATGCGGTCGATGTCGTAGGCGACGGTCAGCGCCACGGGCGCATCGCCACGGATCAGGTCGATCGCTTCAGGGTTGCCGTCCATCGAGACGATGAAGACGTCGTCTTCGAGGCCCGCCTGCTCGATGGCGCGTGCCGCCGGCGCCACCAGCTCGTCCCACCCGGTCCAGACTGCGGAGACATCCGGATTCGAGAGCAGGATGTTGGTCAACTGGTTGTAGGTGTCGTCCACCTGACCGGGCACCTTCACCTCGATCTCGATCACCTCGATGTCCGGGTAGTCCTCGAGCGTGGCGTGGAACCCGTGATCGCGCTCGCGAAGCGCCGGCAGCACGTTCCAGTTGAGCTTGACGACCTTGCCCTGCCCCTCGAGACGGCCCACCATCTCTGTCGTCGCGATCACGCCGTCGGCGGTATTGTTCGAGCCGATGTCCGCGGTGATCCCCGGCGCGAGGCCCGAGAAGGTCGAGACGAAGGGGATGCCCGCCTCGTTCGCGCGTTCGATCACGCCGGTCATCTGCGGGTTGGGCGAGGCGATGTTGATGATCGCGTCGAAGCCGCGGTCGATGTAGTTGTTCGCGGCGTTGTTGGTGGCCACCTGGTCGCCCTGGCCGTCGAAAACCTCGACCTCCCAGCCGCGGGCCTCCGCGGCGGCCTCGGCGGTGGTGGCCATGATGTTGATCGATGGCGAGTTGTAGTTCACCGCGACGATGCCGACCTGAATGTCTTGCGCGTGCGCCGCGGTGGCGCCCAGCCCCAGCGCCGCGGCGGCGCCAAGCATGTTGCGTGCCAGTGTCATCTTGCTTCCTCCCATGGGCGAGGCGCGTCTGCCGCAGCCTCTTGTCCGCTCCGCGGCGCATGCCGGGCTCTGCCGGTCGCTCCCCGTCTCCTCCCGCGGATGCGCCGCGAGAAAGACGTTACGCAGCGGCTCGCCACCGGTCAACATCTTTGCAGCACAAGATTGTCAAACAAAATGGCGGGGCATATTCTGGGCATAGATTGCCAGCACCCCGGAGCCGCCGAATGACCGAAAGACGTCTGCCGTTCGAAGGGGCGGTGAATTTCCGCGATCTGGGGGGTTACCCTGTCGCCGGTGGCGGCCATACGGCCTGGCGCAGGGTCTACCGGTCCGACTCGCTGGCCGAGCTGACCGATTCGGACCTGGCGCGGCTCGAAGCGCTGGGGCTCTACGGGGTCGTCGATCTGCGGCTGACGGAAGAGCGCGCGAAAAAGCCCGACCGCCTGCCGGACGGCCACGGGCTGAAGATCCTTGAACAGGGGTTCCTGCCGCGCGGCACGCTTCACATGCTGCGCGCGGTGGCCGAGGGGCACCTGCCGCCCGACGAGATCCGCGCCGAGGTGCTGCGCCACTATCGCCTGTTCCCGCAGGAGCATCTGCCCGACTACGCCGCCACCTTCCGCCTGCTGATCGAGGCCGAGGGGCGCCCGGTCGTCATCCACTGCACCAGCGGCAAGGACCGCACCGGTTTTGGCGCAGCGCTGCTGCTGCGCGCGGCGGGGGTGGAGGAACGCGCCATCGCAGAGGACTATGCGCTGACCAACACCTATCGTCGCGACATCCGATTCATGTTCGGCCCGGATGTGCGGCCCGAGGCGCTGGAGATGCTTACCGCGGCGCACCCCGAATACATCCGCACCGCGCTGGACGAACTCGCCCGGCTGCATCCGGACACCGAAAGCTGGCTGGAGGCGATGGGGCTGGATGCTGCCGAACGGCGCGCCGCGCTGGGTCTGCTGCGGGAAGGTCTCTAGCGGAATTGCCGCCGCAACCGGTCCTTGAGCGCCATGGCGGTCATGTTGAGCTGCACGGGGCAGATCGAGACCGCGTTCTCGGCCATCGCCCAGAGGTCCGTGCCCTCGTCCGCCTGCCCCTTGGTGTAGCGCAGCTTGATCCAGTAGTAGGGCATGCCGCGCCCGTCCACGCGGCCCTCGGGCTGGAACGAGCCCGGCGGGCGCTGGCCCTGGTCGACCACATGCAGACCGGTCACCTGATCCGGTCCCACGGCCGGGAAATTGACGTTGACGAAGGTGCCGTCGGCCATTTCGGCCTTCAGGATGCCGTCGATCACCTGCGGCAGGAAGCGCTCGGCGGTGTCCCACGGCACATCCTCGCCCGGCGTGAACACCTGGCTCAGCGCGATGGATGGCACGCCCAGAAGCGCGCCCTCCATCGCCGCCGCGGCGGTGCCGGAATAGGTCAGGTCCTCGGCCAGGTTCGCACCCCTGTTGATGCCCGAGAGCAGCAGCGTCGGCGGGCCGTCCATCAGTTCGTGAATCGCCATGATCGCGCAGTCCGTCGGCGTGCCCTTCAGCGCGAAGTGGCGGTCGTCCACCTTTCGCACGCGCACGGGGACGTGCATCGAGACCGAATGCGAGGCGCCCGAGCGTTCCTCGTCGGGCGCGATCACCCAGACGTCGTCGCAATACTGCCGCACCACCCGCTCCAGAAGCTGGATGCCCTCGGCATGGATGCCGTCGTCATTGGTGATCAGGATCTTTTGATTCGACAGGTCCATGCTGGCTCCTCCCCGTGCCGGCCCGAAATCATGCCTAGACTTTCATACGTTATTGTAGGACACAAGCGCGAAGGGAGGAGCGCATGACAGACGCCATGATTCAGGGCGTGGGCATGACGGCCTTTGGCCGGCACCCCGACCGTTCGGTGCGATCGCTGGCCGAGGAGGCGGTGCGCGCAGCACTTGCCGACGCGGGGCTTCAGGCGCGCGACGTGGGCGCGGTGATCTTCGGCAACGCCGTGCAGGGCGCGATGGAGGGGCAGTTCGGCATCCGCGGCCAGATCGCGCTGCGCGACATGGATTTCGACGCGGTTCCCATCATCAACGTCGAGAACGCCTGCGCCAGCGCCTCGACCGCGCTGAACCTTGCCGTGATGCATGTGACCTCGGGCGCCTGCGACGTGGCCCTCGCCGTGGGCGCCGAAAAGATGGTGCACCCAGACACCGCCCGCTCGATGGACGCCTTCGAGGGAAGCTGGGAGCGCGCCGACCGCGAGGGCGCCATCGCCCGGCTGACCGACCTGGGCAAGGGGATGCCGGTGGCCGAGGAGGTGCGCGCCCGGGAGACGCCGCACACCGTCTTCATGGATGTCTATTCCTCCTTCGCGCGGTCGCACATGGCCCGTTTCGGAACCACGGAGCGGCAGATGGCCGTGGTGGCGTCAAAGAATCACGCCCATTCGGTCGAGAACCCGCTGTCGCAATACCGCAAGCCTTTCACCGTGGACGAGGTGCTGAACGCCCGGCTGATCGCCTGGCCGCTGACGCTGCCGATGTGCTCGCCGATCAGCGATGGCGCGGCGGCGGCGGTGGTGGTGAGCGCGCGCAAGGCGCGGGAACTGGGGCTGGGGCGCGCCGTCAAGGTCCGCGCGATCCGGCTGGGCAACGGCGGGCGGCGCGCGCCCGACGACCTGGAGGCGCATATCTCGCGCCGCACGGCGCAGGCCGCCTACGAGGCGGCGGGTCTGGGCCCCGAGGACGTGGACGTGGCCGAATGTCATGACGCCACCGCCTTCGGCGAGATCCAGCAGACGGAGCTTCTGGGCTTCTGCGAAATCGGCGCAGGCGGCCCGCTGGCCGAGAGCGGCGCGACCGCACTGGGCGGGCGCATCCCGTTCAACCCCTCGGGCGGGCTCGAATCGCGGGGCCATCCCATCGGCGCGACGGGCCTCGCGCAGATCCACGAACTGGTCACGCAGCTTCGCGGCGAGGCCGGGCCGCGGCAGGTGGACGGGGCGCGGATCGCGCTGGCCGAAAACGGCGGCGGGCTGATGGGGGTCGAGGAGGCCGCGGTCTCCATCGCGCTGCTGGAGCGGGCATGACGCTTGCGCTTCTGCTGGAAAACGCGGCGCGGCGCTGGGGCGACCGCCCGGCGGTCTCGGTGGGGGCCTCGGTTCGGCTGGACTATGCCGGTTTCGCGGCCCGGGCGGCGCGGCTCGCCGGCGGCATGGCGGCAAGAGGGCTCCGGCCCGGCGACCGCGTGCTGCTGGCGATGCACAACAATCCCGACTACCTGCCGCTGATGTTCGCCTGCTGGTGGGGCGGGTTCGCCGCCGTTCCCGCGAACGCGCGATTGCACCCGTCCGAGATCGGATTCATCGGGCATGACGCGGGCGTGGCGATGGCCTTCGTCTCGGAGGACCTGGCCGAGGGCGTGGCTACGGAACTCGTCTGCCCTGTGCTGGTGCAGGGCAGCGCCGAGGCCGCGCGGCTGGCGCAGGCCGATCCGCTGCCGCGGCACGCCGCCGGGCCGGAGGACCTTGCCTGGATCTTCTACACCTCCGGCACGACCGGCCGGCCCAAGGGCGCGATGCTCAGCCACCGGAACCTGACGGCGATGGCGGTGGCCTATCTGGCCGACGTGGATCATCTGAGCCCGCGCGACGCGCTCCTGCACCTGGCGGCGACCAGCCACGCCTCGGGGCTCTTCGCGCTGTCCTTCGTGGCCAAGGCAGGCAACAACATCCTGCCCGAGTCCGGCGGCTACGACGCGGACGAGATGGCGGCGACCCTGCGGCGCGAGGAGAGCCTGACCTTCTTCGCGCCCTCGGTGCTTCTGCGCCGCATGGCGGCGGAGGACGCCGTTCGCGAGGCGCCGCTGGACGGTCTGCGCACGATCCTGACCGGGGCGGGACCGATCCATGCCGAGGACATCCGCCTCTTCCTCGACGCCTTCGGCCCGCGGCTCTGGAACGGCTACGGGCAGGGCGAGAGCCCCTGCACGATCACCGCGATCGACAAGGCGACGCTGTGGGAGGTGCACCGCAACGGCCCGGCGGAGCGGCTGACCAGCGTCGGCTGGGCGCGCACCGGCATGGACGTGCGGGTGGCGGACGCGCAGGGCCGAGCCGTGCCCCCGGGCGAGAGCGGCGAGGTGCTTGTGCGCGGCGATACCGTCATGTCCGGATACCTGAACCGCCCCGAGGCGACGGCCGAGGCGCTGCGCCATGGCTGGCTGCACACCGGCGACATGGGGCGCCTGGACGCGCAGGGCTTCCTGCATCTGCTCGACCGCAAAAAGGACATGATCGTGTCGGGCGGCATGAACGTCTATGCCCGCGAGGTGGAGGAGGTTCTGCTCGGCCATCCGAACGTGGCCGAGGCGGCGGTGATCGGCCTGCCCGACGCGGAATGGGGCGAGACGGTCTGCGCGGTGATCGTGCCCGAAGGCCCGGCGCCGTCGCCGGCCGATCTGGACGCGCTTTGCCTTTCGCGCCTTGCCCGGTTCAAGCGGCCGAAGCGCTACGAGGTTTTGCGCGACCTGCCCAGGAACAGTGCCGGCAAGGTACTCAAGACCGACCTGCGCGCGCGCTTCGGCGGCGCGGCGGGATAATCCGGTAAAATTGTTCTACAACTTTGTAGATCAAGATTGACAGAGGGAAGCCGAGTCACCAATCTGGCCGCAGGTCGGCTGGGGAGAGCCGGCAGAGGGAGGAGAACATGGCCAAGCTCTACGTGGATTCCGACAAGTTCGGGTCCAGCTCGGCATCGCCAACGGTCGATGCCTTCCACGGCGCCATCAAGGACATCGTGCGCCGCAAGCTCGACGAGTCGGGTCATTCCTGGGACAAGTTCGTGTTCGATTCGTCCTATGACCTGATCACCGCCGAGGACATGGCGCAGGTCGAGAAACTGCTGCTGGACGCAGGGCACAAGTTCGACTGGTCGGCGGCGATCTCGCCCAAGGAGCGGCCCGAGATCTACAAGCCGGCCGAGGGCGTGTCCGAAGAGGACATGGCCAACTTCTCGTTCGAGCACGAGGAGGCGGTCGTCGCCGAGCCCGATGCCGAGGGTCGCGAGCAGCGCGGGCAGGGCGACAACGTCGCTCGCTATCCCGAGGCCTGCACCGGCACGGCGCGTTACATTCGCTCGCCCATGCAGGTTCTGAAGTATCTCGAAGAGGGCGTGCCCGAGGGCACCATCGCGGTGATCGACGACTCGGGCGGCACGCTGACCGCGCCGATCCTCGAACAGTTCAAGGGCGTGATCTGTGCCGGCGGCTCGACGCGCTCGCACCTCGGCATCCTCACCCGCGAATACGGCGTGCCATGCCTGATGAACGCCAAGATCAGCGGCATCAAGCAGGGCGACACGGTGATGATCGAATGCACCGCCGATCCCAAGACTGCCGCGGACTATCAGAAGAACGTCGAGCGCACGGCCAGGGTCTGGCGCCTGAAGAAGGCGGACTGAACCGCACGCGGGAACGCCGGCCCAGGGAGGAAACCATGCCGAACACCACGATCAACTACGCCCAGCTGCTCGAGACGAACAATCTCATGCAGATCACCACGGACGAGACCTACTGGCTCTGCGTCACCCGCACGGTGCAGGAGTCCAAGCTCTTTCCGGTCCCGTCCTACATGATGCTCAGCTACCTGATGGCCTACTACCGCTATCCCTCGCTTCTGCGGAAGATCGAGGGGCGGATGTCGGCCGAGGAGGTGGGCGACCGCGCCCGCAACATGGGGATGAAGATCCAGAACCCGGCGATGGGCTGGGCGCTGCCGGGCTTCTACCTTCTGGGCCGCGAGTGGCTGATCAACATGGGGCTCTTGCGCCCCACCGACGCCATCGAGGACCTGATCTACGTGATGGATTTCTGGAAGCGGTTCCAGCTCTCCTATCACCGCAACGACGGCCACCGCACGAACAAGGAGTTCGGCCACCGCAACCAGGCGATGCCCGAGCGTCGGCTGCAGGTGTTCCATGCCGACATGTACGACTGCGAACAGGGCGACGAGCTGCACGAGGCGGCGCAGTCGTTCATGGCCACCGCCTCGCAGTACGGCTTCCTGGTGTCCTGCGAGAGCCGCATCTCGCTGCACAACCACGGTCCCTACAAGATCGGCGAGAACAAGGAGATGATCGTCCGCGACTTCATGGACCTCGCGGAGTGCGACTGGCCGTGGCTCGACGACGTGGCCGAGGGGGTGGACTACAACAACCTGACCGTGACGATGGCGGTCAAGGACGCGCATTTCTACCTTGTCGACGACTGGGGCAGCTTCGAGGCCGAGCCCGAATTCACCGCCGACAAGCTGGTGGGCGTGGGTCTATACACCTCGGACAACATCAGCGAAGGGCATATTCCCGTCGGCATGGGCAGCCGGGAAGAATTGATCGAGACGCTCAAGAAGCTGGACGGCCAGATCAAGGAAGCCACCGAGAAGCTCTGGCGCCGTATCGCCGGCTGGTCGCGGGATCAGATGATCGACGCCGGCGCCATCACCTATTTCGCGATCTGCAAGGATCTCGCTCATGTCGCCGGGGTCTACGATCCCGACGACTGGGTGATGGTGGACGAGCGCGCGGAACGCTTCCGTCCGCTCCTGAACGACGAGTTCAGCCGCGACGCGCTGGGCGAGCTGGTGGGCCTCGTCAGCCACCCGAGCCAGCAGGTCATGGACTACACCATGGCCATGCACTCCAACAATCCGACGCGGATGTATTCCAGCATTCCCTATTCGGTGCTCTCGGGCGAGCCGTTCACGGTCTCTTGCGGCCCGGTCTTTCCGGGGGCGAGCCACCTGAACCCGAAGAAGGACGTCTACACGACGACGCGCGGCAAGCTCACGCTCGCGGAATACAACAGGATCAGCCAGGAGTTCGTGCCGGAGCTGTGCCAGCCCAGGTATCTGCACCTCTGCGACACCTGGGTGAAGTATCACGCCCACACCGATCTCGCCCGCGAGCTCTACGAGACCGAGCAGAAGCATTCGCGCCTGCTGAAGGGCAAGGGGGCGGGCCTGCGCCGCGACGACATCGAGGCGCTGCGCAAGGGCTGAACGCCCCCTGGCGGGCGGCTTCCGGGGATGACCGCCCGCCCCGACCATCGAAAGCCAGAACCGGGACCGGAACTCATGCAGATCGGCGCCCTCGTGCGACGTGCGGCCCTGCACTTCAAGGATGCCCCCTGCCTCACGCAGGAGGGCCGCACCCTCACCTACGCCGGGTTCGACGCGGCGACCGACCGGCTGGGCAACGCGCTGCTCGCCAGGGGCCTGCAGCCCGGCGATAGGGTGGGCGTGCTGCTGCCGAACTCGATCGAGTGCATCGTCGCCTACTACGCGCTTGCCAAGGCGGGGCTGGTGCGCGTCGGCATGAACACGCGCGAGACGCTGGCCGATCACAACTACAAGCTGGGCGACAGCGGCTCGGTCTGCGTGCTGCATGCGGGGCTCGAGGGGCTCACACCCGAGATGCAGATCGGCTGGGACGAGCTGTGCGGCATGATCGAGGGCGGCGATGCGACCCCGTGCAAGGTGGACCGCCCGCTCGATGCCCCCTTGCGGCTGGGCTACACCGGCGGCACCACCGGTCAGCCCAAGGCGGTCACGCTGACCACCCGCGGCGAACTGGCGGAGCTGTCGGCCTTTCTCACCGACCTGATGCCGGACATCCGCGAGGGCGATACCTTCCTGCACGCGGCGCCCATCGCGCACGCCTCGGGCGCCTTCTTCCTGCCCAGCCTGGTGCGTGGCGCGCGCTCGCTCGTGATGACGAAGTTCGACGCGGACGAGTTCATCCAACTGGCCGAGGCCGAGGGCGCCTCGCTCACCTTCCTCGTGCCGACCATGCTCGCGATGCTGATGGAGGCGCCGGGGGTCGAGAGCGCCGACCTGAAATTCCGCCGCATCGCCTATGGCGCCTCGCCCATCTCGCCCCGGCTCTACGAACGGGCAGAGGCGCGCTTCGGCCGGGTATTCGCCCAGACCTACGGGCAGGCGGAAAGCCCGATGGTCATCACCTGCCTCAAGCCCGAGGATCACGACCGGGTGGGCTCCTGCGGGCGTCCCTTCACCATCGCCGAGGTGGCGGTGATGGACGACGACGACCGCGAACTGCCGCCGGGCGAGATCGGCGAGATCTGCGTGCGCGGGCCGATGACCATGGCCCGCTACTGGAACCGGCCCGAGGCGACAGAGAAGGCCTTTCGCAACGGCTGGCTCCACACCGGCGACGTGGGGCGGATGGACGCGGACGGCTTCTTCTACATCCTCGACCGCAAGAACGACATGCTGATCTCGGGCGGCTACAACGTCTACCCGCGCGAGGTCGAGGACGCGGTGCTCGCCTGCGAGGGCGTGGTCGAGGCCGCCGTGGTCGGCATCCCCGACGAGAAATGGGGCGACCGGGTGCATGCCGTGGTGGCGGGACGCGCCGGCCTCGACCCCGAGCGCATCCGCGAGGAGGTGCGCGCCCGCATCGCCGGCCACAAGGCGCCGAAGTCCGTCGAGGTCTGGCCCGAACTGCCCAAGAGCGCGGCGGGCAAGATCCTGCGCCGCGAGGTGCGCGACCGGGTGCGCGCGGCCCACGAGAAGGAGACGAGGACATGAACGAGCAGACCCTTACCCTGCACGGCCTTGCCATCAAGAAGCACGGCGACGCGGCCGGCGTGGCGCAGATCACCGGGCTTTCGGAAGAGACGGTGAAGAAGTACCTCGAGGCCGCCGCGCAGGCCGGCCGCGTGAACAGGGCGGGCGAGAAATACATCCTCGCCCCGACCGCCGCGATCTCGCTCCAGTCCGGTTACTCCCGCGACTTCGCCGAACAGCGCGCCAATGCCGAGATGAACGCGGCCTATGACGACTTCGAGGCCGTCAACGACCAGGTCAAGCAGCTCATCACCGACTGGCAGACGATGGAAGTGGGCGGCGAGCGCCTGCCCAACGACCACTCGGACAAGGACTACGACGCCGAGATCATCGACAAGCTGGGCGACCTTCACGAAAAGGCCGAGCCGGTGCTGGACCGCCTGATCGCGCATGTGCCGCGCCTGAAGGTCTACAAGGACATGCTTCTGCAGGCGCTGGAGCGGGCCGAGGACGGCGCGATCGAATGGGTCAGCGACGCCAAGATCATGAGCTATCACACCGTCTGGTTCGAGTTGCACGAGGATCTGCTGCGCATCCTCGGGCGGGAACGGGTGGAGTGATGTCCGACCTTCGCTGGACCCTGCGGCTCGACGGCAGCGACCTGCCGGACAAGGCTCTGATCGGCGGCAAGGCCTGGTCCATCGCGCGGATGCGGGCGCTGGGCCTGCCGGTGCCGCCGGCCTTCGTGGTGACGACCCGCGCCTGTGTCGAGTTCCTGGAAAGGGGCGACTGGCCCGAGGGGCTTGCGGAAGAGATCGACGCCGGCATGGCCTGGCTGGAGGCCGCGACGGGCCGCCGCTTCGGTCACGGGCCGCAGCCGTTGCTGGTCTCGGTGCGCTCGGGCGCGCCGATCTCGATGCCCGGCATGATGGACACGATCCTCAACATGGGGATCTGCGCCGAGACGGAAGAGGCGCTGGCGGCGGAAATGGGCGATGCCGGTTTCGCGCACGACGTGCACCGCCGCTTCTACGACCTTTATGCCGACATCGTGCTGAAATGCGTGGGTGCGGAATTTCCCGCCGAGGGCGACGCCGAAAGCTGGGCCGCGACGCTCAGGGAGAAGTCGGGGCAGGCGATCCCGGACACCCCGCGCGAGCGGCTCTTTGCGTCGATCGACGCGGTCTTCAATTCCTGGAACGGGCGGCGCGCCAGGCGCTACCGCAAGCATCACGGCATTCCAGACGACCTGGGCACCGCCGTGGCGGTGCAGGCGATGGTCTTCGGCAACATGGACGCGCAGAGCGGCACGGGCGTCCTGTTTTCCCGCAACCCGATCACCGGCGAGCGGAAACCTTACGGCGAATACCTCGCCCGCGCCCAGGGCGAGGACGTGGTGTCGGGCAAGTTCACGCCGCAGCCGGTGGAGACGATGCGGGAGACCGTGCCGCAGGCGTTCGACGCGTTGATGGCGGCCTCCGAGAGGCTGGAAGAAGCCAACGGCGACGTGCAGGACATCGAGTTCACCGTCCAGAAGGGGGAGCTTTTCCTCTTGCAGAGCCGCGCGGCCAAGCGCGCGCCCGCCGCCGCGGTGCGGATCGCGACCGAGATGGTGCGCGAGGGGGTCATCACCCCGCAGGTCGCGCTCACCCGCGTGACGCCGGATCAGGTGCGCCTGCTGCTTGCCCCGCGCCTGAAACCGGGCGAGGCGGAGGCGGCCGAGACGTTGTGCCGGGGCGAGGCCGCCTCGCCCGGCATCGGCATCGGCACCGTGGTGACCGACAGCGACGAGGCAGAGCGCCGTGCGGCACAGGGCGAGGACGTTATCCTGGCCCGCGTGACCACCAGCCCCGAGGATCTGCACGGGATGCTCGCGGCAAGGGCGGTCATCACCGAGAGGGGCGGCTCGACCAGCCATGCCGCCGTGGTCAGCCGCGCGCTGGGCGTCGCCTGTGTGGTGGGGTGCGGCGAGGGAAGCGTTACGGCGCACGCCGGGCAAACCGTCACTGTGGACGGGTCCGCGGGCCGCATCTATGCCGGGGCGCTTGCCGCCGAGGCGCCCGACGAGAACGCCGAGACCGACCTGGCGCAATTGAAGGATTGGGCGCAGGCGACCTGTCCGATCCCGGTGCACACGCCGGACGCGGCGCCTGCCGCGCAGATCGTGGATCTGAACACGATCGCGGGCGGTGAGGACGCGGCGAACCTGCCGAACCTGCTCAGGGGTGCGGAGGCCGCGACCGGGGGCGCATTGGCCACGGAAGAGGGGATGTCGGCCGCGCTGTCCGCGGGGCTGAAGTTCGTGATCGGCCAACCCGCGCTGCCGCTCCTGCTGGCGGGCGCGCGGGCGGGCATGGCGCACGAGGACCGCGAGACCGTCGCCGTCTCGGCGCAAGGATGAGAGGGACAGGGATGGGCCTGAAGACGAGCGACATCGAGGCGCTGATCCGCATCTTCGACGATTCCGACTGGGAAGAGATGCACCTGGAGATCGGGGGCGAGGAGATCTTCCTGTCAAAGGATGCCTCGGCCCGCGGGCCGTCCGGCGCGGTCGCGTCGGCCGCTCTGCCGCCTTCTGCGGGCGTGCCTGTCGCACCGGCACCCGAAAGTCGGGCACCGGTTGGGCCGGTGGACGCCGGCGCTTCGGCCGACACACCCGCGGACGCGCGCCCGCGGGAGGGATGGGTCGCCGTGACGGCCACCAACCTCGGCACGTTCTACAAGGCGCCGGAGCCTGGCGCCGCGCCTTACGTCTCCGTGGGCGACAGGGTCACGCCCGAGACCGAGGTCTGCCTGATCGAGGTGATGAAGCTCTTCACCACCATGCGGGCGGGCGTGGCGGGCACCGTGCGCGAGGTCTGCGTCGAGGACGCGCAGATGGTCGAATACGGCCAGACGCTCATGTGGATCGAGCCGGACTGAGGCCATGACGATCAACCGCCTCTTCGTGGCCAACCGCGGCGAGATCGCGGTTCGAATCCTGCGCACCGCGAAGGCGCTGGGGCTCGAGACGGTGCTGGGCGTGTCCGAGGCCGACAAGGACGGCCTGGGTGCGCGGATGGCGGACCGCGCGGTGGTGCTGGGGCCGGCACAGGCACCGAAGAGCTACCTGAACGTCGACCTGATCCTGCACGCGGCCAGGGCCACGGGCTGCGACGCGCTGCATCCCGGCTACGGCTTCCTGTCGGAGAAGCCGGAACTCGCCCGCCGCTGCGCGGAAGAGGGGATCGCCTTCGTCGGTCCCCGCCCCGAGACGATCGAGGCGCTGGGCGACAAGCTCTCGGCCCGCCGTCTGGCCGAGGCGGCGGAGGTGCCCACCGTGCCGGGCACCGATCACATCGCCGAAGTTGCCCGTGCGCAGGAAGCGGCGGAAGAGATCGGCTATCCGGTGGTGATGAAGGCCAGCGCAGGCGGCGGCGGCAAGGGCATGTTCCTCGCCCGCACGCCCGAGGAACTCAAGGCCAGCTTCGCCCGCGCCAGCCGCGAGGCCGAGGCCGCCTTCGGCGACGGGCGGCTCTACATGGAGCGTTTCGTCGAGCGCGCCCGCCACGTCGAGGTGCAGGTGGTGGGCGACGGCGAGGGCGCGGTCGTGCATTTCGGCGACCGCGACTGCTCGGTCCAGCGGCGGTATCAGAAGCTGATCGAGGAGGCGCAGGTCACGGCCATGCCCGCGGAGGTGCAGGCGCGGATGCGCGAGGCCGCCGTGCGGCTCTGCGCCCACGCCAGCTACCGCAACGCGGGCACGGTCGAGTTCCTCTACGACATGGACCGCGAGGATTTCTACTTCATCGAGATCAACTCGCGCATCCAGGTCGAGCATCCGGTGAGCGAGGAAATCACGGGCCACGACCTGATCGCGCGGCAGCTATCGGTCGCGGCGGGGCAGGGAATCGGCGTGCGGCAGGAGGATGTCGGCTTCGACGGCCACGCGCTGGAGGTGCGGATCAACGCCGAGGATCCGCGCAACGGCTTCCTGCCCGCGCCGGGCCGCGTGACGGTCTGGCACCCGCCGGAGGGCGCGGGCATCCGCCTGGACAGCCACATGCGGGCGGGCGACATGATCCCGCCCTTCTACGACAGCATGGTGGGCAAGCTCATCGTCCGTGGCGCGACCCGCGAGGCCGCCATCGAGAGGATGCTCGCCGCCATCCGCGACTTTCGGCTGCAGGGCGTGGCGACCACGCTGCCACTGGCCGCCTACATCGTCGGGCACCCCGACTTCCGCACCGGCGCCTTCTCGACGCGCTGGCTGGAGGATCGCGCGCTGCCCGCCTTTCTGGAACAGGAGTGAGCCCGATGGCCCATATCGAATTTCTCGACGAGACCATGCGCGACGGCCAGCAGAGCCTTTGGGGGATGCGCATGCAGGCGGGCATGGCGCTGCCCGTCGCGCCGCTGATCGACAAGACGGGCTTTCGTGTCATCGACCTTGCCGGATCGTCGCTGATGGAGGTGATGATAAAGCACGCGCGCGAAAACCCGTGGGAGGGGCTGGACCTTCTGGTGGACGCGATGCCGCGCACGCGCATCCGGGGCGGCATGCGGTCGAACGCCTCCGTCACCTTCGGCGTGACGCCCGACGCGCTGATGGACTGCTGGATGCGGCAACTCAACGAGCACGGCGTGCGGTCCTTCTGGATCTACGACGTGCTCTTCAACATCGACAAGATGCACCGCCTGGCGAAGGTGGCGAAGGAATACGGCTCCGAGGTCGCGGGCGCGGTGATGTTCGCGCTCTCGCCCGTGCATACCGACGAATTCTTCGCCGAGAAGGCGGGGCAACTGGCCGCCTCGCCGGACGTGGACACCATCCTGCTCTACGACACCGCCGGCGTGCTGGAAAAGGAGCGGCTCAGGACGCTGGTGCCCGCGATCAAGGCGCGGATCGGCGACAAGCCGCTGGAGTTTCACGCCAACAACATCCTGGGGCTCTCGGGCAAGGCCTATGTGGACATCATCGACCTTGGTGTCACGATCCTGCACACCGCCGCGCGCCCCATGGCGAACGGCCCCTCGGTGCCTTCGACCGAAAGCGTGGTGCGCAACATCGAGCTTCTGGGGCACACCCACGACCTGGATACCTCGCTCTTCCAGCCCGTGGCGGACCACTTCCGCGCGGTGGGCAAGGCGGCGGGCTTCCTCGTCGATCAGTTCAACGAATACGACGTGCTCTCGACCGAGCACCAGATCCCCGGCGGCATGACCGGCACGCTCAAGGCGCAGCTTGCGCAATACAACATGACCGACCGGCTGGGCGACGTGCTGGAGGAGACGGCCGTGGTCCGGCGCGAGCTGGGCTACCCGGGGATGGCGACGCCGTTTTCCCAGCTTGTCGGCACGCTCGCCGTGCTGAACGTGGTGACGGGAAAACGCTATTCGGTCATCCCGGACGAGGTGATACAATACGCGGCGGGCTTCTACGGGCAGACCGTGGCGCCCATCGAACCGAACGTTCTGGACAAGATCATGTCGTCCTCGCGCGCGAAGGAAGTCGTGGCCAACCCGCCCGAGCAGCCCACCATCGAGGAGCTGCGCAAGCGATATGGCACGAAGAACGACGACGAGCTGATCCTGCGCGCGCTGGTGCCCGAGCACGACCTCAAGGCGATGTGGGCCGCGGGCCCGGTCGCGCGCGACTATCCGCTGCTGTCCTCGCCCGAGCTTGACGAGGCGCGCCGGCTGATGAAGGTGGCCAACAGCCCCGTGGTGCAGATCCGCAGCGAGGCGATGAACCTGACGCTGAGACGAAAGGGGGCCTGATGGCCCGGCGTGCCGTCATCGTGGACGTGGTGCGCTCGCCCTTCGGGCGAGGGCGGGCGAACGGCGCGCTGGCGGCGCTGCATCCGGTGGACCTCTACGCGCGCGTGCTTCAGGCCCTGGTCGCGCGGACGGGCGTCGACCCCGCGCTGGTCGAGGACGTGATCACCGGCTGCGTCATCCAGGTGGGCGAGCAGGCGGCCAACATCGGACGGCAGGCGGTGCTGGCCGCGGGTTTCCCGGACTCCGTGCCGGCGGTGACGCTCGACCGCAAATGCGGCTCTGCGCAACAGGCGATGGACTTCGCCGCGCAGGGGGTAATCGCCGGGGCCTATGACATGGTCATCGCGGGCGGCGTCGAGATGATGAGCCGGGTCGAGATGAAGTCGAACCGCATGGGGCGCGACAACCTCGGGCCGATGTTGCACGCGCGCTACCCCGACGGGCTGGTGCATCAGGGCATTTCTGCAGAGCTGATCGCCGCGAAATGGGATCTTTCTCGCGTCGAACTCGACGACTACGCGTTTCGCTCGCACCAGCACGCCGTCTCGGCGCGCGGGATCGTGGCGCGCGATATCGTGCCGCTCGACGTGGACGGGCGCAGCGTGGATACGGACGAAGGCCCCCGCCCCGACACCAGCCCCGAGAAGCTGGGCGACCTGCGCCCGGCCTTCCGGTCCGACGAGATGGCGGCGCGCTTCCCCGAGATCGGCTGGCGCGTGACCGCGGGCAACGCGAGCCAGATCACCGACGGCGCGGGCGCCATGCTGATCGCGGAGGAGAAGACGGCAGAGCGGCTCGGCCTGAGCCCCCGCGCGGCCATCTCGGGTTTCGCCGTCACCGGCGACGATCCGGTGATGATGCTGACCGGCGTGATCCCGGCGACCCGCAAGCTGACGGAACGCTGCGGGCGCCCGCTGGAACAGATAGATATCTTCGAGGTGAACGAGGCCTTCGCCAGCGTGGTGCTGGCGTGGCATCGCGAGATGCGGGTCCCGCTGGAGCGCGTCAACCTCTTCGGCGGCGCGATCGCGCTGGGCCACCCGGTCGGCGCCTCGGGCATCCGGCTCACCGCCAACCTCTTGTGCGCGCTCGAGGAAACGGACGGGCGCTACGGCCTGCAGACCATGTGCGAAAGCGGCGGCATGGCCAACGCCACGCTGCTCGAACGGCTCTAGACAGGGGGGAACGGCCCATGTTCGTCGTATCGGTGCTCTATCCGCCGGGGGACTTCGACCTTGGCTACTACCGCGAAACCCATCTGCCGCTGGTCCGGCGCCTGCTGGAACCCGCGGGCATGAGCGGGATGGGCTACTGGCGCCCCTCCGAGATGGACGAGGCGGCGCCCTACCAGCTGGTCGCGGAACTGCGGTTTCCCGATCGCGAGACGGGTCTCGCCGCGCTCACGGCGCACGGCCCCGAGACGCAGGCGGACATCCCGAACTTCACGCCCGTCGCGCCGGTCATCATGATGGGCGACGTGGCGACGGGCTGAGCCGCGGCGCGCGCCGTCAGGCCGCCGGAACCGGGTGCGCCGCGCCGTAGAGTGCCTCGTGCGTCTGGAACAGCACCCATGAGGTGACGATGTACTTGTCGCCCGAGAGCGGCACGTTGCCGCGATGGGTATGCGTGAAATGCGCGGGGGCGACGACCATCCGGCCCTTGCGCGGTGCGATGCTGCGCTTCTGGTAGTAGAACTCCGTCTCGCCGCCCTCTGCCACGTCGTTGAGATAATCCATGAACAGCAGCACGCGGCTGAGCGAGTCGTCCATGCCGGACTGCGGGCTGGTCTCGCTGTGCCAGGCCGGAAAGCCGCCGACGCCCTGCCGGTATTTCTGCGCCTGCAGGGGACCCAGGCGGTAGGTCCGGCGCAGCAGCGCCTGCAGGTGCGGCTCTCCGGCCTCGGCGAAGTTCTCCGGCGTGAGCTTCACCCGCTCGCCGGTTTGCGGGTCCGGCACCTCCAGGTGAAAGGTGCCGACCAGCAGGAACATGTGCTCGCGGAAATAGTCGAGCAGGTGGCGCTCCGTCACGGCGGACAGAAACGCGCATTCCGAGGCAAGCTCGGCATGGTCGGTCAGACAGAGGTCCAGGCTGTTCTTGACCTGCGGATCGTAGCCGCCGGTGAACTCCCCGGGCCGGACATGGGCGCTGTGATCCAGCAACGCCATCACGTGATCGCAGAACTCCGGGTCGAGCGCCCCGTCGGTGATGCGGATGAAATCGGACATGGCAGCGCCCAGGTTGAGAAGGGTTCATGCAGCCTATCATCGCGCTGCCTGACGCGCCATGCGCGGGCCCGGAAGAAGATCCGCTTCACCCCGGCGATCCTGCGCTTCGGGCGCGGTGGTCGAAGCCGGAGGGGCGGCAGCCCGTCGGCACGGGCATGCCGGCTGCACCATCGTCCCTCATCCTGCGGTCGAGCCCGACCGTGACGATCCTCGACACGATCGCACTCCCTTTTGGATTGTCGCAGACCCACCCTGGCACACCGACGCCGCCGGGCGGTCACATCATCGGAACCATCCCGAGGCCGAGAAACATGAAACTTCATATTAATGTTGACAGCCGGACACCGGCGGGTAGCGTGCCGTTGCGTGTCTGAAGAACGATGAAGGGGCTTGGCTTGGCACAACGACGCATCGCCGTGCTTGGCGGCGGCAACGGATCCTTCGCCGCGTTCGCCGACATGACCGAACGCGGGCATGATGTGATCTGGTGGCGGCGGGACCGGCGCGCTTTCGGCCCCGTGTGGGACAGCCGGCGCATCCATGTGATCGACCACCAAGGCACGCGCGAGGTCGCGGTCGTGCCGACCGACGACATCGCGGAGGCTGTCGCCGGGGCCGAGCTGATCCTTGCCCCCACGCCGGCGAACGCGCAACCCGAGCTTGCGGATGCGCTCGCGCCGCATGTCACGGACGGGCAGGTGATCTACCTCCCGCCCGGCACCTTCGGCAGCTACATCATGCTGAAGCGGATGCGCGAGGCGGCCTGCACCGCCGACATCGCCATCGCCGAGACCGGCACCTTGCCGTGGCTCTGCCGCAAGCCGGACGCGGAAAGCGTGCGCATCACCACGCGCGCCTCGCGGCTGCCCACGGGGGCCTTTCCGGCGCGACTGAACGCGCATGCACTGGCGATCATTTCCGACGCCTTCCCGGACGCCATAGAGCCGGTTGAGGACGCGCTGTCGGCCGCGCTGATGAATGCCGGGCCGATCATCCATCCCCCGCTGATCCTGATGAACGCGGGGCCGATCGAGCATTTCGACAGCTGGGACATCCACAACGAGGGCACGCAGCCCTCGGTCCGCCGGGTGCACGATGCGCTCGACGCCGAGCGGATCGCGGTGCGCGAGGCGCTGGGATACGCGCCGCCGCACTTCCCGCTCGCGGACCACTACCAGACCAGCGACTGGATGTACGGCAATCTCGCGCATGACAAGCTCGTCGATTCCGGCGACTGGCACGAGAAGCTGGACCTGCAGGACCATCGCTACATGAGCGAGGACATCGCGCAGGGCCTCGCCTTTCTGGTCTCCGTCGGCGAGTGGCTGGGCGTTCCCGTGCCGGTGGCGCGCGGGCTGCTGGCGATCGGCGGCGCGGCGGCCGGGCACGACTGGCGCGCCGAGGGCCGAACGCTTGAGTCCGTGGGGCTGGCCGACCGGAGCCCGGCAGAGGTGCAGGCCATGCTGCGGGACGGGATATGACATCGGGGCGCATCGCCTGTCTCGGTGCAGGGCGCATGGGCCGCGGGATCGCCCATGCGGTGGCCTACGGCGGGCATGAGGTGGCGCTGCTGGACGCGAAACCGCGCGACGCGGCGGGGTTCGATCGGCTGCGGGAGGAGGCGCTCGCCGAGATCGAGGGCAGCCTGTCGATGCTCGCGCAACTCGGCGGCTTCGACGCCGCGGCGATCACGGCAATCATGGCGCGCATCTCGGTTTACCCGCGGGACGCGGCCGAGCGCGCGCT
>OFET01000535.1_pt1 | contig 21740 bp, 20 predicted proteins | sample 1521211 | NCBI WGS metagenome assembly OFET01 (sample SAMN03766358, study PRJEB24113) | microbial mat metagenome | isolation source: enrichment culture HLUCC-A from microbial mat sample contains cyanobacterium...
GGAGTTCGGCTCGGTCAGCGGGGCTCAGGAAAAGGCAGATGTCATCGCGTCTCATACCCCGACCATGGAACACCCCGCCGAACCATGGAATCCTCCGTCAGGTGCGGAACACTAGGTGGGCGAAAAGAACTCCGAAATGAGATCGCCAATGCGTTCTCGCGCCTCGGACATTTCCATGAACCTCGAGCCTGGCCACGCGAAAAGAGTGCAGAAACCGGTCGCCGCGAGTCAATCGAAACTGCCCCCCGCCGCCCCGAACCAAGGAGGCGGGCACGGGCGGGCGACACTGCGCATCCGACGCCAGGAAGTCTCTCCGATCCGCCGTCTGACGATGCAGCCTTGCAGGCCGCGGCCTGCCCGCCCGCAGTCCTCCTCGAAGTGCACGCACATCGGTCGCGGTGCCTGTCGAGCCCACACCCATTCGACGACGTGCGCTTGGGGCGCAAAAGGAAAGACGTCGCACCGGATCCTCGGCGTTTGACGGCTCAAGGCAAAGAGGCCACTCTCGCGCGCGTGAAGGATCCGATCTGGTCCGACAGGGGTGCGTGGCGGCCAGATGCAGGACGACAAGACCCGGATCATCCGCAAGTGCCATCTCTTTGCCGGCGCGACGGAGGAGAGCCTCGCGCCGCTGGCCCGCGCGAGCACCGTCCGCGCGTCGGAGCCCGGCGGCGAGATCTTCTCCGCCGGCGACGAGGCGGACGGCCTGCGCGTCGTCCTGTCGGGACAGGTGCGAATCTGGATCGCGGGGTCTGACGGGCGCGAGCTGACGCTCGCCTTCCTCGAGCCCGGCGACCCGTTCGGCGAGATCGCCCTGCTCGACGGGCTGCCGCGCACCGCCAGCGCCACCGCGCAGGAGGCCACGCGCTGCCTGTTCCTGCCGGCGATGGCAGTGGACCGGGTGCTCGAGGCGGACCCGGCGCTGGCCCGCCATCTCGTTCTGTCGCTCTGCGAGTTGTTGCGGCGCAATCTCGGCACGATCACCGGGTTCGCCTTCGCAGGGCTGGGCGCGCGGCTGGCGCGCACGCTCCACGATCTTGCGCTCGACCATGGGTCGATCGAGGGGCGCACCGCCCGGTTCGAGCGCCGGTTCTCCCAGCAGGATCTCGCGCAGCTCCTCGGCGTGACCCGCGAGGCCGTGAATAAGCGCCTGCGCGCGCTGGAGCATGACGGGCTGGTGATCCGCGAGGGTGTGCGCCTGACGATCCCCGACCTGCCGGCGCTGGCCGCCCGCGCCGAGGCCGAAGAGGGGCTCGGCGGCTAGCGCGCCGCCGCGGCCCCCCTGCCCTGCCGTGCCCTGTCCTGCCGCCGCTGCCGTGGTCCGGGTGGTGTGATCGCGTTCACATCGCGCCGGCGCGTCTTTTGCCAGTGTCGTCTCAGGGTCGCAACGATGCGGACCCGGAGAGCCCAAGAGGAGACGACACGATGACCACCCTGATCTACCGCGGCACCGCCTACATCAGGCCCCAGGCCGCCATCGAGGCCCCCGTCCCGACCACGGGCAGCATGATCTACCGCGGACAGCGCCACGACGGGGGCGCGGTGGCGCGCCCGCGGACCGAGGCCACGATGTGCTACCGCGGCGTCGCTTACCGTCGCATGGCCAATGGCGAGGCGGCCCCGATCGCCGCCACGCCGGACCTGACCACGGTCGCCCTGTCGCACTGAACGCGACGCTCCCGCAGCCAGACCTGCGCCCCCGGCCCCGGGGACGCTCCGAAGGAGAGACCCCATGTTCTGCGCACTCGCACGCACGCTCGCGCACACGCTGATGCTGATCGCCGCGCTCCACGCACCGCAAGAGGCCCCGAGGGCGGCCCTGCACGACGGGCAGGGCCCCGGCCCCACATTCTACGCGCCCGCGGCGCCCGAAAAGGGCGGCCGCACCTGAGGGCCGGGGCTAGCCGGCCCAGACATGGAGCTTCAGCCGGCGTCCCCGCAGCTCCACCGGGCCGAGATCGCGCAGACCCAGCTCGTCGATCCAGCGCCCCGGCGTGCCGCTTTGCTGCAGGAGCGTATCCGAGACGGCGAGGCGGGCGCCGGCGCCCTTGGCCGCCTCCTGCAGGCGGCTGGCGGCGTTGACGGCGTCCCCGACCATCGTCACGTGGCGGTGGGTCGCGCCACCGAGCACCCGGGCCTCGACAGGCCCGTAATGGGCGCCGAGGCGGATCGATCGGGTCGGGTCGGCGGCGTCGCCTTCCCCCGTGAGCGCGGCGGCGAAGGCGAGGGCGGCGGCGGCGTCGCCGGGCGCAGGCTCGGGCAGGCCGAACGTCACCATCGCGGCGTCGCCGACGATCTGGTCGACCACGCCGCCATGCGCACCGGCCAGCTGCGCGACCCGCTCGTGAAATCGCTCCAGCAGGTCCGCCGCTCCGTGCGGCCCCAGTTCCTCGCTGCGCGCCGTGAAGCCCGACAGGTCCACGAACACGGCCGCGGCGTTCATCTGCCGGCCGTCGAGCGCGGCGAGGTCGCTGTCGGCCACCCTGTCGAGCAGGCTCGGGGCATGAAAGCGCGCGAGGTTGCGCGCGCGGCGCGCGTTGCGCGCGGCCTGCCCTGCGACGCCGAGGCCGGCGGCACCCGTGAAGCAGGCCAGCACGGTGGTCGCATCGAACCACCAGCCCGCGACGAAACCGGCCTGCAGGGTCGCGCCGGCGCCGAGCGCGATCCCGGCGAGGCCAGGCGCGGCAACTCGGGCACGGAGGCGGGCCACAGGATAGGCGACGCCCGCAACCGCCAGCGCGAGCAGTCCGCCAAGGGCCCACGCCACATCGTCTCGTCGCAGGTGGCGGCCCTCGATCACGTTGGCCGCCAGCGTGGCATGCGCCTCGACGCCGGGCATGGCCCGGTCGAACGGCGTGGGATGGCGGTCGCGCGCGCCCTGCGCCGAGATCCCGATGAACAGGATCCGGCCTTCGAGGTCGGCGCGGTCGAGCTCTCGCAGGGGCCATGTCGGCACGGTGCCCTCGGGCCCATGGAAGACCAGCGGCACCGCGCCGTACCGGTCGAGCGGCACGGACGCCTCGCCGAGGCTGATCGTGCCGCCCGCGCGCGCGCCGCGCAGGACGACCGGGGCGAATCGCTCCGGGTCGGCCGCGCGCAGGGCGGCGAGCGCCAGCCCGGGCACCCACACCTCGCCGTCGGGCCCGACGAACGGCACCGCGGCGGGCAGACGACGCAGGCCGGCATCTGGCTCGAGCGCAAGGTTGGCGTGGCCGAGGATCGACGACGCGGCGAAGGCCGGCAACGGCCCCATCGGCACATCGACCGAGCCCGGTGGAGCGGCCACCGCGGCCTCGACGCCGCTTCGGGCAATGGCGTCACTCAGCGCGTCGCCCGCGGCGGGCGGACCGCCGCGCGCGGTGGCAAGTACCACAGGCCCGGGACGCGCCAAGGCATCGCGCAGGGCCTCGTCGCCGGGCGTCGGGTCGGTCAGCAGAAGATCCACCGCCACGGCCGAGGCGCCCCGCGCTCGTGCCGTGTCTATGGCCCCGGCCAGCACCGGTCGCGGGGGCGGAAATCGCCCGATCCGGGCGATGTCGGCATCGTCGATCAGCAGGATCGCGACGCTGTCCGGCGCCGGCAACGGCCCTCGCAGGGCGAAACGTGCATCCACGAGGCGCCCCTCCAGCGCGCCCCAGATCCCGTCCCGCTCGCCGGGGTGCCAGAGCACCGCGGCGACAGCGAGAAGGCCCGCGATGGCCGCGCCGGCATGCCGGCGCCAGGAGCGCGGTTGGCCCGGTCGCGTGCCTACCAAGCGGATCCCAGGCGCTCGGACAGGCCGTCGATGCGCGATTGGCCCCATTGCACGACAGGCCCGCCGGCGCCGTCGGCGGCGACGTCGATCCCGTCTCCCGACGAGAGGACGACCGCGCGATCCGCGGCCCGGATCGCCACGGCACCTTCTCGGACGAAGGCCGACGTCGCCCGATCGGCCACCTCCACCGTCCACTCCGTCGACCGCACGGCGGCCACGGCAGATGGCGTGCGGACCGCGAAGCCGTCGCGCCGGCCGCCGGGGCGGAGAAAGCCCACGAGGCCGCGGAAGACGTCGACGCCGGCCATGGCGGGCGGCGCGTCGGCAGCGCGCAACAGCCTGTCGAGGCCGACCCGGGCCTGGGGACCGACCACCATGCTCAAACCGTCGGTGCAGCGTATCGTCGCCCGCGCCCCGCGGCGGGTGACGATCGTGTCGCCGTTCTGCACCAGGACGCCGGCGACGACCCGCGCCCGGACATCGCCACGCTCCACGATCACCCGGCCGTTCGCCTGCGTCACCTGGCATCGGTCCGCCGACTGCGCCGCGCCGGGGCCGGAGGCCGCCGCCAGGATGGACGCTAGCGCGACGGCGCGCGCGAAACCTGCTCTGCGTCGTTTCAAGGTCTCGGGCCCTTCACGCCGGATCGAAAACATGAAGCCCGGTCCGCCCCGTGATGTCCACCGCGAAAGCAGGGCACGCGCCGATCATCCCGACGGGCGTCACCTGTCGGAGACCCGCAGGGACCGGCAGCGTCGTGCGCATCGCGTGAGCGGACGCTCGCGGCAGGCCGCGGGTGGCGGACCGGGGCGGCAGGTGTGCCCCTCGTCAAGGGCCGGGGCGTGCGGCGTCGCCTGGCCCGCATCACCTGTCCCGTGTCGTCGTCCATGGGCGAGACAAGGCGGCCACATGCTCTGGGCCGATCCGCCGGCGGGCAGCGCTCCATCTGGAGGATACCCCGGAGGCAGGCCAAGAAGGACCCATGACAGACCCCGCGCCCTTCAACATCCTCGCGATCGCCCAGGCCGGGCGGCTGCAATACGAGGCGCTGCTGCTCGCGGCCTCGCTCCGCGCGCAGGATCCCGCCTTTGCCGGCCGGCTGATCCTGGCCGAGCCGCAGCCCACGGGCGCCTGGGCAGGCCACGCCACGCGCATCGACGACCCCGATGTGCACGCGGCCCTCGACCGGCTGGACGTCGAGGTCGTGCCCTTCGAAGCGCGCCATTTTGGCGCCGCCTATCCCAACGGCAACAAGATCGAGGCGCTGGCGCTGCTGCCGCCGGGGGCGCCGTTCCTGTTTCTCGACAGCGACACGCTGGTCACGGGGCCCCTGAGCGCGGTGCCGGTGGCCACGGCCCGCCCCGCAGCCTCGATGCGGCGCGAGGGGACATGGCCGCAGCCCAACCTCTACGGCCCGTCTCGGGCCGAGATCTGGCGCAGCCTCTACGACCGCTTCGGCCTCGATTTCGAGAGCTCGCTCGACAGCCGCTGGCCGGCGGATCGGTGGCAGCGCTACCTCTATTTCAACGCGGGCTGGTTCTGCGGGCCGGACCCGGCCGCATTTCACCGCCGTTATCTCGACATCGCGCTGGCCATCCGCGACGAGCCGCCGCCGCAGGTCGCGGCCCAGCCGCTCGACCCCTGGCTCGACCAGGCGGCGCTGCCGCTGACGATTCATGCGCTGGGCGGCGGGCGGCCGGGCGAGGCGCTCGAGGGGCTCGACGGATGGGCGACCTGCCACTGGCGGGTGATGGCGCTGCTGTTCGCCCGCGAGAGCGACCGGGTGGTGGAGGTGCTGCGCGAGGTGGCGGCGACGCCCTGGGTCAAGAAGGCGCTGCGCAATCACGCCCCCTTCCGCAAGTTCATCTACCAGAAGAAGGGGGAGCGGGCACGCGCCATGTTCGACCGGGCCGCGCTGCCCGCATCCGAGGCAGCGATCCGCCGCCGGCTGAAGAAGGCTGGACACTGGATGCGGTGAATCGCGCTCAGCCCTCGGCGCCGGCCTTCCACTCGGGGAACAGCGCGCCGATGGGCGCGAGCACACGGTCGACCAGCGGGATCAGCGCGAGCCCGAGGGCGAGGCCGATCACCCCGTCGAGCAGCGCCGTGACGATCCATGCGACCGCGCCCTGCGCGGCCTCGACCGTGTTGGCCACCGCCGCGGCAATGTCGTGAATGACATGCGCGGGCGCGGCAAGGCCCATCTGCTCGGCCCCGTGCACGATGATCGAGCCGCCGACCCAGAGCATCGCCAGGGTGCCGACCGCGGTCAGCCCCTTGAGGAAGGCGGGCATCCCCTTGACGATCGCGCGGCCCGCGGCCCGCGTCATGTCGAGGCGCCCGTGGGTGGCCAGCGCGAGACCAACGTCGTCGGCCTTCACGATCAGCGCGACCGCTCCGTAGACGAGCGCGGTGATGCCGACGGCCACCAGCACGAGCGTGGCCGCCTGCGTCAGGAAACCGCCCGCGGGGAGGGCCGCGAGCGCGATGGTCATGATCTCGGCCGACAGGATGAAATCGGTCTTGATCGCGCCGCGCACGCGCTTCTCCTCGAGATGCGCGGCGTCGAGCGTCTCGGGCACCTTGGCCCTGGTCTGCTGGTGGGCATGGAAGAGGTGTGCGACCTTCTCTGCCCCCTCGAAGCACAGATAGGCCCCCCCGAGCATCAGCAGCGGCGGGATCACCCACGGCGCGAAGGCCGAGAGCGCGAGGCCGGCGGGCAGCAGGATCAGCAGCTTGTTGCGCAGCGAGCCGGTGGCGATGCGGCGCACGATCGGCAGCTCGCGCGCGGCCGGAAAGCCCTGCATGTATTTCGGCGTCACGGCCGCGTCGTCGATCACCGCGCCCGCGGCCTTGGAGCCGGCCTTGACCGCCTGCGCGGTCACGTCGTCGATCGAGGCTGCCGCGACCTTGGCGATGGCCGCCACGTCGTCGAGCAGGGCAAGCAGGCCGCTCATCGAATGCATCTCCCGTCTCTCTGCGCGGGGCGGAGCCTAGCCCGGCCCCGCCCCCGCCGAAAGCCGCGAATCCGGCCCTGGAGCGGGGCCGATTCGTGGTAGGGGCCCGGCATGAACCGTGCCTCCGCCACCCAAGCGGCCCTGCCCGTGGTCTCGATGCCCCTCGCGACGGCGCTGGTCGTGCTGGCCTCGGTCGGCTTCGGATCGGTGCCCTTCTTCGCGCGCGGGCTGACCGAGGCGGGCATGGCGCCCCACGCCGTGGCGCTCTGGCGCTACGCGCTGGCCGCCCTGCTCTTTCTTCCGGTGGTGGTCGGGGCGCGGGCACAGTGGCGGCTTCTGCTGGCGGGGGCGGCCGTGGGCCTCGCCATGGGGCTCGGCTGGGTCGCCTACGTGCGCGCGCTCGCGGCGCTGCCGGTGGCGACGGTCGGCGTGGTCTACATGACCTTCCCGGTCTTCGCGCTGCTCGCCTCGCGCCTGCTGTTCGGCGAGCGGCCGAGCGTGCGTGGCATCGCCGCGGCGGGGATCGTGACGGCGGCGGCGGCCCTCGCGGCGGGGCCGGCGGCACTGCACCCCGCCTCGGCGGGGATGATTGCGCTCGCCTTCCTCGCGCCGGCGACCTTCGGCGCGGCCATCGCCTGCCTCGTCCACCTACTGCCACCCCTGCCGGTGCTGGCGCGGATGGGCGTGATCTCGCTGGGATCGGTCGCGGGCCTCCTTCCGCTGGTCGCGGCGACACCGATGGAACGGATCCTGCCGGCGGACGGGGGCGCGCTGGGCCTCGTCGTGGGCATCTCGCTCGGCACGGCGCTTGTGCCGCAACTGCTCTACACCGTCTTCGCGCCGGTGGTCGGCGCGGCGCGCGCGGCGACGGCCGGCGCGGTGGAGCTGCCCACGATGCTGGCGATCGGCTGGCTGGCGATGGGCGAGGCCATCACCCTGCCCCAGGCCGTCGCGGCCGGGCTGATCGTGGGCGCCATCGCCCTGTCGCCGAGCCGCAAGCTGCGCGGCCCGGTCGTGACGGCCGCGACCATGCCGCGCCGCTGAAGCCGCTCACTCTCTCCGCAGCAGCACGGCCGAGGCGGGGGCGGGCGCGGCGCGGGCCTGCCCGGCCTCGGCGGCGAAGGCGGCGAGCGCCTCGAGCGTCTCGGACCGCCCGTCTGCCACGACGACGACCGCGCCTGTCCGCGCCGCCTCGAAAACCGCCCGGTCGATCCGGCGCCCGATGGCAGGGGCCGACATGCCGTCGCGGTCGATGCTGCGCCACACGAGACCCGCAATCGCACCCGCCTCGCGCGCCGCGCCAAGGGCGGAGTTCAGACCCTCGTCCCGTAAAAGCAGCCCGTATCCGCCCTCGGCGAGGATGCCCCCCACCTGCGCGGCCTGCGCGGTATCGTCGGCGAAGCCGCCCTCGGCCGCGTCCATCACCCCGATCGCGCCCCGGAAGGCCGAGAGCCGGGCAGCGACGGTCACCTCGACATCCTGCGGCTCGGCGCCCGCGGGCAGGCCGAGCCCGGAGAGAATCACCTCGAGCCCCGCCGCGCGATACGCCTCGGCGAGTTCGGCCGCGTCCCGGGCGTCGGGGTCGAGCGCCACGGTCAGCGGCAGGCCGAGCGCGGCGACGGTCGAAGGGGAGAGGCCCTCGACATGGCGCAGGACGATCGCCAGGAGCGGCCGGCCGTCTGCCGCGTCGAACGGCATGGCGTTACGGGCAAGCGCCCCGAACGCGCCCGGCTCGTCCGCGCCCGGCTCGACGGCCCCGGGCTCGACGGCCCCAGGCTCGACGGCGGCGGGGGCGCCCGAGCCCTCCACCGTGTCCGCCGGCCCGCTTTCCCCTGACCCGATAATGGGCGCGATCGAGCCGCTGCCGGGCAGCCGGGGGGCGGCACTCTCCCCGTCCGATGGCGGAGCGGGGCGCAGGATGCGCACGCTCGGCCGCTCGGCGCGGTCGTCCGCCTCGCCCTCGGCGGCCGGAAGCGCGTCGCCGCCGCCTTCGTCACCGCCGGCGGCCGCCTCTCCGTCAGCGCTCTCGCCGCGCCCCGCGTCTGGGGCGGCGCCGCTGCCCGCGCCGGGCTCCGGTCGATCCGGGCCGGCCTCCTCGGCCTCCGACGCGCCGGAGGCGCTGCCGCCGCCCGGAGCCGCGCGGCGATCGTCCGGGTCGGACACCTGCGCGAGCCGCGTGTCGGGCGCGTCGGCGGTCGGGCGCATCGCCTCGTAGCCATCCGGCAGCGGCAGTTCCTCCCCCGCCGGCCGGGCGACCGGCACGTCGGCCGGGCCGGGGGCAACGGCGGGTGCCACTCCCGCGCGGCGCACCTCACGCGCCGGCGCCCCAAGGTCAGCCTGGGCGGGGGCGCGCGGCCGTTCGCCGGCGGACGGGACGGCCTCGGCGCGGCCCCGCCCCACCGCGAGCCGGCGCGCCGTGCCTGCGGGCGCCACGTGGGCGGCGCGCACGAGGCCGATCCCGCGCCCGCCCGCGGCCCCCGCGCCCGCGGCGAGGCGGCGCGCGGTGGCGACCCCTGGCGACGCGGCGGTCGACGCGGCAATCGAAGCGGCGGCGCCGGGCGCCCGGCCCGGCGGTCCGGCCAGCGCGCGCGGCTGGCGGGGCGCCGGCCGGGCTACGGTCGAGCCGGGTCCGGGCACGAGCCGGCGCGCAACCTGGGCCCCGGAAACGACGCCGGCCGCGTGACCGCGCGGCCGCGCGGGCTCGGCAAGTCCGGCCCGCTCGGCCGTATCGGTCGGGCCGGGCGCGGCGCTCTCTGCTCCGGCGGCCTCGCGCGTCGGCGGCACGAGCCTGCGCGCGCCCCCGTCCTGGGGCGGCGCCGCGAGCAGCGCCGAGCTCTCTCCCGCATCGGCGCCGGGACGGCGCACAACGGGCAGGGCAGCGGGCCGATCTCCCGCCGGCGGCACCGCGCCGGTCTCCGGGGCGAGCAACACGATCCGCTCCCCGCGCGCCGGCTGCGCCCTGCCGGGACGGGCGTCGGCCCGCCCGGCCTGCACGATCTCGTCCGCCGCGGCGCCGCGCGGCACATCCGAGGGGCCCGCCCGCTCGCCCGCCGCCGAGCTGGTCGCGGGGCCAGTCGCGGGGCGCACGTCGATGGGCGCGGCTCTGCTCGCCGCCACCGTCGCGCCCTCGGTTCCGGGGGAAGCCGGCGACGGCTCGGCGGGCCGACCCTCGGACCGAGGCGCGGATGCCGCGTCTGCGACTGCAGTCCGGCCGTCCGTCGCGCTGTCCACCGCACCGTCCGTCGCGATCCCGACGCCGGTGGTCTCGCCGGGGCGCGCGGCCATCTTGGCCCCGGCACCCGGTCGGTCACCCTCGGCGATGGGGGCCGTCGGCGCGGCGGGAACGCCGGGCGCTGACGGGGCGCCCTCGGCCAACGTCGGCGCCTGCGTGCCGGCCTCGCGGGTCTCGGCCCCGCTCGCCGGCTCCGGCCCGGCCGCCGCGGGCAGGCGGGCCTCCGCGCCGCCAGGTTCGACCGAGGCAACGCGACCGGCAGAGGACGCCGCGGGCCCGCCCGTCCCCGCCGCCGTGGCGGACGGCGCGGGGGACGAACCGTCGGCAGACGGCGGTGCCGGGGGCGACGGCGGAGGGGCAGAGGCGACCTCGGGAGCGCGATCGGCCGCCGCCGCACCGACAGCCGCGCTCTCGCCCGGTGCCGCGGGCGTGGCACCGGGTGTGGAGGCCGACCGGCCGGGCACCGGCGCGGCCACGTCCGGCCCGCCATCGGCGTCGGCCTGCCGTTGCGGCGCCGGATCGGGCGTGCGGCCGGGGGGCGGGCCGGACGCGGCCTCTGCCGCGGGCTCCGCCGCTGCGAGCTCGGCCGGCGGCGCCGCGGCGACGATGCGGGGCGTCGGCCCCCGCTCGGGCGGAGGCGGCAGCGCCAGCGACACCACGACGAGTACGGCGGCAGCGAAGGCCGCGCCCGCTCCGAAGCCTGCGAGGATCGACCTGCCCATGCGCCCCCTGCCCTTCGCTCGCCCGCCGGTCTCGCGGCCCGGCGCCGTCTGCCCGTCCCCGTGTGCCCAGGTCCGGGCCCTGCCGCCCGCGATGCCCGGCCCGAGCGGGCCTCGCGCCGCGCAACCGGCGACCCGCTTGACCGCGCCCTGCGCCTCTGTCCATCTATAGCCGCTGGCGCAGGGCGGTTCACCCCCTTTCCCGCGCTGCGGCGGCCCGGAGGGCGGCCTTTCGCCGGCAGCCCGCCGCGCCCCGTCCGGGGGCGCTCCGCCCGAACAGACCGCGCGCCCCGCCACGGCCAGCCAGACCCCGCCCGACGACCTTGCCCAGCCCGCCCCCGTCCGCCCCGATCCTGTTCCCCCGCCAGAGAGCCAGAGCCGCCAGCCCCATGCTCCTCCTGATCGACAATTACGACAGCTTCACTTACAATCTCGTCCATTATCTCGGCGAGCTGGGCGCGCGGGTCGATGTCCGCCGCAACGATGCGCTCGACGTCCAGCAGGCGATGGCGATGGGCGCGCAGGGCATCGTGCTCTCGCCCGGCCCTTGCGCCCCCGCGCAGGCGGGAATTTGCCTCGCCCTCACGCGCGCCGCCGCCGAGACGGGCATGCCGCTCCTCGGCGTTTGTCTCGGCCACCAGGCCATCGGCGAGGCGTTCGGCGGCCGGGTGATCCGCGCGCGCGAGATCGTCCACGGCAAGCCGGGGATCATCCACCACGACGGCCGCGGGGTGTTTGCCGGCCTGCCCGCGCCGCTCTCGGCCACGCGCTACCACTCGCTGATCGTCGAGCGCGAGAGCTTGCCGGGCGCGCTCGAGGTCTCGGCCTGGCTCGAGGACGGGACGATCATGGGGCTGCGCCACCGCGAGCTGCCGATCGAGGGCGTGCAGTTCCACCCCGAGTCGATCCGCTCGGAGCACGGCCATGCGCTGCTGAAGAACTTCCTCGCCCGCCTGCGCGCGCCGGAGGCCGCATGAGCGACTCGCTGAAGCCGCTGATCGCAGCAGCCTGCACCCGGGCGCTGACGACCGACGAGGCCGAGGCCGCGTTCGACCTGCTGTTCGCCGGAGAGGCGACGCCGGCGCAGACTGGCGGCCTGCTGATGGCGCTGCGCACCCGCGGCGAGACGGTGGAAGAGATCGCCGCCGCCGCCCGGGTGATGCGGCGCAACTGCGCGGCGGTGCGCGCGCCCGAGGGGGCAATGGACATCGTCGGCACGGGGGGCGACGGCAAGGGCACGCTCAACATCTCGACCGCCGCGGCCTTCGTCGTTGCCGGCGCGGGCGTGCCGGTGGCCAAGCACGGCAACCGGAACCTGTCGTCGAAATCGGGCGCGGCCGACGCGCTGGGCCAGCTCGGCGTCAGGGTGATGGTGGGGCCGGCAGTGGTCGAGCGGGCGCTCGCCGAGATCGGCATCGGTTTCATGATGGCGCCGGTGCACCACCCCGCGATGCGCCACGTCATGCCGGCGCGCACCGAGCTGGGCACGCGCACGATCTTCAACGTGCTGGGGCCGCTGACCAACCCGGCGGGCGTCAGGCGCCAGTTGACCGGTGCCTACGACCGCGCGCTGATCGTGCCCATGGCCGAGACGCTGCTCGCGCTCGGGTCGGAGGCCGCGTGGCTGGTGCACGGGGCCGACGGGACCGACGAGATCTCGATATCGGGGCCGACCTGGGTCGCCGCGCTCGAGGGCGGCCGGGTGGAGGAGCGCGAGATCGCGCCCGAGGACGCCGGCCTGCCCGTCCATTCCTTCGACGCGATCCTCGGCGGCACGCCCGAGGACAACGCGGCCGCGTTCCGCGCCCTGCTGGAGGGTCAGGCGGGCGCCTACCGCGACGCGGTGCTGCTCAACGCCGCCGCCGCGCTGGTGGTGGCGGGGCGGGCCGCAGAATTGCAGGAGGCGGTGGAAATCGCCCGCGAGAGCCTCGACAGCGGCGCCGCGAAGCGCAAGGTGGAGGGGCTCGCCCGACTGACGACGGAGGCCGCCGCATGACGACCGTGCTCGACCGCATCAAGGCCTACAAGCTGGAAGAGATCGCCGCCGGCAAGGCCGCCCGGCCCCTTTCGGCCGTGGAGGACGAGGCGCGCGCCGCGCCGCCCGTCCGCCCCTTCGCCGGGGCGCTGTCACAGGCGCAGGCCGGGGGGTATGCGCTGATCGCAGAGGTGAAGAAGGCGAGCCCGTCCAAGGGGCTGATCCGCGCCGATTTCGACCCGCCCGCCATCGCCCGCGCCTATGCCGCGGGCGGCGCGGCGTGCCTCTCGGTGCTGACCGACGGCCCCTCGTTCCAGGGCGCGCCCGACGACCTGAGGGCCGCGCGCGCCGCCTGCGACCTGCCGGTGCTGCGCAAGGATTTCCTCTACGACCCCTGGCAGGTGGCCGAGGCCCGCGCGATGGGCGCCGACTGCATTCTCATCATCATGGCCTCGATGTCCGACGCGCAGGCGGCCGAGCTGGAGGCGGCGGCCCGCGACTGGGGCATGGACGCGTTGATCGAGGTGCACGACGGGGCAGAGCTCGACCGCGCGCTCCGCCTCGTCTCGCCCCTGATCGGCATGAATAATCGCAATCTCAAGACGTTCGATGTCTCGCTTGATGTCACGCGCGACCTCGCCCCGCGCGTCGGACCCGGCCGCACGGTGATCTCCGAGTCCGGCCTCTTCACGCCCTCCGATCTCGCCGAGATGGCCGCGCACGGCGTCCGCTCCTTCCTCGTGGGCGAGAGCCTGATGCGCCAGCCGGATGTCGAGGCCGCCACCCGCGCCCTGCTCGCCCGCGCCGAGGCGCCATGCTGACCCATTTCGACGAGCAGGGCCGCGCCCACATGGTCGACGTCTCCGGCAAGGCGCAGACCGCGCGCATCGCCGAGGCCGAGGGCTGGGTGAGGATGCGCGCCGAAACCCTCGCCCTCGTGGAGGACGGCAGCGCGAAGAAGGGCGACGTGATCGGCACCGCCCGCCTCGCCGGGATCATGGGCGCCAAGCGCACCGCCGACCTGATCCCGCTCTGCCACCCGCTGCCCGTGACGAAGGTCGCGGTCGATCTCGTGCCCGACCGCGACCTGCCCGGCCTGCGCATCACCGCGACCGTCAGGACCACCGGCCAGACGGGGGTGGAGATGGAGGCGCTGACCGCCGTCTCGACCGCCGCGCTCACCGTCTACGACATGCTCAAGGCAGTCGACCGGGGCATGGAACTGGGCGGCATCCGCGTGACGCTCAAGGACGGCGGCAAGTCGGGCCGCTACGAGGCGGGGCCGCGCGGGGACGCCTCGTGATCTCCACCGCAGAGGCGCTCGAGCGCCTGTTCGCCCTCACCCGGCCGCTCGGCACCGAGGAGGTGCCGCTGGCCGAGGCGGCGGGCCGGGTGCTGGCGGCCGACGTGGCGGCGCGACGCGCCCAGCCCCCCTTCGCCGCCTCCGCGATGGACGGCTACGCGGTGCGGGCGGCCGACATCACCGAGGGCGCGGCCTTCCGCGTGATCGGCGAGGCGCCGGCGGGGCGGGCCCACCCCGGCCATGTCGGCCCCGGCGAGGCGGTGCGCATCTTCACCGGAGCGCCCGTACCCGATGGCGCCGATTTCGTCGTGATTCAGGAGGATACGGAGACGACCTCCACCGGCATGCGCCTTGTGCAGCGCCCGAGCGACAACGCCAACATCCGCCCCGCGGGCGGCGACTTCGCCCCCGGTGATCGGATCGGCGCGCCCCGCCGCCTGCGCCCTGCCGATATCGCGCTTGCTGCCGCGATGAACGCGCCGACTGTCACCGTGCGCCGCCGGCCCGAGGTGGCGGTGATCGCCACCGGTGACGAGTTGGTGCAGCCTGGAGAGGAGCCGGGCCCCCACCAGATCGTCGCCTCCAACGCGCTGGGGCTGAAGGCGCTGTTCGAAGAGGCCGGCGCAATCGCGCGCCTGCTGCCCATCGCGCGCGATACCGAGACCAGCCTCGAGGCCGCGTTCCGCCTCGCCCGCGGCGCCGACCTGATCGTGACCATCGGCGGCGCTTCGGTGGGCGACCACGACCTCGTGGCGCCCGTGGCCGAGCGGCTGGGGATGGAGCGTGCCTTCTACAAGGTCGCCATGCGGCCCGGAAAGCCGCTGATGGCCGGCCGGATGGGCGAGGCGGCCGTCGTGGGGCTGCCGGGCAACCCCGTCTCGGCGATGGTCTGCGGCCACATCTTCGTGCTGCCGGTGCTGCGCGCCATGCTCGGCTTTCCACCGGCGCCCGCGCCGCGCCTCGCCGCCCGCCTCGCCCGTGCCATCGACGCGAACGGCCCCCGCGAACACTACATGCGCGCTCGCCGCGAGGGGGCCGGCGTCGCGCCGTTCGACCGCCAGGATTCGAGCCTGCTGTCGATCCTGTCGGGTGCCGACGCCCTGCTCGTGCGCCCGCCGAACGACCCTGCGCGCGAGGCGGGGGCGAAGGTGGAAATCGTGCCGCTCCGGGGCGGGGCGGGGAGCGGCTTGTCGGAAGGGTGACGCGGCAAGTTGACACAAAACGGGAACGCCTGTAGAACATCGCCTGAGTGGTTTCATCGGGGCATGGGCGAGGGGCGTGCAATGCTGACCCGCAAGCAACTGGATCTGCTGGAGTTCATCAACCGGCGCGTGCAGCGCGACGGGGTTCCGCCCTCGTTCGACGAGATGCGCGACGCGCTCGACCTGCGGTCGAAATCGGGCATCCACCGCCTGATCACGGCGCTGGAGGAACGCGGCTTCATCCGCCGCCTCGCCCACCGCGCCCGCGCCATCGAGATCGTGCGCCTGCCGGACTCGCTCGGCGGCGAGGCCGCGCTGGGGCGCGCTTCGGGCTTCACGCCCCAGGTGATCGAGGGCGACGGCGGCGGCGCGCCGCCCGCTCCCCGCCCCGGTTCGGCGATGGATGTCGCGGCCGAGGCCGTCGAGCTGCCCGTCATGGGCCGGATCGCGGCGGGCGTGCCGATCGAGGCGATCAGCCAGCGCAGCCACTGCGTCGCCGTGCCGGGCGCGATGGTGGGCAAGGGCAGCCACTACGCGCTCGAGGTCAAGGGCGACTCGATGATCGAGGCAGGCATCAACGACGGCGACATCGTGGTCATCCGCGAGCAGGACACGGCCGACAACGGCGATATCGTCGTCGCCCTCGTCGAGGGTCAGGAGGCCACGCTCAAGCGCTACCGCCGGCGTGGCGCGGCCATCGCGCTCGAGGCGGCGAACCCGGCCTACGAGACGCGCGTCTTCCGCTCCGACCAGGTGCAGGTTCAGGGCCGCCTCGTGGGGCTGATCCGCACCTACGGTTGAGTCGCGCGGGGGCCCGCGCCCGTTTGCGGCCCCACGCTCACAGGGCCGGTTCCACCACGTCAGCGCGGCGCCCAGAGGCGTGCACCCGCCCTCTCGGCGGCAGTCACGAGCCGAGCACCGCCCGGGCCGCCGTGGATGGCCACAGCTCCCGTCTCCCGCAAGGCGGCGGCGTCGAGCAGGCGGCAGCCGCCCTCGGGCGGCGGCTCCATCGCGGTGTTGACGATCAGCAGGTCGGCCCAGGCACAGGCGGCCCCGGCCCGCGCCGCGCGGTCGCGCCCGGTCACATGGGCGACGCGCAGGCCCGCCACGTCAAGGCGCCGCTCCTGCACCGTGCCCGGCAGGCCGGGGCGGGCGGCGGCTTCGTCCTGCGAGGCCATGTCCCCGTCGTTCTCGAGCCAGACCTCGGCGGAGAAGCCGTCGCCCCGCGGCTTCGACAGAACGCGCCCCTCCGGGCCCATCAGCCCGACCAGACCGCCAGACGGCGCGATCAGCAATGCCGGACGCTCGGTTCCCGCCCAGAGCACGAGCGCCAGCGCGAGCGGCACGAGGCCCGCCCATCGGCCCCGGCCCCGCCAGAGCACCACCACCAGCGCGCCGAGCGACAAGAGCGGCAGCACCGCCGGGCCCGGTGCCACCACGGGCGTGATCGCACCCTCGAGCGAGGTGATCCAGTCGGCCACCCCGAGCACCCAGGCAAGGCCCCAGCCCATGACCGCCAGGCCCAGGTGGCCGAGGCCGAAGGGGGCGAGAACGGCGGCCGCCACCGCGGCCGGCATGATGACGGCGCCCATGAGCGGGACCGACAGCAGATTCGCCACCAGCCCGTAATCGGTGAAGCGGTTGAAATGCGCCGCCGCGAAGGGCGCCGTCGCCGCCCCGGCCACGGCGGAGGACAGCACGAGCGTCCCCACGGCCAGCGCCCAGGCCGGCACACCCGCCCGCCAGTCGCGCAGCGCGCCAAAGGCGGCGACAAGCGCCGTCGTCGCAGCGAAGGACATCTGGAATCCGGGCCCCGACAGCGCCTCGGGCGTCATCAGCAGGATCAGCGTCGCCGCGATGGCGACCGAGCGCAGCGAGATCGCCCGCCGGTCGAGCAGTACCGCCACCAGCACGACCGACACCATGACATAGGCGCGCACGGTCGCCACGTTGCCCCCCGACAGCGCGAGGTAGACCGCGCCCGCGGCGAGCGCGGCGAGCGCGGCAATCTTCTTGCCCGGCAGCCGCAGCGCGGCCCACGGGACCAGCGCGATGCCGCCCCGGATCACGCCGAAGACCACGCCCGTGAGCAGCCCCATGTGCATCCCCGAGATGGCGAGCAGGTGGGCGAGGTTCGCGCCTCTCAGGTTCTCCAGCGCATCTTCGGGGATGGCGGAGCGGTCGCCCGTCAGGATCGCCGTGGCGAAGGCGCCGCGCGGGCCCGGAAGCGCCTCCTGGATCGCGGCAGAAAGCGCCATGCGGACGCGAAAGACGGCAAGCGCCGCGCCCCGCTCTGCGGGGGCCGCCATCAGCACGGGTGCGCGGGTATAACCCACCGCGCCAAGCCGGTCGAACCATGCCATGCGCGCAAAGTCGAAGCCGCCGGGCTCCACCGGGCCGCCAGGGGGCGAGAGGTGGGCCGTCGCCATCACCGTGAGGCCCGGCACCGGCTCCGTCCACCCCTGCGCGCCGTGGAGCGACAGGCGCACCCGGTCGGGCGTGCGGGCGGGCCCCACGCGGTCGAGGCGCACCCGGTCGAGCGTCAGGCGCAGTGCGCCCGAGGCGGAGCGGTCGATGCCCACGATCCGGCCCTCGACGGGACCGTAATAGCGGAACTCCAGCACCGGCGCGGCGACGAGGTGCGCGCGGGCGCCGGCTGCGAGTCCCCCCGCGCAGACCAGCGCCACGCCGACCAGAAACGGCGCCGCGAGCTCTCCTGCCCGACGGGCAGCCAGGACGAAGACCACGGTGGCAAGCGCCAGCGCCGCGTAATGCGCCGTGCTCGGCTCCCATGTCAGCGAGAACCACCCGCCGATGCCCGCGGCGAGGCAGACCGGCACCCAGTGGACAAGGTGGCCCCGCTGCGCCAGGAGCGCCCCCGCCGCGCCCTCCGCGATCCGCGCCGCGAAAGGCGCGCGGGCGGGCGGCCCCGCCGCCCTTGTCTCGTCGAGAGGGTCCGCATACACGACCCCCGCGCTAGAGAAGCATGGTTTACGAAAGGTTAACGCCAATGTCCGAGAGCTCCGCCGACGCGCGCCCCACGGACGGGCCGATCGTCACCCGCTTCGCGCCCTCGCCCACCGGGTTTCTGCATATCGGCGGCGCGCGCACGGCGCTCTTCAACTGGCTCTACGCCCGCGGACGGGGCGGCACGTTCCTCTTGCGGATCGAGGACACCGACAAGGCGCGCTCCACCCCCGAGGCGACCGAGGCGATCCTGAAGGGGCTCGCCTGGCTCGGCCTCGACTGGGACGGCGAGCCGATCAGCCAGGCCGCACGCGCCGAACGCCACGCCGAGGTGGCGCACGAGCTTCTGGCCAGGGGCGCGGCCTACAAGTGCTTCTCGACCCAGGCAGACATCGACACGTTCCGCGAGCAGGCGCGCGCCGAGGGCCGCTCGACGCTCTTCCGGTCCCCCTGGCGGGACGTGCCCGAGGCCGAGCACCCCGACGCTCCTTTCGTCGTGCGGATCAAGGCGCCGCGCGAGGGCGAGACGGTGATCGAAGACGTCGTGCAGGGCGACGTGACGTGGAAGAACGACCAGCTCGACGACATGATCCTGCTGCGCTCCGACGGCTCGCCGACCTACATGCACGCGGTCGTGGTAGACGATCACGACATGGGCGTGACCCACGTGATCCGAGGCGACGACCACCTCGCCAACGCAGCCCGCCAGATGCTCGTCTACCGGGCCATGGGCTGGCCTGTGCCGGTCTGGGCGCATGTGCCCCTGATCCTCGGGCCCGACGGCAAGAAGATGTCGAAACGCCACGGGGCGACGGGCGTCCACGACTACGAGGCGCTGGGATACCCCGCGCCGGCAATGCGCAACTACCTCGCGCGGCTGGGGTGGAGCCACGGCGACCAGGAAGTGTTCACCGACGCCGAGTTGAGGGCGCTGTTCGACATCACCGGCATCAACAAGGCGCCGGCCCGCTTCGACTTCAAGAAGCTCGAAAGCCTCTCGGGCCACCACATCGCCCACATGGACGACGACGCCCTGCTGCGAGCGGTCGACGGCTACCTTGCCGCCCGCGACGACGCGCCGCTTTCTGCAACGCAGCACGCAGGACTGCGCGCCGCGATGCCGCACCTCAAGGAACGGGCGAAAACGCTGGGAGACCTGTTGGAAAAGGGCCATTTCGTGTTGGGCAGCCGCCCCTTCGAGCCCGACGAGAAGGCGGCCAAGGCGCTGGATACGGTATCCCGCGGTATACTGGGCGAATTGACGCCGCACCTGCAAACGGCTAACTGGACGCGTGACGCGCTCGAAGAGACGGTCGCCTCCTTCGCCGAGGCCCGGGGCATGAAGCTCGGCAAGATCGCCCAGCCGCTCCGGGCCGCGCTATCAGGACGCGCCGCCAGCCCGAGCGTGTTTGATATGATGACCGTGATCGGCCGCGAGGAGACGATCGGCCGGATCGAAGACGCAGCAGGCATGGGGGGCGCCTGACGACCACCCCCTGCCCGTCACGCCCGCCACGGCCCCCGGCCGAAGCGGACCAAGAAAGGGGATGCCCGATGCCTGACACCTCTCACACGACCCGCGTCGCCACGCTCAAGGTCGGCGACCAGGAACTGGACCTGCCGATCCTGTCGCCCACCGCCGGGCCCGATTGCGTCGACATCCGCAATCTCTACGGCAAGACGGGCGTCTTCACCTACGACCCCTCCTACACCTCGACCGCCGCGTGCGAGTCGACCATCACCTTCATCGACGGCGACAAGGGCGAGTTGCTCCACCGCGGCTACCCGATCGACCAGCTCGCGGAAAAGAGCCACTTTCTCGAGGTCTGCTACCTGCTGCTCTACGGCGAGCTGCCCTCGGCCGAGCAACTGGAGGATTTCGAGAACCGTGTGACCATGCACACGATGCTGCACGAGCAGATGCAGAACTTCTTCCGCGGATTCCGCCGCGACGCGCATCCGATGGCGGTGATGGTGGGCGTGGTGGGCGCGATGAGCGCCTTCTACCACGACTCGACCAACATCTCGGATCCGTGGCAGCGCGAGGTCGCCTCGATCCGGCTGATCGCCAAGATGCCGACGATCGCTGCCTGGGCGTTCAAGTATTCCATCGGCCAGCCCTTCGTGTACCCGCGCAACGACCTGGACTACGCGTCGAACTTCCTGCGCATGTGCTTCGCCGTGCCCGCCGAGGATTACGTGGTCGACCCAATCCTCGCCCGCGCGATGGACCGGATCTTCACCCTGCATGCCGACCACGAGCAGAACGCCTCGACCTCGACGGTGCGGCTGGCCTCGTCGTCGGGCGCCAACCCCTTCGCCTGCATCGCGGCCGGCATCGCCTGCCTCTGGGGGCCGGCGCATGGCGGCGCCAACCAGGCCTGCCTGGAGATGCTGAAGGAGATCGGCACGCCCGACCGCATCCCCGAATTCATCGCCCGCGCCAAGGACAAGGACGACCCGTTCCGCCTGATGGGCTTCGGCCACCGCGTCTACAAGAACTTCGACCCGCGCGCGAAGGTGATGAAGCAGTCGGCCGACGAGGTTCTGGAACTCATGGGGGTCGAGAACAACCCCACCCTCCAGGTCGCCAAGGATCTGGAGGCGGCGGCGCTGGCCGACCCCTACTTCACCGAGAAGAAGCTGTTCCCGAACGTCGATTTCTACTCGGGCATCATCCTCGAGGCGATGGGCTTCCCCACCTCGATGTTCACCCCGATCTTCGCGGTCTCGCGAACGGTGGGCTGGATCAGCCAGTGGAAGGAACAACTGTCGGACCCGACCATGCGCATCGGCCGTCCACGGCAGCTTTATACCGGGGCGCCGAAGCGCGACTACGTCGACGTAGAGAACCGCTGAGGCCCCCCGCCCCGCAGCGGCCCATCACCCCGTCGCGTCCGAGCAGTTTTCGCACGCGCGGGGCAGGCATCGGCCAGGCTCGGCCGATGCCGTGACACCGCGCGTCTTTCTCTTTCATCCTGCGGTTGTGCGCTCTACACTACCAACGGGGGTCGGAGTGCCCGAGACGAATGCGGGAGGCGGGCGTGGCCGTCGGGTATCTTCTGTTCGGCATCCTTGCGGGACTGGGCGCCGCACTGCTCATGGCCGAAGCGCTGTCGCTCGGCCCTGCCAGCATCGCGGCCGTGGTCGTGCTGACCGGCAACGCGGCCCTGCTCGGCGCCGCCCTGCTGCGGCTGGCATTTCGGCGCTGCCGCCTTCCCGACCACGAGAGCGGCAGCACCGGGCCATCCGCCTTCCAGCGACCTGACCGGTCGAGCTAGTCAGATCTCGCGAGCATCGTCCGCGTTCACGCAGTGGTAAGACCTTTCATGGTGGGGTGCACCCGTCATCGGAACGGAGTCGCGCCATGATCTTCGGATATCTCCTGCTGGGCTGGATCGGCGGGGCGACCGCCGCGGGGCTTCACCTCGCCGCCGGGGGGTCGCTGCTCGGCGCCGCCGGCATCTTCGTGGGGGTTGGCAACCTTGCGGTGATCGCTCTCGCCGCGCTGGCCGCTCTGCGCGCTACGCATTCGGAGGCACAAGCCACCGAGGCGGCGTTCACCGCACCGGTGCCCGCCTTTCCCCATGCGAGAAGCTACGAGCACCCGCACCAAGCAGGGTAAGGCAGG
>OFET01000539.1_pt1 | contig 21480 bp, 22 predicted proteins | sample 1521211 | NCBI WGS metagenome assembly OFET01 (sample SAMN03766358, study PRJEB24113) | microbial mat metagenome | isolation source: enrichment culture HLUCC-A from microbial mat sample contains cyanobacterium...
TGCTGGCCCCCGTCCTGTTGGTCGGCGTTCTGCTGGCCGGCTTTCTGCTGGCCCCCGCCCTGGCGCGCATGGCCGTGCTGGTCGCCGCCCTGCCCGTTCTGGCCCCCGTTCTGGCCCCCGTTCTGGCCCCCATGGTGCTGGCCGTTGGCCTGGCCGCCGCCGCCATCCTGGCTGTCGCGCCGGGCCTCGAGCTCGCGCATCGCCTCGCCCAGCATCCGCGTGTAGTGCTCGGCATGCTGCTGGAAATTCTCGGCCGCCACGCGGTCGTTGGCAAGCTGCGCATCGCGGGCAAGCTGGGTGTACTTGTCGATGATCTGCTGGGGCGTGCCGCGCACCTTCCCCTCGGGGCCCGAGGAATCGAACACGCGGTTCTGGATGTTGCCCATCGAGCGCGAGCGGTTCGACTTCGACCGCGACCGTGACTTGGATGATCTCATAAGGTTACTGGTCCGCCTTGTTGCGGTATCGTGGATCAGGGAGCGCCTTGCCAGCCCCCGACTGAGAGGGCGCGCCTCTCGCCGCTGGATCCGTCTTCTCCGGGCGTAAGCGCAGGACGTGCGGCAAACCGCTCCGAAATGCGCGGATCCTGATTGTCACGTCATCGGTCCGCTGGCAAGCCCAAATGCTCGTGCGGCAAGCCCGGGGGCCGCTTGCTGCGGCGAGAGCGCGACAACCGTGTCACGCCTTGCGTGCCGTGACCGCCCGTGCCCTGCTGTCCATATCGGCGCGAGTCCCGGTCAGGGCAAGGCCCACCGCGGCAAAGAGGTCGCCGACCGCCGCCGCCTGACCCGGGCCGATTTCGACGATCAGCCGGCCACCGGGCGCCAGCAGCGCGGGCGCGGCGGCGGCGATCCGCCGATAGGCGGTCAGCCCGTCGGCGCCGTCGGTCAGCGCGCCCCACGGCTCGTGGCAGCGCACCTCGGGCGCGAGGCCCGCCATGTCCGCCGCAGCGATGTAGGGGGGGTTCGACACGACAAGGTCGAACGGGCCGGCGAGCCCGGTACCCCAGTCGGCCTCGACCAGGTCGAGCCGCCCGGTCACCCCGTGCCGCTCGGCGTTGCCCCGCGCGACGGCAAGCGCGCGAGGCGAGATGTCGGTCGCCGTGCCGGTCGCCGCGCCCCGCTCGGCCAGCAGCGTAACGGCGAGGCAGCCGGTGCCGGTGCCGAGGTCGAGAAGCCGCGCGAACGGCGCCTCGAGCGCGGCGGCGACGAGGGTCTCGGTCTCGGGGCGCGGGTCGAGCGTGTCGGGCGTGACGGCGAACTCCCGCCCCCAGAAGGCCCGCGCGCCCACGATCTGCGCCACCGGCCGACGCTCCAGGCGCGCCGCCAGCGCGGCCTCGAGCCTCTCGTCGGCCCCGGCCGGCAGCGGCTCGGACAGGTGCAGCGCCAGCCGGTCGGGCGCGAGGCGGGCGGCATGGGCCAGCAGGCGCCGCGCGTCGCGCCCCGCGCCCTCGATCCCCGCCTCGGCCAGCCGGCGCGTCGCGGCGCGCAGCGCCTCGGCCAGCGTCATGCGCCCGCACCCTCCATCTCGGCCAGTTTGGCCGCCTGGTCGTGGGCGGCGAGGGCGTCGATCACCTCGTCGAGATCGCCCTGCATCACCTGGTCGAGGCGGTAGAGCGTCAGACCGATCCTGTGGTCGGTCAGCCGCCCCTGCGGAAAGTTGTAGGTGCGGATGCGCTCCGACCGGTCGCCCGAGCCGACCTGCGCCCTGCGTGTCGCCGCCCGATCCTCGGCGGCCCGCCGCCGCTCCATGTCGAACAGCCGCGCCCGCAGAACGGCGAGCGCGAGCCGGCGGTTCTGATGCTGCGACTTCTCCGACGAGGTCACGACGAGCCCCGTGGGCAGGTGCGTGACCCGTACCGCCGAATCGGTGGTGTTGACGTGCTGCCCGCCCGCCCCCGACGCCCGCATCGTGTCGATCCGCAGATCGCTCTCGGGGAGGTCGATCTCCACCTCGCCGGCCTCGGGCAGCACGGCGACGGTGGCGGCCGAGGTGTGGATGCGCCCGCCGCTCTCGGTCTCGGGGACGCGCTGCACGCGGTGGACGCCCGATTCGTACTTCAGCCGCGCGAAGACGGCCTCGCCCGTCACCCGAACCACCGCCTCGCGGAGGCCGCCAAGCTCGCTCTCCTGAGCCTCGATCACGTCGAAGCCCCAGCCCTTCGCTTCCGCGTGGCGTTGGTACATCCGCAGAAGGTCGCCCGCGAACAGCGCGGCCTCGTCCCCGCCCGTGCCGGGGCGGATCTCCAGCATGGCCGAGCGGGAATCGGCCTCGTCCTTCGGCACGAGCGCCAGCCGCAGCGCCTGCTCCAGCTCCGGCAGCCGCGCCTCGAGCACCGCCTTCTCCTCGGCGGCGAGACCGGCCATCTCGGGGTCGGCCAGCATCGCCTCGGCCTCCGCCAGCCCTGCCCTCGCCCCGCGCCACTCGGCGATGGCGCCAACCACCGGCTTCAGCCCGGCATATTCCCGCGACAGGCGGGCGATCTCGGCACCGTCGGCCGCCTCGGCCATGCGCGCCTCGAGATACTCGAAGCGGCGCGAAATCTCGTCCAGTCTGTCCTCGGGGATCATGGAGCGCGCATGTGGGCGAATACGCCCCTCCGGTCAAGGCTCCACCCCTCCCGCCGCGCCGCGGTCGCGGTCGGGCGCGGCCCTGCCCCTTCTTCTTGCTCCAAGTATCCCGGGGGAGTCGCCGCAGGCGACGGGGGCAGCGCCCCCACTGCCCGAAGGGCACAAGGAATTGCGCCTCAGGCGCGCCGCGTCGCGGCTGGCTCACCCCAGCGTCACGTCGAGAAAGAGCATGATCGCGAGCCCCGCGGCCAGCCCCGCCGTCGCCCGCCGCTGGTGGCCGCGCCGGTGCGTCTCGGGGATGATCTCGTGGCTGATGACGTAGAGCATCGCGCCCGCGGCGAAGGCCAGCCCCCAGGGCAGGAGCGCCTCCGACAGCGAGACGGCCCCGGCGCCGACGAGGCCGCCGAGCGGCTCGACGAGGCCCGTCGCCCCCGCCACGGCAAAGGCGCGCACCCGCCCGTAGCCCTCGCCGAGCAGCGCCACCGCCACGGCCAGACCCTCGGGCGCGTTCTGCAGGCCGATCCCGACGGCCAGCGGCAGGCCGTTGTCGTGCCCCTCGGCAAAGCCCACGCCCACCGCCAGCCCCTCCGGCACGTTGTGGATCGTGATGGCGAAGACGAAGAGCCAGATGCGCCGGAGCTCGGCCGCCGCCGGCCCCTCGCGTCCGGTCCTGAAATGCTCGTGCGGCAGCAGCTCGTTCAGGGCCGCCACCGCGCCCATTCCCACGAGCAGCGCCGCGACGACGATGGCCGCCGGCACGGCGCCCTCGCCGTGGCGGGCGGCGGCCGCCTCGAGCGCGGGCAGGATCAGCGAGAAGAACGACGCCGCCAGCATCACCCCGGCCGCGAAGCCGAGCATCATGTCGCGCGTGCCCCGCGAGGGCGCGCGACCGAACAGGACGGGCACCGCGCCCACGGCCGTCATGGCCCCGGCGGCGAGGCTGCCGAGAAAGCCCAGAAGCACCGGCGACATCGTCTCCAAGAAAGCCTCCCTTCAGGCTCGACACGGCGGGGCAACACCCGGTCTCAAGCCCCGACGCCGGGGCCGGGTTCCTCAGCCCGCACGCAGCGCCGCGCGCCTCCGCTCGAGGGCGAGCGCGCTCAGGATGAGCGGCGCGTTGCCCGCCTCGCCGGTCTCGACCAGCGCCATCAGCCCGGCGAAGGGCACGACATGGGCGCGGATGTCCTCGTGCTCGTGCGCGACCCCGCCGAGGCCCCCGGCCGCGTCGGGCAGGTCGGCGAGGCCGAGATAGGAATGGATGAACTCCGATTTCGCGCCCGGCGAGGGGTAGTAGCGCCCGATCGGGATCAGCGGCCCGATCTCCAGCCCCGCCTCCTCGCGTGCCTCGCGGCGGGCGGTCTCCTCCGGCGTCTCGCCGGGGTCGATCCGGCCGGCGATGGCCTCGAGCGACCAGGGCTGCGGATCGCCCCGCGCGAAGGGGCCGGCGCGGAACTGCTCGATCACCATCACCCGGTCACGCCCCGGGTCGTAGGGCAGCACCGTCACCGCGTCGGCCGAGACGAAGGCGGCGCGCGTCATGAGCTCCGACAGCCCGCCGGCAAAGCGGGCGTGGCGCAGGTCGTATTCCTCGATCGCGAAGAAGCCGGCATAGGGCGTGCGCCGCTCGGCCACCGCGACGTCGCCCGGCCGGGCGCGGCGGCGCAGGGTGGTGGGCGGCGTGTCGGACGCGTTGAGCCGGGCCTGCGCACGGGCGCGGATCACCGGCAAGCGCCGCGACGTCTCGTCCGCGGGGCGCATGCCGCGCAGCGCCATCGCCTCCTCAGCGGCGAGGCACGCGAGGGGCGCGTGTCGCGCCTGCCAGTCGGCGAGATCCCACGCGGCCCTCGCGCCGCCCGCAGGCGCCAGCGCCTCGGCGCCGTTTCCGGCGGGGCGCCAGACCTGCGCGGCACGCGGGCCCTCGGCCGTCTCGACCGTCACTGCCTCGCGGGCATGGCCGAACAGGCTCTCGTACCAGTCGGCCCGCGCCAGCGCCTCGACCCCCAGCGCGGCGAGCAGGCCCTCGGCCCGCCCCTCGGGCGCGGGCACGAGCGCCGGCCAGTCCCCCCCCGCGACACGGGCGACCGCCCAGCCGGGCAGCGCGGCCGGCACGACTGGCGCGTCATCGCCCAACACGACCCGTCGCAGCGTCGCATCGCGCAGCGTGCCGAACAGGAAGACGGGTGTGGTGGTCATGGCCGGGCCTGATCGAGAGGGAGTCGTGCCCCCCATGCCCGCCCGCCCTCACAGGCGCAAGCTCACAGGCGCAAGCTCACAGGCGCAAGCTCACAGGCGCAAGCTCACAGGCGCAAGCTCACAGGCGCAAGCTCACAGGCGCAAGCTCACGGGCGCAAGCGGACGGGGCCCGCCGCTCAGGCGGCCTGCTGCGCCTGCCGCGAGGCCCATTCCGCCAGGAACCCGGCCAGGATGCCGCCGCCCACGACGGCTACCGGCACCTGCGGGTCGGTCAGCCCGAGCTGGACATAGGCGATGGCCAGCGCCACCATCTGCTGCAGCGCCTCGACCGGCCCGTCGTAGCGCATGTCGGTCGCCCGGTCGTACATCTCGACCCCCGACCAGATGAACAGCACGTAGAACAGCGCGACCGCCGTCGTCCGCAGGCCCGACGTCAGCGCCATCGGCCATCCATGGCCCGCGAGGCGGCCCATCACCATCCAGCCGGCGATGCCCGCCACCAGCATGTTGAGCGGCGTGAACATGCCCATTCGCGTGCCTTCGGGCAGCAGGGGCTTGTAGATCTCGGTCGCGAAGAACGCCATTGCGGCAAAGCCGAACAGGGCGAACAGGCGGGCTGCGGTGGGCATCTCTCTGCCTCCGGGCGCGGACACGGGCGTCAGTCCGGCCGCAAAGCGGGCGAGAGACCTCACGCGCGCCGGGCGACCGTGACTTGCGTCACATCACAGATGTTTGACGAAAATGCGGCCGCACAGGAGCACAGATAGAATTCCCACATCCGCCGGAAGCGCGCATCGAAGCCGAGCCGCGCGATCTCGTCCCACCGCTCCTGGAAGGTCTCGTGCCAGCGCCGCAGCGTCTGCGCGTAGGACTGGCCGAACTCGGCCGAGTGGCGGAAGTCGAGGCCCGCGCGCCCGATTTCGGAGCGCAGGACGCGCGGCGCGGGCAGCATGCCCCCCGGAAAGATGTACTTCTGGATGAAATCGACGCCCTTGCGATAGCTCTCCCACCGTTCGTCCTGCACCGTGATGATCTGCAGCACGGCCGAGCGACCGGGTTTCAGCCGCTCGCGAAGGGTGCGGAAATAGACGGGCCAGTACTTCTCGCCCACCGCCTCGAACATCTCGATCGAGGCGATCCCGTCGTATTCGCCCTGCACGTCGCGGTAATCCTGAAGCCGGATCTCCACCCGGTCGCCGAGGCCCGCCTTGCGGATGCGCTCGACCGCATAGTCGTGCTGGGCGCGGCTGATCGTCAGCCCCGTCACCTTCAGTCCCCGTTCGCCGGCGGCATATTCGGCGAAGCCGCCCCAGCCGCAGCCGATCTCGAGCACGTGGTCGCCGGGCGCCACGCCCATCCGGTCGACCATCGCGGCGTATTTCGCGGTCTGCGCCTTCTCGAGGCTTTCCTGCCCGGTCTCGAACAGCGCCGACGAATAGGTCATCGTGTCGTCGAGCCAGAGCGCGTAGAAGTCGTTGCCGAGGTCGTAGTGGTGGGCGATGTTCTTCTTCGCCTGGGCCTTGTGGTTGCGCTGCAGCCAGAAGCGCAGCCGCTCGTAGGCGCGGATCAGCCCCATCCCCGGAAAGCCGTCGTAGACCGCCGAGTTGTCGTTATGGACAAGATCCATGAACGCCATCAGGTCGGGCGTCGACCACCAGCCCTCGAGATAGGCGTCGGAGAAACCCAGGTCGCCCTCGCGGATCAGGCGGGCGAAGAGATCGGCCTCGTGCACGTCGAACTCGGCGACGGGGCCGGGCCGGTCGCCCTCGACGCGAAACACGCGGCCATCGGGCAGACGCACGTCGAGCCGCCCGTTGCGGATCGCCCTGGCCTGCTCGAAGGCGGGCGCGAAATATCGGGGCAGTCCGCGCTCGCCCGCGGTCGTGGTCTTCACCGTCGTGTTGGTCATGCGTCGTGCGTCTCCGTCCCCCCGCGGGCGCGCCCCCGCGCCCTCACCCTCGAATTGACAGAGTTAATTGACGCCTGCGGGAGGGTGGTCAACCCCCTGCGCCGGGCGCGACGCGGCGGCCGCGCCGCGCTGTGCCCCTCCTGGCCGCTCAGAAGGCGCGGCTGGCGTAGGCGGCGAGCGCGCGTTCGCGCCCCTCTTTGGCATCGACGACGGGCGGCGGGTAGGGGGCACGGGGCGACAGGCCCCACGCGGGTGGAATCGCCTCGAAATAGTCGAGCGCCTCCGCGGCGGGCCGCGCCTTGCCCTCGGCGATCCAGCGGCCCGTGTACTCCCGGTTGCGGTCGAACTTGTCGAGCTGGGTGACCGGGTTGAACACACGGAAATAGGGTGTGGCATCGGGGCCCGAGCCGGCCGACCACTGCCAGCCCAGGGCGTTCGAGGCCGGATCCCAGTCGACCAGATGCTCCTCGAACCAGTCGAGGCCGATCTTCCAGTGCGTCAGCAGGTGCTTGGTGAGCACGCTCGCCACGATCATGCGGGCGCGGTTGTGCATGGTGCCGGTGACATACATCTCGCGCATCGCCGCATCGACGAATTCGATACCGGTGCGCCCGCGCTGCCAGGCGATCACCGCGTCGGTGCGCTCTTCGTTCCAGGGGAAGGCGTCCCATTCCTCGCGCCAGTTGCCGGTGGCGAGCCGCGGCGTGTGGTAGAGCAGGTGGTAGGCGAATTCGCGCCACACGAGCTCCTGCAGGAAGGTCTCGGCGCCGCGCTTGCCCTCTTCGCGGGCGGCCATGCCGGCATGCCAGCAGGTGCGGGGCCCGATCTCGCCGAGCGAGAGATGAGCCGAGAGGCGCGAAGTGCCGTCTTCGGCCACGCGGTCGCGGCTCTCGGCATACCCATCCACGATCTCGGCCATGAAGTGCCCCAGCCGCCCCTGCGCATCCTGCTCGCCCACGAGGATGTGGCGGCGCACCACCTCTGCCCCGCGCCGCATGCCCGCGCCGAGCCGCCAGTCGGCGCGGATCTCGCTCTGCGGCCAGGCGTCGGGCGCGGGCAGGCGGGCGGGTGCGGCGTCGGGCGCGGGTACCTCGCGGTCCTTCACGGCGCGCCACATGGGTGTGTAGACCCTGTACATGCCGCCCGTCTTCGTCTCGACAGTCCACGGCTCGAACAGCAGGTGCCCGCCGTGGCTCTCGGGCGCGAGACCGTCCTCCTTCAGCGCGGCCTTGACGCGCGTGTCGCGCTCGATGGCCTGCGCGTCGTAGAGGCGGTTCCAGTGAACCTCGCGCGCCCCCGTCTCGGCCGCCACCGCACGCAGGACGTCGAGCGCATCGCCCGCGCGCAGGACGAGGCGGCTGCCCTTCTCCTCGAGCGCGCGGGCGAGCGCGGCCAGTCCCTCGCCCAGCCGCCACGCGGGCGCGGTGCGCAGAGCCTCGACAGCGCCGTCGCGGACGAAGACGGGGATAACCGGCCCCCCGCCCGAGAGCGCGGCCGTGAGCGCGGGGTTGTCCGTCAGCCGCAGGTCGCGCCTGATCCACCAGATCGCCGGAACCCTGTCGCCCATGAAGCCTCCCGTCCCGTCCGGGGCGACAGCTAAGGGGACGGGCGCCGAAGGCAACTGCCCGGGCCGCCTGACCCGCCCGCGACGCGAACGGGGGGCGCCCGGTTGCGGGCGCGACGCCACGCGCGCCTCCCCTCGGACAGCGTGCGGGTCGTCGAGCACCGAGTGGCGGCTGAGTGAGGGCCGAGCGCGCCGCGCGATGACCGTGCATGCCGCTCCCCTGCGCCTGCGCCGGATCGGGCGCAGCCCATCCCGCTTCGGGAACGGGCGCGGCACCGTCTCGGGATGGCCCGCGGGCGGACCACGATCTGTCGCCGCCAGCCCGCAGGACGGCGGGCACCCCCTCAGATCTCGGCGTCGAGGGCGGCAATCAGGCGGTCGACGTCCTGCTCCAGCGTGTAGTGCAGAAAGCTCAGCCGCAGCACGCCCTGCCCCTGCGGCACGCCCATCGCGGCGAGCGGGCGGGGCGCATAGAACTCGCCTGCCCCGGCCATGATCCCGTGCTGCGCGAGCCGCCGCGCCACCGGCTCGGCCGGCCGGCCGAGATCGAGCGCGAAGGTCGGCGCCCGGTCTCGCGCGCGCATCGGCCCCAGAAGGCGCACCTCGCGCGCCCGCCCGGCGAGATAGTCGATGAGCGGCCCCATCAGCGCGAGCTCTCGCGCCCGCATCGCCTCGGCGATGGCGACGGCCCGCCCCGCCACGTCGCGCCCTGCCTTGGTGTGGTGGTGATAGAGCGCGTCGATATAGTCGACGATGCCCGCGCAGGCCGCGATCTGGGCATGGTCCGGCCCGGCGGGCGTGAATCGCTTCCACAGCTCGTCGCCGTTGAAATCGAACGCCTGGTTGGGCAGCCGCATCCCCAGCGAGCGACGGATCACCATGATCCCCTGGTGGGGGCCATAGGTCTTGTAGGTCGAGAACAGGTAGATGTCGGCGCCGATCCGGCCGATATCGGGCAGGCCGTGCGGCGCGTAGGACACCCCGTCGACGCAGCTATACGCCCCCGCCCGCCGCACCATCGCGCAGATGCGCCGCGCATCGTTGATCTCGCCCACCACGTTGGAGCAGTGCGGAAAGCAGACGAGCCGCACCTTTCCGTCGTCCATCAGCTCCGCGAGATCGTCGTCGTCCAGATGGCCGGTCTCGGGGTCTATCCGCCACTCGCGCAGCTCGATGCCCGCCTGCGCAAGCCGCCGCCACGGCGCGGAATTGGCCTCGTGGTCCTGCTCGGTCACCACCACCGCCTCGCCCGGCCTGAGCCAGTCGCGGAAGGCGGCGGCGAGAACGAACGCGTTCTGCGTGGTCGACGGGCCGAAGCTCACCTCCTCGACCTCGACCCCCAGCACCAGCGCCAGGCGGCGGCGCGCCTCGTCCATCTCTTCTGCCGCGCGCTCGGAGGCGGGAAAGGCGCCGCAGGGCTGCACGTTGCGCTCGCGGTAGAAGCGGTGGAGCCGCCAGATCACGTACCGGCAGGCGAACGAGCCGCCGGCATTCTCGAAATGGGCCCAGTCGCGCAGCGAGGGCTCGCTGAAGGCCGGGAACTGGCCTCGCACGAATTCCGGCGACAATCTGATCACGCGGGCCCCTGCCTCAGCGATGTGCCGGGCGCCACGCAAAGGCGCATCCGGCACAGGTGTTTGGTAGCCGCCGTGGCGGCGCTTGAAAAGTATGCAACCGCATACGCCTGGGGCGCACTCGTGCGGCGCGGCCCCTCGTCCTCCCCAGCCGGTGATCTGGTCCGCCGCGCGCTCGTGTCACCGGGCCAGTTCCGCGCAGGTCGCTGCGCGCGCCGGCCGGTTGCGGCGGGCGACGCCACCGCGCCCGGCATCGCAGCGTGCGGCCGCCGGGGCGCGGATCAGGCGGTCACGTCGACCACAACGCGGCCACGCACCTGCCCTTTCAGGATCGCCGCGCCAAGATCTGGCAGGTCGGCGAGCGCCGCCGGCTCGATCATCGCCTCGAGCTTGTCCATCGGCAGGTCGGTCGCGATCCGGCCCCAGGCGCGCACACGGTCGTCGTAGGGGCGCAGCACGCTGTCGATGCCGAGCAGGTTGACGCCCCGCAGGAGGAACGGGATCACCGTCGCGTTGAGCTGCGCGCCCCCCGCAAGGCCCACCGCGGCGACCGAGGCGCGATAGTTCATCTGTCCCAGCACACGGGCGAGCATCGTGCCGCCCACCGCGTCGACGCAGCCTGCCCATGTCTCGGTCTCGAGCGGGCGCTTGACCGGCTCCGACAGCTCGTCGCGCGGCACGATCCGCGCGGCGCCGAGCCCCTTGAGGTAGCCCTCCTGCTCGGGGCGCCCGGTGACGGCGGCCACCTTGTAGCCCAGATGGCCGAGGATGGCCGTGGCGACCGAGCCGACGCCGCCGGCCGCGCCCGTGACCAGCACCTCGCCCTTCTCGGGCGTCAGCGCGTGATCCTCGAGCGCCATGACCGCGAGCATGGCGGTGAAGCCCGCCGTGCCCACCGCCATCGCCTGCCGCGTCGTGATCCCCTCGGGCAGAGGCACCAGCCAGTCGGCCTTCACCCGCGCCTTCTCGGCATATCCGCCCCAGTGCCGCTCGCCGACGTGCCAGCCGGTCAGCACCACCTTGTCGCCGGGGCTGTAGCGCGGGTCGTCCGACGCCTCGACCGTGCCGGCGAAGTCGATGCCCGGCACATGTGGGTAGGTCTTCACCAGCCCGCCGCCGGGGCCGACGCACAACCCGTCCTTGTAGTTGAGGGTGGAGTACTCGACGGCCACCGTCACGTCGCCATCGGGCAGCCTCTCCTCGCCGATCTCCTGCACCTCCGCGCTGGTGGAGCCGTCACCGGCCTTCTCGACGATCAGTGCGCGCATCCTCTTTCCTCCCGTTTCTTCATGGCGTTGCAGGTCGGTCCTCGCGCATTTCGCGAGCTTCAGGCAAGCGCATCATCGGGCGCCAATGCGAGGTCGGTCACGCCGGGGTCGCGCCCCGCCGCCGTCAGCATCGCGTGCACCTGACCGCGGTGATGGGCCTGGTGGTTGAACATGTGCACGACGCACAGCGCAATGGGCTTCGTCACCTCCGCTCCCGTCGCGCCCGAGAGCCAGGTCAGCTCGCCCCGCAGCTGCGCCGGCCGCAGGCCATCGGCCCAGAGGATCAGCCGCCCGTCGACCCGCTCGCGCTCGGCCTGCCAGGCGGCATGGGTGGGCGCGAGCGCGACGCTCTCGTGGAGCCCCCCCTCGGGGCGGCGCCAGCCGGCAAGACGTGACATCCACATGCGGTCGGCCCAGAGCACGTGGTTGAGCGTGCCGAGGATCGAGCCGAAGAAGGCGCCGCGGTCGGCGCGCAGCCCCGCTTCGTCCAGGCCCTCGAGCGCGGCGATGAGCATGCGGTTCTGCCAGGCGTTGTAGCGCGCCATCGTGGCCGCGTAATCGGTCGAGATCATGCCGCTGTCCGCTCCTGAGCCGCCGCCCTTGTCGGCGCCCGCAGGACAGGTGTCAACGCTTGGGCCGGCTGGGCTGGCGCCGGCCACCGCGCAACCTCGCCGTCGCGCCCCCTCGCCGCCGCGGCTGAACCCTGCCGGCTCCACGCGCGTAGCCCCCGCGCAGACATGACAGGAGACCACCCGTGACCGAGATCGCCGCCTGGCTCAACCCGCTTCTCGCCCTCCTCTCGATCGCCTTCGGCATGATCGGCTGGGCCGCGCCCCGCTATACCGCCCGCGCACTCGACCTGCACCCGGGCGAGACAACGATGGGTCTGAGCGAGATACGCGCCGCCTCGGGGGCGCTGTTCGTCGGGCTGGGCGCGGGCGCGCTGCTGATCGGCACGGCCACCGCCTACCTGATGGTCGGCTGCGCGTGGGGCGCCGCCGCCATGGGGCGCCTCACCTCCATCGTGGCCGACGGACCGGCGAACCGACGGAAACAGGGGTTCTTCGCCGTCGAGGCGGTCGTGGGCGGCCTGCTTCTCGCGCTCAATTTCGGATGACCCCATGACGCTGCGTCGTGCTATCCTGACACTTCCTGATCCAGGGAGGACACCGGAATGCACGCACGTCTGATACCCCTTTTCGCGGTCATCGCCCTCGCGCTCGCGGCCGGGACCGCCACGGCCCAGAGCTACGGCCAGCAGAAGGCCGTCTATCACATCAATACGGACGGAGAGAGCGGCCCGAGCTACCGCGGCGCGATGAACAACATCCAGAACCACATCAACGCGGTCGGCGCCGACAACCTCGACCTCAAGGTCGTGCTGCACGGCGACGGTCTCGGCCTGCTCGTGGCGGCCATGGCCGACGACGGCCTGCAGACGATCGTGGGCGGCCTCAAGGCGCAGGGCGTCACCTTCCAGGTGTGCAACAACACCCTGCGCGGCCGCGAGATCAGCTACGAGACCGATCTCTACGACGTGTGGGAAGAGGACATCGTCGACTCGGGCGTGGCCGAACTCGCCCACCTGCAGGCGCAGGGCTACACCTACATCAAGCCCTGACTGCGGAGCGGGCGCAAGGCGCTTGCAAGCGCCTTGCACCGCGCCGCACGGCGCGTTGGAATGGCCTTGCAAGGCCCGATCAGCACGCCCGCCGCGAGCACCAGCCCGCATCCGACGTGCGCTGCGCCGCCTTCTCGTGGAACCGCCCCGCTCCGCGCTCCATTCCGGCGACGATCTCCCGGATGCGCGCGAGCGGCACCTGCCCGGCCAGCCACACGGGCCGGCGCGCGTACAAGCCCGAGACATGCTCGCGCCGGATCAGCGGGATCGTGTCGCCCACGCGTTTGGCGCCGGCGTCGATCGGGCGGTGGCGGTGCGCGTCTTCGGTCTGCGCCATGCCCTCCAACACCTTCTCCGTCGCCGGATACCGCTCTCGCAGCCACCGGGCGACGTCACGGTAGACCCGGGGATCGCTTTCCTACGACGACTTGGGCAGCGCCAGGATCCCGCGCTCGACCAGGCCGTCGAAGCGCTTGCGGTCGGACATCACGGCGAACATGGCGGGCCTCGGATCACTTCGGAATGGCTCTCAATCAATGCGACCGTGAGGCAGGCGCACGCCGCCACAGCCTCTTGAAACGGCGCCGCCTGCTGCGTATCTTGGGCGCGTTCTGCAAGGAACTATGGCGATAAACGCGCCCGTAATAAGCGGATCGGACCCGGGGGCGGTACCCGGCGGCTCCACCATACACCCCTCATTGGCGGGGAGCATGGGGCCGAAACAGGATCGACGGACGTCTAAAGGGGTCAGCTTTCGCCCGGTGAGGTACCACCGTTATCGGTCCAAGCATGATAGTTGCCAATGACAACCGTGCTCCGGTGGCCGTCGCTGCGTAAGCAGTGACCAAACCGAAATCTAAGTCCTTGCGTCTAGCAACGTAAGGCGGGGTTCGCAGGCACCTGGCAACAGAAGCCTGCACTCTCTTTTCCGACCTGTAACCGCCTGTATTTGCGTCATTTCTGCTTTCAGTTTTTCCAGCGTTTTTCAGTAGTGTCACCTTTTCGTTCCCGCAGCTCCCTCAACACCGCCTGACCGCTGGCCTTCCGGTCCGCATGTCGGCTGTGGTGTTCGACCATCTCAACGGACATGCCCACCATGTCGGAGATTTGCCTGGCGCAGTAGCCAGCGCCGCGCAGGCGGATCACCGCGTTCGCTCGCAGGCCATGCGGAACCGCGCCCTCTAGGATCGGGTGCTTCTGGCGCTCGCGGTCAAACGCCTTCCACATCTGATTGGTGTTGAACGGCTTGCCCGCGCTCTTGCCGCTCTCCTGCAGCAGGAACGGGCCGGGTCGGCGCTCCCACGTCGCCATCTCGGTCTCGACTCGGGGAAGATCGGGCACCACGGACGCACGCCGGTTTTCTTCTGCGGAAGGCTGAACCCGCCATCATCCTCGTCATTCGGGTTTACGCACCGCGTCCGCTCGATCAGCACGCCCGGTTGGATCGTCCATTCCGGTTGTCTCTCGTTCCATGTCGGCCGCACCGCCCGCGCCCGCCGAAACGCGTCGTCCAGAAGCTCGCGGGCCATGAAGTCCGCATCGGCCCATCGCCACCCGGCAAGGCACAGGTCCGACCGGATGCCCGCCCGGAGCGGCCCCTCAAGGCCGAACAGGCTACCCCGCCCACGGCGCCGCCACGTCCGCCCCGATCCTGAAATGCAGCACCTCGGCCGCAAGCGCCGTCATGGGCCGCCCGCCTCCCACCTCTGGAATGGACAGCCGGTAGGCGGACGGCTCGCCGTCGCGCGTGCGCAAGTCCCAATCCGAGACGGGGACGAGCCGGTCGTCGCCGATCAGGAACAGCGCCTCGCCCCGCAGGGCCAGAGAGCGCGCCACAAGCGCCAGCGTGCGCCGGTCCAGCGCGTCGGAGCCCGACCACGTCCGCAAGGGCCATGCCGCCTTCCCAGAGCGACACACAGCCTTGCACGCTGCCCGTGAACTCGGCGATCCCGCGCCGGCCGGAGATATCCGCCTCGCGCGCCGAGATCACCGCGGCCGTGAAGCCGGAGCCGCGAAAGCCGGGCGACAGGCCCACGATGAGCCCGGCCCGCAGCCCGGCAAGGAAGTCCTCACCCACGTCGCCGCCTGTATCTCGGGCGTGAGATCGGCCTCCATCACCAGCGCCTCGTCGGTATCGGTGAGGTCGAGCGTCCCGGCCCGCAGACTGGCCAGCGGCTTGTCGAACGAGTGCCCGACCAGGAAATGCACCTCGCGGTCTTCCTCGAGGGCGAACGAGAACGCCCGCGGCCCGAACACCTCCTTGCGCGGGCGACGGCCGTTGCCGTCCGCGCCGATCGTCGCCCGCTTGCCATACGGGAATGAGCCCCGCAGGCGGACGGCGCCGCCCGGTGCCCGCCGGAACTCGAGGCCCCCAAGCGCCAGACCGGCCGAAAGCCTCGTCTTGCCCCCGCCCCGCCCGCCACTCAGCAGCGCGATGGACGTATCTCGCTTCAGCGCGCCCCGGATAAACCGCTTCTGGAACCCGGCCAGCCGGATCGGCTCGCCCGCGAGCGGCCCCGTGGGCACCCGCAGCCCCTCGAGAAAGGCAATGGGCTCAGCCGCAGCCGCCACGCGGCCACCCCGTCGCTGGGGGAAGCAAGGTTACCCCGAAGCCCCCCACCCAGACGATTTCCGGGCATTGGGACCATCAGCGCGCCCTCTCGATGCGCCAGTGCTCCAGTGCGCCACCGGCCCGGCGATGTCGGTGCGCACCGGATGCACGGCCGTCAGCAGGTAGCTCGCGGCGCTTGCCGTGAGCCGGTCGCCGGGCTGCGGTGTCACCTCGTCGTGCGGGAGCATGACCGCCACGAGGTCGGCGCCCTCCACCAGCGTGCCGTTGCGCAGGTCGGCCTCGAGCCCGGTCTCTATGGGGGCGACGGGCCATGTCTCGGTCGTGCCCGGTGTCGGCGGCTACACGCTCACCTTCCTGATGGAGTCGCGCCTGCCAGCGGCACCGGAGCCCGAGACGTCCTACGTCATTCCCCGCCCGGCCGGCCTCGTTCTGCTCGGCAGCGGCCTTGCCGCCCTCGCGGCCCTGCGGCGGCGGCGGCGGCGGCGCAGCGGCGACCGTCCCGCTCCGCGCCGCGGACCGCGCCGGCACACCGCTGCATACAAACATTCATTCGCAGATGAACTTTTTGCGACCGATTTGACTTCGGTCAAGTCGCCGTCCGCAATGCGGGGTCTATCGCAGTCCGGAAACGGGCCGCGGAGAAGCCATGACCAGCCAGCCAGACCCACACGCCACCGGCCGTGCCCGGGGGCCCATGCCCTTCCTGCCGCCCCCGCCGCTCTTCCTGCTCAAGCCGTTGCTCGCCCGCATCGTGCGCAAGGTGGCCGCACAGAACCCCGGCATGTTCGCCCGCCTCGGCCCCCACGCGCACGAGCATTTCCTGATCGACCCGGTGGACATGCCGTTCATGCTCCATCTCCGCCCCGACCCGGACGCGCTCGACTTTCGCGCGGTGGGCCGCCGGGGCGCCCCGCCCCCGCACGTCGCGCGCATCTCGGGCACGTTCCTGAACCTCTTCACGCTGATGGATGCCGAGCAGGACGGCGACGCGCTGTTCTTCTCGCGCGATCTGATCGTGACCGGCGACACCGAGGCGGTCGTCTGTCTGCGCAACGCCCTCGACGACGTGGACGAGCCCATCGCGCACACCGTCGCAGCCCTGTTCGGCCCGCCCGGGCGCCTCGCGCTCGAGGCGCTGCGCCGCGCCGCCGACACCGCCCGCCGCCGCACAGAGGAGGCCCATCCGTGACCGCGACCTTGCCCGTCAAGCCCGAACTCGTCTGCCCCGCCGGCACCCCCGCCGCGCTGCGCACCGCCGTCGATGCCGGCGCCGAGAACGTCTATTGCGGCTACCAGAACGCCACCAACGCGCGGAACTTCGCCGGGCTCAACTTCACCCCCGACGAGATGGCGCAGGGCATCCGCTACGCCCACGACCGCGGCGCGAAGGTGCTGATCACGCTCAACACCTTCCCGCCCGCCGGCCGCGTCGACCTGTGGACGGAGATGGCCGACCTCTCGGCCCGGCTCGGCGCCGACGCCTGCATCGTGGCCGACATCGCCGTGGCCGACCACATCCGCCGCCGCCACCCGCAGATGCGCATCCACCTGTCGGTGCAGGCCGCCGCCTCCTCGCCCGAGGCGATCGCCTGGTATGTGCGCGAGTTCGACGTGAAGCGCGTCGTGCTGCCCCGCATCATGACCGTGAGCGAGATCAAGGGGCTGGTCGACGAGATCCCCTGCGAGGTGGAAACCTTCATCTTCGGCAATCACGGCCTGATGGTCGAGGGGCGCTGCTCGCTGACCGCCTATGTCACCGGGCAGTCGACCAACATGGACGGTGCGTGCTCGCCGGCGGCCTGCGTCGCCTACGACCAGCAGGAAGACGGCCGCCTCGCCACCCGCCTGGGCGGCGTGATGATCGATCGTTTCGCGCCCCACGAGACCGCGGGCTACCCCACGATCTGCAAGGGCCGATACCTCTCCGAGGCGCGCGATGGCGGCTACTACGCCTTCGAGGAGCCGGTGAGCCTCAACGCCGCCACCATGCTGCCCGAGCTGATCCGCGCGGGCGTGCACGCCTTCAAGATCGAGGGTCGCCAGCGCTCGCGCGCCTACGTCAGGAAGGTCGTCGCCGCCTTCCGCGAGGCGGTCGACACGGTGATGGCAGGCGACGAGCCGAAGCTCGCCGACCTCGTGGCGCTGACCGAGGGGCAGAAGCACACCGAGGGCGCGCTCAAATCGAAGACGTGGAGGTGAGGATGCAATCGGAACTGACGCTTGGGCCGAACCTCTTTCACTGGCCCGCCGAGGACAAGCGCGACTTCTACTACCGCATCGCCGACGAGAGTCCCGTCGGCACGGTCTATCTGGGCGAGACGATCTGCTCGAAGCGCACGCCCTTCTTCGACGACACCGACATGATCGAGCAGGTGGCCGATCGGCTGGCCCGCGCCGGCAAGCGCGTCGTCTGGTCGTCGCTGTCGGAGGTGGTGATCAGGCGCGAGCGCCGGCTGCTCGAGGCGTGGTCGCGGCAGGAGGGGCGCGAGCTGGAGGTCAACAACACCGCGGCGCTCATGGCGCTCTCGGGCACGCCGCACCGGATCGGCGGGCTGATGAACGTCTACAACGAGGCGACGATGGACTGGCTCGCGCGCCGCGGCGCCACCCATTTCGCCCTCCTGCCCGAACTGCCCCGCCATGTGCTCGCCGTGCTGGCCGAGACGGCCACGCGGCTTGGGGTCAGCCTCGAGGTGCAGGTGTTCGGCCGCGCCTCGCTCGCGCTCTCGGCCCGCTGCTACCACGCCCGCGCGCACGGCCGGACAAAGGACAACTGCCAGTTCGTCTGCGGCGAGGATGCCGACGGAATGAGGCTGTCGACGATGGAGGGGCAGCCCTTCCTCGCCATCAACGGCATCCAGACCCTCAGCCACGGCTATCTCGACCTGATGGAAGACATGGTCGACATGGCCGCCCTCGGGGTCACCCATTTCCGCGCCATGCCGCAGTCCTGCGACATGGTCGCGGTCACGCGCCTCTACGACGCGGTGCTGCGTGGCGAGATGGGCGCAGGTGAGGGCGGGGCGAAGCTCCGTGCCTTGGGCATCGAGGCGCCTTTCGTCAACGGCTTCTACCGGGGCCGGGCCGGAGCGGACTGGGTGCCGAGGCAGCACGAACCCGCCTGAGGCGCGTACCTGCCCTCGGGGCGTGCGCGGCGCAAATTCCTTGAAGCAAGGAATTTGCAAAAGTCTTGAGCAAGACTTTTGCGCCGCACCCACCGACTGCGCTCACACCTGCGTGATGGTGCGGCCTGCTCCGACAAAGCGTTTGATCGGGGCACGGAGCGCGGCCACCATCGCCCGAATGGCAGGTGTCTGGGCAAGGATGCGGGCGGTCTTCGTGGCGGCAGCCCTCTGGGGCGGGGCCGCGCAGGCCTGCGAGACGGCGCTTCTGCTCGCCGTCGACGTCTCCAATTCCATCGACGCCGGCGAATACCGCATCCAGACCCGTGGCATGGCTGCAGCGCTGCGCGACGGGGTGGTGGTCGATGCCATGGTGCAGGGGGACAACGCCATCGCCGTGATGCAATGGTCGGGAACCGGCATGCAGGAGATGACGATCCCCTGGCGGCGGATCAACAGCCCCGCGGAGATGGAGGGGCTGGCGGCCGAGGTCGAGGGGATGCGCCGCGCCTATATCGGCGCGAATACCGCCATCGGCGAGGCCGTTCGGCGGGGTGTCACGGAGCTGCTCTCCCAGTCGGACTGCGCGCGCCTCATCCTCGACGTCTCGGGCGACGGACCGGACAACGCCGGCACCCGCATCGACGACGCGCGCTGGCAGGCGACGCGCGCCGGCGTCACGGTCAACGGGCTGGCCATCGACGGGCTCGGCGCGGCGACCACCGCCTATTACGAGCGCCGCCTCGTGACGCCCGACGGCTTCGTCGAGACGGCCAAGGGCTTCACCGATTTCCCGCGCGCGATCCGCGTCAAGATCCGCCGCGAGGTCAGCCGGATCATGGGCCGGGGTGTCATGCCCCCGTCACATGCCGTTGCCACAGGTCGCGGGTGACCGACGCGCCCGCCCCACGGACCCATCCGCCCGAGACCGACGCCGATCCCTCCCTCGCCGAGCTGACCCGCGTCTTCGCCCGGATCGGGGCGCTCTCGTTCGGCGGTCCGGCGGCGCAGATCGCGCTCATGCACCGCGTCCTGGTCGACGAGCGCGGCTGGCTGAGCGAGCGGCAGTTCCTCGGTGCGCTGTCGTTCTGCATGCTGCTGCCGGGGCCGGAGGCGATGCAGCTGTGCACCTATGCCGGCTGGCGCCTGCGCGGCATCGCGGGCGGGCTGATCGCTGGGGGGCTGTTCGTGGCGCCCGGCGCCGCGGTGATCCTGGCGCTGGCACTCCTCTACGTGCACTTCGGCGCGCAACCCTTCGTTCAAGATGCTTTTCTCGGGATCAAGGCGGCGGTCACGGTCATCGTGGTACAGGCGCTCCTGCGGGTCGCCGGCAAGGCGTTGACGGGTGCGCTGGCCTGGGGCCTCGCCGCGGCGGCGTTCGTGGCGCTTTTCGCCTTCTCGGTGCCCTTCCCCTCGGTGATCGCCGCCGCCGCCCTTGCGGGCGCGCTCGCCGCGAGGGGCGCACGCGAGGGTCCTGCCCCGGTGCTCGCGCGCAGCGCGGGGCGCACGGCCGCGGTGATCGCCGCACTCGGCGCGCTCTGGGCGGCGCCGCTGCTGGTCGCCTGGGCGGTGGGCGCGACGCTCATGCTCGAGATCGGCCTGTTCTTCTCCAGGCTCGCGGTCGTCACCTTCGGCGGCGCCTACGCCGTGCTCGCCTACATGGCGCAGGAGGTGGTGGCAGAGCGCGGCTGGCTCGGCCCGTCGCAGATGATCGACGCGCTCGGCCTTGCGGAGACCACGCCGGGGCCGCTCATCCTCGTGACCGAGTTCGTGGGCGCCCTCGCCGGCGCCGCCGCGGGCGGCGTGCCCGGCGCGGTGGCGGGCGCGGCGATGACGCTCTGGGTGACCTTCGTGCCCTGCTTCCTGTGGATCTTCGCGGGCGCCCCCTACATCGAGTGGATCACAGGCCAGCCCCGCCTGAAGGGCGCGCTCGACGGAATCACGGCGGCGGTAGTGGGCGTGATCGCCAACCTCTCGGTCTGGTTCGCGGCCCACGTCTTCTTCGGGGAGGTGGGCGAGGCAGCCCTCGGCCCGTTCGAGATGATCGCGCCCCGCCTTGCGAGCTTCGATCCCGCCGCAGCCGCGCTCGCCCTTCTCGCGGGCGCGCTGCTGCTGTGGCGCAAGGCGTCGCTGCCGCTCACGCTCGCCCTGATGTCTGCGTGCGGCCTCGCCCTCGGCGCCTTCGCCTGACGTTGCGCAGGCTTCGGGCGCGGGCGGGGGGGGGCCGCGGTGGCCGCTCTGCGGGGCTATCATTCGACCGTGAATCGCTTATGGTGACCCGACCATTCGGAGGGTCTGCCCGCCATGCCGCGCAAGATCGACTACGGCAAGCTGATGCACCGCGCGATGCGCGGTCTCATCCAGGACGTGCTGGCCGACGTCGCCGAACACGGGCTGCCGGGGGAGCACCACTTCTTCATCACCTTCGATACCGGCCACCCCGACGTTGCGATGGCCGACTGGCTGCACGACCGCTACCCCGAGGAGATGACGATCGTCATCCAGCACTGGTTCGACGCGCTCGAGGTGCGCGACGACGATTTCTCGATCACGCTCAACTTCGGCGACAACCCCGAGCCGCTGGTGGTCCCCTACGATTCGATCCGCACCTTCGTCGATCCCTCGGTCGAGTTCGGCCTTCGCTTCGAGAGCCACGACGCCGAGGACGACGCCGAGGACGCCCCGATGGTCGAGGATGCCGAGCCCGAGGAGTGCGGAGCGGCGCGGGGCGATGCCGAAGTCGTCAGGCTCGACAGCTTCCGGAAGTAGCGGCGTTCGCGCCCGGCGGCGCAACAGCGCCATGCCGGCGAGTCCGGCCGGCAGGAGCCCGGCCGCCGGCGGCAGCGGCACGATTGTCGTCCCGAACTCGATGTCGACCTTCAGGCCTTCCGCCGAGCGGTTGAGGGTCGAGGTCGTGCCGACGCGCTGGTGGTTGAGCACGCCCGACAGGGTGATCGCGTCGCCGCTCGTGTCGACCCCGTGGATGTCGAAATCGACGAACCCCACGCTTGGCGGCGCGGTCTGCGCCGCGATGTCGGATGGGGTTGGCGGCTGGCCCTCTGCCCGCTGCGAGCGTCCGCGCGCCAC
>OFET01000540.1_pt1 | contig 21449 bp, 24 predicted proteins | sample 1521211 | NCBI WGS metagenome assembly OFET01 (sample SAMN03766358, study PRJEB24113) | microbial mat metagenome | isolation source: enrichment culture HLUCC-A from microbial mat sample contains cyanobacterium...
ACACGTCGCTAAAGACGTCGCTATGCACGTGCCTTAACTCGGAGCGTCGACATCAGACAGGCGGCTTCAATCGGGCGGATACTGAGTTTCGTGCGTCACCGTCTGAGTGGAGACTTCGTCTAGTGCTGGCAAGTTTCGGCGAACCAAGTACAGGTCCTCGAGAAAAAACAACGCAAGAGGCTGGGCACGGTCCTTCGCGAGGCCGCGGAAGCGGGTCTTGAGATAGCCGAGCCGGCGCATGATCATCCGGAAGGGATGCGCCGCCTGCGCCCACACCGCAGATATGACGTGGTTGGCGGTTTCGTCGGCGTAATTAAGTGCGCGACCCGTTGTCGCCTTGCGCATGACGCCCCAAAGCATGCCGGGTCCGGAGATTGCCAGGACCAAGAACGCCGCCTCCCGCACAGCGCCGACACAGCCCCTTACCGGCCAAACCGACGTCTCCTCGTCGTACAGCAACTCAATTCAGGCCTCCAAGTCGTGAAGCTTGCCACTCGAGGTCTCCACACTGCACACGACACCGGTGTCGGCCTCCTCACCCAAATGGATATTCATGCCGAAGCACGCCTCGTTGACCATCGTCTTGGAAAACATCTGAGACGACGACAGATCCCGACTCCATTCTTATTCTAGAATAGCCCATCGATCATCTCCGCGCCGACCAACATGATAGAACGCGGCACAATATCCTCTTCGGCCCGATTAGCCTTGCCCTTACCGAACAATTGCTCCGAAAGCTTGAGCCTCTCCAGCAGGTAGCGGCAGTTGAAACCGATCGTCTCTTCCACAATGCATACACTACCACACTCGATCCCTACAAATCGGTGCATGACGTTGCTGCAACATAAAGTCACCCGATTCATCGGCCCGCTGAGCCGACATTTTTGACAAAACCCAAATGCCGCGTCACCCCCAACAGCATGGACGGCCACCCGCCAATGAGTAGTGCCGCTCTAAAGGCGTCAACCATCGCATCCTGGGCACAACCCCATCAACCCGAAATCTTTCTTATTTCCCGTCATCTCCGCCTTCCAAACGTGACGGAGGTCGCAAACGACAGCCTGCATGGGCATCGGCGCCTCTAACAGGCTTTCATACAGCATAACAGGTCCGGACCACAAAAATATTAATTCGAAGTATCCAAAATGAATAATTCAATATCTACCCAAAATTAACAAAATCTCGGAAACATTCCTTCAAATGAGTGCTCTATCTGCATTTAATCCGATGCTATTTCCACCGTAAAATCCGGCGACGGATTTCGACGACTACAGATAATAATGGACGCGGAACCTTCGTAATAAAACGGCACCGACCAAGAAGGTCCGAACCGAGCGCCGGAGCCAACCGCAAAAGCTCACCCACAACCTCATCATCTCGTCGTAAATAGTGTCCAACAATATGCACAAAGAGGTTTTTTCTAAGAAATTCTTTGAGAGATGGGCTATTGGTTTTATCCAAAGCCTCGGAATCACTCAAAAAAAATTTCAGATGAAATGGAACAATGCCTTTACGCAACCCTAATCCATTGTAGTCATCATGCCACACGCTCAACGGTTTAGCGCTATGCGCAAAGGTCTCGGATAACCCTAACTGCAACCACAGTTGTATATCTTGACTTTTCCTCGCACCAACCTTAAACCCGCCATGCTGCTGGAAAACGTCCCTACGTATAGCTACGGACGAAGAATGAATAATTCCGTAGCCCCGCGAATAAACACCAATGAAATCCTTTACAATGCCAAAAAAGTGATCAGGCAAGCCCAGTGGCTCGGCAACGAGCCTTCCCGAACTATTCGGCCGGTTGTTACGAACCGTGAGCACCGTCGCATCCGGGAAAGCTAACGCAAGGCGTTCGAGTTCCAATAAATACCCTGAAAGCCACTCATCGTCTGCATCTAGAAACGCAACAAATCTCGAACTCGCCTCTTCGGCGCCGCGGTTTCTAGCAGCCGACACCCCAAGATTTTCTTGCCTAATTAGTATACTTGGAACTCCTGCATTAGATGCATCCAACAGGACTTGCGCTACTTCGGCGGATTGATCGATAGAGCCATCATCAACGATGATAATTTCCTCTGGCAGACGCTCCTGGTTAAGAACCGACAAAATTGCGCGCTGAACAGACTCACGTTTATTAAACAAAGGAATAACGACAGAAAAGGTTACCCTTTTAACACTAGTCTGTCCGTCATGCACACGCATCAAGAAATCATTCCAGAAGTAAAATCGCAATTGAATGCTTCATAATCTACAACACATTTTCGCCTAAAGAAATCCCAACGCTACAGATCACTATTTCAATCCGAGCCTTCGACCGGCTTTGACAAGTGCCTCGCCAACACCAACCCTTCTTTCTTTGACCACAACCTTTGTTTCAATATGCGGAGCAGAGCCCTGAAAATCGGAAATTTTCTGAGCGAACCCCCAGTTAAATTCTTCGCGAAAGTTCCCATAGCCCGGCTGACGCTGAATAATTAATTCGTAAACCTTTCGCAATTGGTAGGTGTATACTTCATCGTCTGGCATTTCCTGAAGCGTTTCGGAACCGCGCATGGCCACACTGTCTGCGTATCGCCAATTCAAATCGTCCATAATAATCCAACCTCCCGGCTTCAACAATCGATCAACCAGGAAAAACGCAAAGCCATCAACAAACCAATTATGTGCACCATCCAAGTAACATAAATCAAATTTTGGCTCCTCGTGCTCTTCCAACATCTTCATTAACCGCCAAATGTATGAAGTAGGCTCGTAGTAAACATCCACCTTCTCCCTCAAGCCAAGTTTGCTCAACAAACCTTCAACATTAGGATCCAATGTCTTCGCACGCTCTTTATCCACGCAAACCACGCGACCATCATCCTTGTCGCAGATAGCATTAGCCAAATAACTTGTCGAAGCTCCGTGGTAGAATCCTAATTCCAGAACTGTTTTGATATCATTCTCTTGAATGTGCGAAGAAATGGCCTCCGCTTGCTCAATAGTCATATAAGGAATTCGACCAATAATTTCGTGAACTTCGCCTACTGACCTCATAGCTTGAATCCTCCTCATTAAGTATCTGATCCATTCGAACTGATCACAAATTTATAGGGGTCTTCTTGGAGTGCAGCCATGCAAATTTGATCAAATTCCCGAGCTTTGAAGGAGCGCATAAAACCGTTTCCGACCCCTTTGACAGCGACCCTACCAGCTGCCTCAAGTGCTTTCCCGCTAATTTCGGGGCTTTTCTTCATTGTCATATCAGAGCGTACGAAGTATCGTTGTGAAATAGCTTCCAAAACTTCTCCGTTCTTGTCGATAAGGTGCCCGCTAAAGGTCTTATATTCGTTATAAGGAACTTTAGACCTTTCTTCTGCCAAGTGATAAAGTGTACACTTGTCGTAACCAACGCCAATCAAAAGAATCTTGCCATCGTTATGCAATAATCTTGTTATCGTCGCCGTTCGGTCTAGGTGACTATTATAGCGTTGCGTATATTCTTGAGAACGCGGCCCCACCGCCGCGAACGAGACCATTGGCACACACGAACGAACAACGTCGGGATGGCATCTAAAACACTCAGTCAACAATCCCGTTTCGCTAGGCATGCTCATTGAGAAGAGACCTGTACGGGCGAAACTTCGTGTGTCGGTCATCATGATCAAGGTGCCGGCGCTGCCAACTGCCGACCGAAGAGCCAAAACGACATCGTCAACGCGTGCGGCGATGCGCCCGATCCGGCCCAACGAGGCATGCACGAGAACATCGTCCCCAGGAGCGATAACTGCTGCAAAGCTTTCTTTTATTTCATCGATAGATACAAACACTGTTTTATACCCCGCCCAATCATCCTTTCACAGGTAGCATAATATTCAGTCGATTATAAAAAAAGCCTCTTTCGCCACCTTCCCAACACAACTCTCGATGAACCTTTCCATCCCAAATATGAATAGTCTTCTTTCTGAAGACTGCCATTTGATCGAACGCGCGCCGCTCGATTTGAAATCCTCTTGACAGATTGGCCATCCAGCACTCTTTTAAGAAACTTCTCAGAATGAAGCGGTGAACGTTCTTGCTCACAGTACTTTAGAGCTTGCTCCAATCGATTTCCATACGAGGAAAACGCTCGCTGCCCAATACAGATCGCGTACCGATCGTTCAGACCGCCATGGGGTTGCCATGCCGGAAGAAGTATCCCTTCTTTCGGTTTGGTCGCGACCCTTCTGAATAGATCATGAAAGCTGTCATGGTAGATCAGGTCGGGGCGCAGAAATATCACGATATCCGGATCTGTGGCTATCGCCAACTGTGTTCCAAGTTTAAGCGAACACAGCTGAAAATATAAGTTTCCCAAACTTCGGTAATCGTCATTCCAGAAGTCCCCGTGTTTCTTCAATTGAGCGAAGTAAGGGTCGGAGTCCAAATTGAACGGCCGATCGAATCGGTAATCTCCTGGCGGCAACAAATTAAAGCGTGGCAGGGTCAACTCTGCGCTCTCACCAGACCTCGGGTTTTCGATTCGTTCTGGCGCCCATAAATATCCCACGCTTTGCATTTCAAACCACGCGGATGCAGGCGCAATCACGTTCCGATAAATAGAATCAACCGTTAAATCCAACCGCCGATCAATTCCAAAAAAGACGAGCACGCACTTCAGCTTTGATTGCCGCCCAGCCTTTGACTTCACCATTAACACCTTGAGATCCTTCTCTTCACGTCGAGGGTCTCACTTAAATCTTAGTCCGGATACGGCATACAGGCTAGGGTCACATTCGCTTTTTCTTGAGGTCGCTGTTACTCTTCAATATCCGCGCCAAAAAATTAGTCCGGTTAATTGATGCCGAGCGCCCAAAGATTTTGATATATTCGCACATTTTAAATCGAGTGTTTTTGATTTTCTGCTTGCGATGAAGTCTCCTCCAGCTCGAAGATAGCGCATGACCGCAATTTAACATTCAATATTTTTTCTTCTTCTTGCGATATTTCTATCCAATAGTTATGCACTTCAAACTCTTGAAAAACTCAGGGAAAGCTTGAATTGTATCTTCTATCGTAGAAGGCGCCAAAAAGAAGACTCTTACACCTCGAGCATAAAGCTCGATGCTGACCTCCTGCCGTCCACTTATCTCCGCGTAAGCCCAAGGAATTTTACGTTGCTCCAACTTTTCTAAAAATGCCATTTTGCAATTCTGGTGGGCGGAAAAAATGGGGTGCAGCTTTATCAGCAGTGTTTCATAGGAAGCACGATGGAGCGAAACTAATTTTGCTAATGCTTCTGCTTTTTCAGGAGTTTCGATATTCTTGGGATGTAGAAATAGGCAGGCATCGCGCTCATAATTTTTTGGAAACTCCAAATCGCGGAGAAGGTTGACAGTTTCCACATTGCTTAGATCCGTTTCGAGGGGAATATGGCACAGGATACGACCAGGTTTCCAGCGTCGCTCCAGCGTTTTATATGGATACGAGCTTGTATGTATTTCGTATTTTTGCACTATTGCCCACCGCACCAATATTGCCAACGTTCGAAATATTGATTTTCTTATTTTTTTGGGTGATCTGTTGGTGGCCGCAAAGGCCGGAGCAAGAAAAAAGCCGATTGGATTTGTGAATTTCTTTTGTTTTGTCGCAATCGCTAATTTGGTCAGGCGGCCCTCGTCCAGATACGAAATGCGAGCCACCTTTGGATGGCCGACGCAAAGATAATATAGTGAATTTAGCGAGTTTGGCAAGAATACTTCAACTGCTTCTTTGCCAACGATATTATCGAATTCTGTGAGAAACGCTGCGTCATTCAATACTGAAACTGGCCAACAATAATCGCCTGGTGTTCCACGGTGTCCGACAGTGCGAAGTTGCTCCTGTGCAATTGAGGACATTCGCATACTTGCTAATTGCAGTGGTGATGCGGTAAACGCAAGTACTGGTAGTTTATTTTTCAATGGCAGGCCCGGAATCTAGTGCCCAACGAGCAGCGTCTAGATCTCTTGGACTATCGATGTCAATGGAACGATGTTTTGGCATTAGCACGAGGCCGGTTCGGCCTCCCCAAAGTTCTCCCTTTGAATCGAACCATTTGCGAGTGGTCCAGAATATCGCTCCGTTACGACGGTAGACCTTGGGTAAATCTTGGCGCCGAACTGTCTCGTATTCAGGACTGACTGGATGCGCAGTGTTACCATCTAGAAAATACATCTTGGCCGGGTGATGTTCAGTGTACTCGAAGCCGCTTATGACTGAATCAAAACCTCCGGAATTTATCAGCGACCGAGCCTTTTGAATATCGGCGTCCTCACGCAAAGGTGACGTGGCTTGGAGGATTACGATCTGGCTGAACCGCTCGGCGGCCGGATCGAGCCTATGAAGCAGATCTTTAACCACGTGCGCTGTCGTCGTGTGATCTTCTGCGAGATCGGCGGGACGGTGCACAACTTGGGCTCCTCGCTCTACGGCAACGTTTGTCATCTCAGCGTCCTCAGTCGATACTAGTACCTCTGAAACGTCGAAACAGCGGAGCGCTTGATCCACGGTCCACTCCAATAGCGTCGTTTGTCCATGGATCCATGCGAGGTTCTTACGTGGAATGCCCTTACTACCGCCCCGCACAGGGATTATGCAGGCGACGGTCATATCGAGCCCGGCTCGTCTGATACGATGCAATCTATGCTAGGCAGGATCATCTACGTAGGAGATCCTTTTCTGAATGCGAATGTCTACATCGGCGAGGATGTCGGCGATCTTCATGCCTGCGGTCCCGTCGCCGACGAGCGTTGACGGCTCGTACCGCCCTTGAGCCAGTTGTTTTCGGATCGCAGAGGCAATCGCTTCGGTTTCATTAGGCACATCCATTACGTTTTTAGCGCGTTCACGGCCCGCTTGTCGGGTACCGATGTTTACACATGGAGTGCCAAGGAAAGCGCCCTCTCGCAAACCTGAGGAGGAATTCCCAATTACGCAGCGCGCATTTGCAAGGAGCTTCGCATAATCATCGGGCGCAAAGTTACGAAAGAAATGCATGTTGGATGTTTCGTTGCGTTCGCGGAACACTCGAATACCCTTGGCAACATCGTCCGATCCGGCATCAACATTTGGCCAAAGCCATACAACTTGCATACCCTCCTTGGCGATCGGATAGACCGCATCCAATGTCGCGTTGATTTGTTGAAGGCCGCTGCCATATTCAGTGGTAACCGGATGCTGGAGGACAATAACGTAGTCTTTGCCGGTGGACAGATCTGCGCCCACGCCCTTGTAGCGACTAAAGATGTCGTCGGGTAACGTCAGGTCAGCTTCAGCCACGAGGTCAATGGCAGGGCAACCTGTAAGGTGTACCGTCTCTTCCGGCTCGCCCATACGGATGAGGAATTCCTTCGCTCTTTCTGTCGCGGGGAAGTGAATATGGGCAAGCTTGCTTATTGCGTGACGCACAGATTCGTCTATCGAACCAGTGACTTCACCCCCTTGCGTGTGCGCCAGGCCGATATTCATGTAACTCGCTGCAACCGCTGTTGCGAGGGTCTCGTACCGGTCAGCAACGGTCAATACCACGTCTGGCTGAATATTGCCAAAATGAGTAGCCAATTCGATGATTGCCAAGCCAGTAGACTTTGCCATCGTAACCGGCGTCTCTCCCTCAATAATCGAGTGAACGATTGCGGTCTCCTTGAAGCCATCACGGCGGATGATGTCTATTGCCGACCCAAAGCGATGCAGAAGCGCCGACGACCCCACGACGAGCTGCAATTCCAAGTCGGGATGCTCTCCAATCGCCCGGAGCACGGTCTTGATGCGCCCATAGTTCGCGCGGCTATGGACGACGACGCAGACTTTCCGTTTCATTTTTCCATGTCCTCCGGCCGCAATAGCCTATTTGCTGGCACGTCCCATCTAAGCGTCTTTCCAACGAGATATTGCCTTTGGTCCCAGGCTAAGCCGCCGCCTGGCTTGCGTTGAACCAAATCATCAAAGCAAAGTTGGTGGCCTGCTTTACGGTCCTCTCTTAGTGCTAGACTTCTACTGAAAAGAACCTTCTGTTCGCCCAAAAACTCGGCCATTTCATCCTTGTCGACAGGGTTCGCGTCGATCTCACGCATTTCGCTCATGAACCTAACGAGTTGAGCAATCTCTTCGATCGTCAAAGACACAGAGACGTCCGGCCCAAACATGCGCCTATCGAAAGTAGCGTGGACCTCTATCATACCAAAGCCCCTAGCAATTGCGAGCAGTGGCGCAGTAGTGGTTCCGGAGTGGTCAGACAGGCCGACGCGGCAGCCGTAGCGCATGCGAAGCTCTGTCAGGACGTTGAGGCCCACATTCGATAGCGGCGTAGGGTACTGGCTGGTGCATTGCATCAACGCAAAATCTGCCTGACGATCAGTCAACCGACCAACGATCCTGTCAATTTCGCTCCACGAACTCATCCCGGTACTTACAATCATCGGCTTTCCCGTTGCAAGGATTGCGTCTAGCATATCCTCCGCAAGAACATCCCCGGACCCAATCTTCCAGCCTGCTAATCCGATGCGCTCTAAGAGATCGACAGCCGCCACCGAAAATGGTGTGCTGAGGAACGCAATCCCGCGCTCATCCGCGTGCTTTTTCAACTCAAGCCATTGACCTTCGGTGAATTCCATACGCCGCCAGTAATCAAAACGTGTACTATCCTGATAAGAAAAATTGACACGGAAAGCATCATCGACCGTGGATTCCTCAGCCGCTATATGGGTCTGAAATTTGATCGCATCAACGCCCACGTCAGCAAGTGCATCAATGTACGCGTGGCACATACCCAGTGAGCCATCGTGGTTCTGACCTACTTCTGCGATTAAGAACGGAGCGTTCTCATGAAAAACTTCCAAAAGCGACATAATTTCCTCACTCACGGCTTCATTGACACAGCTGTAGCTCACCTAGATCTTCAATGCGCTCAAATCTCAAAAAATTCTTGCCCAAGTTTTCCTCGCATAATTTTTCCACTAATACTGGACTTAATATCTATTTCCAAGATGGAGTTGCCGACAACACTAAAAGCTTGATGGAAATGAAAATGATCACTTCCACCACCTCGGTCCAACATGCACAAATATTCCCAAACTTCGAGAAATCTAACAGCACTTGCGGACGGCCTAAAAGCAATCACGTTTGCGGAACGCAAACTCCGACGCCAATTTTGTCCATGCGTCATAGTGCCAACATCCCAATTGCCGATCGGAAATTGAAAAGCCTCGCGGAGTTGCGAGTCACAATCAAGCCAAACAACCGTTCGTCTAGACTCCAATAGTTTTAGCTTAATGAAGGATGGCTTAAGTCTCCTTATAAAGTTTGCGTCACCAGACGCAAATAGTGAAAGTGCATGCTCGTGTCCTAACCTATCAGATGCAGCCTCAAGTTCATGGAGTCGCTCCTCATAAATGGAGCCTTCAGTTCCAAAGGAAATAATCAAAGGCCTTTCCTCGCATCCACCAGCGCCACAATCCGAAATACCAAAACATTCTTCGGTGCGACGAGGATACTTTCTGCGCGCCGCAACCCAAATCAACGCGCGCAATCCACGAACATCGCTCCTAATCCAGGACATCGATTTATGGAGCATTTTTTTGTCGAAAGCACGCATCACTTAATTCCACGAAAATCATTTTTGGTAAATCGACACGACAAAAATTCCGTGTTTTTTATAGAATCATTCGCTGAATCTCTGCGCACCGAAGCAAATTTCAAAGCGCTGCACCGCCGAATAAGATTTGCAACCTTCCAACGCAACCTTTTGTGCCACTTCAACAAGAAAAGCGCTGAAATTACGGTTTTTACTTGCGTCTCAGACAACGATATTCCGTCTTCATCCATGACGCCTGGGCTTTTGACGGCGCCATGAGAAAAAAGCTGCATACCGGCAAAACGCTCTAGGCTGAGTAGGTCGTCCTGGAGAGGAACAAAACTCCGAGCCGCATCCGCACGCCAGTGAGAGCGTAGGCGCTGATCATCCGCCTTCTCTTCTGGATTAAGTGACTTTAGAGCAGCGCGCACGGCCATCGCCCCCAAAGGATCTCTTTCATACATCCAATTCAAGAGCTTGGCCTCGTTAGCATTTACCGATCGATTTTCAACTGCCCTTGTCATATCTGGAAAGTGCCGAATACCAAGCCAGTCGGCCATCTCCATCGCGATGTTTTTGTTCGTGTATGCGCGTATGGAGACATCCATATCAATACCGCACGCCATGGCATGGAGAAAGCTCTGAAGCTCCCTCGGAAATTCATAAGTGTTGCGCACCCAGTTTTCGAAATGCTCAAGGTTTCGTGTGCCGCTTCGATGACAGTAACAGGACACAGCGTGGTCCTTTGGATCTCTAAAAAACAAAAGAAGCTTTGGCGTTTCGTATTGGGCCAATGCAAGTTCCCTGAAGAACACACTGCGCTTCTCTGGCTCAATCAGATCATGGTAGAACAGCTCGGACGAAAGCAAGACGGACGAACAACTCCATCGTTCTGCCTCAATACGGTGCTTGTTCAGTAGTGATCTCAAGCGCTTGATGTCGCCCGCACGCAATGCGAAACAAATATCTGCTGCATTTCCGTAGCCCGACTTGCTATTGCAGTAAGCTATTCCGTGGTCACGAAGGAACTTTGCGTTTCTTTCTAGAACCGATTGCAAGAACGAAGTGCCGGTTTTGTTCAATCCACCGTGTACGTATATTTTCATGATACTAAAAAAGGTTGATCCGGCATTCTCAATCTACTCGAACACGGATTGATGCTTTTGCGTAACGAAGCAAATAAGCCTCATGCTTGAGGCTTACTGCTCAGTCCCGGCATCTGGTGGATCGGGTCAAGGATGAATCGTTCTGGCTCTGAGGTCCAGATCTTGCAGATGTATTCGTAGGGCGTGAGGCCGCCGAGCGTCTTGAGCCGGCGAGCAAAGTTATAGGCGGCCATGAAGTCCGCGAGATGGGCGCGTAGCTGATCGTGGTTGTCGTAGTGGAAGCGCTTCACAGTGGCGTCCTTGATGGTGCGGTTCATTCGCTCGACCTGGCCGTTGGTCCAAGGATGGTTCGGCTTGGTGAGCCGGTGCTCGATGCCATTCGCTTCACAGATCATTTCGAAGCGCATCGGCCGGGAGATGATCGTGTTCCGGTTCCTCGGCTGCTCTGCGAACTGGATGCCATTATCGGTGAGAATCGTGTGGACCTGGTAGGGAACGGCCTCGAGCATGTGCTGCAGGAACTCCCAGGCGGTACGCCTGTCAGCCTTCTCGACGAGTTGGGTCACCGCGAACTTGCTGGTCCGGTCAATGCCGACGAAGAGATAGAGCTTGCCCTCGGCGGTCTGCACCTCGGCGATGTCGATATGGAAGAAACCGATTGGGTAGCGCTTGAACTTCTGCCGCTTCGGCTTGTCGCCCTCGACGTCCGGCAGGCGCGAGATGCCATGCCGTTGCAGGCAGCGGTGCAGCGCCGAGCGCGTCAAATGCGGGATCGAGGGCTGCAGGGCATAAAGACAATCATCCAGCGGTAGCAGCGTGTGACGCCGAAAGGCGACGATCGCCGCCTCCTCCGCTTCGGTTAGGACCGTGGAGCGTGGCTCCTTCGGGCCGGTCTTCAGATCCTCGACCGTCGCCCGCTTCCGCCACTTTGCAACCGTCTTGGGGTTGATCCCCAACTCCCGGCTTAGTTCCGCGAGCGAAGCCTGCGATCGCTGTATTGCAGTTCTGACGGCGTGCGTGGTCGTGGCGCAGCCGTGACGAACTTGTCCCATAGTGCTTCCTTCCATTTCTGCGAAAGCATCACACCATCAAACCGTGGGATCAAACACCTAGGCAGTTCACATGCTCATTGTTCTGGCTTTAAGAAAGCTAGGGAACGTCTGATCAACGCTCTCGTCTTTGCCGAGATGGCGGCTTGATCGCCTCAGGGGCAGCTGTGAGGCTCGTTTGTGGCTGACTTCGCTCCGTCGGGGCTGCCAAATGTGCGGTTTCGCAGTTTCCAGACGGACTCATCCTCATGCCAACAGCCTTCGTCGCACGAGGAACAGGTTGCCGAGTGCGAACAGGGTGAACAGCTGCGCCCGGTTCTTGGCCAAGCCGCGGTAACGCGTCTTCACGTGTCCGAACTGACGCTTCAGAACCCGGAACGGATGCTCGACCTTGGCACGGACCATGGCGATGATCCGGTTGGTTGCCTCGTCGATCGGGTCGAGCTTGCTCCCCTTGGGCGCCTTGCGCATCACGCCCCAGACGTTGCCATCCTTGGTGAACGCGGCCTCCCGCTCGGCGCTTACATAGCCCTTGTCCGCCCAGACCGAGGTCTCCTCGCCATGCAGGAGCTCGTCCCAGATGCGGCTGTCATGCACCTTCGCCGTCGTCGCCTCCAAGCTATGGACTGTGCCGCTGTCCACATCGACCCCGACATGGGCCTTCATCCCGAAGTACCAGGCGTTGCCCTTCTTCGTCGAAGACATCTCGGGGTCGCGTGCCTTGGCCTTGTTCTTCGTCGACGACGGCGCGTCGATAATGGTCGCATCCACCAGCGTGCCCGAGCGCAGGGTGATCCCCTTGTCGGCCAGGTGCCCATTCACCTCGGCAAAGATCGCCTCGGTCAAACCATGTCGCTCCAGCAGGTGCCGGAAGTTGAGGATCGTGGTCTCGTCAGGAATGCGGTCGTCGCCCAACTCGATCCCGGCAAACCGGCGCATCGCCTCGCTATCGTAGAGCGTCTCCTCGGCCATAGGGTCGCTCAGCGCATACCAGTTCTGGAGAAAGTAGACCCGCAGCATGGTCTCGATCGGCATCAGCGGACGCCCGCCCTTCAGTCCCGCCTTGGGATAGTGCGGCTCGATCAGCGCCAGAAGCCGCGGCCAGGGAACCACCGCATCCATCTCCGCCAGGAACTGCTCCCGCCGCGTCACCTTCTTCTTCATCGCGTCACGTAGACCGGGAATGGCGGGCTGCTTCGGCATCGGACGGGCTCCTCTTGGGGGATGCCGCAATCTTACCAAATCATCCCAAACCGCGAAGATTTTTCAGACCTTCCTTGAGCATTATGAAAAATTCTACAGAAAAAGCTCATGCTTTTTCGATGAGCCGAACCATGCTCTGAAACGCCGCATTCCCCTCCATCAGCGCCTCCCACCCATCACAACCAACGATCCGGCCTTTTTCCATCACCACGATCCGGTCGCAGCGCTTCACCGTGCTCAGCCGATGCGCGATCATCACCACGGTCTTGTCGCCGGGCAGCGCATCGATGGCGGCCATCACCTCGGCCTCGGTCAGGTTGTCGAGCGCCGAGGTCGCCTCATCAAAGACGATCAGATCGGCGTCGTGATAAAGCGCGCGCGCGATCCCGATGCGCTGGCGCTGCCCGCCCGACAGGCGCACCCCACGCTCACCGACCGTGGTATCGTATCCGTCGGGCAGTTCGGTGCGGATGAAGCTGTCGATGCTGGCAATCCGGGCCGCGCGCGTCAGGCGGTCGGGGTCAATGTCTTCAGGCGCGACGCCCAGGGCGATGTTCTCGGCCACGCTGGCGTCGGTGAGAAAGATATCCTGTGGCACATAGCCCACGGTCTGCTGCCAAGCGCGCAGATTGTCATCCGTCACCGGCGTGCCATCGGCGACAAGCTGCCCGGACTGCGGGCGCAGAAGGCCGAGGATGATGTCGGCCAGCGTTGTCTTGCCTGCGCCTGTGCCGCCCACGATCCCGATCTTCTCACCCGCCCGGATGGTGAGCGCGATGTCGCTGACACCAGCGACGTCGGCCTTGGGGTAGCGGTAGGTGACACCATCGAGTTGTAGCGCATCGTTGAGGCCGATGGCCGGCGGCATCTGTCGTGGCAGCGCGGCGGATTGACCGATGAGGTCGGCATGCACGGTATCTACGGCGGCCTTGCCCGTCTGGATATTGGCCGCGGCCTCGTACACTTTGCCAAGTTCCGGCATCATACGCTGGCCCGCAAAGGCGAAGACGCCGAGGATGGGCAGGATGGTGCCAAGGGCGGCGCCATCGTCGAAAGTGTTGGGATCGAGCAACGCGAGACAGAGCACCACGACACCACCAAACACGATTCCCTGAATGACGTATCGCGGGATCTGCGACAGGACCTGCGCGCGTGTCTGGACATCTGCCATGCGGTGCGAGGGGCTGCGGAAGCGATCGACATAGGCGCGCTCTCGACCTAGGAGCTTTATATCCTTGACCCCCCCAAGGGCTTCGGTGGCCAAGCGGAAGCGTTCGGCATTGGCCGCAACACGTTGCTGACCAAGCCGGCGCAGCCTCATCCGGGTGAGCGCGTAGGTACCGCCATACACACCGCCGACGATGACAAAAGCCGCGAAGGCCACCATTGGCTCGACCCAGAACAGAAACCCGACCAGCGCGAGAACGGTCAGTAAGGATGTGAACAGTTCGGTCATGGGTTTGAGGAACCGGTTCACGACCTCTTGCGCTTCGGCAAGCACGCGCGTTCCCATCTCGCCGGAATGATGGTCGAGGAAATACTCGTAAGGCTGGCCCAGATAGCGCGCCATAAGCCGAAAACTGAGTGAGTGTACGCGCATCATCGCAAAGCGTGCAACGGCATAGACCTTGAGCACCTGAATCGCCATGGCCACCACGATCACACCCAGAGCGCCAAGCCCGAGCGCGACGAGAAAGGTGTAAGACGACGTGAACCCGAACCGCGCGTACGCCCAAGCGAGGAACGGGGTGTCCTGAATGCGTGCCGGGTCAGAGAGCACCGACAGGAAGGGCATCACCGAGCCGACCATCGCAGTCGATGCGAACGCCGAGAGCAGCGCGATAGCAAGCACCTTCAACGCGTTGCGCCGTTCGCGTGCATCAAGAAGTTCCCAGGCCTTCTTCAGGGAGGTGATATCAAGCATTGAGCAGCGTCCGTTGCATGTTTGCCCTGTGAATGCGTGGGACGACGTGGACGGACTGGCAGCCGGTGCGAAACCACACGCCCCAGTACGGGACGATTGCCATCTGATACAATGCTCGCGCGTCCATACTCACAGCCGCAGATCGCTTCCGCTGGCAGGCAGGATGTGCTTGAGATCGAAGAGCACATGGTGCTCGTGCCCCAAGCGGCGCAACGCCTCTGCGCCCATCCCGACGAAAGCATCATGTGCAACTGCAAGAATAATCCCGTCATAGCCCCCCGGCGTCAGCTCGGTGACCAGATCAAGCGCGTGTTCAGCCTGCGCTTCCGCAGGGTCCACCCAAGGGTCATGCACATCGACCTGCACGCCATAATCGCGCAATTCCGCCACAACATCGACCACGCGCGTATTGCGCAGATCAGGGCAGTTTTCCTTGAAGGTCATGCCCAGCACCAGCACGCGGGCTCCATCCACATGGATGCGGCGCTTCAGCATGGCCTTGACCATGCGCCCGGCTACGTAGGATCCCATCCCGTCATTGATACGTCGGCCCGACAGGATGACCTGTGGGTGATAACCCAAGGCCTCCGCCTTGTGTGTGAGGTAGTAGGGGTCGACGCCGATGCAGTGCCCCCCGACGAGACCGGGCCTGAAGGGCAGGAAGTTCCACTTGGTGCCGGCGGCCTTGAGAACGGCCTCTGTGTCGATCCCCATGCGGTTGAAGATGATGGCAAGCTCGTTGACCAAAGCGATGTTGAGGTCGCGCTGCGTGTTCTCGATGACCTTAGCGGCTTCTGCGACGCGGATGCTCTCCGCCTTGTAGGTGCCAGCCTCGATGATGGAGGCGTAGAGGGCGTCGATCCGCTCCGCCACCTCCAGCGTCGATCCTGAGGTCACCTTCGTGATCGTCGTGAGGCGATGTTTCTTGTCGCCTGGATTGATCCGCTCAGGGCTGTATCCGCAGAAAAAATCCTCGTTGAAGGTGAGACCGGACACGCGCTCGAGGACAGGGACGCAATCCTCCTCCGTCGCGCCCGGGTAGACCGTGCTCTCGTAGATGACGATGTCACCCTTTTTCAGGACGGAGCCGACCGTTTCCGAGGCCTTCAGAAGGGGCGTCAGATCTGGACGCTTGTGACCATCGATCGGCGTCGGCACCGTGACGATGTAGATACTGGCTTCTGCGAGATCCTCTCGCCGGTCGGTGAAGGAGAGATGCCTTGCCTCTGCAAGCTCGTCTGAACCCACTTCCCGCGTGTGATCCCTGCCCGCGCGCAGCTCCGTGATGCGGCTTGCATTGATGTCGAAGCCGATCACGGGACGTCTCTTCCCGAACTCTGCGGCCAGTGGGAGGCCGACATAACCAAGACCGATCACTGCGATCACGCCGTCATCCTTCACTTCGTCACTTGCCATAGTATTCCCTGAACCACTCCACAAAGCTTGCGATCCCGTCCTTGATATCCGTCTGCGGTCTGTAGCCCGTCAAAGACTGGAGGAGCTCGGCATTGGCCCATGTCGCGGGCACGTCGCCCATCTGCATGGGCATGTAATTCCGGATGGCTTTCTTGCCGAGGCAGTCCTCGATGGCGTCGATGAAATCCAGAAGGCGCACCTTTTCGGAGTTGCCGATATTCACGATGCGGAAGGGGGCGACGGGAGAGAGGCTGTCGCCCTCCGGGATGTCGTCTTTTGAGGCCGGCCGCTCGGGAATGGCACCAATCAGGTGCCAGATGCCGCGGACGAGATCGTCGACGTAAGTAAAGTCGCGATACATGTCGCCGTTGTTGTAGATGTCGATGGGCCGGTCATCGAGGATGGCGTCGACGAACTTGAAGAGCGCCAGGTCCGGCCGGCCCCAGGGCCCGTAAACGGTGAAGAAGCGGAACATCGTTGTTGGAAGATCCCAGAGATGGGCGTAGGCGTGCGCCATGCTCTCGTTGGCCTTCTTCGTGGCGGCGTAGATGGTGAGCTGCGTGTCAGCCTTCTCCGTCTCGACGAAGGGCATCTCATCGTTGGCGCCGTAGACCGAAGAGGTGGATGCCATGAGGAGATGCTTCACCTCGAGGCGTCTTGCAGCCTCCATCACGTTCAAGGTGCCGATGACATTTGCGTCGAGATAAGCTCGCGGGTTCTCGAGGCTGTAGCGCACGCCGGCCTGCGCTGCGAGGTGCACGATGACATCCGGCGCGAAGTCATCGGCGACGCGATCCAGCGTCTCCTGGTCCTCGAGCATGGCCTCCGTCGAGGAGAAGCCGGGTTTCTGGAGGAGCATGGCGTGGCGGCGGCGCTTCAGGCGGACGTCGTAATAGTCCGTCATGCCGTCGAAGCCATGCACCTTGACGCCCTCCTCGAGCAGCAGACGCGCGAGGTGGAAACCGATGAAGCCCGCCGTTCCCGTGACGAGGATGCGGGTCACACCGCCTTGCCCCTTGCAGAGGTGACATCGCTTATGGCGGTGCGATAGGCCTCCACGACGATCTCCTGGTCGTATTCGGCTTCCATTTTTTTCCGTCCGGCCTGTCCCATCGCTGCGCGCTCCTCGTGCGGCATGGAGAGGAACTTTTCGCAGGCCCAGGCCAGGCTCTCTCCGCTCCTGACGTCGCAGAGAAGCCCCGTCCGCCCCTCCTCGACGACGGAGCGGCATCCAGGCACATCCGTCGCGATCAGGGGCCGCGCCATCGAGGCGGCCTCGATCAGCGTGCGGGGCGCGCCCTCCCGGTAGGAGGGCAGGACAACGCAATGCGCAGTCGCGATGATGGGCCGAACATCATCAGAGGTCCCGAGATACTCGATGAGACCCTCCTCCTCCCAGGAGCGGACCGTCTCGCGGTCGACGGCCGTACGGTTCTCGGCCCCCGTCGCGCCCAGGACCTGGAAGCGCGCCTCCGGGTGTGTCTCCTTCACGCGGCGGGCTCCGTCGACATATTCTAGAATGCCCTTGTCGCGCAGGAGACGCGCGATCATCAGGAAGACGGGGCTTGCGTCTGCCTCCGGGTAGGGCGCAGGCGCAAAGCGGTCGAGGTCGATGCCGGAGCCCGGCAAAAGGCGGGCATGGTCTTCGCTCACCATGCCGCGGGAGACGAAGAGATCCCTGTCGTCTGCATTCTGGAAGAAAACCACCGGCAAGTTGCGGAAGGCTGTCTTGTAGAGCCGCACCGCCACGCGCTCGAGAAGACCGCTCGACAGAAAGGCCGTCCCGAGACCCGTGACATTAGGAATGAAGGGAATGCCGAGCCGCTTCGCGGCGATGGCCCCGAAGATATTGTTCTTGATCGTGTAGCTCAGGATGACGTCGGGCCGGATCTCTGCAAAGATCCGGCGCAGTCTCACCAGGAGGGACATGTCGGCGGCGGGGTTCAGGCCCTTCACGCTCATCTCCAGATGCCGCACCCGGCAGCCCAGCGCCGTCAGCCTCGGAACGGCGTCGTCTTTCGGCGCGAGCACCGTTACGTCGTGCCCATCCGCGATGAGCGCCTCGACGACGGGACGCCGGAAATTCCAGATGTTCCAGGCCGCGTTGACTGTCATGAGGATCTTCAACGTTCAGATGCAGGCCGCAGAGCCGAACAGCTCAACGACCGGTCGCCGCGTAGGCCGCGCGACCGACATATTCCCTGATCGCACTGTTCAGGAGGCCGAGATTGCGGGCAAAATTCCACCCCAACCCGTCGCCCCAGGGCCGCGTCCTGTGGTCGACGGGATAGGGGAGGATGCCCTCCCACCCCGCCGCGAGGAAGCTCTCCAGGGCCCTCGGCATGTGGAAGGCGCTGGTGACCAGCACCCAGACCTCTCCGGGGGCAGGGTCGGCCAGCGCCAGCGAGAGGCGGGCGTTTTCTGCGGTGTTGCGGGATATGTCCTCCAGCAGCACGCGATCGCTTGCGATGCCGTGATCCGCGAAGATCCGAGAAGCGACATGCGCCTCGGAGAGGGTGGCGCCATCGGCATCCCTGAGGCGACCGCTTCCGCCCGCAAAGACAATCCGCGCCTGGGGGTGTTGTCGTGCCAGCGCAATGGCGGCGAGGTAGCGATCGCCCCCCTCTCCTGTCTGGGACTGTCCCCAGGCCTGGGAGGCGGCAACATCCTCCCCTCCCCCGAGAAGGAGAATGCCGTCGATGCGCCCCACCTCACCCCGCATCGGGATCGTGGCCTCGACGGGTCTGAGGGCGACATCCCCGAGCGGCAGGATCCCGATCATGAGAATGGAGAGGGCGAGGCCCCCGGAAGCCCAGGCGGCGCGGCCGTAATTGGCGTTCCGCGAGGCGCGAAAGGCGAGGATGGCCAGGATGAGAAGCCATGTCTCGACCTGAAGCAGGATCCCCGCGAGCTTCGAGGCGATGAAGAAGACCGTGTCCATTCATCAAGGACCGATGTCACGCCACCCGTGACGGATTTCGCGAGGATGCGGGACGGGCCGACACCCGCCCCCTCCTTGAACACTGCAAGCTTGCCGATGCCGTGGCGAAGAGAGACGCGTCCCGCAGTCTCGACGCGCGCGAGGCCAGCCCCGTCATCTCCATGGTCATCTGGGCGCGAAAGCCCCTCGAGGAGCCGCCCGGAGACGTCATCGCGTCCCGGGATGCCGATGCTGCGACACATGCCCGTCTGCCTCTTTAGCCCTGGTTTTTTGCCCCGGTCTCTTCATCCGCCGGGGTTTCCTGAGACGTCGCGCCCTCCGTGTCGGGGGCGACGTCCGCCTGTTGCCTGTGTCGCGCGATCCACGCCCATGCCGTGATCAGCACCGGAAGGATCAGCGTGATTGCGGTATCCTGGAGGGCCTCCTCCCAGTGCACCCGCCCCGTCCAGGCGTGCCACTGCACCGCGTCGAGAGCCTCGTTGAGGAACTGGAGGAGCGTGACACCGAGAAGGCCGTAAAGGAGAGGATGGCGGGTTCGACGAAAGAGGGCCGCCAGGCCGAGGAAGATAACGAGGCCCAGGGGGACATGCAGGAGATCCATTTCGAGGCCAAGCGCATCGGCCACCTGCCCCTTGGTCTCTGTCCATCCCCTCAGGCCCGACCCCAAACATTGGCAATTGTGATGTCCGCTTCCTGTCTCATCTCACGGGGTCCCGGCTTTTTATTGGCACTCCGCAAAACCCCGCCCTCAAACGCCCGATAACGCAAGCTCCCGAACGTGATGTCGTGGTGGTGTACAGGGCATCCATCACCGCCTGGTCACATCCGTCTCGGCCGAGATGTCGGCAAGGTCTTCACGAACGCTCTCGATCTCTTCGCGCAGCCGCTCGTATTCCGCCATCTTGCGCTCGAGAAACCCGCGCGTCAGGCGCGCCTTCTCCGAGATGCCCCTGGGCGTCAGCGCGTAGGCGTAGGCGAGCTTGTTCTCGGAGGCGCGGAAGCGGTCCATCTTCACGAGCCCCCTCTCGATCAGGGCGTTCAGGCAGTAATTGACGCCGCCGAGGCTGATGCCGAGTTCGCGGGCCAGCTGCCTTTGGCTGATGTCCGGCTGCGCCTCGATGAGCCGCATGATCCGGTAGCGGGCGTCGTCGTCTACGCGCAAGGGAGGCTACCACGGCTACCGCACCGAGGCTCGCAACAGGAGCGCCGGGGAACGGGGAAGATCGCGTTGTGAGTTTGATACGCCATGGCGTTCAACTTTGAACATCAAAGCTGATTGCGTCGTCCTGTCAACGGGGAAAGCGGAAACAATGCAGAAACGATCAGAGACGTTCGAGATCAGCGCCACGCAGCTGGGTGCGAACGGTCCGACCCATCATGTCGAGTAGAACAAAAATCCGGTCTTTTTCGGGAACGGCCTCAACCTTGGCGACGAGGTCTGCAAAGGGCCCTACGATAACACGTACGTCCTCGCCCGGTGCGAAGAGATCCGCACTGTCGGCATTCGCATCACTGGTGTCGGTGGCGAAGAGCGCGCGCATGATCCCGCCGGAGACGCGCGACGGTCGTCCAGGCTCGAGGCACACGACCTGGGACACGCCGTAAGTGGCGTTGATGCTGCGCCAGCTCACAGTTCCCATTGGAACCTGAATGAACAGATATCCCGGGAAGAGAGGGCGTAGCGCGGTGACAAGACGTCCCTTCTCCCGCTGGGTTCGTTTCCGCACTGGGCAGTAGTAGGTCACGTCCTGGCGCGCGAGGTTTTCCTTCGCGCGGCGCAGACCACCCGGCTTCAGCCGTGCGAGGTACCAATCGTCCAGGTCCTGGGGCGCTTCTGACGGTGGCAGACGCTGACCGTCATGCGCAAAGCTGCCATCCATGACTTACTTCGCCCCGAAACCCGTCGCCATCACCGCGATGGTGCGGCGGATGATGTGGAGGTCCAACCCCATGGTGTAGCGCTCGACATAAATGAAGTCGTTTTGCGCCTTCCTCCGGACCGCCCGCTCATGGTCGGCATAGCCGTAGCGGATCTGCGCGAGGCCAGTGATGCCGGGTTTCACCCGGAACCGCTGGTAATAGCGCGGGATTGTCGCCGAATAGGCAAGCGCATGTTCCACCATGTCTGGGCGGGGCCCGATCAGGCTCATCTCACCGCGGAGCACGTTGATGAAGTTTGGAAGCTCATCGAGACGGGATTTCCGCAGAATGGCGCCAAGCCGGTTGATACGGTGCT
>OFET01000543.1_pt1 | contig 21277 bp, 23 predicted proteins | sample 1521211 | NCBI WGS metagenome assembly OFET01 (sample SAMN03766358, study PRJEB24113) | microbial mat metagenome | isolation source: enrichment culture HLUCC-A from microbial mat sample contains cyanobacterium...
GCAGCAACGGTTTTGGTAATTATTAAGCGGCTTCCCAATCACCTTTACAGGGCTGGGCTAGGAGACCTATCCCGGCAGTCGTTTTAGCATCCATATTGAGTAAGCATAAATGTATATGCTTGTTATTATCAGCATTCTCCGCTCAGCCTCTTCTGCTTATTTCCTTTCTTAACCAAACGGTGATGAACTACGCTTTCTCTTGTTCTAAACTTCAACATGGCTACAAGTCTTAGCCAGAGCCCAGATAGAGGTCATTTACTTGTTATTTTTTCTGAGCAGCTTAAAAATGACGATTGGGATCTAACTCTGTGTCCCTGGGACAAAACTGACTGTATCAGAAGTTCTGTGAGGCACCTACTGAGCATCGAAGACTTGAAATGAAAGAGCGAACATTTCTCTATCTTTCAGGATGTTTTCAATACCTTCACAGCGTCAAGATGGTGTGGAGGTGATGGAAGCAACGGATTTTGCTGATACGCTCTCAGTGCTGCCTTAATCTTAGGCCACTACGACCTGTCAGAAAGTTTCCAGGGCCTAGCAGGAGGTGCAAAAAGGTCATCGGGTATGGCCTTCTCCTCACCCCAGTCGATGCCTGAGAACTCCCCTAGCAGCTCGCGCTGATTTTTAGGATAGCCAACGAGCTTGAAAACCGTGTTAATCACAGTGGCGCAGTTGGCATTTACAAGGCTGTATGAATAGCGTTTTCCCGCTTTATAGTTAAAGTCAAAATTGGCAAAACGTTGGACGACAGCATCCATTAACTTTTCTTCAGCGTCAGGTGCAATATAGGGAGGGACTGCTTGTGCATAGGGCATACGGTGGCCTTCATAGTCGTAATCAGGCTTTCTCCATGAGGTCTGATTTTTGGGGTCAATGACCTCTCTGAGGGCCTTGCAATCTGCCTTATGATTAAAGTTAGGGCTCAGATTACCGTCCTTTCTGCCAAACCCCATTGAGCTAAAATAAACAGGCTTTTTCTTTTCATTTTGTTGTGTCCAGAAGCCCATTCCATACCCTATTGCTGGGAAAAGCGCTTTCCACTTTTTCGTTAGACGATCAGCTTGAGCTTCGTTTTTATAGACAAAGGTAATGAAGTGGTGATTTCCCAAGGGAGAAGCATTATCCATGTCTCTGGCTGACCAATAGACCCCACAAAGTGAGGCTGGGTTGCTCGCTTGAGGGGCATTTTTTTCAAGATGGAAAAGGGACATTTTTAAATCCTCAGAGTAGTCAATAAACAACGATGATGCGGAGCGGAGCTGGGAACGCTGCCGAGTACGGTGGTATGGGGCCAGTGGCGTTTGTTGGTTGCAAAGAAGTGGTGTATGTCCAAAGCATGGGCACGACCTAATGTGTGAAAGCCTCTTACAAGAGAACCCGCCATCCCAATGCTTGCGCGTTTGGGAGCCGAGAGACGGACAACAGTTAGGTTAAGGCAGGTGCTGTTTGCGAAAATGAATCTGTTGCGTAGCCTGCCAGAGGCTCAAACCTAGCCAAAGTGGATGAAGCTGCTTGGTTAGTAATTACCGCTGTCGCCTAAACTCCCAGGGCATAACGATAGGAGAGCTAGACCAAAACTCTAAACGATTGCGTTGTGCAGTTTCTTCAGCTTCTAAATAAGCGGCCTCATCCTCACAGCCGCTCACATACTGATCATAAACAACCGCATGGCCGCTTTCTACCAGGCTCAAGTTAATATTGCGGCCTTGGCTAAACAGCTCTGCTACCGTCCGACCATAGCGGTCTGTATCGACAGTTCGCATTGCTACAGGCGTACCCACTGGGAGTAATGCTTGCAAGCGCTCACGGGCGCTTTGGCCATAGCTTTGGGCTGTCTCAGGGGCGTCGATGCAAGCCAGGCGTATTCTGAACTCTTCACCACTTTTTGCAACTGTTAGGGTGTCGCCATCGCCTACCGAGAGAACGCGCCAAAAGGGATCAGGTCGCTGGGGTGTTGGCGCTGCTGCTGGTGTGGTGCGTGGTGTTGTCGTTTGTCTAGGCGTGCTGGGTGAATTTCCCCCGTTATGGCAGTGGTAATCACCAGTCTGCCTGTTGTGATGACATCCACTGCTATCGGTTCTACCGGAGTGCGCCTGAGATGATACCGAGCTAAATGCTATGAGAAATCCAGCACAAGCTAGCCCGATCAGTACCTTTTTCATGGAAGTTATTGCAAATAAAAGTTCGTTTTTCAGAACATATGTTTCACATCAAGGTAAGTTGAATCCTGATGAACAGCCGCTATTCACGGAATCTTCATCTCTGAGCCCGAGCGGCCCAGGAATAAAAAGGTTTGGTTCACTGTGCATGAGAGATCAAAGAGGTTGCTTATGTTGACATGCCAGTTCAACCAAGAGGCCAAAATGATCCGAGAGGTTTTTCTGAGGCTTTTCAGTCTCAGGCCAGCTTATGGAGCAACCCACAGGGTTAAGACCTGTACTCACGCAGATGTGGTCTATGGAGGCGTTGTTAGGGGCGTGCTTCGGAACCGGGTCGAGGGTTGCTGCGGTAAGGCACCGAAGATTTGCGGCGGCGATCGCATTCTCAAGTGCCCTTCGATTTTGCTTAGAGCCATAGTAATGAGTGGTGCTTAAATCCTGGTTAAAGTCGCCTGCAAGGATGAAGTCGCAGTCAGGATTCTGCCGCTGAAGTGCCAGCCAATCAGTACACTGTGCGTTCAGTGCGGCTGCAAAGGCAGCGCCACCTGCTGCCGGAACCCCTTGCCAAGTGCTGCCGAGCCAAGGGAGCACCGTGCCGTAGACGATGAGCGATCGCCCGATCTGTGGCGTTATCCGCGCAGAGATCGCCCGGCAGGGATCTGAGGTTGAGGCCGCAAGCTCCATGGGAAAGCGAGACCAGATGGCCACCCAGCATTCGCCGGATTCATGAGCGCGATCTGTTTGCTGAGTGGTGACAGCGGTAAAGCCAGCGCCAGGTGAGAGCGAGTCATGCGTTTCGGTAAGAATCCAAATATCAGCCTGCACGGCTTGGACTGCTTTAAGAAGGCGACTGCGGCGCGTCGCTTCTGACCGTTTTGGGCGCTCGACATTCCAAGTGGCGATGCGTAGCATGAGGGTGCCTTGATGTATGGATGCGGAAGGCTGCTATCTGGTTATAGCTGACCTCGAATCTTAGTAAACCCAATAGATGAGCCATCCAAAAACCTCGGCTCTGGAATGGCTATAGAGTGTTATCTAACCAGGTATCAGCGTAAAGCGGGCCACCTTTAGGATGGTGATCGAGCGGCTGAAGCTGAACAGCAAGCCATAATCAGCTTGGAGCTGGCTAATCATTTACTCATTTATGGCCAAGCCGAGAGTGGAAAAACTACTCTACTTGCTGCACTCCCTGCCGTCAGCTCCATATCCCTCAGCGACCAACATCAGAATCAAGCAATCAAACCGTATCATCTGCCGATTTAGGCTTTAGGGATGGCTCGTGGAAGAGCTGCTGCCACCGCAGCTGAAGCTCTTGTGAGGCGCGTTGCACGCTTTTTTCTCCTTGTGCGATCGCTGATTCATATTGCGCTTTAATGTCGCCGTCAAAACCATCGGCTTCAATATGGCGAACAAGAGACTGAATAATAGGTAGGGCAATGCCAACGCCGAACAGCGTGTTAAATCCCGCTACTACAGCCGGTGCTGAGAGAACGACCGCTAATTGAGGAAACAGCGCCATCACAGCCATAAAGATAGCGAAGAAAATAGGTGTAGCAATCCCTGCGCTGATAGCGGCTTCTGTAATTCTGTCTCGAAATTCTTCTACGGTAATCTCACCTCTATGCAGATCGAGCGTATAGGCGAGCGCGGTAACCAGTGCTTGCGACAGTACAGCCGTCCCAGTTGCGGTAACACCGAGTTTGGCGATGGTAGTAGAGTTTTTTAGGATGGAGTCGATGGCATTGTAGAAGCGGATATATAGCTGCTCAGAGCCGGTCATGGTTCTCGCACCCCGGCGGATATTATCAGCGCCGATTTCCCACACAATGTTGTGGGCTCCATTGCTACCGCCTTTGGAATGCGGATGAATGTGACTGCCGTGCTTATCGGATAAGAATACTCGCAGATCCCATTCACTCGCGCCCAGTTTGGAAGTACCCGGAATTTTGTCGAACAGACCCATTACGTCAGCATCTGTGCGTAGTGCATCGCCTTGGCGAGTGCCCGCTCTTTGCAGCCGCCGTGCCAGTTTGGGCATTTCCTCAGCTAGGGCTTGAGCACTGCGGGGCAAGTCTTTTAAGTCATTGGAGATCGCCATACCAGCCGTGGCGAGTGCTGAGATCTCCCGCTGCCAGCTAGCCAGCGTGTTTTCTGCTGCCTTGATACTCTGTTGAGATTGTTGATTGATGGCCTCTTGAAACTTTTGTAGATTTTCTTGGCCGGATACAATCAAGTCTGCCAAAGGCTGCTGGACACGCCTATTGTCTTCTGTTTCTTTAGGCGTGCCCGTTAGCTCGTCATCATGCCCTACAACGTTCATTGAAAATCCAAACCTTAAGCGGTTGAATAAAGAGATTAGAAAGCATCGTTTCTAGCCATAGTGTGCCTTTAGCGAGCCGTGACTTCTCGACCATTGCAATGACCTTAGCGAAGACTTTGCAGAAATATAAACCTTCCCTTCGTAAGCGTAGAAAATTCCGTAATGGCGAGTGCTTCGCCCGCACCTAGATATCTAAGCCATCGCATTCATCGTCGCTACAGCATAGGTACACGACCTGTAGAAAACATTTTGTAGCCTATTGCCATCACCATAAATGACAGGAAAAACTCCCAAAGGCTAGTGGGGTTTAGAATTGCTCGACTACTCAGAAAGACCAGCAATATGCCAATGGCTGTCGAAACCCAGCCAATCGATTTGAATTCATCAGGCAAAAAGACGAGCGACAGCACACCCAGGGCTAAACAAATGACTGAGGCATCGGCGGCGATACCGCGCCACCAGTAAGGCGAAACATTGGTGGTGAAGAAGATATTGTGTCCTAACAAATAGATGCTAAACATTAACAGGGAGAAGCCGATCAGCTTGATGAATAAGCGCATGGTTGAGTGAAGTTGAGTATCTAGTGTGTCTATAGCGCCCAATTCCACAACGCAGAATGCAAACTATGCAGATATTGGGCAGGAGTACTGACTTATCCCAACGCATAATGCCTAAGCTATGGCAAAGTCGCTTGAATCTCAGCATCGCCCACTTAAGCAAGTTTGCCGTGATATAAATTTTGAACCTGTCAAACGCAGGTAGCTTGAAATTGAGTTAAGCGGTTGTCAGCTGGGCACGCTCCACTCAGTCGTCCATTCGCGTATGGTCTCATGACAGACAAAGTTGCCGTTTTCTTGGATATAGAAAATCTGTCTGGTTGGTTAAAAGCAGAGGGCGGAGAAACCTTGCTGGATCGCTCTACTGAGCTAGGCCGAGTTGCGGTACGCAGAGCCTACGGCGACTTCAGTATTCAGTCTGTTAGCGTTCGTCAGGCCGAACTGAACCTATTAGGTTTCGAGTTTGTACATGTCTATCATCCAGTTAAAGGAAAAAACTCTGCTGACATTCAGATCGTAGTGGATGTAATGGAATACGTTACCCGCATTCCCGATCTCAAATGGTTTGTTTTAGCTACTGGCGATTCGGACTTTTCACCTTTGTTTAGGCGCTTGCGGGAGATGGGCAAATCAGTTGTTGGGGTAGGGCCGAGATCGGCGCTGAGTGAAGCTGTCAAAAAGTCTTGCAATCGGTTTATCTACATTGATGACCCTGAAAAATCTGATGCTGCGACCGCTCCGCTAAAGGCGGTTCAGCTCCGTGAAGAGGCTCTAGCGCTATTGGAGCAAGCCCTGACAAAACTAGCGGAGGGCGTGAACCTATCTGTACTCAAGAATAAGATGCTGGAAATCGATTCAGCCTTTGATGAATCCAATTTGGGCTTCAATGGGTTTAAGAAATTTCTTCAAAGTGCGCCTGAAATAGTTGCCTTGTATGAGGTCAAAGGTGTTTGGCACGCAAAAGCCGCTGAAGCGATCGCCGATAACCATCCGTCATCAACCCACGCCATCCCATCTCCGCTAGCGTTGCCGCCGACATCTGAGATTTATCATCGACTATTGCGAACAATCGGTTGGCATCCCTGTGAATCGTCATTACTCTGGGACGCGCTCACTAAGCTAGATGCTCAGTTTCCTGATGGATTTACAAAAAGCGAAGAGTTTGAATATCTGGTTCAATCATTCGGTCACCGCCGAACTCGCAAAGAGCTGCGCTCAGCCATTTGCATTCTCTTCAAAGTTGGGTTTGTGATCTACAAACCATTTCAGGCACAACCTGAAAAGACACTTTTGATTACGCAGCCACCCGCCTCGAAGCAGACGATGGCCGAACAGGTGGACGCAGCAATGCTCCCGCGCCTAATGAATGCATGTCGCTCAAATGGCGTTTCGTTGGTTCATAAGGCGATTAGACCCCTACTGCTGAACGCTTACACAAAATCGGAGTTAAAAGATCTCATTGAGAAGATCCAAGCTGAACAACGAACTACCGATTAATGGACTGTAGAAAGGGATTAAGCTTCTGTCGCCCTTTTCTGTGTTTAGTTGACGCCTGGAACTGGCCGCAGCAGGCAAAAGCATTTTGCTTGTTGGTTTCACAGCTTCTAGTGACAGCTACGGGCATTTTAGAAAAGTCAATTATTCGCTGCTTGCCATGATGAAGTTCAGCTCGGTCGTTCATGACAACTTACGTTTGCTATGGTTGTTGTTCGCCGCTTTTATGACCGTAGTGCTGTGGCAAATGCCCTTTGGTAATCTCGTACTCTATCCCTTTACGATTTTGGCTACCTGGTTTCATGAGATGGGTCACGGTCTAACCGCGATCTCGCTAGGCGGACACTTTGACAAGCTACTGATCTTTCCGAATGGTTCAGGGCTAGCCTACAACAGCGGTCGCCTTATGCTAGGAGCACTGGGTAAAGCGTTAGTGAGTGCTGGCGGACTAATGGGGCCAGCGATTGCTGGGATGGTTTTACTCCTGGCTTCTCGTGACCTGAAGAGCGCTAAACGTGCGTTGTTTGCACTCGGTATCCTGCTGATCTTTTCAACGCTGATTTGGGTGCGTTCCTGGACTGGGTGGCTTATTCTGCCGTTACTAGGCACTGTGATTTTATATCTATCAATAGAATCGATTGCTTGGTTGCAAATATTTGCAGTTCAGTTTCTAGGTGTTCAGGCGTGCATTAGCAGCTACCGACAGCTTGGCTATCTGTTTAGCCACAGCGTCACGATTGGCGGCAGGACGATGCCTTCCGATACGGGGCGAATCGCCCAACTGCTGGGTTTACCCTATTGGTTTTGGGGAGCGCTCATTGCGATTATCTCAGGATTGATTCTGGTGGAAAGCTTGCAAGCGGCTTGCAAAAAACCTCAAATCAGCCAATGAGCTTGCCACTTTCCCGTTAGTGACTTCCATGAAGGTGGCAAAAAGCATATTTCAAGTTTTGTTGATGCTTACTAGAACCGTCCGTTTCTTAGAGCGTCTGTGGCGTAAATGGAGAACAGCGTTTAACAGGTTCATCTATGTCGAAGCATCAGGACGGTCGGAAGTGGCACCAGCAAAAGCGTTGGGTTATCGGCAGTTTACTGTTGTTTCCTCCGTTAGGCATTCCGCTGCTGTTGCTAACGCGCTGGCCGCGTGCCGGTAAGATTGGCGGCTCAATTTTCTCAGGCATTATTCTGTTGTCGGTGCTAACGGGCCAATCGAGCGAGCCAAAGGTAGTGGCGATCGCTGAACCGCCTGCCGTGGAAACAGCCACTGCTCCTGTGGTAGCAGAGCCGGTTGTCTCTGCTGCTTATGAAGAGGCCATGGCTAAAGCGACAGCGACGACAGCCGAGATCGCGGTGGCCGAGACTTCAGCAGACTGGGCGCGGATTGCTGACCAATGGCAAGCAGCACTCTCGTCGTTAGACGATATTCCCCTCAGCAGCAGCGACCATCGCCAGGCACAAGAGAAGATCGCTGAGTACCAACGCAATTATGACTATGCGATCTCTCAGCAGGCCGCTATTGAGGCAGCAGAATCGGAGGCAATTGCGCAACAACAGGCGGAAGCACAGGAGATTGCACAGCAGCAGGCAGCAGCAGCCCAGGAACCGGAGATGTTAATGCCAGTGGTAGAAGCGCAAGGCGGCTACGTGAGCGGCACCTGCAAGGAGCTGAAGGCTATGGGCGTAGGTAGTGACTTTAGGCCAGGGGATGCGAATTATACGTTAGATAGGGATCGAGATGGCGATGGTGTTGCCTGCGAGTCTTGAAAGCTCACATAGAATGCCTGAAATAACAAAGCCACCCCAAGGCGGGCACGCTAGGGATAACTACCCGTCACAAAACATGGCCACTCTGATTCCTTCACATCGCAGCTGTGCCAGCCGTATGACCTCAGGCGAGAATCGACTGGCGCAGCGACTCGAATCTAAGCTCGATGACGACTACCTGCTGTGGTATGACGTGCCGGTCGGCCCCAAGTGCTTACATCCTGATTTCATCCTGCTGCACCCATCCAGGGGACTGTTTGTGCTGGAAGTTAAGGATTGGAAGCTAGAGACTATCCGGTCAGTGACCCCTGAGAGTTTCGAGATTGTAACGTCGCCGCAGGGTGCGCTCAAACAGGTTAAGCATCCCCTGTCCCAAGCCCGAGATTATGCGCTAGCTATCTGCTCGTTGCTAGAGAAAGATCCGGCGTTGGTTCAGACGACAGGCCGCTACCAGGGCAAGCTGCTATGTCCCTATGCGTATGGCGTGGTGCTGCCGAACATCACCAGAGCTCAGTTCGATTCGGCGCCAGCACTAGAACGAGTGATTGAATCACACCTGGTTATCTGCCAGGACGAGATGTTTCCCAGCGTAGATTCAGGAGACTTCCAAGAGCGACTCTGGGCGATGAGCCATTACAATTTTGGCATTACGCTAGAGTCAGAACAGATTGATCGCATTCGCTGGCACCTGTACCCAGAGATGCGAATCTCTAGCAAACAGCTTTCGTTCTTTGATGAGCCGCCTATTGATATCTTGCAGAGCGCTATTCCGCAGGTACTCAGGGTAATGGACTTGCAGCAGGAACAGCTCGCCCGCAGCTTAGGTGAGGGCCACCGTGTCATTCATGGGGTTGCAGGCAGCGGCAAGACGCTGATTTTGGCCTACCGCTGCCAGCACTTAGCGCAGGCAGAACAGTCAGTGCTGGTGTTGTGCTTCAATGTGGCGCTGGCTTCGAAGCTGCGATCGCTCATCACCGCCAAAGATCTCAATCCGCTCGTCACGGTGCGTCACTTTCATGGCTGGTGTACGGATATACTCAGGCGCTACCAGCTACCGCGTCCTGATTCTCGCAAGTACCGTGGACTCGATTACATCCGGCAGCTGGAGCACTGCGTCATAGCTGCGGTTGAAGCAGGCAATATTCCAAAAGGCCAGTATGCTGCGGTGATGGTGGATGAGGGCCATGACTTTGCCCCTGAGTGGCTAAAGCTAGTGGCTCAAATGGTCAACCCATCGACTGACTCGTTGCTGGTGCTCTATGACGATGCTCAGAACCTCTATGGCAAGAGAGCAAAACGCCAGTTCAGTTTCAAGGAGTTGGGGATTAAGGCGCAAGGAAGAACAACAATTCTCAAGCTTAACTATCGCAATACAGCTCAGGTATTGATGCTGGCTTATGAGTTTGCCAAAGAGATTATGGAACCGACGGACGCAGGTGATGAGGATGTGCCGCCGATGGTAGAACCCAACAGTGCTGGGCGAGAAGGGCCAGTGCCCGTGTTGATGAAGTGCGCCAACTATAAAGCAGAGATTGCCTACATCATCAACAGAGCGCAGCAGCTGCAGGCGAGAGGAACGCCTTGGCATGAGATGGCGATTATCTACCGAACGAACTGGATGGGGGAAGCGGCTTTTACGCAATTGCAGAGGGCAGGTGTGCCGGTTGCTTGGCTCAATCAGAACAGCAGCAGCCGCAACTTCGACCCGCTGAGCCCGAGCATTAAGCTGATGACGATGCACACGAGCAAAGGGCTAGAGTTTCCAGTGGTCTTCATTCCAGGGCTGGGCCATCTGCCGAATCCGCATGGGGAAGTTGCCGATGAAGCGCAGCTGTTGTACGTGGCGATGACGCGAGCAATTGAGATGCTGGTGCTGACGGGCGATCGGAGGTCTGCGTTTGTGGAGCGGCTGAAGGGGGCGCTGGGGAAGGTGGGGTAGCGCAGGGTTGTTCGGTGGCGGGCTTTCGGTGGGGGCTGGTGGGTTTCGACTTTGATAGCTTCGGAAGGCTGTTAGCAGATAAGAAAATGGTGGCAATCGTTTGGGGCTGTTCCTGTAGCTTGCTGTAATCAATAGATTTTATCGGTAATAAGAGGATCAAAATGGCTTTAAGGCCTTATCCAGAAAGCGTTCGAGACTATTCTAAAGATATCTCCGAAGCCTTGTATAGCGGGGCTTCTACTATTTCGGATAAAGTCTAATTCCTAGAGGAGAGCTAGGGGAGATAAGTATTAAGCTGGAGCGCTCACCTTCCTGCCCAGGCAGGTTCAGCGAGGTGATCAATAGGTTATAAGGATAGAATCCTTGAATAGAGACCCTTGTTCCTGAAAGAATTAATTGGATAAGGGCAATATAGAAACATACGTTTCGTAAAACTACATAACATTAAATTGAATTAGCTATGTTATTAATACTGGGCTTCGGACTGAAACAGGTAATGCCTAAATTTTTAGTTGAAGTAAGTAGAGTGAGCTAAATAATTTGTTTGCAGGACATCCTTTCTAATTAGAAAGGATTACGCTAAAAGCTATTTTGGAAGTTGTTGAAAACGGCTACCTATTGATCTTTACTTACTTTGAGGAAAGAATAGCCAAACGAATAAAGACACGTTGTTTTACGTATTTTTCAGGTCAAATATTTTTTCTGTTTCCAGCGCTTCAACGCCAGAGTTATTGAGGAGCGTTATGTACGGAAATAGGAATTTCGAATTAGGACGAGATACGATTCCTCAATAACATTTTAAGAGTAGATAATTGGATTTTTGGATGAAGAACTCTTACATCATTAGACTTGATTGCATTAGTGGGTAAAGCTTGTTATGACTGTTGATTACGATTTCTTAAATAAAATTAGACAGATTCAGGTCGTCAAGAATTCAATGAGTAGAACAATTAAGGATCTACTGAATGAATTCCAATCCACCAAAATTAGAATCCCTGATTATCAGAGGTCTTTTGTATGGGATCTTGATAAACAGCGTAGGTTTATAGAATCGATTTTCCTTCAGGTTCCCATACCTCCAATTTTTCTTTTAGAAAAATATGAAGAGGTAGAAGGAGAAGAGCGAATGATTTACGAAGTGATTGATGGTGTTCAACGTCTTACAACATTAGCAAACTTTGAAAGCGGAAAACTAAAGCTTTCTGGGCTAGAAAGATTGCAAGATTTAAATCAGGCAAAGCTTTCTCAGTTGCCTTTATCAATCAGAGACTTTTTTACGACTAAGCAGATTGATGTGATTTGCATTCAAAGTGATACTAATCCAGATGTTCAGTTTGAAGTTTTTTGCAGATTGAATCAAGGCTCTGTTTCTCTAAATGCCCAAGAGCTTAGGAATTGTATGTTTCATGGTGAATTCAATGATTTCCTTTTAGACTGTAGCAGAAATATTACCTATCAAGAATTGCTCAAAACCTTTCCTAAATTCAGTAAACCATTAGATGGCAAGCCAGATAAAAATAGAATGCAAGATGCTGAATTAATCTTGAGATTCTTCACATTGCATGAATATTACAATCCTGAATTGAACAGATATCCAGAGCCTCGAACAGCAACACTCAACGCATATATGAGGGAACAAACACACAAAAAGGAAATTGATTCATCGTACTTATGGGCCTTGCAGAAAAAATTTGAGAAAGCAATCCTGCTTGTCAAAGATGTTTTTTATCCCCATCACTATAGAAGCTTCTTAAAGAAATCAGATAAGGTCTATTTTACAAGAGCGCTAAACCAATCTATCTTTGATATCCAGATGCTAAGTTTCTTAGAATATGAATCAGAAATTGTGCATAAGCATAAAGAAGTTATACGCGAAACTTTCATTGATCTTTGTTGCTACGACGACGATTTTATAAGTGCCATATCAAGATCTACCAATACAAAAGTGACAGAAAGAGTTTCGATTTGGCGGCAGCAGTTAGTAAGCATTTTTGAAAATCCAGAGCCTTACTATAAAAAGCTTGGTTTAAAGAAAAAGTTATTTAATGAACATAAAATTTGCGATAGATCTGGCATTGCGATAACATCTCTTGACGATGCTGATGTTTACGAAGAACAAATTTGTCATCGAATAAGCCTGAAGGGTAATGATATTCTGAAGCCAAGAGAAATCTCTGTCAGCTTCAGAAGAAGTAAGAACAGTAAAGTGAGCTTTTTTATAGCAAATCAAAGCTATGAGGCTGACAACCTTAAGCAATGTGTCGAAATTGTTCTGGACTTCATCAGAGAAGGTATGAAAAGCGAAGACAATGAGTACGATATGCAACGTATTCAATCTCTGGCTTTCTGTGGCGGTCCTTCAAAACTTTCAGAACTTAATAAGCCAGGGGGGAAAGTACCAAATTGTTTCATCCCAATTAATAGGGATGAAAATGTGTATTTTAGTATGGGTGGTTTTAACGAGACGGTTCAACGACTCACTGAGATTTCAGATCTTTTTACGTTTATGCAACCCTTTAAAATAAACTAACTCCTAAGAAACATGCTCGGCAAACTTAGGTGAGAAATAAGATCAAACTGTTAGTGGGGGTAGGTCGTGCGTTAGAAGAAAGTGGTTTTACTAAAATACTCCTATCGAATAGCGGGATGGAAAGATGAAATGTCCCTTCTATGAGCTAAAGCCCACAAGCATAGTCAAACCAGCAATGGGCATCAATAATCGTGAAAAAAAATGATGAATATGCGAGTCGGCAAGCACACTGATGCATTTTTATCAGAACCGATGGCCAATACCGAAGACAAAACAGTCTGTAGCTTGGTATCCTGATGATGGGGGCGGCTATGAGCGGGTTCTACCATCCGAAGTCACGCATATCGTCGGCAAGGAGAATACTCAACGTTTGGAGAGAACTAATGGCATGATTCGTCAACAGATAGGCCGATGGCACAGGCAATAGAACAAACTTGGAAAGCTATGGAAACTACGAAAACGACCGCTCAGCTAGCCGTCGGCTATTTCAACTGGATCTGGCAACATAACCGAGAGAAAACTACGGCTGCTCAGCGTAGCTTCTTTTGCTGGTCATGGCATGATGTCACCACCTATCCCACTTTCTACTGACTCACGACCAGCAAAAGAAGCTAAAATGCATGGTTTCTACCCCTGATTACTGACTTTTTCTTCAAGCCACTTATCGATAGACTGGTAGTTGATCAGGGTTATTTCATTCTAAAGAGAGATTTGAGGAAATCGAGCCCATGACCAACTTTGCGTCGAGCTTGAGCCATATTGACAAAGCCGTGGTCCCGATACAAATTGAGAGCTAGATTACACGCTAACGAAAACATGTTGAGCAAAGGCTGCACCCGAATCCTAGAATCATCTTCTCCCTGTGTCACATCTCTCACATAATGAACTTTATGTCTTGGTGCGCGTTTCCTAGCGCCGCAAAGCGACGCGGGGTCGCACCGCTTTTCCACATGCCAGTATTCGTGAATACGTTTGGTGAGTGTTTCAACGGGTTCATCCAGAGAGCTGATTTAATAGCGGACAGCAGGCTCGTTGATCAGAATATGGGGGCCTTTGAGGATGTGGCGATAGCTAGTGACCTTGATGATTGTTTTAAGCCCAACCCACTGGTGTGCATCAGGTAACGATTCGATGTCACGACAGAGGCTGACGGTGCGTCGTTCCATTCGGCCATGGCCCGTTTCCACCGAGTGAACGTGAGCTTGAGAGTGAAAGTTTAGTTTAAGCGCTTTGAAGAAGTTGTCATGGTTGCCTTTAAACGCACCTAGTGCAGCGTCAAGACTCAAAGTTAGGGAAGGCAACAATGTTGGAAAGATAGGGGTCAGATAGAGCAAAGAGCTATTTTTATGCCGAAGCAATACATCGTTGAGTTGAGCGAAGCAGAACGAGGTGAACTCCGAGGGGTGATTAGGAAACTCCAAGGCAGTAGCCAGAAGGTGCGCCGCGCTCAGATACTCCTGAAAGCAGATACAGGCGGTTCAAATTGGACAGATGAGCGGATTGCCGAAGCGTTCTGTTGTCGGACCAAGACGGTTGAGAATATCCGCAAACGGCTGATACAGAGAGGGTTTGAAGAAACGCTCAACGGTGCGAAGCGAACAACTCCCCCGACGCCCAAGTTGCTGAGCGGAGAGCAAGAAGCCGAAGTCATTGCGCTGCGGCTCGGTGAACCGCCCAAAGGCTATAGCAACTGGTCACTGCGGTTGCTGGCGCGCAAAGTCATCGAACTGGAGATCGTCGAATCAGTCAGCCATGAAACCCTCCGTCAGACGCTAAAAAAAATGGTATGACCAACCGCAAGATAGCGTACTGGGTGATCCCGCCCAAGACCGATGGCGAGTTTGTGGCCCATATGGAAGCGGTACTAGCGCTCTACGCTAAACCCTATGACCCGGACTGCCCGGTCATTTGTATGGACGAGCAACCGGTTCAGCTACACAAAGAAACCCGACGGCCTATCCCAGCGACCGCAACGCAACCAAAGCGAGTGGACTACGAGTATGAACGAGCAGGCACTGCCTGTATCTTCATGTTCTGTGAACCGTTGGTAGGCTGGCGGCAAACCACCGCCCGCAAACGCCGTACTAAGACCGATTGGGCCGCTGAAGTTGCCGACTTGATGGAGGGGCGTTACGCCGATTGCCCAAAGGTTGTGCTTACCTGCGACAACCTCAACACCCATACGATAGGCGCTTTCTACGAAACCTTTGAGCCAACCAGAGCTAGAGCATTAGTAGAACGCATTGAGTTTTGCTACACCCCGAAGCATGGCAGTTGGCTCAACGTCGCAGAGAACGAACTGAGTGCCTTAACTAGGCAGTGCGTCAACGGTAGACGGTTTGGAACCATTGAGAAACTTCAAGATGAGATTGCCGCTTGGTCTACCGACATCAACAATACTCAAAGAGGCGTTGACTGGCAAATGAAGATTGAAGATGCTAGATGCAAACTCACTTCTATCTACCCTAAAATTAAGATTTGACGCTGCACTAGATAGTGATTTCCAGAGTCAATTATCTGCTGACAAGTTTTTTTGGGTGTTGAGTGCATCAAAAGCAAAAACCACCCCCCGATGGGCCAATACCTTGAGTACAGGTGGCAAGGCGGTGATCTCATTACTCTTTTTGTCTACTGGTTGAATCGGCAGAATCAACCCCCGTTCTGCGACATAGACAGTGACTAGTTGAATTGCCGGGTGAGATTCGGTTGTACTCGCTGGAGTATCACGGGCGTACGAACCTCTGAGCAGATAGATCGGAATTTAGTGCCTCTTGTCCCGCAAGGGTTTGAGGGCTATTTCGACACAAGGGGTTGATAAAAATGAGCTTAATTTTTCACTTGTGGGTCAATCTAGGCAATACAGGCTCTTTTCCGCTTCTCAAAAGTGCCTCAACCCCTTGATTTATATGGGGCACTAATTTTAGATCTATCTGCTCTGAGAACCTTGCCATCTAGGGCAATCGTTTTTCCTGCAAAGGGCTCGATCTCAAAGAACTTGGCCAGACACAGACTGTAAGCTTCGTAGTCCAAGTTCAGCAGCACCCGACGAATCGTGCTGTAAGAAGGCAAGCGATTTTTAGCGGGGGCAAACAACTCTAAAAGTTCTGCTCGGTAGCTAGAAAGCCAGTCACTGATTGACAGGAATCCTCGGCATCCAGCACTCACTGCTAGGGTAAAGAGCGCTAAGCAGAGGGCTTGGTCATGGCAACGACCAGCACCCCGTCGAAGATCTCGTAACGATTGAAAGGCTTCTACGATAGCTAACGTAATCAGACGGGCGGAGGCCTCAATCGACGCCTCCCCCTCCTTTAAGGCCTAGGTACCTCATATGCATAGAATGAAATAGCCTTGGGTAGTTGATTGGTCGTTTTGGTGCAAATTGCTCTTTAACTGCCTCATCCCAGCCGGGTATCGCGTCATCAATATCTGCTTTGTCAAGCCCATTTAAAATCGCATATCCCGCTGCTATCTCTGCCTGAGCTTGTGTTCGGCCCGTGCCTATATGTCCGTTTATGTTACAACTATACATTGAGTCTGGGGTTACGTCAGTACCGAAGCTGTTATATAAGATGTGCTACTTCAGTATTCCCTTGTATTTTTTATTGCACACATCTATTGGCTACTCTCCGTCACTTCAGGGCGGGGCGTAGTCATCCGTGTTACTTTAGCACTTGTTATGGAGGGCCCAATGCAGGTAATCTTTGGTCGTTAGCTTTTTGTTGGCAATGGGCTCTCTCTCATTGAGTACAAACCTAGCCGCCCGATTCTAGCTCAAGTTAAAAACAACTTTGTGAGGACGAGTGCTCTCAATGAAAGGTAATTCAGGTCATACAGTGTTTGCTCTTGCCTTTGTATGCGCTATTGTAGGTCATACAAAGGCGAAGTACTGTCTGTTTCTTTCTTTGTGTATGAATTAGCGACCAATGAAAAAGCCGGACTTAAGAAAGCTGGACTTAGAAGATTTGCCGCCTCCCGAGAGCACATTTATGCAGGGTGTGCTGATGGGCGCTGGGATCTCTGCTATTCCTGCTATCCTGACGTTGGTTTGGTGGGTGCATCGTCCGGCTGCGCCTTCTAACAGTGATTTTCCGCCAGTGTTGAAAGAAGTCCCAGCGACTAGGCTGGAAGACAATTCGCAATGAGCGCCAAACAGAAGCGGTATTGAAAGCGATCGCCCCTTGGCTATCTGGTTGATGCCCGCGTGCTTGGATACTGGGAAGACATCTAGAAGACACCGATCACTTCGTAGGTGCATGATTTTGCCCTAGATGCTCCTTTGGCTGGGAAGCGGGATCGCCCTACCCCACCGCCCCCGAGAGCCGCCCATTCAACAGCGTATAGCGTTCCTGGGCTTTCACCTGTCGCACCGCCAGTCCAATCGCTTTCTTTGGCCCGACTGACGCGCATTCGCGCTGAGCGTGTGCCCCATCCCAGAGGTAATCCTGTGGAAGACACCCTCCCGTTCCAAGCCGCCATCCGCTATGCAACCGGCATCTACTATCCGCGAATCGCCGATGCCCCCACGTCCGCCTTCATCGCCGCCCGCAAAGTCCTCTCTCCCGGCTTCTACGAGCCGCAGCCAGTTTCAGAGCACCTATGCTCTAGCACACCTCAGAAGCCCTATAGACAGCAATCATTGCTGACGAAGCAGCGTACCCGGCTGACCCGGTTAAGGACTCGCCTCTTGATCAAAACGCCCCTGTTCTTCTTTGAAGCGTATCAAGAGAAGCTGTCCGAGAATCCCGAATACTACGGCGTCTGTGTCATTGAGGGGCTTTGTCACATCAACCCCGGTCAGCGGCTCGGCTGGATCGCTCAAGAGAGAGCGATCGCCCGCGAAAACGAACTACGTGCCCAAGGCTGGTAGTGCATTCTACTTCTGCACGTCCAATCCAAGGCGCACTTGCGCCGATTTCATGAGCGGAGGCATTGCGGCATCCCTACGACCCATGCCTCTGCTCGATATCAACACATTTGAGGTTTCAAACAATGTATCCAACACTTTCCGTTAACCCTGCTAAGTTTTCCTGGAACAATGCCCTAGACGCATGGCAGGAGTGGTCTGATGCCACTTTCGACGACGAGTACAGAGAAGCGATCATCACACTGGTTGAAGGTCTCTCAATGCTCGTCGGCTACCTTGTTGGCGTTGTCTGCTGCTGGCTGGTGCTCCAATGCGCGAGGACCGCTCGCTATTGGCTAGCCGCAGCGGTGCAAGCCGTGCCAGTGCAAAGCGGCTGGTGGAGCGCCCGGTTTGTCACCATTGAAGCCACGCAGTATCCAGAAGCGTGCTGGCAAGGGATTTCGTCTGCTGTTTCAGCGGCCATCCTTGACTACGAACTGGCGTGGGCTTGTGCCGCTGAACCGTTGGAATAGGCAAAACACAACGCTTGGAGATAGGTGGGATGCATATCATCTATCTTCCATCGCCACAAAAAATATCGCGCCCAGAACAGTGCGCTACTGCTAGTCGAAAGACTTGCTGTAGCAGCTTTGCCATGCCGTCATTGAACAAGCCTAGAAGGAGAAACAACAATGTCCCTAGATTTCTACCCAGCCCAGTCTGGCCGATTTACCAATCCCTTCAACAACCAAATAGCCACTGTCAAAGCCGATGAACCCGCCGAGGATCTCAGCGACATGCTTTCCTTCAACCAAACCAGTGCCGCCAAGCTAATCCCCTTGTTGGCATTGCCGGTAGCGGAAGGCTATGGAGAGATGGCCGCTGCTGATCTATACCAACGCTGCCATGCCGTTTTGCGCAGCGACAGAGCCGTCATAGAGGAGTTCACCTGTGCCCAGGATGTCGTTCTCTCTGAAATTCTGACGGAACTTGACGCAGGCTCTTCCACAGGCCCCCAGGTGATCGCCATTGGCACAGATGCCGATACGGTCGAGGGACTGCGCCGTAGAGTGCTTCAACTGAAAGACCTGGCATTGCTAGCGATGCAGCGTCATGGTGCCCGAGGTTACGTGCAAATGTGCTAACCACTGACATCTGAAGCCGCTTTTGCGGTGAGTGCATGACGCATTCACTGCAAAGGTATGAATAACGATAATAAGAAACAGTTTCTCAAGAAGCTGCAAGATCTGAGCCGCAGTCGTTCGCCGCATCGAATGTTCAGCGACTGGCTAGAGATTGCAGCGCTCACCCTTCACCAAATGCCCTACCATAGCCAAGAGCTGGAAAGAGATATTGCTTTCGAGAACTTAGAGCAGTGCTACCTGGAGCGAATCAAACCTTACAACAAAGATGAGCTGCACATCTTTGGCGAACTGTTATCTCTGATAGTTGTCGAACATCACACTGGCTACGGCGATTTCTTAGGCGAGATAGCCGGAGAAGCCGAACTGCTGAACAAGGGCAGCGGCCAGTTCTTCACGCCGTATCATCTGTGTCGGGCGATGGCTAAGATGACATTTGGCGACATTGCCACTCAAGTCAAAGAGAAGGGCGTGCTCACGATTGCCGAGCCCGCTGTGGGTGCAGGGGCATTGGTAATTGCCAGTGCCGAAGAAGTGGCCAGCCAGGGCATCGACCCACGGGCTCATCTTCAGTTCGACTGCACCGACTTGAGCCGTGATGCCTTCAATATGGCCTATATCCAGCTATCAGCGCTGGGTCTTCAGGCGGTTGTTCGGCATGGCAATACACTCAGCAGTGAGTATTGGGAGCATCGCCCGACGCCGCAGCTAAGGCTGTTTCAGCAATGGCTAGCGCCGCAGCGCCGAGCCGCACAGCTTGCCCAGGCAATGCGCTCGTTGCTGACCGACGCAGCGGCGGCTGAGCCCATGCGACCGGCAGCAGCACTGTTCGACATAGAGGAGTTTACCGCTGAAGGCCAGAAGCCAAAGCGCAATCGCCGTCCGCCAGATGTTGTTTTAGAACGGCAGATGAGCTTGTTTGGCTAGCAGATTGCATATGCCTACCGTCATAGAGCTGCTGTGCAGGGGTTCTATGACGTTGTTTCTTTTAGGAGAAACCAAAATGATGAACAATTCGAGACAAATAGCGCCTGTAATTGTCGATGATTCACAGCTAGAGACTGAGTTCACCTGCCTGGTTGGGTGTGGCGAATGGCGCATCGAAATCAAATTCCGCTTTCACGCAACGGCCCGCTGCGTGCGGGTGACCGCTAAAGGGGAGGGCACAGAGCGCTGTGTGAACCTGCGAGCGGATTGTGAGATAGGAACGTCCGGTTTCAATACGGCTCATCTGTTGCTCACGGATAACCAGATCCCTTGGGCGCATGGTCTAGACTTTCAGGCATTGCAGCATGGAATCGCAGTGGCTGATTGGATCAGTCGGTTCCTTTGCTTGACGGCAGAAAAGCCTGCAGCAGTTGCCCAAGCCGCTATTGAAGCCATGTGTACAGAGCTGGGTTTAAGGCTGGCTAATGGAGGTGCTCTGTTCGGCCCCTGCCTATAGTGTGCAAAGTGAGGTGCTCTTGATGTCTTCAATGGCATTGAGAGTATCTCTGGCTATACCGCTGCTGCGCACCGAGGCCATGAGGTTTTTAGAGGTTTTTCTCATGGTTTTTGATAGTGCAGATGCGGCCTATGCAGATGAGCAGTCGCGGCGAGAACGGTTGGAGGATGAGTGGGCAAAGGAATGGGAGGAAGCTGTGTACTCGCTAAAGGAGCTGATTGAGCATTGGGGCGTCCCTGCCCTATATGCCGCCCTCTCGCTGTTGCCCGAGCATTATAGTTTGCCATCGCTGCCCCCTGTGACCTGCTCAGAATGCGTGAACTGGCAAGCTGAGCGACAGCTCCATCTCGTAGATGGCAGTAGGCGAACGTTGCCGGGATTCTGTGCCGCTAGAGCAGCCGCTGATCTGCCACAGATGTCTCAGGACTATGCCCGGCAGTGCGGCCTGTTCGAGCAGGATATGCCGTTTTAAGTTCACTCAATGACCAGCGCCTCATCAGTTTCGGCTGATGAGGCATTTTTTTTGCTGCGCAACGAAGCGATGAAGTTTTTTGTTTCTTAAAGGAGACACCTTATGTCAAATCAACTGTTGCAACTGAGCCAACAGCTGGAGAGAATTGCGGTCGCGCTAGAGCGTCAGGCGTCTCCATCTTTCCCTGAGGGCTTTTGCGATTATGGGCTGAAGGTATATTGCAATGTTGCCAAGGGCAATGGCGATGGCTGGTACAGCATTGCAGATGGCATAGCCACGACCCAGAAGCCGATGTTTCGTGGCGAGATAGTCAGCATTGGTTTTCCGACCGTCGAGCGTCGCGGTCAGGAGGTTCGCAAGTTCCATCTGGTGATGCGAGCGAGCGGCCAGATAGTGACGTTTGAGTCGGGCTATGACTGCTTCTTCAGCAAGACGATTCTGGCTGCGTTTGCGCTGACTTCAGCTGAAATTCTAATGCAGCCAGTTCAGTTGGCCACTTACATTAAGGAGCTGCGAACAGGCGACAAGACGCTAGCGGTTTCCCTGCGAGATCACAGTGGCATTCAGCTATCGAATAGCTGGCAAAATGACGACGATTGGAATGCGATTGCCA
>OFET01000545.1_pt1 | contig 21248 bp, 19 predicted proteins | sample 1521211 | NCBI WGS metagenome assembly OFET01 (sample SAMN03766358, study PRJEB24113) | microbial mat metagenome | isolation source: enrichment culture HLUCC-A from microbial mat sample contains cyanobacterium...
GGTCGGTGAAGCCGATCCAGCCGTTCTCCGTCACCCGGATCACCTCTGCGCGCGCCCCTTCCGCCGGGTCGATCTCGCGGTCGGCGACATCGTCGTAGTCGATCTCCGACAGCGTGCCGTCGGCCATCGCGATCACGCCTTCGTGCAGGATGAAGAAGTTCTTGAGGTCCTGCGGTTGGCCGTGCCGCGCGACGAGGCCGTAGGGCGCAAGGCTGACCGTGCCGTCGCCCGTGTTGGTGACCGACTGTGTGACGGTGAACATGTAGTTCTCGTCCACCGCGATCCGCCGGGTGAACGTGAGGCCGGCGTCGTTCTCCCATGTCAGGGTCACGGGACTGTCGGGGGCGAGCCGGGCCTCGCCGTCGACCTGCCACAGGGTGTCGGGGCCCGGCACCTGCTCGGGGCTCAGCCCCTGGCCGGGCGCCCAGCCGTGGAGGGCGTAATAGGCGTTCGGGGTGCCGACAGGACGCAACAGGTCGACGATCGGCGCGTCGGGATCGGGCTCGACGCGGTAATCGCGGAGCGCGAGCGTGTCGATCCGCCCGCCGCGCAGCGAGATCGAGCCGGACAGGCGCGGCGTGTCGATCTCGAGGCGCGGCGCGTCTGCTCCCGCGGTTGCCGTGGCGGCGCCGGTTCCCGGAGAGGCGGGCGCGGTGCCGGGAGTCGCGTCCGGGCTGGGTGTCGAGAGGTCGGCAGGGGCGGAGGTCTCGGTATCGCCGGCGTTGGGATCCTGCGGCGGCTCGGGCGGCGGGAAGAGCAGGAACCAGATCAGGATGACGCCGAAGCTCAGCGCCGTCGCCAGGATGAGGTTCTTGTTCTGATCGTCCATGAAGCGCCGCCCCGGTGGCTTGATGTCTCGCCGAAAGTCAGAGCAGGGTTCAACAGACCGTGGCGGCAAAGGTCAAGGACAAAGGGCGCGGCACGACGAAGCGTCGCCGGCCGCGGGCGGGCGCCGCACGCGGTGCCGGCGCCCTGCCGGTTGCCGGCGCCGGCCAGCGCGCGGGGCGACTGCGTGCTGACGTTTCCCGGCCGTGCGCCTGCATGGTCAGGGGATTTGCCGCCGCCCTCGCGCCGGCTCGCGTCGATCGGCGAAGGATTTCCATACGAAAATCCTTCTTTCCGTTGGGTCGTCGACGGCTTGCCCCGCAGCAGGGGCGATCTTTCATCCGAAAGATCGCGCCCGGCCCGTCAGCCCGTGCTGCGGCCGATGCGCGGCGGGGCGTCGAGGCGCGCGGCATGCCTGACCAGCCATTCCGCCGTCTCCTCGAAAGGCATCGGGCGGGCGATTCCGAAGCCTTGCACATGGCCGCAGCCGAGTTGCGCGAGCAGCGCATGCTCGCCGCCCGTCTCGACGCCCTCTGCCAGCGTGGCGAGCTCCAGCTGGTCGGCCATGGACAGGATCGCGGTGACCAGCCGCTGCTGCGCCGGGTCGCGGTCACATTTTGCCACGAAGGAGCGGTCGATCTTGATGCGGCTGACGCGGAAGCGGCGGAGCGAGGCAATCGCCGCCTGACCGGTGCCGAAGTCGTCGAGGTCGATGCGGCAGCCCATCGCGGCCAGCGCGTTGACGTTGCGTGCGGTCACGTCCTCGGGCGCACCTGCGACCACGGTCTCGAGCACTTCCACCGTCAGCCGTTCGGGTGCCACGCCGAACCGGTCGAGTTCCCATGCGATACGCTCCGCGAGGCGAGGATCGCGCAATTCGGCCGCGGAGACGTTGACGCCCACCGAGGGCACGTCGAGTCCGCTGCGATCCCAAGCCGCAAGCGCGGTGAGCGCCTGGCGCAGCATGACCTCGCCCAGCCGGCCCAGCAGCCCGGCTTCATCGAGCGCGGGCAGAAAATCGTCGGGCAGCACCGGGGCGCCATCGGGCTGCACCCAGCGTGCGAGCGCCTCGAAGCCGGTGACGCGCCCGGTCTCGGTCGAGACCTGTGGCTGGAACCAGGCCGTGATGCGTCCCGTTTCCAGCGCGGTTGCCGCAGCCTCGACCAGATCGGTGCGGGCCACCGCGATTCGCGCCGTGGCCTCCGAGTGCGCACGGATCGAGGCGGGACCTGCCGCCAGCGCCTCGGACAGTGCGGCGGTGGCCGCGTCCAGCAGTTCGGATGCGCCTGCCATGGGCAGGCGGCAGGACAGCGCGAAGCCCAGCGAGGCGGTCAGATAGAGCGCGCCGTTCTCGAGCGCGATCGGCTCCTCGACGGCGCGCTGAAGCCGTCCGCCCAGCTGGATCGCTGCCTCCAGGTCGAGCCGGCGCACGGGCTGCAGCGCCACGGCGAAACGTCCCTCGCCAAGCCGGGCGACCGTGTCGCCCTCCCTCAGCGCGCCGCGCAGCCGGTCCGCGGCGCCGCGCAGAAGCATTTCTTCGCCTGCATGGCCATGCCGGGCCCTGAGCTGGGCGAAGTCGTCGATCTCGAGGACCAGACAACCGGTCGACAGGCGTCCGCCGGCGCAACGGATGCGGGCCCGCTCGAGCGCGTCCAGCAGGGTCTGCGGCAGGGCGAGGCCGGTGACGGGATCGGTCGGGTCGGCAGGTGCTGCCGTTGCCCCGTCGTAGGCGCCCGCCAGCGCGAAAAACGCGGGCAGCCCGAGGGCCGTGGCGATCAGCGCCCCCTCTCCGCCCAGCCAGAACGCCCCGAGCGACAGCGCCGGGATGAAGGCCAGAAGCGACGGTTCGGCAAGCGCCCGGCGCAGTTTCGCACGCAGAGAAGCGGGGTCGATCCGGGGAGAAAGAAGCATTGCACTGACCCTCGACTGAGGCCCTGGAAGGATGGCCGGCGGCGGGCTCCTGCCGCCGGCCTGCAACCTAGGGGGCCACGTCTGAGCGGGGCGTTAACGCAGGGCGGGAATTTCGGCCGAATCCTCACCATCCTCGCCGGGCCCCGCCGCCAGCCCGGCGAAGTCGAAGAGCTTCGGGTCCAGAAGGTGCGAGGGACGCGCGTTCATCAGCGCGCGGAACATCACCTGCCGCCGGCCGGGGCGGTTGCGTTCCCAGCCGTCGAGGATTGCCTTCACCTGCTGGCGTTGCAGGCCGTCCTGGCTGCCGCAGAGGTCGCAGGGGATGATGGGGTAGCGCATGGCGCGCGCGAAGCGCTCGCAGTCGGCCTCTGCCACATGGGCGAGCGGGCGCAGCACCAGCAGGTCGCCCTCGTCGTTCAGCAGTTTCGGCGGCATCGTGGCCAGCCGCCCGCCATGGAAGAGGTTCATGAAGAAGGTCTCGAGAATGTCGTCGCGGTGGTGGCCCAGCACCACAGCCGAACAGCCCTCTTCGCGCGCGACGCGGTAGAGATGGCCGCGCCGCAGCCGCGAACAGAGCGCGCAATAGGTGCGGCCCTCGGGCACCTTGTCGGTCACCACGGAATAGGTGTCCTGATACTCGACGCGGTGGGGCACGCCTCGCTCGGTCAGGAACTGCGGCAGCACCGTGGCCGGAAAGCCCGGCTGCCCCTGGTCGAGGTTGCAGGCCAGGATTTCCACCGGCAGCAGCCCGCGCCATTGCAGTTCGGTCAGCGCGGCAAGCAGGGTGTAGCTGTCCTTGCCGCCCGAAAGGCAGACCAGCCAGCGCGCGCCGCGGCCGCCCCGTGCCGGCGTGGCCTCCGGCACCACCATGCCGTAATGCTCGACCGCCTCGCGCACCTGCCGCACGATCCGCTTGCGCAGCTTGCGGAACTCGGTCGTCTGCGGCGCGCCGGCGAAAAGCGCATGGATCTCGTCGCCAGCGTCGGCCTGTGTGTCGGAGAACTCGTCCTTCATGCGCGTCTACATGCCAGAGGCCGGGACCCAGGGGAAGCCGCGACCCGTCAAGGCACGTTGTCCACCCCGCTGCCGCCCCACGGGTGGCACCGAGCGATCCGCCGCGCGGCCAGCCAGGTGCCCTTGAGCGCGCCGTGCCTTTCGAGCGCCTCGAGAGCATAGGCCGAGCATGTCGGGTGGTATCGGCAGTTGTAGCCGACCCAGGGCGAGAACAGCAGCCGGTAGGCCCGCACCGGCAGGGCTGCGATATGGGCGAGAGGCGTCATTGCTGCGCCTTCGGGCGGCGCGGGGCGTGCAGGCGGGCCAGCGACTTGCGCAGGTCGTCGCGCAGCGCGCCATAGGGGCGTTCTACCGTCACGCCGGGACGGCCGATCAGCACGTAATCCCATCCCGGATGCCCCGCCAGGGGCAGCACCTCGTGCGCGAGCGCGCGCAGCCGGCGCTTGGCGCGGTTGCGGGTGACGGCGTTGCCGACCTTGCGCGAGCAGGTGACGCCCACGCCCACATGCCGCGTTCCGTCGCGCCGGTCGCGCGCCTGCACGACCATGCTTTCGGCAACCTGCTTGCGCGCGCGCGCCGCAGCCAGAAACTGCGCCCGTTTGCGCAGCGTCTGGATACTGGCACCGGCACCGGCGTCGGCACCCGCAGCGGCGTCCTGCGACATGGCCGCGGCGCCTGTCATGCGCGACGGCCCCGTGGCCTCAGGCCGTCAGGCGCTTGCGGCCGCGGGCGCGGCGGGCGTTGACGATCTTGCGCCCGGCCTTGGTGGCCATGCGGGCACGGAACCCGTGACGGCGCTTGCGCACGAGGTTCGAGGGCTGAAAGGTGCGTTTCATCGCGGGCGCTCCGTCTTGTCTGTCGCGGACCGTCGGGCCCGCAGGGGCTGCAGGCGACGCGCCGCCCGGCCCCGGATGTGCGAAGCCTGCTCTATAGGCGCGGGGCGTGAGGCTGTCAAACCGGGAATGCCGACGCGCGCTGCAACAATTCCCGGGTTCCGACGCCGGGAATTGTTACAGAACGGCACGGAGCGCGGCAATGAGGGCAAAGTGGCGTCACCGGGCATCAATGGCGCGTGAGGCCTCTGTCGCCTGGCGCGCCGCCAGCGCATGTTGGCACGGATCAAAGACCGCCAGGAAGGCCCGCCCGTGACCGACATGCCCCACAGCCGACAGGACAGCGCCCTGATGCGCCGCCTCCCGATCCTTGCGATTCTCGCCGTGGCGGTGGCGGGCGCGCTTCTTTTCCGCGATCACCTCAGTTTTCAGGCGCTCGCGGAGAACCGCGAGGCGCTGATCGCCTTCCGCGATGCGAATTTTGCGGTCGCAGCGGCGGCGTTCGTGCTGGCCTATGTCGGGATCGTCGCCTTCTCGCTGCCGGGGGCCACGGTGGCCACGCTGACGGGCGGTTTCCTCTTCGGCGTCTTTCCCGGCACGCTTTTCAACGTGGTGGCCGCCACGGCAGGGGCGACGGCCATCTTCCTCGCCGCGCGATGGGGCTTCGGCGAGCGGCTGGCCGCGCGCATGGACGCCTCCGAAGGGCTGGTGCGTCGCATGAAGGCGGGGATCGACGCCAACCAGTGGCCGATGCTGTTTCTCATCCGGCTGGTGCCGGCGGTGCCCTTCTTCGCGGCCAACCTGGTGCCCGCTTTCGTGAACGTGCCGACGCATCGCTTCGTGATCTCCACCTTCTTCGGCATCATCCCCGGCGCGCTCGTCTACACCTCGGTCGGCGCGGGATTGTCCGATGTCTTCGCCCGCGGCGAGACACCCGACCTCGGCATCGTGTTCGAGCCGCAGATCCTGCTGCCGCTGCTGGGGCTTGCCGCGCTTGCCGCGCTGCCCATCGTGCTGCGCGCGGTGCGCGGCAAGCCGGGGATCTGAGATGGAACGGATCGAGACGGATCTGCTGGTCATCGGGGCGGGCTCGGGCGGGCTGTCGGTGGCCGCGGGCGCGGTGCAGATGGGCGCCAGGGTCGTGCTGCTGGAAGGCGGCGAGATGGGCGGCGACTGCCTGAACTACGGCTGCGTGCCGTCGAAATCGCTGATCGCCGCGGCCAAGGCCGCGCACGGGCAGGCGCACGCGGCCCCCTTCGGCATCGTGAACGTGACGCCGCGGATCGACTACGCCGCCGCCATGGGCCATGTCCACGACGTCATCGCGCAGATCGCGCCGCACGACAGCCAGGAGCGGTTCGAGGGGCTGGGCGTGCGGGTGATTCGCGCCTGGGGCCGTTTCGTGAACGACCGTGAAGTGGAGGCCGGAGACACCCGCATCCGCGCCCGGCGCATCGTGATCGCCACCGGATCTTCGCCTTTCGTGCCGCCGATTCCCGGGCTCGATTCGGTGCCCTACCTGACCAACGAGACGCTGTGGCAGTTGCGCGCGCGGCCCGGCCACCTGATCGTGGTAGGCGGCGGCCCCATCGGGATGGAGATGGCACAGGCGCACCGGCGGCTGGGCAGCGAGGTCACCGTGCTGGAAGGCGCCCGCGCACTGGGCCGCGACGACCCGCAGGCGGCGGCGGTGGTGCTGGATCGCCTGCGGGCAGAGGGCGTGCGGATCGAGGAAGGCGTCACCGCGGCGGAGGTCCGCGGGGCGGAAGGCGCCATCGAGGTGCTGGCAGAGGACGGCCGCAGCTTTGCCGGCACCCACCTGCTGATCGCGGTGGGGCGCAAGGCGAATACGGATGCGCTGAACCTCGAAGCTGCCGGCATCGAGACCACGAAGGCCGGCGTGAAGGTGGACGGGCGGCTCAGGACGACGAACCGCCGCGTCCATGCCATCGGGGACGCGGCGGGCGGCATGCAGTTCACCCATCTGGCGGGCTATCACGCGGGCATCGTGATCCGGCAGGCGCTCTTCGGCCTGCCGGCGACCGCGCGGACGGACCATATCCCGCGCGCCACCTACACCGACCCCGAGCTTGCGCAGGTGGGCCTGACCGAGGCCGAGGCGCGCAAGACGCACGGGCCGAAGCTGGAGGTCGCGCGCTTCGACTATTCTGGCAACGATCGCGCGCTCGCGGAGCGCCGTCCAGAGGGGTTCGTCAAGGTCATGGTGGTCAGGGGCCGCCCCGTCGGCGCCACCATCGTGGGCCACCAGGCGGGCGAGCAGATCGCGCTCTGGGCGCTCGCCATCGCCAACGGACTGAAGATGCAGGCGCTGGCGAACATGGTCGCGCCCTATCCGACCATCGCCGAGGTTTCCAAACGTGCGGCGGGGGCCTATTTCTCGCCGCGGCTCTTTGATAGTGCTCTCGTCAGGCGCGTGGTGGGCACCGTGCAGAGGTGGCTTCCCTAAACGCGCGCAGGCGGGACGGCCATGCTCAACACGCTTTCCGGACGCTTCCTGATCCTCACGGTGATCTTCGTGATGATCGCCGAGGTGCTGATCTTCGTGCCGTCGGTCGCGCGCTACCGCGAGAGTTTCCTGCTGGCCCGGCTGGAGCGCGCGCAGATCGCCTCGCTCTCGCTGCTGGCCAACGACATGATCGAGCCTGACCTGGAGCAGGAGCTTCTGAAGAACGCGGGCGTCTACAACGTGGTGCTGCGGCGCGACGAGGCGCGGGAACTGGTGCTGTCCTCGCCTATCCCCGGCCCGGTGCACGCCACCTACGACCTGCGCGATCCCTCGGCCTTCGTGCTGATTCGTGACGCGATGGCGCGGCTTTGGGACCCCGAGGACCGTATCATCCGGGTGATCGGTGCGCCGCTGCGCGACGCGGGCCTGCTGATCGAGGTCACGATGGACACGGCGCCGCTGCGCGCGGCGATGATCGACTACGGGTTGAGGATTCTCGCGCTGTCGGCGGTGATCTCGGCGGTGACGGCGGGGCTGCTGTTTCTCGCCGTGCGCGCGATCCTCGTGAAGCCGATCAGCCGGCTGGTCGGTCACATGCGCCGCTACGCCGCCGCGCCCGAGGACGCGACCCGGATCATGCAGCCCTCGGGCCGCGGCGTGCGCGAGCTGCGCGAGGCGGAAGCCGCGCTCGCCCGGATGCAGACCGACCTCACCCAGGCCCTGCGCCAGCGCGCACGCCTTGCCCAACTGGGCGAGGCGGTGGCCAAGGTCAGCCACGACCTGCGCAACATCCTGACCTCCGCGCAGCTTTTCGTGGACCGCATCGAGATGAGCGAGGATCCGCAGGTCAAGCGCATGGCGCCCAAGCTGGTGAACTCGATCCGCCGCGCCGTGGGGCTGACCGAGAACGTGCTGGCCTTCGGCCGCGCGGAAGAGCCGCCGCCCACGCTGACCCGCGTCGCGCTGGCCGAACTCGTCTCTGACGTCGTGGAAAGCGAGCGGTTGGCGGTCGAGGACCACCAGGACATCAGTTTCTCCGAGGACGTGCCCGCCACCATGACGGTGCGCGCCGACCCCGAACAGCTCCACCGCACGCTTGCCAACCTCGTGCGCAACGCGCGGCAGGCGCTTGCGGGCACCGGTGACGGCGGCGAGATCGGCATCGCCGCCCACGAAGAGGACGAGGCCTGGGTCATCGAGGTGACGGACACCGGGCCGGGCCTGCCGCCCAAGGCGCGCGAGCACCTCTTCACGCCCTTCCAGGGGGGCGCGCGCAAGGGCGGCTCCGGCCTTGGCCTTGCCATCGCGGCGGAACTGGTGCGGGGGCACGGCGGGACGCTGACGCTGGCTGGAACGGGGCCCGAGGGCACCTGCTTCGCCATCCGCCTGCCCAAGGGCGAGCTGACATGACCCGCGTCGCGGATACGGCCGTGCCCGCCCGGCACGGGATGACCGACGCGGAGCGGGCGCGCGACTGCTCGCCCGGCTCGATGCAGCGGTCGCCGCCCCTGGCGGGCGCCGTCCTGAACAGGATCATCGGCAGGACGCCGGGAACCCTAAGCGCGGCCCGCGCGGGCCGGCTGCAGCACGGGGCAGAGCATCGCATCTTCCCCGATCTCCGGGGGCGAGCCGCATGTAAACGTGAGGCGCGCGCGCAAACGGGGGGAATCGCCCCTTGCACCCCGGCGCGAGGACCGTTATCTCCGCCGTCACCGCGCACCGGTAGCTCAGCTGGATAGAGTACTTGACTACGAATCAAGGGGTCGGGGGTTCGAATCCTCCCCGGTGCGCCATCTTACAATCTTGACCGAAAATTCGATCTAAGGCCTTGAACGGAAAGGATAAATCTGGCGTTCGAAGTCCCTCGTTCCGGCAATGGGGCAAAGGCTCCATAGATGCCAGTCGAAGGACTGTCTTCTTGAGGGCAAGGACGGCACTTTCCAATAATTGCCAATGTCTTGCGGGGAATTTCATGGCGTGTTCGAACGTCTCGTCCAGGGTGTGCCTCGGCACGCCCGTCGCGCGCCGCGTCGCCATCCGCCGGGACAAGACTGCGGAAAGCTTCCTTGGCTTCAACCAGTCTCTGGAAGGACAGTGAAGCTGTCCCCTGTCGTGTTTGATCCCAGGGCTTGATGGTGTGATCCTTTCACAGGAATGGAAGGAAGCACTGTCGGACGAGGTCGTCACCGCTGCGCCACGACCATGCAAGCCGTCAGAGCTGCAATACAGCGATCGCAGGCTTTGCTCGCGCAGCGGAGCGTCCGGGACCTGGGCGCGAAGGGGGCTGTCGCCCCGTGCACGCCGATGTGCCAGGCAGGGCAGTGGGGTCCGGAAACGCGGGCGCCTTTCGCCCAGTGCGCGCCGATGCGCGGGGGCAGACGCGATTGGTGCCCGCCGCGGCGCCGCGGCCGGTCCCGACGTCAGCTTTTGCTCGTCGGACGATCGCGCTAGCTCCCTGCGCAGTTGCAAGGAGGTGCCGCACCGCCGTGACCGACCGACGTCCGATCCTGTTGTGGCTGCGCCGCGACCTGCGGCTGTCCGACCATCCCGCGCTGCACGCCGCCAGGCGCGCGGACCGGCCGGTGATCCCCGTCTTCCTGCATGACGAGGTGGTCGAGCGCCTCGGCGCCGCGCCGAAGTTCCGTCTGGGACTGGGGCTTGCAGACTTCGCGCAGGCGCTGGACGCGGCGGGCAGCCGTCTGATCCTGCGCGCGGGACACGCGCTGCCCACGCTTCGGCGGCTGGCCGGCGAAACGGGCGCCGGCGCCGTCTGGTGGACACGGTCCTACGACCCCGAAAGCGTGGCGCGCGACACGAACGTGAAAGCCGCGTTGAAGGAGGACGGCCTGGACGCCCGCAGCTTTGGCGGGCACCTGATGTTCGAGCCATGGACCGTGGAGACGAAGCAGGGCGGTTTCTACAGGGTCTACACGCCCTTCTGGCGGGCGGTGCGCGGGCGCGAGGTTGAAGAGCCGTTGCCCGCGCCGGGGCGCATTCCCGCGCCCGAGACCTGGCCCGACAGCGAGCGGCTGGAGGACTGGGGCCTGGGCGCGGCGATGGACCGCGGCGCGGCGGTGGTGGCGCCCCACGCCCGGGTCGGAGAGCGGGCCGCGCAGGGCCGGCTGGGGCATTTCATCGCGCAGATCGTCGAGGGCTATGCCGAAAGCCGCGACCGCCCGGCGGAAGACGGCACATCGTGTCTGAGCGAGAACCTGAGCCTGGGCGAGATCAGCCCGAACCAGTGCTGGCACGCCGCGCGGCGCGCGATGGAAGAAGGCAAGGCCGGCGCCGAGACCTTCCTGCAGGAACTCGTCTGGCGCGAGTTCGCCTATCACCTGATGCACCATACGCCGCGGCTGACCTCGGCCAACTGGCGCGAGGAATGGGACGCCTTCCCGTGGTCGCAGGACGAAAGCGCCGCGAAGGTGCGTGCCTGGCAGCAGGGGCGCACCGGTATCGAGATGGTCGATGCGGGCATGCGGGAGATGTACGTGACGGGCCGGATGCACAACCGCGCGCGCATGATCGTGGCGAGCTATCTCACCAAGCATCTGATGACGCACTGGAAGATCGGGCTGAAATGGTTCGGGGATCACCTGATCGACTGGGATCCGGCCTCGAACGCGCTGGGCTGGCAGTGGTCTGCCGGTTCCGGCCCCGACGCCACGCCCTATTTCCGCGTCTTCAACCCGGTGACGCAGGCGAAACGCTTCGATCCGACGGCCGCCTACCGCAGGCAGTGGATCGCGGAGGGTCAGAAGAACCCGCCGCGGACTGCGCTCGACTATTTCGAGGCGATCCCGCGGCGCTGGGACCTGTCGGCCGGGGAGAGCTACCCGGAGCCGGTCGTCGCGCCCGACGAGGGTCGAAAACTCGCGCTTCAGGCCTATGAGAACAGGGAGTTCTGAGCGCGGAAAGCACCCCGGGGTTGCCGCTAGAGGCGCTTTCCGCATAGCTAACCCGAAACATCGGTGGGACTTGCGTATGATCCTGACCTCGACCGAAGGCCAGACTGGACTTCCGCGCTATTTTTCGCGCATCTTCGACATGGCGTCGCGCATGAACGCGGGGCGCGTGGATTTCGTGCTGCCCGACGGGCGCCGCTTTCGGGCCGAGGGCCGGACCGCGGGGCCGGTCGCCGAGATGCACCTGCACGGCGACGAGGTCTTTGCCCGGCTCCTGCGCGAGGGCGACGTGGGCTTCGCCGAGGCCTACATCGACGGCGACTGGAGCACGCCTGACCTGCAGGCCTTCATGGACCTGCTGCACGCCGGCAACGACGAGATCTATGACGGGTTTCCCGCCATGGCGCTGGTGCGGGCGCTGGAGCGCATCCGCTTCTGGCTGCAGTCCAACACCAGGCGGCAGGCCAAGAGGAACATCGCGGCGCACTACGACCTTGGCAACGACTTCTACCGGCTCTGGCTCGACGACACGATGACCTATTCCTCGGCGCTCTTCGAGACCGGACAGGAGAGCACCGAGAAGGCGCAGGAGGCGAAATACGCCGCGCTGGCCGACAAGCTCGACGTGAAGCCCGGCGATCATGTGCTGGAGATCGGCTGCGGCTGGGGCGGCTTCGCCGAATATGCCGCGCGCGAGCGGGGGGTGCGGGTGACCGGACTGACGATCAGCAAGGCGCAGTTCGACTTCGCGCAGGCGCGCATCGCGAAGGCGGGGCTCAGCGACCGGGTCGAGCTGAAGCTGCAGGATTATCGCGACGAGCGCGGGCAATATGACGCTGTCGCCTCGATCGAGATGTTCGAGGCGGTGGGCGAACGCTACTGGCCGGTGTTCTTCGACGCGTTGCGCGACCGGCTCAAGCCCGGGCACCGCGCCGCGCTGCAGGTCATCACCGTCGAGGACAAGCGGTGGGAGAGCTACCGCAAGAGCGTGGACTTCATCCAGAAATACATCTTCCCAGGCGGGATGCTGCCCTCCCCCTCCGTGCTCCGGCAAGAGTCCGAGCGCGCGGGGCTGACCTTTGCCGGCAGCCACGAGTTCGGGGACAGCTACAGCCAGACGCTGCGGCGTTGGCACGACAGCTTCACCGAGACCTGGCCCAAGGCCGAGGCGATGGGCTTCGACGAGCGGTTCCGGCGGATGTGGGCCTATTATCTCACCTCTTGCGCCTCGCTCTTTCAGAGCGGAATGTGCGACGTGACGCAGATCACCGTGCAAAGGCCCGCCTGACATGCCCACGGCCGCGCGCCTCGTCGCCGCCATCGTGCTTGCAGCACTTGGCTGGTTCGCATCGGAACTGGTCAAGCCGCTGATCGAGGCGCAGACCGGGCGCACGGAATTCGGCGGCCTGTCCCTGATCAACCTGGTCCTCGGCGCGCTCTGCGGCTGGATCGTGATCGGAAAGCGCGCCGGGCGCGGCTATTCCGCGGCCATCGGCAACGGGCTGACGGGGGGGGCCGCGCTGGTCTTCTGGGCGCTCTTCGTTCAGGCGGTGCGCGAGATGGTGGACCGTTCGCTGGCGCGGCGCTACGAAGGGCCGGTGGAAGCGATCGCCGGCATCTTCGAACTGATCGTCGAATACGGGGCCTTCCTGGTGAACACGCAGATGCTGGTGACGCTTGTCGCGGGCTCCATACTCGGTGGCGTCGCGTCCGAATTCGCTGCCCGCCGCTGGCGCTGAGGGGTTTCTCGTGCAGCCTGTCTTTCTTTACGGCACGCTGCGCCATTTGCCGCTGCTGAGACTGGTTCTGGGCACCGAGCCGCCCGCGTCCTGCACCGCGCGCCTGTCCTGTCACGCGGTGCGTGGCGTGGCCGGCGCCCCCTATCCCGCGCTCGTGCCCGCGGCGGACGCCGTGGCGGAGGGCTTGCTGCTTGACGCGCCCGCGCCGCCGGGCTGGGGCCGCCTTTGTCACTACGAGGCGGCCTTTGGCTACGCGCCCGTACAGCTGACCGTCGACTCCGCGCGGGGGCCGGTCGAGGCGCAAGCGTTCCTGCCGTCGGAGCCGCCCGAGACCGATGGCCACTGGTCGCTCGGTGCCTGGGCGACGGAGTGGGGGGCGCTGAGCGTCGAGGCCGCGGCGGAAGTCATGGCCCACATGGGCCGCAGGAGTCCGCAGGCGATCGGCGGCATCTTCGACATGATCCGCGCGCGTGCCCATTCCCGCCTGCTTGCGGCCGGGCCGCGTGCTCGGGCGCCCGTCGCGGCCGGATTCGCCCGCGATGACGTGGCCCTGCTCGACCATCGCCGCCCCTATGCGGGATACTACGCGCTGGAGGAGCAGGACCTGCGTTTTCCCCGCTTCGGCGGCGGGCTGAGCGCGCAGGTCACGCGCGCCGCGCTCGTGGCCACCGACGCCGCGCTGGTGCTGCCCTACGACCCGCGCCGCGACGAGGTGCTGCTGGTCGAGCAGTTCCGCCCCGGCCCATTCCTGCGCGGCGACCCGCGGCCCTGGTGCCTGGAGCCCGTGGCAGGCCGCGTCGATCCCGGCGAGGCGCCCGAAGAGACCGCCCGTCGCGAGGCGGAAGAGGAGGCGGGGCTGACGCTGGACGGGCTGGTGCCGATCTCGCGCAGCTACCCGTCACCGGGCTGCTCGACGGAGTTCTTTCACATCTATCTGGGGCTGGTGGACCTGTCCCGCCGTCCCGCCGACACCGGCGGGATGGAGGAAGAGGCAGAGGACATCCGCCGCCATGTCCTGCCGCTCGACACGCTGGTGGAATGGGCCGACGCCGGGCTTCTGGACGTGGCACCGCTGGAACTGGCGGTGCACTGGCTGGCCCGGCATCGCGACCGCCTGCGCACTTCGGGTTGAGTCGCGCGGGACCCGCGCCTAGACAGGGTGGGCATCCACAGACGAGGCCCAGCAATGCGCGTGGCGAGAGACCTTGCCGAAGCGGTCGGCAATACCCCCCTGATCCGGTTGCACGGACCCAGTGAGGTCACAGGTTGCGAGATCTGGGGCAAGGCGGAATTCATGAATCCCGGCCAGTCGGTCAAGGACCGCGCCGCGCTCTGGATCATCCGCGACGCCGTGGCGCGCGGCGAACTGGGCCCCGGCGGCACCATCGTCGAGGGCACGGCGGGCAACACCGGGATCGGGCTTGCGCTGGTGGGCGCCTCGATGGGCTTCCGGACGGTCATCGTGATCCCCGAGACCCAGAGCCGGGAAAAGAAGGACATGATCCGCCTTGCCGGCGCGGAACTGGTCGAGGTGCCGGCGGCCCCCTATCGCAACCCCAACAACTACGTCCGCTATTCCGGCCGGCTGGCCGAACGGCTCGCGCAATCCGAGGCGCAGGGGGCGATCTGGGCCAACCAGTTCGACAACGTGGCCAACCGGCAGGCGCATGTCGAGAGCACGGGCCCGGAAATCTGGGAGCAGACCGGGGGAAAGGTCGACGGCTTCATCTGCGCCGTGGGCTCGGGCGGCACGCTGGCCGGCGTGGCGCAGGCGCTGCAGCCCAGGGGCGTCAGGATGGGGCTCGCCGACCCGATGGGGGCCGCGCTTTACAGCTACTACACGACAGGCGAGTTCAAGTCGGAGGGCAGCTCGATCACCGAAGGCATCGGGCAGGGACGGATCACCGCCAACCTCGAAGGCTTCACGCCCGATTTCTGCTGCCAGATCCCGGACGAAGAGGCGCTGCCGGTGGCCTTCGACCTGCTGGAGCGCGAGGGCCTGTGCCTTGGCGGCTCGTCCGGCGTGAACGTGGCGGGCGCGATGCGCATGGCGCGCGAGATGGGGCCGGGGCACACCATCGTCACCATCCTGTGCGACTACGGCACGCGCTATCAGTCCAAGCTCTTCAATCCGACCTTCCTTCGCGAGAAGGGCCTGCCGGTCCCGCGCTGGATGGAGCGTGACGCGGTGGACATGCCGGACGTGATGGTCGCGCCGGAATGAGGCCGGGCCTGTCCCGTCTGGCCGCGCTCCCGGCGCTTCTGGTCGCGCTCTGGCTGATCGCCGGCGCCGCGCTGGCGCAGACCGCGCCGGAGTCGCCGGACTACGAGCAATGGCAGCGCACCGCCGAACGTGCCGAGCAGGTCGTGGAACGCGCTGCCGCCTCGACCGAGTCGCTTGAGGCGCTGCGTGCGCAACTTGCAGGGTGGCGCGAACAGTTTCTTGCCGCGCAAGGCCAGAACACCACGCGGATCGCGACGCTGGAGGCGCAGCTCGAGGCGCTTGGCCCGCCGCCCGAGGAAGGCGCGACCGAACCTCCGGACGTCGCGCAACGCCGCGCCGAGTTGCAGGAACAGCTGGAGAATCTGCGCGCGCCCGTTCGCAATGCGGAAGCGGCCTTCACCCGCGCCCAGGGCCTGATTTCAGAGATCGACGCGATCATTCGGGCACGTCAGGTCGATGCGCTGCTGTCGCTTGGTGCCACACCGCTCAACCCGGCGAACTGGGCGCTGGCGCTCGGAGAGGTCGGGCAGGCCACGCGCAAGATGCAGCTCGAGGTGGAAACGGCCATCGCGACCCCCTCGCGCGTGGCGGAGGCGCGCAACAGGTTGCCGGGCATCTTCCTGCTGCTGGCCGGCGGTTTCGTGCTTTTGCTGCGCGGGCATCGCTGGGTCGACAGGGCCGGCGCCCACATGCGCGCGCGCGCACGCCGTGGCACCAGCGTCTGGGCGCTGCTGATCTCGATCGGGCACATCCTGTTGCCGCTCGCCGGACTTTCGGCCATCATCTTCGCGGCGGCCTACAGCGGCCTCGCCGGGCCACGCCTGTCGCGGATGCTTGCCTTTCTGCCGCTGGCCTTCGCGCTTCTGCTGGGCTTCCGCTGGCTGGGGCAGCGGCTCTACAACCCCGTGGAATCCGAGGCCGTCATCCCGCTGGCCGAAGGACCGCGGCGCGAGGCGCGCTACTACAGCACACTGCTTGCGCTTCTGATCGTCGTCCAGATCACCATCAGCGCCTTCGTCAACCTGGGCGATCTCTCGCAGGCCACGGAAGCGGTGCTCCAGTTCCCGGTCACGGTGCTGATGGGGCTTGTGCTGTTCCGCATGGGCGTGATCCTCGGGCGCTACCGCGGTGCATCCGACGACGACGAAGGTGCGTTCGTTGCCCGTGCGATCCGGTCGCTCGGACGGGCCTCGCTGGTCGTCGGCGCGCTGATGCCGCTGCTGGCTGCCATCGGCTATCTGAACGCGTCGCTGCTGATCAGACCCTGGATCGTGTCGCTGGCGATACTGGGTCTGGTGCTGATCCTGCAACGTCTGGTGCGCGATCTGGATCAGCTCATCACGGGACGCGAGACGGCGGGCGAAGGGCTGATTCCCGTCCTTTTGGGAATGGTTCTGACGATTGCGGCGCTGCCGTTCCTGGCGCTGGTCTGGGGCGCGCGGGTCGCCGATCTGACAGAGATATGGGCGCGCTTCCGCGAGGGCTTCATGCTTGGCGAGACGCGCGTCTCGCCCACCGACTTCCTCGTCTTCGTCGTGGTCTTCGTTCTCGGCTACCTCGCGACACGGGCGCTGCAGGGCGGTTTGCGCAATTCGCTTCTGCCGCGCACCGCGCTGGACAAGGGCGCGCAGAACGCGATCATCTCGGGCCTCGGTTATGTCGGCATCTTCCTCGCCGGGCTGATCGCTATCTCTGCGGCCGGCATCGATCTTTCGTCGCTCGCGATCGTCGCCGGCGCACTCTCGGTCGGCATCGGCTTCGGCCTGCAGAACATCGTCCAGAACTTCGTCTCGGGGATCATCCTGCTGATCGAACGCCCGGTGTCCGAAGGCGACTGGATCGAGGTGGGCGGCCAGATGGGGATCGTGCGCAAGATCTCGGTCCGCTCGACGCGGATCGAGACCTTCGACCGCACCGACGTCATCGTGCCCAACGGCGATTTCGTCTCCGGCGTGGTCACCAACTGGACCCGCGGCAACACCATCGGCCGCGTGATCGTGCCGGTCGGCGTGGCCTACGGGACCGACACGCGGAAGGTCGAGCGCATCCTGCGCGAGGTCGCGGAAGACCATCCCATGGTCCTGATGCAGCCGCCGCCCTCTGTTTTCTTCCGCGGTTTCGGTGCGGATTCGCTCGACTTCGAGATCCGCGCGATCCTGCGGGACGTGAACTGGGTAATGGCCGTGCACTCCGAGATGAACCACGCGATCGCGAAGCGTTTCGCCGAGGAGGGGGTCGAGATTCCCTTCGCGCAGCGCGACGTCTGGCTGCGCAATCCCGAGACGCTGGTGCGCGAGGCGGCGCCCGAACCCGCCCCGCCGCCGCGCACGCCGGATCCCTTCCTCGACCGGCCCGACAACGATGCCGACGCCGATGCCGAGGGAGACGGCCGATGACCCGCATGCTTTTCCGCAAGGACGCCTACGCACGGACAGCGCCGGCGCGCGTGGCGCGCGTCACCCCCGAGGGCGGCGTGGTGCTCGACGCGAGCCTTTTCTATCCGACCGGCGGCGGCCAGCCCGGCGACACCGGTCGCCTCGCCTGGGAAGGGGGCGACATGGAGGTGGCCGACTGCATCAGGGGCGCGGGCGACGAGATCGTGCTGGTGCCGGTCGAGGGGGCAACCCCGCCACGGGAAGGCGCCCTGGTCACGCAGACGCTCGACTGGGAGCGCCGCTTCGCCCACATGCGCGTGCACACCGCGCTGCATCTGCTGTCCGTCGTGGTGCCGTTGCCTGTCACCGGCGGGGCCATCGGCGCGGGGAAGGGGCGGCTCGACTTCGACATGCCCGAGGCGCCGGAGGACAAGGCGACGCTGGAAGAGGCGCTGAACGCCCTCGTCGCGCATGACCTGCCCGTCACCGAGGACTGGATCACCGACGCGGACCTTGCGGCGAACCCCGGTCTCGTCAAGACGATGTCCGTCGCTCCGCCGTCGGGCGCGGGCCGCGTCCGCCTGGTCCGCATCGGTGAGGGCGACGCCCAGGTGGACCTCCAGCCCTGTGGCGGCACCCATGTCGCGCGCACGGGCGAGATCGGTGCCCTGCGCCTGGGCAAGATCGAAAAGAAGGGGCGGCAGAACCGGCGGGTGACCGTGCACCTCGCCGGCTGAGCGGGGCGGTGCCGGGTTCCGCCTTGCGGGGCCGACCCGCGGCCAGCGCCGATGTTCCGGTGGCGCCTGGATCCTTCAATAGAGCACGGAAGGCAGCCAGAGCGCGAGCGCCGGCCAGGCGACAAGCAGCCCGACGGCCGCCAGATGCGCCAGCAGAAACGGCAGGATGCCGCGGTAGATCGTGCCCAGCGGAATGTCTTTCTGCTGTGCGCGGATCACGAAGATGTTGAGCCCCACCGGCGGCGTGATCAGCCCGACCTCGGCCGCGAGGAGAACCAGGATGCCGAACCAGACCGCCGAATAGCCCAGTTCGACAATGATCGGCAGGAACACCGGCACGGTGATCAGCACCATCGAGATCGTGTCGAGGAAGCAGCCGAGCACCAGATAGACGACGACGAAGAACAGGATCACCATGACCGGTGCCAGATCCTGCGCGGTGATCCAGTCGCCCAGTGTGGCCGGGATGCGCGACTGCACCATGAAATAGCCGAACATCAGCGCGCCGAGGATGATCGCGAAGAGCGCGCCCGAGATCGTCACTGTCTCGCGCACGGCGTCGGCGAGGGTGGCGAGCGTGAGTTCGCGGGTGAGGAAGCCGATCGCGATGGCCAGCGCCGCGCCGACCGAGGCTGCCTCGGTCGGCGAGAACCAGCCAAGGTAGATGCCGCCCACCGCCAGCGCGAAGATCAACAGCATCTTCCACATGCCGATGACGGCGGCCAGCCGCTCGCCCCAGTCCATGCGGTCGCCGGCGGGCAACTGGTCCGGCACGATCCGCGCCAGCCCCGCCACCACGACGACATGGAGCGCCGCCAGCAGCAGGCCGGGCAGCAGGGCTGCCGCGAAGAGCGCGGGGACGCTCTCCTGCGCGACGATGGCGTAGATGATGAGCACGATGGAGGGCGGGATCAGGATGCCCAGCGTCCCGCCGGAGGCGACCACGCCCGAGGCCACCGCGTCGGAATAGCCCAGCCGCCGCATTTCCGGGATGCAGACGCGGGTCATGGTCGAGGCGGTGGCGAGGCTCGATCCGCAGACCGCGCCGAAACCCGCGCAGGCGCCCACGGTGGCCACGGCGAGCCCCCCGCGCCGTCCGCTGACCAGCGCGTTGAAGGCGTCGAACATCTCGCGCGCGATCGAGGTGCGCGACATCACCACGCCCATCAGCAGGAAAAGCGGCACGACCGAGAAGGAATAGGCCTGCGCAAGGTCGAAAGGCGTGGTGCCCAGCGTGAAGAGGGCCGGGCGCAGCCCGTCCACCAGCGCATAGCCCAGCGTGCCCACCGTCAGCAGCGCAATGGCCACCGGCACGCGCAGGAAGATGAGGACCACGAGCCCGAGGCTCGCGGCGACTCCGATCAACTGCGCGCTCATTGCCGTCCTTTCGCCTCGCGGAACTCGTCCGGCGCCGCCAGCAGAACGGCGATCACCGAGGCGGCGAAGCCGAACCAGACCGCCGTCCAGTACCAGAATTTCAGGATGCCCAGGTCCAGCGTCCTCTCGCCCCAGTCGAGCGCGTCGAGCGCGGGCGTGATCGTCTGTACGCCCGTCAGGATCAGCGCGCCCAGCGACAGTGCGAGGGCAAGCGTCCGAAACGCCACGCGAAGCGGCACGGACTGCACCGCGTCGAGCAGGTCCACCAGGATCTGCGACCGGGTCAGAAAGGCCAGCGCGATCGAGACGTAGATCATCCAGGCAAGCGCCAACTCGACCATGTCGAACACGCCGAAGATGCGCCACGCCGGGTTCAACGCGCGGGCGACCACATCCGTGACGGTAATCACCATCACGAAGAGCAGGAACACGCCGGCGACGGCCGCGAGGACCGTCGCCAGCAGGTCGTTCAGGCGCTGCCGCATCGGCACGCCGCCCTCAGCGGCAGCCGAAGCCGACGGGGCCGACCTCTTCGGCGAGCGCGCGCAGCATCGCCAGCACTTCGGAGCCGGGCTTGTCCTTGCCGTCGATCTTCGTCACGTAGTCCTGCGTCACCTGATCGCCGATATCGCGGAAGCGCGCCTCTTCCTCGGCGCTCATCCGGATGATGTTCACACCCGCTTCTTCAAGGGCGTTGCGCCCCGCGACGTCCACGTCGTCCCAGACCTTGCCGATCTCGGCCGAGCGTCCCGCGAAGCTCTCGTCGATCAGTTGCTGCAGATCCTCGGGCAACTCGGCGTAGCTGTCGGGGTTCATCACCAGCGCGAAGCTCGAGGTATAGGCGCCGATCTCGGTCGAGGACGCCAGGTGCGGCCCGAGCTGGAAGGCGATGCCGGCGCCGCCGAAGTCGATGAAGGTGCCGTCCAGCGTGCCCTTCTGGAGCCCCTCCGCCATCTCTGTCGGCGGCATGCCCACCGGCTTGCCGCCCAGCGCGTTGATGAGTTGGCCCACCGCGGCCGAGGCCGGGCGCATCGCCTTGCCCTCCAGGTCGTCGATGCTGCGCACCTCCCCCTCGCTCATGTGCACCTGCCCGGGCGGGTGCATGAAAAGCTGAAGCACCTTCACCCCGCGGTGCTCCTCGTCGAGATACTGCTCGCGCAGTTCGGCGTTGTTGAGCACCAGCGTCGCCTGTTCGGCCGAGCAGAACAGGAACGGCATGTTCGACACCTCGGTCAGTTCGAAGCGCCCCGGCGTCGCGCCGTGCAGGACCCATGTGATGTCGGCCTGCCCGTTGCGCGCGATGTCGTAGTAGCGCGGCGGCGGGCCCATCTGCGCGCCGTGCAGCAGCTCGAACTGAAGGCGGCCATCCGACTTCTCGGTCATGTCCGCCGCCCAGGCGTCCAGCCAGCGCGACATGCCGTGCAGCGGCGTGATATAGGTGGCGATCGTCATGTTGTAAGTTTCGGCGGCCGCGCCGGTGGCGAGCGCCAGCGCGCTCGTGGCGGCAAGCGCCAGCGATTTCAGAGCCTTCATCGGTTCCTCTCCTCCCTTGCGTTTCATCATGGCGCGGTCAGCGCCGCCCCGGTGCCGATACGAAGCGGCACGGGGTGCGTCCTGCCCTGGCGCGTCCCGACCGCACGGGCGCTTCGGCGACAGGCCAGAAGCCGTCACGCCTTGAACGCGGCGACATCCGGGGCGCGCTTGGTGCGGCTCCATTCCTCGAGCAGGGCCGGCGCAGTCCTGCGCAACTGCGCGTCGAGTTCCGGCGTCAACGTGTCCACCGTCACCTCCAGCCGGTGGCCGCTTGGATCGAAGAAATAGATCGACTGACAGATCTTGTG
>OFET01000549.1_pt1 | contig 21025 bp, 16 predicted proteins | sample 1521211 | NCBI WGS metagenome assembly OFET01 (sample SAMN03766358, study PRJEB24113) | microbial mat metagenome | isolation source: enrichment culture HLUCC-A from microbial mat sample contains cyanobacterium...
TTCCTCAGCGGCAATGCAGGCGCCGACACGCTGGAAGGCGGCGAGGGCGACGACATCCTGTTCGGCGGCCTCGGGGCCGACGAGCTGACCGGCGGCGCGGGGGCGGACACGTTCCAGTACACCACCCCGACCCAGTCGAACTCGCAGAGCGTCGACACGATCACCGACTTCGCGGTGGGCGACGACTTCATCGACTTCAACATCGCCGTGAAGTTCATCGGCGAGGTCAGCGGCTTCGGCCAGGTGGAGACGTCGTTCATTGGCGGCGGTACTGAGTCGGCAGTCTTCGACACGGACACGAACACCCTGTATGTCGATACGGGCGACGGTGACCTTACGAATGCCGACTACGTGATCGACATGACGCTGATCGGCGGCTCGCTGACGCAGGACAACTTCGTCTGAGCCGACACGTCGTCAGCCTTGATACCGAAGAGGGGGCCTCGGCCCCCTCTTTTCGTGCAGGACACGGCACCGGTCGCGGCCGAGCCCGCCCAGGCGCGCGCCCTGGCCCTATGCGTTCGCCCCGACTGGCCCTAAGAATTTCGCCCCGCCCGGTGTTTGTGTCGCCCTGACCACGGGCCGGCCGGATGTGCCCGCGCGCCCCCGCCCGGCAGCGACGACAGGAGCCACGCCATGCGCATGACCACCGAGGAAGCCTTCATCAAGACCCTGCAGATGCACGGGATCGAGCATGCCTTCGGCATCATCGGATCGGCCATGATGCCGATCTCGGACCTGTTCGAGCAGGCCGGCATCACCTTCTGGGACTGCGCGCACGAGGGCTCGGGCGGCATGATGGCCGACGGCTATACCCGCGCGACCGGCCGCATGTGCATGATGATCGCCCAGAACGGCCCCGGCATCACCAACTTCGTCACCGCGGTCAAGACGGCCTACTGGAACCACACGCCGCTCCTGCTCGTCACCCCTCAGGCCGCCAACAGGACGATCGGGCAGGGCGGCTTTCAGGAAGTCGAGCAGATGAAGCTGTTCGAGGACATGGTCGCCTACCAGGAAGAGGTGCGCGACCCCGCCCGCGTGGCCGAGGTGCTCAACCGCGTGATCCTGCAGGCGAAGCGGCACTCGGCGCCGGCCCAGATCAACATGCCGCGCGATTTCTGGACCCAGGTCGTCGACATCGAGCTGCCCGCCATCGTCGAGTTCGAGCGGCCCTCGGGCGGCGAGGGTGCAATGGACGAGGCGGCCCGCCTGCTGTCTGCGGCGCGCTTTCCCGTCATCCTCAACGGCGCGGGCGTGGTGCTCGGCGGCGCGATCGAGGCGAGCCGGGCGCTGGCCGAGCGGCTCGATGCCCCGGTCTGCGTGGGCTACCAGCACAACGACGCCTTTCCGGGCGCGCATCCGCTGTTCGCGGGGCCCCTGGGCTACAACGGCTCGAAGGCGGCGATGGAGCTGATCGCGCAGGCCGATGTGGTGCTGTGTCTCGGCACGCGGCTCAACCCCTTCAGCACCCTGCCGGGCTACGGCATCGACTACTGGCCGGCGGGGGCGAAGATCATCCAGGTGGACATCAACCCCGACCGGATCGGCCTCACCAAGAGGGTGACCGTCGGCATCGTGGGCGACGCGAAGAAGACGGCCGAGGGCATCCTTTCGCGCCTCTCCGACTCCGCGGGCGATGCCGGCCGCGAGGAGCGCCGCGCCGAGATCGCGCGGCGCAAGTCGGCCTGGGCGCAGCAGCTCTCCTCGATGGACCACGAGGAGGACGACCCCGGCACGACATGGAACGAACGCGCACGCGCCGCCAGGCCCGACTGGATGAGCCCGCGCATGGCGTGGCGTGCGATCCAGGCGGCGCTGCCGCGCGAGGCGATCATCTCGTCCGACATCGGCAACAACTGTGCCATCGGTAACGCCTATCCCAGCTTCGAGGAGGGGCGGAAATACCTCGCCCCCGGCCTCTTCGGCCCCTGCGGCTATGGCCTGCCCGCCATCGTGGGCGCCAAGATCGGGCGCCCCGACGTGCCGGTGGTGGGGTTTGCCGGCGATGGCGCCTTCGGCATCGCGGTGACCGAGCTGACCGCCATCGGCCGCCCGGAATGGCCGGCGATCACCATGGTCGTGTTCCGCAACTACCAGTGGGGCGCCGAAAAGCGGAACTCGACGCTCTGGTTCGACGACAATTTCGTCGGCACCGAGCTCGACGAGGGGGTGAGCTATGCCGGCATCGCGCAGGCCTGCGGGCTGCAGGGCGTGCAGGCCCGCACGATGGACGCGCTGACCGAGGCGTTGCGCACCGCCATCGCCGACCAGATGGAGCGCGGACGGACGACGCTGATCGAGGCAATGATCAACCAGGAACTGGGCGAGCCCTTCCGCCGCGACGCGATGAAGAAGCCGGTCCCCATCGCCGGCATCGACCGCGCCGACATGCGCCCGCAGGTCGTCTGACCCGACCGGCAGGGCCCGACAGGGGTGCCGGGCCCGGCTGGCCCTGCCGGCGAAGCCGGGCCGCGCTCGGCCTTGCGCCGCTCAGATGGCGAAGGGCCGCGGCGCGGCTGCCGGGCATCGTCGCTGTGTCCCTCGGTTGCCATGCGCGCGGGCCAATGGCGGCTTCGCCCCCGATCTGCTACGCCATCCGGGCCATGAGCCACAGACCGCTGAGCGCGCCCCCGGTCGAACCGGGCCTGACCGAGCCGGAGCCGCCGGCCAGCGCCTCTGCCGCGCCGGCGGACGAGACGGTCTCGCATCTCGGCTACTCGGAACTCGTCACCTTCTTCCACCACCAGGTGGGCCGGGTCGAAACCACCTGGTTCCGCGTGATGTATCTGCATGCCGCGATCGTCGGCGTGCTCATCTTCTTCCACCAGAGCGACTATCCCTTCGTGATCGCCCGCGTCGTGGTCTTCGGCTTCTACACCGTCAACATGCTGATCTTCCACTTCGCCCTGCGCGAGAGCTATGGCGGCCTGCATGCCGTCCATGCCGACCTCATGCGCTTCCCGCGGACCGATGGCGCGGTGGATCGCTGGTTCCGCAGCCACCGCTACGACCGCAAGCACGGGGTGCGCGCGCTTGTCATGCTGGCCTGCTGGGCGCTGGTGGTCTTCCTGCTGTCGTGGACCTTCACCGCCGAGGCGTTCTGAGGGCGCCCATCGGGGCGCGCCGGCGGGGCGCGCCGACGGGGCGCGTTCACCGCGTCGCGCCGGCCAGCATGAAGGGCGCCCAATACGCGGGGTGGCGTTGGCGCGGCTCGGCCAGCGGGTCGTCGATCTGGGCGAGCATCGCGCGCCGCATGGCCTCGGCCCGGCCGATGCGGGGGTCTGCGTCGAGCTCGGCAAAGAGACGGGTCGTGAGCGCCACGGCCGCGTCGGAATAGACCGGCCAGTGCGAGACGAGCAGGCTGCGCGCCCCGGCATGGAAGAACGCGCTCGCCAGCCCCGACAGCCCCTCGTCGTCGCCCGCCCGCCCCGAGGCGGTGTTGCAGGCCGAGAGCAGCACGAACTCGGCGTCGAGCCGCAGGCCCGCGATCTCGGCCGTGGTCAGGAGCCCGTCCTCCGGCGCCGTCGCGTCTGCCGGAGGGGTCAGGACGAGGCCGGCATCCGCCGCGCCCACCTCGCCCGCGATCAGCCCGTGGGTGGCGAAGCCGATCACCGAGAAGGCCTCGAGCGCGCCCGTCGCGCTCATCTCCTTCAGCGCGCCCTCGTGCGCGGCCTCCTGCAGGAGCAGCGTGCCGGCATCGCCGAAGCCCGCGGCGATCTCGGCCAGCTCGCACCGCGTGTCGGGCAGGGCCGAGAGGCGGCGCAGCGCTTCGACCGTGCCCGCGCCGCGGGAGACGTCTCCGGGCGGGGCGAGGGCGGTCAGCACCTCTTCGCCCGTGCCGCAGGGATAGGGCAGGGCGCCCGCCGCCTGCACTCCGATCAACGGGTCGCCCACACCGAGGAAGGCGGGCGCGCGCTCTGCCCTCGGCGCGGCGCGGCGCAGGGCGGCGAAGCTCGCCACCGACGGGGCGACCGAGACGGCATGGTTGCGGATCAGCCAGGGCGCGGTGGCGAAGGTCGTGCCGGGCTTCGGCGCCTTGGTCAGCATCAGGTGGAAGGGCAGGGGCATCGTCGCCGCGTCGGGCACGAAGATCAGCTGCGACTTTCCCGCGAGCGCCTCGTCCAGCGGGGCGACGAGCCGGTCATAGGCAGCATGGGCGAGCGCGAAGTCGAAGCCGGGCCGGGCCGGCGCCGCCACTGGGTCGAGCACAAAGCCGCCGCGCGTCGCGCCGGCCGCGGCCCCCGCGCAGCGCGGATCGGTCAGCGCCGCCTCGCAGCGCAGGCGCTCGGCGATCCGGGCGAGGTCGGCGCGCGCCGGCAGGCCCTCCATGATCGTGGCCTCGCGCGTGACGACCGTCACCTGGCCGACCGCCGCGCCCCCGGCCGTCTCCAGATCGGTCGAGGCGAGCACGATCAGCGCCTCGTCGGGGCCGAGCAGGGCGCGCACCGCGTCCAGCGGCACCGGCGCGGCGCCGCCGTGGGCGGCGAAGGCTGGGAAGCGCGCGGCGAGCGCTCCCTCCAGCGCGGCCAGGCGCGTCACCGCCGCGTCGAGGCGCGCGCGGTCGGCGGAGCGCGGCGCGGGGGCGGCGGCGAGGGCCTCGCGCACGCGGGCGGCCTCGGCCTCGGCGTCCTGCACCTCGCGCAGCGCCGCGGCGAGGTCGCCCCCCACCTGCCAGCGCCGCGCCGCCCGGCTCAGCGCCTCGCCCGCGACGGTGGTGTTGATGCGCTGCGTGAGCGCGAAGGCCTCGGGCATGAGCGCGTTGGCCTCGCCGGGCGGTGCGGCGTTCATCACCCGCTGCAGCGCCTCGAGGTGCCACGACACATGGCCCGTCGCGGCGCCTGGCAGCGCGGATGCGCTCGCCCGGCGGAACCGCGCGAGCGCCGCCGAGGCGTCGCCCCGCGCGAGCGCCACCCGGCCCGCCAGCACGTCGAGCGGAAGGCGCAGCACCGGGTCGTCGGGCGCGGCCGCCTCCGCCTCGCCCAGCAGGTCGGCGGCAAGCGCCACCCGCCCCGCCCCGAGCGCCTGGTCGGCGAGGACCGACAGAAAGGTGAGGCGGAGCGCGACGGGCTGCGACGCCAGGCCCTCGCCGCCGAAGAGCGCCGCGAGCGTGGCGTCGATGTCGGCCGCGTCGGAGTCGGAGGTGATCTCGGCCACGGCGATCGCGCCCCAGAGCGGGTCGCCGGGCTCGGGCGCGGGGTGCAGGGCGTCGCGCAGGGCGGCGACCGCCTCGCGCGAGGCCGCCCGCTCGCCGGCCGCTTCCAGCGCGCCCACGAGACCCAGCCGCGCGATGGCGGCCTGCCGCGACGCGGCGCCGTGGGCGGCCTCGACCTGCGCGACATGGGCGCGGGAGAGGGCGATCGCCGCCTCGGCCCGCCCCTCGGCGCGGGCGAGCGCCGCGCCCTGCGCGAGAATGTCGAGGTAGAGCGCATCCGGGCGCAGCCCCGCCCCCTCGAAGGCGACGCGCGCGGCGTTGAGCCGGTCGAACGCCTCGGTCGTGCGCCCCGCCTCGCGCAGGAGGCGCGCCTCCTCGAACGACGCCCACGCCGAGAGGGAGGGGGGCGGCACGGTCAGCCCGTCGAGCGCGGCCCCGCACCGCGGCGACCTCGTCGCGAGCCGCCTCCGCCGCACCCGCCAGCGCCAGCGCGTCGGCCTGGGCGAGGCGCATGGCCAGCACGTCTGCGTGCGCGTCGCCATGGGCGAGGCGCGCGGTCTCGATCATCGTGGCGCCGAGCGCCACCGCCTCGTCGAGCCGCCCCGCCGTGCGCAGCCAGTCGATCACCGGCGCGGCGGGCAGCCACGGCTCTTCCATCCGCGCGGCGAGGTAGCCGGGCGGATAGGCGGCGAGCCGCATCAGCCACGGCGCCGCGCCCCCGGGCCGCCCCTCGGCGAGGTTGCGCGCCACGAGCGCCTCGAGGACCGGCGCAGGCTCCGGCGCGTCGGTCGGGATGCCGTCGAGCAGGCGCCGGGCCGCGGCCTCGGCGGTGGCGAGATCGCCCGCGAGAAACGGCGTCACGAGGTCGCGTTCCACCGCCTCCCACGGGAATGGCGGCCGCGTGCGGCGCACCGCGTCTGCCCGCGCCAGCCAGTCGTCCGTCACCGCGCCCACCTCGCCCCGCTCGGCCGCCGCCGCGTCGTAGGCGGCGAACACGGTCTCGACATGGCCCGCCGTCTCGGGCCACTCGGAAAGGTAGGCGTCGAGATCGCCCTCCAGCACGTCGAGCAGCGCCACCAGCCCTTCGACCGGACGACCGAGGCCGAGCTGCGCCTCTGCCCGGATCAGCGCGGCGGTCAGGAACGGCTCGCTGTAGACCGCGCCCATGTCGCGGGCGGCCATCAGCACTTCGCTTGCCAGCACGGACGCCGCCTCGAGCCGGCCCACCTCGAGCAGCGCGCCGGCCATGTTGAGACGCTCCGGCGTCTGCCGGTCGGGCGTCAGGCCGAGCGCGGCGCCCATCCGCAGCATCTCGGCGAAGGCGGCGACGGCTCGGCGGCCCTCGCCGAGGTCGACCGCGAGGATGGCGACACGCTCCAGCGTCGAGAGGCGCTCCTCGTGGATGGCGCCGAAGAGGGCGCGCGCCCGCGCGTCGGCCTCCTCGGCGAGCGGAAGGGCCTCGCCCGGCGGATCGTAGAGAAAGGCGATCTCGGCTGCGAGGTCGAGCGCTGCATAGATCTCGTCGGCGCCCCGTGCCTCGGCCTTCGCCGCCTCGGCCGCGCGCATCGCGCCTTCGTTGTCGCCCGCGTCGAGCGCGGCAAAGCCGTCGTCGATGGTCGATGCGGGGGTCGGCGGCGCGATGACGGCGAGCGCGCAGGCGACGAGGGCCGCCCGCAGCAGCCCCGCGCCCCGGATGGCGCCCGTCGCGCCCCTCACGGCGCCATCCGGCCCACCACGCGGGCGACGTCTTCCGGCGGGGGCGCGCCGTCGAAGACGCGGGCGAGCACCTCGGCCACCTCCTCGGCCTCGGCCGCGCCGGCGTGGTGGAGCGTGGCGAGCAGGCCGATCAGCACCGTGTCGCGGCACTCGCCCGGCACGTAGCGCCAGACGGTTATGGCCCCCGCCCGGCGGGCGGGCTCTATGCCGCAGCGGCGGTCCGGGGCGAGGTTCTTCCACAAGAGGCTCACGAGGTCGAGCAGCGCCGAGCGGTCGTTCGAGACGTAGCTGTGGGCCAGCATGTCTTCTCCCAGCGCCGACATGTCGACCGTGTCGATCTCGGCCAGCGCCAGCGCGTCGGCGCCGCCCTCGCCGGCGCGCGGGGCGTCGCCGTGCAGCCGCCGCGAGACGGCGAGCGCCCAGTCGGCCTCCGAGCCGTAGAGCGTGATGCGCCGGGCGAGCGGCCGGATCGTCGGAATCATCTCGGCGAAAAGGCCCGCGTCGAGATCTGGCGCGGCAAAGACGACCTGCCCGAAGGGCGGCGCCTCGCTACGCCCCGTGCGGGCCAGCGCGAGGATCTCCAGCGCGTCGGTCATCGCGCGGCTGCCCATGCTGTGCGCCACGAGGTGGACCGTCTCGGCCCCCGAGCGCGCCACGAGGTCGTCGAGAAACCGCGCCAGCCGCCGCCCGCTCAGCCGCACCACGGCGGTATCGGCGATGTAGCCCGAGGTCGCCCCACGCGAGGGCCACGAGTAGAGCACGGGCACGCCGGGAAAGCCCGTGTCGTAGGCGAGTTGGGCGGCGCGCTTGGCGGCGTGCTCGAAGGTCACGTTGTAGCCGTGGACGAAGACGATCGCCTCGCGCCGCGTCGTCTCGGCGATGCGCGCCTGCATCCGCCCGTAGAACTCCGCCTGCGCGACCGGCGTGACGCTGCGCAGCACGACATGCTCGGCCGGGTCGGGACCGAACTCCAGCCGCCAGATCGACGGCGCCTCGAGCGCCCCGGCGCGGTGCGACCGCGGGATCGTCACCTTGAGCGTGCCGAGCTCGAGGGCCCCGCGCCCCGCGCCGTAGAAGCGGGCGGGGTCGGGCCGGCCGGTGCGGGCGCGGTCGGTCGCGTAGAAGACCTCCAACACCTCGAAGCCCTCCTCGGCGCTGCGCGTCGCCGGAGCGCCCTGAAGCGCCGCCGCGCCCCCGGCGAGCGCGTCGATGTCCTGCCGCGCCGCCGCGGCCAGATCGGCCCGCCCAGCCCGCTCCGCGAGCCGCGCGACGCGGGCATGGGCCTCGCGCAGCGCCTCGGCCGGCAGGGCCTGCCCCCGCGCCTCGCCGACGATGGCCTCGGCGAGGGCGAGCGCGGTCGGCAGGTCTCCTGCCGCCTCGGAGGCGGCGGCGGCGTCTTCCAGCAGGGGCACCGGGTCGCGCCCGAGCATGTCGCGGTGGCGCAGGGCGAGGGCGGCGAGGTCGCGCAGGCGGGCGGCTTCGGCCCGCGCGTCGCCCGCCGCCGCCTCGGCCCGGGCGAGCAGCGAGACGAGATCGAAGGCGAGGCGCGGGTCGGCGCCGGCCACTGCGAGCGCGGCGGCGAGCTCGGCGCGCCCGCCCGCCGGGTCGGCCTCGACCAGCCGCTCGTAGCGCCCGAGGGCGAGATCGCGGGCGACGTCCTCGGCGGCAATGTTGCTGAGTGCCGCGGTCTGCGCGCCGGTCGCCACCGGCGCGAGGGCGATCGCCGCCGTCACGAGGAGGCCGCGTAACGCGGATCTGTGTCGCCGCTGCCTGTCGCCCATCCCTGCCGAACCCTCGTTCGCCATGCTGACGACGATGCCGGGCGGCGGCCGACCTTTCAACAGCGAGATGCCCTAGCGGAAGCCAATGGGGTTGAGAATACGCCCGCCTCGGTTAGGCTACCCATGGGGAAGGTGGCTTCGCGGCCGCGATGCTCGGGGAGCGCTCGTGATGCGCCTCGCACTGCCTGCACTTGCGATTATGCTCGGCGCGGCGCTCGCCGGCCCCGCCGGTGCGGCCAATCACGCGCTGCTCGTCGGCGTCTCCGACTACGACGAGACGATCGGGCTGTCCGACCTGCGCGGGCCTGCCAACGATGTGCGCCTGCTGCGCGACGCGCTCTCGCAGCGCGGAGATTTCGACGTCACCGTGCTGGCCGACGGGGTGGAGGGCGGTGCCCGCCCCACCCGCGCGGCGATCCTCGGGGCGCTGGCGGATCTCGCGGACCGGGCAGGGGAGGGCGAACTCGTCTACATCCACCTCTCGGGCCACGGCACGCGGCAGCGCGACGCCGAGGGCGACGAGAGCGACGGGCTCGACGAGGTGTTCCTGCCCGCCGACACCGCCCGCGCCGCGCCGGGCACCGGCACCATCCCCAACGCGATCCGCGACGAGGAACTGGGCGCTGCCGTCGCCGCCATCCGCGCGGCCGGTGCCGACGTGTGGTTCGTGCTCGACAGCTGCCACGCTGGCTCGGGCCTGCGCGCGGGCGGCACGGGTATCGCCGCGCGCTTCGTCGATCCCGCGGCGCTGGGTGTCGACCTGTCGGGCACGCGCGGCGCCGGAGCAGCCGCGCCTGCGCTCGACGGCCCCGGCGGCGCGGACCTGCCGGGCGGCTACATCGCCTTCTACTCCGCGCGGTCCGACGAGGTCGCCCGCGAGGTGGAACTGGTGCCCGACGCCGCGAGCGGCAACGGCTGGTACGGCCTCTTCACGGCCAAGCTCGCCGCCCGCCTCGCCGAGGGCGACGCGATTACCTATCGCCAGCTGTTCCAGGCGGTGATGGACGACATGGCCGGCGCCGACATCCCCGGCGCGGCCCGCCTGCAGACGCCCCTCTGGGAGGGCACGATGATCGACGCGACCGTGCTCGGCGGGCGCAAGACGGCGGGCCTGCGGCAGTTCGCGGTGACGGGCTCCGAGGTGTCGGCCGGCCGGCTGCACGGGCTGACCGAAAACACCATCGTGGCGCTGGTGGCCGATGCAGGGCACCTTGGTCGTGCCCGAGGCCGACACGCGCATCTATGGCGGCCGGCCCGCCGAGCAGGGGGCCTGGCCCGCGCAGGTGAGCCTGCATTCCCGCGAGAGGGTCGGCGCGGACGAGGACAGCCGCGTGCTCTCGCAGTTCTGTGGCGGCACCCTGATCGCGCGGCAATGGGTGCTTACCGCGGCGCATTGCGTGGTGGGTCAGGACGGTGCCGTGCAGCCGGCCGACGACATCCTCGTGCGCAGCGGCCACGTCGCGCTCTGGCAGGGCGATTTCCGCGCGGTGGCGGCGGTCTTCGCCCATCCTGACTATGACCCGGTCCGCCTCGACGCCGATATCGCGCTGTTGAAACTCGCCCAACCCGTCGCCGAAAGCTCCGGGCCGGTCGGGGCGATTTCAGTCATCGGGCAGGGCCAGCCGGTTCCGGAGGGGCCGTCGGTGGTGATCGGCTGGGGGCTGATGGAGGATGACGTGATCCCCGGCGTGCTGATGGAGACCGACATCGACATCGTGCCCAACGAGACCTGCAACCGCGGCATGGCCGAGCAGGCGCGGCGCGATCTGGGTGCGTTGCTGCTCAACGTGGGTGGCGGGGCGCAGATCCCGGTCGACACGCTCGAAGAGGCCTTCGCCATCCTGTCGCCGGCGATCGGCAACTTCCTGACCGACAACATGATCTGCGCCGGCGTCACCTCGGGCGCGCGTTCGTCCTGCAACGGCGACAGCGGCGGGCCGCTGATGATCCGCCGCGAGGACGGAGGCTGGCTGCAGGTCGGCGTGGTGAGCTGGGGGCGCGCGCCGCTCGGCTCGGACCAGCGCTGCGGGCACCCGCAACTCTACGCCGTCTACACGCGGCTTTCCAACTACTTCGACTGGATCGGCGAGACGATCCGGCAGAACTGATCGGGGGAGCGAGAGCATGGCACGACACAATCGCCCGACCCGCCTCGCCCTCTCGGCCGCCGTGGTCGCGCTGGCGGCGGGCGCGGCCGCGGCCCAGGGCTTCGGCGAGGGCAGCTTCGAGGAGGGCAGCTTCGGCGAGACGGCGCCCGAGAGGGGCGCGGGGGCCGGTGGCGGCAGCTGGGCCGAGGGCAGCTTCGAGCCGGGCGGGTCTGCGCCGCCGCCCGCCGACACTGGCGGCGGAGCGCTGCCCCCGCCAGGCGGCACCCAGCCAACCCCTCCCCCCGACGGCGGCGACGCGACCCCGCCACCCCCGCCCCCGCCCCCCGACGGCGGTGGCGGCGCCTGGGACGAGGGCAGCTTCGAGCCCGGCAACGATGGTGGGGGCGGAGGCGGGGGCGGAGGCGGCCTTCCCCCGCCGCAGGACGGTTCGATCCCGCCGCCGCCACCTCCGCCGCCGCCGCCCGAGGTCGTGACGCCTCCGCCCGACGATCCGGCCCCCGGCCCGGGCGGCGTGCGGATCGACCCGCAGATCGCCGTCTTCGAGACGCGCGACTTCGGGGTGCCGCCGCAGCGCCACCTGCGCCCCGGCGAGTTCCACGCGCCGACGCCCACCGCCCTTCCCGGCGGGCGGCTGATCACCACGCAGGACCTCGCCAACCTGATGCAGGGCAACCGCCCCGTCCTGATGATCGACGCGCTGGGCGGGCAATACAGCCTGCCGGGCGCGCTCGGGGCCCCGGCGCTCGCCTCGGCGGGCAGCTTCGAGGACCGGGTGCAGCAGCAGGCGGTGCAGTGGCTCGGCCAGATCACCCGCGGCGACCGCTCGGTGCCGATCGTGCTGTTCTGCAGCGACCCGATGTGCTGGCTGAGCTACAACGCCGCGCTCCGGACGATCGCCGCCGGCTATGGCGACGTCTACTGGTATCGCGGCGGCCTCCGCGCCTGGGAGATGGCGGGCCTGCCGCTCCGCCCAATGGGATTCTGAGCGAAAGGACCACCGACATGCCCCTGCGCAGACACGTCGCGGCCGCCGCCGCTGCCGCCCTTCTGGCGCTTGCCGCGCCAGCCCCCGCTCAGGATCTCGCGCCGCATCTCGGCCCGCTCGCCGGCGTGGTCGAACTGGGCGACGACGGGACATGGGTGGCCGAGGTGCAGGGCGGCTGGTTCACCCTGTCGAACCGGCGCGACCCCGGCGCCGTCACCTATTACTGGATCGGCACGCCCGCGACCGAGGCAGGCACCTACCGCGCCGCGATGAATCTCGTCGTGCAGGGCGGCGACGATGGCCCGGCCCATGCCGGCTTCCTGTTCAACTTCCGCGCGGGCGACCGATATCTCGGCATCGTCATTGGCGGGCAGGGCGAAACCCACGTGATCCTCCGCTCGCCCGAGGGCTTCGACATGCAGCCGGTCGAGGCGCAGACGCCGCCGCGCGGCGACGGCTCGGACATGCTGACGGCGACGGTCGACGGCGCCACGGCGCGCTTCGATCTCAACGGCGAACGCCTGCTCGAGATCGAGGGCGACGGGGCCTTCTCGCCGCGCGTCGGGATCATCGCGGTGGGCACGGGGCTCTTCGGCTTCACCGGTTTCAACATCGCGCCTGCGGGCTAGGCGGGGCCAGTCCGGGGCCAGTCCGGGGCAAGTCCGGGGCCAGCCGGGGGCCAGCCGCGGTGAGCCGAGGGCCAGCCTGCGCCTTACTTTCGCGTCAGGGTGGCGCCATTGCCCATCCGAATCCGGTCTGGCGCGATATCGCCGACGGTCCATCGATCCTCGATCCGGTCGACGTCACCGGTCTCGAGGTTCCGGATCTCGCCGTCGAGAAGGATCGCCGACGCCCCGCTGTCGTCGCTGTCCGCGATGTGCCATGTGCCCCCGAGCGTGGCGGCATGGCGGATCGAGCGGTCGATCATGACCCGCGGCGGGCGGAGCACGGCGCCCTCGGGCGTCGTCTGGACCGGCCCGCCCGGCACCCACGAGATGTCGACATGTTCCGCCACGATCGTCCCGCGGAAGGTGCCCCCGTCCCCGAAGGTGACAGTCAGTCGGCTCATCATGGTCCGACCGGGAACCGCGACGGGCCAGTCGGTCGATGTCCAGGTGCCGGGGACATGGGCGGCGAGGCCGACCGGCGTCTCCGCCGGCAGCGCGCGCACGAAGCCGGTAAGGCGCGGCACCTCGGTCGCCCGCCGCCAGCCCTCGAGCCCGCGGTGCCAGACGAGGGTGCGCGCCGCCTCCGCCCGCGAGCGGATCTTCTCACGCAGGTCGGCCGCGTCGAACGGCCCCAGCGTCTGCCCGCGCCGCAGCTGCGCGCCGGCCGCGGCGGCGGGGGCAAAGTAGGCGGCGATGGCGGCAGTGGCGAGCAGGCAAGACAGTGCGCACGGCCGGAGCATGGCGGCCTTCCTAGTTGCCGACGCGGTAGCTGCGCTGGCCGTTCTGCCAGGTGGACCCACGGCAACATGCGCCGCTGCATCAACGCTGAAGGGCCGCGCCGCTCCCGCCGCGCCAGTTGCGGGTGACGCTCTCGACCGCGAAGACGAGGGCTGCGAGCGTGGCGGGCAGCGCGAAGCCGAGGAAGGCGGCCCTCGGGCCGAGAGCGTCGAGCGCAGGCCCCGCAAGGACCGGGGCCGCCGCGCTGCCCGCCGCAACCACGATCAGCGCGGCGGTGAAGCCTTGCGAGCCTCGGCCGGGGAAGAGCCGCAGCGTCCAGATCGAGAGGGTGGCGCTCACCGTCATCACCGCCGCCCCGTGGAGGCCGGCCGAGGCGATCACCCCCGGCCACGAGCCGGGCCAGAGGCCGATCAGCGCGAGCGACGTGGCGAAGGCGGCGAAGATGCCGGCGAGCAGCGGGCGCAGGCCGAGCCGCGCCTCCAACCGGCCCGTGGCCAGCCCGACGAGACCGAAGAGCCCGTAGCCGAGAAAGATCGCCGCGGGGGCCGAGGCCGAGAGCGGCCCCGGCAGGCCGCCCGCCTGCGCGATCCGGTCGGCGGCGAAGGAAAGGTAGATCGCGTTCGAGGCCCCGAACACGAGCGAGCCCGCGTAGAGCGGCGCGGTCTGCCAGCGCAGGAAGGCGGGCGCATCGTCGCCGCGCGGCGCGGGGCGGTGCCCGCCCGGCACGGCGCGCGCGGCCGCCGCCGCCGCGACGAGGCCCGCCGCCGCGAACAGGCCCCAGGTCGCGCGCCAGGGCAGCGCGCCGAGACCGACGGCCAGCGCGAGCGCGCCCGCCCCCGCCACGCCGAGGGTGGTGCCCGTCGAGATTGCGGAGAGCGTGCCGGGCTGCACGTCCTGCGGCACGACCCGCTCGGCCGCGTCGTTGAAAGGTGTCCAGCAGAGGCCCGCGCTCGCGCCCGCGACCGCCACCCCGGTCGCCAGCAGCGCCGACCCCGGCGCCGCGGCGACCAGCGCAAAGCCCGCGACCGCCGCCGCCGCGCCCGCGAGCACCGGCACGCGCGGCCCGTGGCGCGCGTCGAGCGCCGCCGCCACCGGCAGCGCCATCAGGAAGGCGAGAAAGCCGCCGCTTGCGATCAGGCCCGCGCCCGTGGTCGTCAGGGCGAAGGATTCGCGGAATTCCGGCAGGAACAGCCCGAAGCCCATCCGCGCCGGGCCGAACGAGATGGCCGTGGCCAGAAAGCCTGCCGCCGCGAGGCGCGGCGTGGATCCGGCGGCCGCCTGTTCGAGCGCGCTGTCCCGCACGATGCCTCCTTGCGCCGCGTCCCCGGTGCCGCCGCCGGAGCGCGACAGCCGATGCCAACATGTGGCTGCGGCCAAGGTTCCGGGAGCGAGGGGAGGGACCGCGGCACCGCGACAGCGTGCCCCGGCTCGACAAGGGGCCCGGCCTCAGGCGGCGCGCACGAGGCGCACGAGGCGCTTCTCGATCTCGAGGATCAGCAGCAGCGCCGGCCCCACGGCCACGACCAGCGCGCCCTCGGTCAGGCTCAGCGGACGAGTGCCGAAGAACGCCTCCATGAACGGCGCGTAGGTGAAGACGAGTTGCAGCGCGGTCACCGTGCCCACCGCGATCAGGATCGGCCGCGTGCCCAGCGCCGCACGCAGCGACAGCGACGTGGTGTTCAGGAAGCGCACCGAGAAGAGATAGAAGATCTCCATCACGACCAGCGTGTTGACGGCGATCGTCCGCGCCTCTTCCAGCGTCGCGCCGCGCGCCTCGGCCAGCGTGAACATCCCGAAGATGCCGGCGCAGAACAGGGTGGAGACGAAGATGACCCGCCACAGCACGAAGCGCGACAGGATCGGCTCGTCGGCCGGGCGGGGCGGGCGGCGCATGATGTCGGGCTCGGCCGACTCGAAGGCGAGCGCCATGGCCAGCACCACCGAACTCACCATGTTGACCCACAGGATCTGCACCGGCGTGATCGGCAGCGTGAGGCCCAGCAGCAGCGCCGCGATCAGCGCCAGCGACTCGCCCCCGTTGACCGGCAGCAGGAAGACGATGGCCTTCTTGAGGTTGTCGTAGACGGTTCGCCCCGCCTTGACCGCCGCGGCGATGGTGGCGAAGTTGTCGTCGGCCAGCACGATCTCGGCCGCCTCCTTGGCGGCCTCCGTCCCCGCCCGGCCCATCGCGATGCCGATATCGGCGCGCTTGAGGGCGGGCGCGTCGTTGACTCCGTCGCCCGTCATTGCCACGGCCTCGCCATCGGCCTGCAGCGCCTCGACGAGGCGCAGCTTGTGCTCGGGCGAGGTGCGGGCGAACACGTCCGTCTCCACGACCCGGGCGCGCAGCGCCTCCGTCGAGAGCGTGTCGATCTCGGCCCCCGTCAGCACCGTGTCCGGCTGGGCGAGGCCGAGTTGCCGGCCGATGGCGCGCGCCGTGCCGGCATGGTCGCCGGTGATCATCTTCACGCGGATGCCGGCCGCACGGCACTCGGCGACGGCGGCGACAGCCTCGTCCCGCGGCGGGTCGATCAGGCCGACGAGGCCGAGCAGCGTCAGCCCGCCCTCGACGTCGGCGAACCGCAGGCCGCGCATCTCGGGCGAGGCGCTGCGCGTGGCGATGGCGATGACGCGCTGTCCCTCCCCCGCGATCTCGTGGGCGCGGGCGTGCCACCACTCCGCGTCGAGCGGGCGGGCGCCGTCGTCATCGCAGTGCTGGCTCGTGCACATGTCGAGGAGGCGCTCCGGCGCCCCCTTGACGTGGATCGCCGCACGGCCCGCGTGGTCGTGGTGCAGCGTCGCCATGAAGCGGTGCTGGGCGTCGAAGGGGATCGTGTCGGTCTGCGGGTTGGCGGCGCGCAGGGCGGCGGGGTCGAGCCCTGCCTTGCAGGCGAAGGTGACGAGCGCCCCCTCCATCGGGTCGCCCGTCACGATCCACGCCCCGTCCACCTCCGCCAGTTCGGCATCGTTGCACAGCACTGCGCCGCGCGCGAGCTCGAGCAGGAGCGGGTGATCGGCCGGCGCCACCTCGCGCCCGTCGTGGGCGATGCCGCCGTGGGGCGCGTAGCCCGCGCCGCTGACGGTGAAGGCACGCCGCGCCGTCGCCACCGAAGCGACGGTCATCTCGTTCTTGGTGAGCGTCCCGGTCTTGTCGGAGCAGATGACCGAGACCGATCCGAGCGCCTCGATCGCCGGCAGCCGCCGCACGATGGCCCGTCGCGCGGCCATGCCCTGCACGCCAATGGCGAGCGTTACCGTCAGGATCGCGGGCAGCCCCTCGGGGATGGCGGCGACGGCGAGGCCCACGACGGCCATGAAGATCTCGTCGAAGGGCATCGTGGCGACGAGCGTGCCGAAGCCGAGGATCGCGGCCGCGACGGCGAGGATCGCCAGCGTGATCGTGCGCGCGAAGACCTCCATCTGCCGCAGAAGCGGCGTGGTCGTGGTCTCGACCGAGCCCAACAGTCCGCTGATCCGCCCGATCTCGGTCGCCGCGCCCGTGGCCACCGCCACGCCGCGCCCGCTGCCCGCCGCCACCAGCGCTCCGCTGAAGGCCATCGACTGCCGGTCGCCGAGGGGGGCGTCGGCGGAGACCGGGGCGAGGCCCTTCTCCACCGGTACCGACTCGCCCGTCAGCACCGCTTCCTGGATGCGCAGGCCATTGGCCTGGGTCAGCCGCAGGTCGGCCGGCACCCGGTCGCCCGGCTCGAGCACCACCATGTCGCCCGGCACCAGCGCGTCGGCCGGCACGGTGCGCCGCCGCCCGCCGCGGATCACGCGGGCCTCGGGGGCGAGCATGCCGCGAATGGCGGCGAGCGCGTCCTCTGCCCGCCCCTCCTGCACGTAGCCGATCACGGCGTTCACGAGCACCACGGCGAGGATCACCACGGTATCGACCGGGTGGCCGAGCGCTGCGGTGACCGCCGCGGCGCCGAGGAGCACATAGATGAGCAGGTTCTTGAATTGCCTCAGGAAGCGGGCCAGCGGGCCGGCGCGCGGCGGTTCGGGCAGGCGGTTGGCCCCGTGCTCGGCGAGGCGCCGCGCGGCCTCGTCGTCGCTCAGCCCGGCGGGGCCGGTGGCATGTGCGGCGACCGCCTCCTCCGCCGGGCGGGCGTGCCAGTGGATACCGGCCGCGTCGCGGGTGGGGTCAGGCTCCGGTGGGGCGCTGTCTGATCGTGTCATTCCGAGCCGGAGTAGACCAGAGGCGCATCCGCGACTCCACGGGCAGGCGCTGCGACAGAATGTGCGGGGGCGTCGGGCCGCCGGCCCCTCCCGCGCCCCGCCCGCGCCCCCGGCCGCCCCCCCCGCCCGCGCCCCGGTCGCGCCCCCGGCTGCGCCCCAATCGCGCGGCGAAGCGCCAGGGGCGGGCCCGGAATCGCGGCGCCGAGCGGGCCGGCAATGGCGTGGGAGCCGGTGCCGATACCCGTCTTGTCCGTCTCGACCGGCGCGGTGCCCTCCGCCGCCATGGAACGCGGGCCTGCGACAGCCCGGCGAGGGTCGTCCGCCGTCAGCCCGCGCTGCCGCAGAGGGTGCCGAGCCCGAGAAGGCCCGCGCCGAAGACGGGGTCGGGCCCGGGCTCGCCGAGATCGGTGGCGCGCAGGGCCAGTTCGGGCCCGATGTCGAGCGCGGGGAGGTCGGGGCGCGTCTCGCGCAGGATCGCGGCCGCCGCCGTGACGAAGGGCACCGCGTAGGACGTGCCCGTCTTCCACCGCGCCCCGCTGACCGAGGCCGCCGTCCAGACCGCGACGCCCGGCGCGGCGAGGTCGACATGCTCTCCCCGGATCGCGCGGCGGTAGACGCGGCTGTCGCGGTCGACGGCCGTCACCGCGATCACCTGCGGATAGGCGGCGGGGAAGGCGGGATCGGCCCGCGGCCCGTCGTTGCCCACGGCGGCGACCAGCACGATGTCCTGTTCGCCCTTCAGCCGCGCCACGACTTCCTCGAGCACGGTGTTGGGCGGGCCGGCGAGGCTGAGGTTGATGACGCCCACCCCGCGCTCGGCCAGAAGCCCCAGCGCCTCCACCAGCGTGAAGACGTCGGCCCTCTCGTCGGAGCCGCGACGGTAGAAGGCGTCGACGGCGATCAGCCGGGCCGAGGGCACGAGGCCCGGCGAGCGGGTCGTGGGATCGCCCACCAGCAGCGCCGCGATGGCGGTGCCGTGCAGGGCGCGCGAGGGGGTGAAATCTTCCGGCGAGAGGCGCAGCACCTCGAGGTCGGCGCCTTCGAAGGTGTCGTGCGCGTCGTTGATGCCGGTGTCGATCATGCCGATGGGCACGCCGCCGCCGCAGCCAGAGGCGCGGTCGGCGGGCTCGGGCCAGTCGATCATCCGCCGGGCGGGGCATTCGAGGGCCTCGCAATCCTCTGCGAAGCCCTCGGAGCGGTAATAGTGGTTGAAGTCGGCGTCCTGCCCGGTCGGCAGGGTCCGCACCGCGGCGCGGGCGTCGGCCAGCGTGGTGCCGGCGGGGACGCGCAGGCGCCGCGGCGTGGCGTCGACTCCTGGCACGGCGAGTTCCTCGACCACCTCGTAGCCCTGCGCGGTGAGGGTGGCGAGGTCGGCGGCGCTGAGTGCGAGCGCCACGATCTCGTCGGGCGCCGAGACCGGGGGCGGCGGCGGCGGGGCGGCCGGGGCCTGCGTCTGAGCCTGCGCCGGGGCGGGCGCAGGGGCAGGAGCGGGGGCGGGAGCGAGCGCAGGCGCCGACCGTTCCGGCCGGCCGAACAGGCGCGCGAGCGGGTTGCTTCCGCCCTGTCGCACCCTCGGGCCGCCGTCGTCGTCGTCGTCATCGTCATCGTCGCGTCCGCCGAAGCCTGCCCGGGCGCCACCGTCGTCGTCATCGTCGTCGCTGCGTCCGCCGCCGCCATCGTCGTCGTCATCGTCGGAGCCGCCGCCCCCGCCGTCATCGTCGTCGTCATCGTCGGAGCCGCCGCCCCCGCCGTCATCGTCGTCATCGTCGGCCCAGGCGGCGCCCGGCGCCTCCATCCACGGCAGAAGCGTCGGCGCGGCGGCCAGGAGGCCGGCGAGCAACATCAAGGAGGCGAGGCGCAGGAGCATGGTCTGGTTTCCCGTGGTGTCGGCGTCACTTCAGGGTCTACGGTTGACCCCGACACGTTATTCCGCGGCCCGTCCGCGGGGGAAGGAGCAGGCTGCCCCCCGTGCGCGACCATTTCGACAGAGAGCTCGTGGCGGCACTGCCCGTGCTGCGGCGCTACGCCATTTCGCTGTGCCGGCGGCCCGACATGGCCGACGACCTCGTGCAGATCGCGGTCGAACGTGCGGTGGCGGCGCGCGACCGGTTCGATCCCGACACCCGGCTCGAGCCGTGGCTCTTCCGCATCCTGCGCAACGCCTGGATCGACGCTGGCCGCAGGCAGGCGACGCGCGGCACCGAGATCGACGTGCACGCCGTGCCCGAGGCGGCCGTGCACGACGGGGTGCGCGCGGCCGAGGCGGCGCTGATGCTGCGGCAGACAGAGGCGGCGCTCGCCACGCTGCCCGACGAGCAGCGCGAGGTCATCGTGCTCGTGTGCTTCGAGGAGCTGAGCTATGCCGAGGCGGCCAAGGTGCTGGGGATCCCGAAGGGCACCGTGATGAGCCGACTCGCCCGCGGCCGCGTCGCGCTGGCCGCGAAGCTGGGAATAGAATGAGCGCGCCGCGCGTAGACCTCTCGGGGGAAGGAGCGAGCGGATGACAGCCGAGCAATTCACCGACGAGACCCTGATGGCCTATGCCGACGGGGAGCTTGATGCCGAGACGGCGCGCGCGATCGCGGCGGTGGAGGCGGCTGACGAGGCCGTGGCACGCCGCATCGCGCTCTTCCGCGGCACGCGCGCGGCCCTGGCCGAGGCGCGCGCCGCCCGGCCTGCTGCGGACGTGCCCGAAGCGCTGATGGCGCGCGTGCGCGAGACGCTGGAGCAGGCCGGGGCAGGGGGCGAGGAGCCGGGCAGCGTCGTGCCCTTCGTGCGGCGCGCGCCCGTGCGGCCCTGGGTGCAGGCCGCCATCGCGGCGAGCCTCGCGCTGGCCGTGGGGCTCGGCGCAGGGCTGTCGCTGCGCCCCGGCGCAACCCCCGGCGCGGGCCCAGGCGCGGGCTCGCAACCGGGCGCGACGGGCCTCGCCGCGCTCGAGGCGAGCGGGGTGGCGGGCGCCCTGTCGCACCTTGCCTCGGGGGGCTCCGAGCAGGTGGCCGCGGGCGAGGTGACCATCGTCTCGTCGTTCCGCACGCCCGAAGGCACGCTCTGCCGCGAATTCGAGCTCGCCACGGCGAGCACGGAGGCCGTCGCCGTCGCCTGCGCCGAGGGCGCCGCGTGGAACCTGCGCTTCGCCGTCGCCAGCGGGAGAGCGGAGGATGCGGGCTATGCGCCCGCCGGCGCGCTCGAGGCGCTCGACACCTGGCTCGTGGGCGTCGGCGCCGGCGCGCCCCTGCCCGAGGACGAGGAGCGCGAGGCGCTGGGCCGCCTCGACGACTGAGCGTCCTTCCTCACGACCGATCGACCCGAACGACCCGCCGCGGAGCCATGCGGCCTCGCCCCGCCAAGTACCTTGCCGGACGTGGCGGGATCGAGCCGTCGCGCAGGGCGCGAAGAGAGGCCGGCACGCGCGCCGCCTGGCCCCTCGCAACGAAAAACGGGCCGGTCCGCCCTGTGCGGACCGGCCCGTGCCGGGACGAGGCCGGGAGGCCTCAATCGTCGTCGTCGTCTCCGTCGTCGTCATCGTCGTCCGATCCGCCGCCCGAGCGGCCGCCATCGTCGTCGTCGTCGTCGTCGCGGCCGCCATCGTCGTCATCGTCGTCGCGGCCGCCATCGTCGTCATCGTCGTCGCGACCGCCATCGTCGTCATCGTCGTCGCGGCCGCCGTCGTCGTCATCGTCGTCTCGGCCGCC
>OFET01000550.1_pt1 | contig 21018 bp, 21 predicted proteins | sample 1521211 | NCBI WGS metagenome assembly OFET01 (sample SAMN03766358, study PRJEB24113) | microbial mat metagenome | isolation source: enrichment culture HLUCC-A from microbial mat sample contains cyanobacterium...
TCGCGCCAGCCCTGAGCGGCGAGCAGGACGCTCGTCCGGATGAGAGAGGGGAGGTCATGGACGACGTCCTCCTGCCGCCGCGGGTCCTTGAGTTGCGGACTCATCCACTCGACGATGCCGCTCTGCTCCATGATCTCGCGCAGCACCACGGCCCCGGCGTCTCCGGTCAGCCGCTCGGCGCGGCTCTCGACGCGCAGGGACCTGTTGAAGCCCGTGACGACCGGCTGTAGCGTTTCACCCATGGCGTGCTCCGGGGGCTGCTCTCGGACCTTGTGTAGGAGCTTGATTCTACAGAGCTTTCGCGGGCACGCCAGCCGCCCTCCCCGATTTCGATGAATAATACGGGGTCAATGGAATCGTGGCAGACACATGTGGGCTGTGTTATCATATTTCGAGGCATTCAGCCGCTGGGGGGAAGAGGCGCATCATGTCCTCGCACGGACAGCGGCGCCAAGAACGGACATGACGTCAGAAATCGGCCCCACCTTCCGTCGCTGTCACTCCGGCTCGTCCGCCCTGTCCGGCGTGAGGGCGGAGACACGCGCCGCGCTCGAGGCGATGTGCAGGCCGCGCCGCCTCTGCGCCGGCCAGACGGTCATCCACGAGGGCGAGACCAGCGACTATGTCGGCTGCGTCCTGTCGGGCATCCTGCGGTTGCAGAAGACGCTGGCGGACGGGCGGCAGCACATCGTGGGCCTGCTCGTCGAGGGCGACATGTTCGGGCGGGTCTTCGACGCGGCGAGCGACTTCTCGGTGGAGGCGGCCACCGACGTCGAGTTCTGCGCGTTCCCGCGCGGGCGCTTCGAGACGCTGCTGTCGCACGCGCCCGATCTCGACCGGGCCTTGCTTCTGAACATCCTCAACGAGCTGGACCGCGCCCGCGACTGGATGGTGCTGCTGTCGAACCGCAAGATCTCGAGCCGACTCGCGGGCTTTCTCGTCCTTCTGTGTTCGCGCTTCGCGTCGATTGACCGCCTGTTCGAGCTGCGACCGGACGGACTCGAGATCAGGGTCCCGATCAGCCGCACCGACCTCGCCCACCTGCTGGGCACGCGGACGGAATCGATCTCGCGCGCCTTCCACTGGCTCGAGGACAAGGGCGATATCGAGATCCTGGATCCCGACCGCGTGCTGGTGCGCGACGTCGCGGCGCTGGCGAGCCGCACCGGCGACGACGAGACCGATGAAATCGCCAGCCTCAAGGCGGTGCTGGCCTCGCGTCGGACGAGCGGCTGAGACCGACATGCGCGGCGCGCCGGCCGGGGCCGCCGGCGGCACGGCCAACCCATCCGTTCGCGTGCCCCCGTGTCGACCGCACGATGGCGACCAGAGGGCGGGACCCTGCGACGCACCTGCGCCCCTGCCGACCCGCCGGCGGGGGCGCCGGTCAGCCGCCGGCGATGCGTCGGCGCATGACGTCGATCTCGTCGGCGAGGCGGGCGACGGCCGGGCGCATCTTGTCCAGATCGGCCTGCCGCGCCCGGTCGAGGAAGGTCGCCGCCTCGTCGAGCAGCAGATTGGCCTCGTGCAGCTTGCCGTGGGCCTCGTGCGTCTCTGCCTGCGAGAAGCGCGTGTACGACCGCTGCAGCCACAGCTCGGCGTTGAGCCGCACGACAGAGCGCCGCGCGAAGGAGGCCGCCTCGAACTCGTGGAAGATGCGGTCGAAATTGCCCTCCACGGGAAACCTGGTCTCGTCCATGTCGAGGTCGCGCGCCTCCAGAGTGGGGCAGGCCCGCACGAGGGCTGCATTGCCCTCGGCGAAGTTCGACTGGAAGTGGCGCGCGGCGTCGCGCGAGAGGCTGATCGGCCTCTCGACCGGCAGATCGTCGATGTAGATGTCGTGGTTCCAGTTGCGGTGCCCGTCGTCGTTCCACTTGGTCAGGTCGAGGGCGTGGGCGAGCATCGCGGCGCGATAATCGACCTTCTCGTTCATCCGCGGCTGCGCCCGGAAGGCGTCCTTGTCCACGGCCAGGATCTCGCAGAGGCGTTCGATCACGTCGGGATTGCGATCGAAGGCGAGGAACTCGACGCGCGCGAAATGCGCCGTCCACCGCTCCCACATGGCGTGGTAGTCGAAATAGGGCCAGTTCAGCCGGACGAAGACATCGAGAAGGTCCGGGCGGAGCGCCCCTTCCCGCGCGGCCACCGACAGGCGGCTGACCGCGAGGTCGATCTGCGGGCGGATGAAGGCCACCACGGTCATCTCGTCGAACAGGGGCGCGACGAGGGCCTTCAGGCGCCCGACCTCGTCGGGCGTGAGCAGGCGCGAATGCAGATGTTCGCTCGAGATCACGAAGGTCGAGCAGCCCTGCGCGCGCGCCGCGGCGACGTCCTCCGCGAGCCGGCGCGCGAGCTCGTCGCGGAAGCGGGCCAGCTCCCCGCGGGTGCGCAGGCCCAGTTCCCAGAAGCCGTCGTCGGGCTCGCTCATGTCCTTCGGGAAGACCGCGATGCCGCGATGATCGGGCCGGCCCTGTGCGTCGGCATACCAGATGCCGTGCTCCCTGAGCGCGGCGGCGTTGGCGACGCACCAGTATTGCAGGCTGGTCGATCCTGTCTTTTCCGTGCCGATGTGGAGCAGGAGGCGGAGCCGGCCGCGCCCGCGCCGGCCCAGCCCGATTGCCGCGGCCGTGTCGCCAAGCGCCCGGACAAGGCGCCCGAAGGCTCCGCGCGAAGACGAAAGGGCACCGGGCACGCCCCCACTGTCCCGCCCTGCACCGGCAGCGGCGGGCGGCCCGGCCCCATGCTCGTCTCTGCCGGGCGCCATCACCGACCTCTGCCTTGTCCGACCGCACCGGGATATGCCATCCTTTCGGGGTCGAGCAAGCATGCCACCGCCGCGCGGTCGCCGTATCGCTCCGTCACTGGGCCCGGTCGCCCTCCGATGACCGGCGCACGACCCGGCCTGTCGCGCGGTCAGCCGGATCGGGCTGACGCCGGGGCCGAGGCTCGGGCCGCCCCGACGTCGCACTCACCCACGCCCACGGCACGGGTGGCGCGGGCCGCGCGTCTGGCATTCCCAGCCACCCCTGATCCGACACGCGCCTTGACAGGATCCCGGTAGCGCGACACAGACGCGCCGACTTTGGGAAGGTCGCCCACCTCCGTCCCTGCCAGCAGGAGCGCGCCATGTCGTCCGTCTCGGCCATCATCCCGGCGAGGAACAACGCCGACACGATCGGTGCGACGCTGGCAAGTTGCCTTGCGAGCCCGACCGTGGCCGAGGTGCTGGTGGTGCTGCACGCCTCGCACGACGACACCGCCGCCGCCGTGCGCGCCCATGCCGACCCCCGCGTCAAGTTGATCGAGGACGAAGGCCGCGGCATCTCGCGGGCCATGAACGTCGGCCTCGCGGCCGCGACGGGCGCCCATGTCGCGAAGATCGATGCCGACGACCTCGTGCCCGCGGACCGCTTCGCGCGGCAGGCGGCGTTCCTCGAGGCGCGCAACGACATGATGGCAGTCTCCGGCCGCTTCGAGGCGATCGACGGGGCCGGGGCGCAACTCTCCACCTTCGCCACCGAGCGCGCCGAGGGCGAGGTGACAGACGCCTACCTCGCACAGGAACGCCCGACGCATTTCGGCACCTGGCTGTGCCGCCGCGACGGCTGGGAACGCGTGGGCGGCTTTCGCGAGTGGTTCGTCACCGCCGAGGACTTCGACATGCCGTTCCGACTCGCCATGGTCGGGCGTGTCTGGTTCTTGCCCGAGATGGCCTATTCCTATCGGGTGCGCGAGGGTTCGATCACGCGCACTCAGAACGACACGCTGCGCCGCTTTTACAGCGCGCAGGCGATCCGCTTCGCGCAGCAGCGGCGCGCCACCGGCACCGATGATCTCGAGCGCGGCGCGCCGCCGGCCCTGCCCGAGCCCAAGCCCGGTGACGACGAGGGCGCCGGCCTGCTCGAATGCCAAACGGTGGGCTTTCTGACCGGCCGCGCGTGGCGCGAGTTCGACGCGGGCAAGGTTCGTACCGGCATGCGCACCATGGCGCGCAGCATCAGCTACGCGAAGGGCACGGGCAAGCTGCGGCAGGTGAAGGCGCTCGCCGTCATGGCCGCCAAGGCCGTCATGCCGCGTTGACGGCGGTTCGAGCGGGCGCGTCCGGCCCGGCACCGCCATCCTGGCGCCTCCAGATGCGAATACTCCGGCTTGCTGGCGAGGTGCTGCCCGATCGCCTTGAACACTTGGTCGGCCTTGATGCGGAAGGTCTCATCAGTGAGCCGGAGACCGTCCGACCCGCCCTCGGTACGGGCGAACTCCACCGACTCGAGCCGGTCGGCGGACCCGTCGCTCAGGGTGCGCAGAGGCACCGCGCTCCTGTTGATGCGCACGCCCTTCGAGCTGACGTTTTCCTGCTCTTGGGTCGAGGCCGACATCTGGTCCTGCTTGCAGCGGTAGACGCTGGGGACGTTCGCCGCGCCCAGGAGCTTCGACTGTCCGGCCGCGTCCACCGCCATGCTTGAAGCGGCGATCGCCCCGGTGCGGATCATGCGCTCAGCGCGGAAGGCGGGCAGGACCATCCAAGACAGGAGAGGCCGTCCGATGCCCCATATCCGCCGCATCGCCCCAGCCGCCCTCCGCTTCGCGCTCGCCGGCTGCGGCGGCGTGCCCTTGGTGCCGATCATCTGACGCCCGCAACTACTCCGCCGCCTTGAGCGCGCCGGGGTTGTTGGGGTGGGTCGTCCAGTCGCCGTGCTCGGCGGGCACCACCTGACCGGTGCGCGGGTCGATCGCCCCGGCCGCGAGGCGCTCCATCGTGATGCAGTCCTCCACGGGGCAGACGTCGATGCACAGGTTGCAGGCCACGCATTCGGCGTCGATCACCGTGAACACGCGGTCGGGCGACATGGCGATGGCCTGGTGGCTGGTGTCCTCGCAGGCGGCATAGCAGCGGCCGCACTTGATGCAGCTGTCCTGGTCGATCCGCGCCTTGGTGACGTAGTTGAGGTTGAGGTGCTGCCAGTCGGTGACGTTGGGCACCGCGCGGCCCGAGACGGCCCCGACCGAGGCATAGCCCTTCTCGTCCATCCAGTTGGACAGGCCCGCCGCCATCTCCTGCACCACCTTGAAGCCGTAGGTCATGGCGGCGGTGCAGACCTGCACGTTGCCCGCGCCGAGGGCGAGGAACTCGGCCGCGTCGCGCCACGTCGTCACGCCGCCGATGCCCGAGATCGGCAGGCCCGCCGTCTCGGGATCGCGGGCGATCTCGGCCACCATGTTGAGCGCCATCGGCTTGACCGCCGGGCCGCAATAGCCGCCGTGGGTGCCCTTGCCGTCGATCATGGGCTCCGGGCACATCGCGTCGAGATTGACCGAGGTGATCGAGTTGACCGTGTTGATGAGGCTCACCGCGTCGGCGCCGCCGGCCTTCGCCGCGCGGGCGGGGTAGCGGATGTCGGTGATGTTGGGGGTCAGCTTCACGATCACGGGCATGCGGGTGTTCTGCTTGCACCAGCGCGTGACCATCTCGATGTAGTCGGGCACCTGCCCCACGGCCGAGCCCATGCCGCGCTCGCTCATCCCGTGCGGGCAGCCGAAGTTGAGCTCGACCCCGTCGGCGCCGGTCTCTTCCACCAGCGGCAGGATCGCCTTCCACGCCTCTTCCTCGCACGGCACCATCAGCGAGACGACCATGGCGCGGTCGGGGTAGTCGCGCTTGACGGCCTTGATCTCGCGCAGGTTCACCTCGAGCGGGCGGTCGGTGATCAGCTCGATGTTGTTGATCCCGAGCACCCGCCGGTCGGCCCCGTAGACGACGCCGTAGCGCGGCCCGTTGACGTTGACGATGGGCGGGCCGGCCTCGCCCAGCGTCTTCCACACGACGCCCCCCCAGCCGGCCTCGAAGGCGCGGCGGACGTTGTACTCCTTGTCGGTCGGCGGTGCCGAGGCCAGCCAGAAGGGATTGGGCGACTTGATGCCCACGAACTCTGTCGTCAGATCGGCCATCCGGTGTCTCCCCTCACTCTGCCGCCAACGTCGCCGCGCCCGTCAGGGTCGCGTGGATGTCTTCTGCCGCGTCGCGGCCCTCGGCCACGGCCGTCACCGTCAGGTCGTCGCCGCCCGTGGCGCAGTCTCCGCCGGCCCAGACGCCCGGCCGCGTAGTGCGCCCCGGTCCGGTCACCGCGATCTTGCCGCCCTCGATGTGGATGTCCTCGGGCGCCCCTTCGAGGCGCTGGCCGATGGCCTTGAACACCTGGTCGGCCTTGATCCGGAACGTCTCGCCCGTGGGTTTCAGCCCCTCCGGCCCCTCCTCGGTATAGGCGAACTCGACCGCCTCGAGATGATCGCCGCCGACGATCCGCACGGGAGCGGCTCCGGTCACGATCCGCACGCCCTTGGAGGCGGCGTGATCCTGCTCGTGGGTCGAGGCCGACATCCGGTCCTGCCCGCGGCGGTAGACGATGGTGACGTTCTCGGCGCCCAGGAGCTTCGACTGCACCGCCGCATCGACCGCCGTCATGCCACCGCCGATCACCACCACGTCGCGGCCCACCGCGATGGTCGACAGATCGCCCGCCTGCCGCAGCCCGGCGATGAAGTCGACCGCGTCGCGGACGTGGTGATGTTCCTCGCCTTCCGAGCGGAGCGCGTTCACCCCGGCAAGGCCAAGCCCGAGGAACACCGCGTCGAACTCGGCCTCGAGCGCCTCGAGCGACAGCTCGCGGCCCAGCCGCTGGCCGGTGCGCAGCTCGATCCCGCCTATCTGCAAGAGCCAGTTGACCTCCGCCTCGGCGAAGTCGTCGACCGTCTTGTAGGCGGCGATCCCGTATTCGTTGAGCCCGCCGGCCTTCTCGCGGGCATCCATCAGCACCACGTCGTGGCCCCGCATCGCGAGGCGGTGCGCACAGGCCAGCCCCGCCGGCCCCGCGCCAACCACCGCGATGCGCTTGCCCGTGGACTCGGCACGCTCGTAGGGGTGGATGCCGCGCGCCATCAGCGTGTCGGTGGCGTAGCGCTGCAGCCGGCCGATCTCGACCGGCTTGCCCTCGGCCATCTCGCGCACGCAGGCCTCCTCGCAGAGCACCTCGGTGGGGCAGACGCGGGCACACATGCCGCCAAGGATGTTCTGGTCGAAGATCGTCTTCGCCGCGCCCTCGGGCTGGCCGGTCTGGATCTGACGGATGAAGAGGGGGATGTCGATCGCGGTCGGGCAGGCCGTGATGCAGGGGGCGTCGTGACAGAAGTAGCAGCGATCCGCGGCGACCATCGCCTCGTGCGCGTCGAAGGGCGGCTCCACGTCGGCGAAGTTGCGCGCGTAAGCCTCCTGCGGCAGGCGCGCGGGCGCGATTCCGGGCGTGCGGGGAGAATTCGTCATGCGCTGGCGCTCCGTGGCTGGCTCTCGGGCGGAAACGCTGCCACGGAACCCGATTTTGACCAAATGGAAAATTCTCGGGCCGCGCCGGCGCCTCCGGCCCCTGCCCAACCCGCGGGCAGCGCGCCCGAAAGGCAGGCGGTGCGCGTGCGCGCGCCGCCTTCCCCTCGCCCGGGGCATGGGCTAGAGGGGTCGGCGACGCAGCGAGCAGAGGGGCGGCATGAGCGAGGACAGGCAGGATCGGGACGTGGCCTTCATCCGCGCGCTGGCAGAGCTTCTGCGCGAGAACGACCTGACGGAGCTGCAGGTCAAGCGAGAGGATGCCGAGGAGGGCAGCCTCAACGTCCGGGTCTCGCGCCATGCCCTCGTCGTCCCCCCCGCCCCGCCGCCGGCGACGGGCGCCGCCGCGCCGGCGACCGCAGCGAGGCACCCCGAGGCGGCGGCGCCGGAGGCACAGGTCGAAGACCCCGCGCTTCTGCCCGGCGCCGTCACCTCGCCCATGGTCGGCACCGTCTATCTCGCGCCCGAGCCCGGGGCGGCGGCCTTCGTCTCGGTCGGCGATCAGGTGGCCGAGGGGCAGACGCTGCTGATCGTCGAGGCGATGAAGACGATGAACCAGATCCCCGCCCCGCGTGCGGGCCGCGTCGGTCGCATCCTTGTCGAGAACGGCGCGCCGGTCGAGTTCGGGGCGCCGCTCATGGTCATCGACTGACGATGTTCGAAAAGATCCTCATCGCCAATCGCGGCGAGATCGCGCTCCGCGTCATCCGCGCCTGCCGCGAGATGGGCATCCAGTCGGTCGCCGTGCATTCCACCGCCGATGCCGACGCGATGCATGTGCGCCTCGCGGACGAGGCGGTGTGCATCGGCCCCGCCCCGGCATCGCAGAGCTATCTCTCTGTGCCCGCGATCATCTCGGCCTGCGAGATCACCGGGGCCGAGGCGATCCACCCGGGCTACGGCTTCCTGTCGGAAAACGCGGCCTTCGTGCAGGTGGTCGAGGATCACGGGCTGACCTTCATCGGCCCCACGGCCGCGCACATCCGCATGATGGGCGACAAGATCACCGCGAAGGAGACGATGGAGGCGCTTGGCGTGCCCTGCGTGCCCGGCTCGCAGGGGGGCGTCGCCACTCTTGACGAAGCGCGCGAGGTCGCCGCCGGGATCGGATACCCGGTGCTTGTCAAGGCGACGGCGGGCGGCGGCGGCCGCGGCATGAAGCTCGCCCGCAGCGAGGGCGATCTTGCCCATGCCTGGTCGACCGCGCGGGCCGAGGCCAAGGCCGCCTTCGGCAACGACGAGGTCTACCTCGAGAAGTATCTCGGCAAGCCCCGCCACATCGAGATCCAGGTCTTCGGCGACGGACGCGGCGGGGCAGTGCACCTGGGCGAGCGCGACTGCTCGCTGCAGCGCCGCCACCAGAAGGTGTGGGAAGAGGCGCCGGGCCCGGCCATCGACGAGGCCACGCGCGCCGAGATCGGCCGCACCTGCGCCGAGGCGGTGGCGCGGATCGGCTATCGGGGCGCGGGCACGATCGAGTTCCTCTACGAGGAGGGGCGCTTCTACTTCATCGAGATGAACACGCGCCTGCAGGTCGAGCACCCGGTGACCGAGGCGATCTTCGGCGTCGATCTCGTGCGCGAGCAGATCCGCGTGGCGCAAGGGCAGCCCCTTTCGTTCGCTCAGGACGAGCTTGTGCTCAACGGCCACGCCATCGAGGTGCGGATCAACGCCGAGAAGCTGCCCGCCTTCTCGCCGTCGCCCGGCCGCGTGGGCACCTACCACGCGCCCGGCGGCCTCGGGGTGCGGATGGATTCAGCGCTCTATTCCGGCTACGTCATCCCGCCCTATTACGACAGCCTGATCGGCAAGCTGATCGTGCACGGGCGCGACCGGGCCGAGGCGCTGGCGCGGCTCCGCCGGGCACTGGTCGAACTGGTGGTCGAGGGGGTGGACACGACGGTGCCACTCTTCCACGCTCTGCTCGACGAGCCAGACATCCACGCCGGCGCCTACGACATCCACTGGCTCGAGGGCTGGCTGGAGGACATGGCTGCGGCCTGAACCCTCTGCAGACGGGGCCATGGACGAGCCGCTGACGCCGGAAACCCTGCTGCGCGCCTACGCGATCGGCATCTTCCCGATGGCGGAGGACCGCGCCTCCGACCGCATTTTCTGGGTCGACCCGCGCAGGCGGGGCGTCCTGCCCTTGGACAATTTCCACATTTCCCGCTCTCTGCGGCGAAAGATCAGGCGCCAGGATTACACTATTCGAACCGACAGCGCGTTTTCACAGGTTGTGGCGGGCTGTGCCGACCGCCCCGAGACCTGGATCAACGATCAGATCGCCGAGCTCTATTCCTCACTCCACGCGGCGGGCTTCGCCCATTCGCTGGAGGTCTGGCAGGAGGGGGAGCTCGCGGGCGGCGTCTACGGCGTGACGCTCGGCGCAGCGTTCTTCGGCGAAAGCATGTTCTCGCGCCGCACCGACGCCTCGAAAGTGGCGCTGGCCTACCTGGTCGACCGACTGTCGCTGGGGGGCTTCAGCCTCTTCGACACGCAATTCGTCACCGACCACCTCAAGAGCCTCGGCGCGGTGGAGGTCAGCCGCGGCGACTATCACCGCCGACTGATCGCCGCGCTGGACCGCGCGGCCGATTTCGATGCAGCCGGCTCGCCCCCCTCGCCTCAGGAGCTTTTGCAGCGCAGGACCCAGATGTCGTAGCGCGGGTGATCCATCGCGTGGAGTGCGGGCGACGAGGCGAGCATCCAGCCCGAAAATGCGGGCTCGGTCATCGCCGGGTCGCGGATCTCGAGCCAGGCATAGGCCTCCGAAGCGGGATCGTCGGTGGGGTAGCGGCAATCGCCCAGAACGATGGAGAGGCGCCCGTAACGCCTCGGCTCGCCGCGGGCGAGTTCGAGATCGGTAGTCTGGCCCGATATCTTGTCGAGCGCGCGCACGACAGCCACCGAAGCCGACGACACCCGCTCCTGCGCGGGGGACGGCGTGGGCGCGCAGAGGGCCGCGGCCAGCGCGGCGGAGAAAAGGGACCGCATGCGCATCAGTCTCCCGCGGCGGCCGAGATGATGTCGGCCATCAGCCCGAGCAGATCCCGCGCGCCGCGCGTGTCGAGGATCTCGGCGCCGGGGTCGAGCGCGAAGGGCGAGTCTCCCGGCACGACCTCGACGAAGGTGCCGCCAAGCAGCCCCTGCGAGGCGATCGCGGCCGAACTGTCTTCGGGGATGTCGACGCCCGCGTCGATCGCGAAGGTCATGTTGGCGCGGAAGGTCTCGGTGTCGAGCGCCAGCCCCGTGACAGAGCCGACCCGAATGCCGGCCAGGCGCACTTCGGTACCGGGGGCCACGCCCTCGGCCGAGCCGAAGCTGGCGGAGAGCGGGTAGGTCGGAGCGCCGCCCCACGCCCAGCCGGTGGTCTGCGCGGCGTAGACGAGAAAGCCGCCCGCGACGGCCAGCGTCAGGGCGCCGACGGCGACCTCTGCGGGGCTCTCGGCCATGGCGACTGCTCCCTCACTCCGGCCTCCAGGCCTCGTAATCCGTGCGCTCCACCGGGTCGGGCCGGCGGATCGAGCCCGGAGGCGCGTAGGCCGCAAGCGTGCCGGTCATGTTCTCCCGGTGCGGCTTTTCCCAGGCTCTGTGCTTCATCGGGCGCTCGGTCGGGGGAGCGTCCCAGGTGTGGTGAAGCCAGCCGTGCCAGTCGGGCGTCACGCGGCTCGCCTCGGTCTCGCCATTGTAGATCACCCAGCGCTTCTTGCCGTCGTGAGACTGGTAGAAGATGTTCCCCTGCTCGTCCTCGCCGACCTTCACGCCGTGGCGGGCGGTGAAGATCTGGGTGCCGATGGTCTGGCCGTTCCACCAGGTGACGGCGCGGGTGAGCGTGTCGAGCAATCCCATGGGTGGGCTCCTGCTTGGCGTGTGATCCGCATATGGACGAGGACCGGCGCGAGGTCCAGAGACAGGCCGACGCGGCGGGCCTGCCGCCCGCGTTGCACACATCGTGCGATCCCGTATGGTGACGATATCGTCACCATCCGCGGAGGCCGACATGGACCACTTTCCCGCCGCCGAGCGCCCTGCGCGGCCAGCAAACCCCGACTGGTTCACGGGCTCGGTGTCGATGGTCCCGCTGATCGAGGCGCCGGCCCCCGCCCGGCTGCGCGCCGTATCTGTGACGTTTCAACCCGGCGCGCGCACCAACTGGCACACTCACCCACTGGGCCAGACGATCTACTGCGTCTCCGGCCAGGGCCGCGCGCAGCGGGAGGGCGGCGCGGTCGTCGAGTTCGGCCCCGGCGACGTGATCTTCTTCGCCCCGGGCGAACGCCACTGGCACGGCGCGGCCCCCGACACCGAGATGTGTCACGTCGCGATGCAGGAGGCCGACGAGACCGGACGGCACGTGGACTGGGCCGAGCCGGTCGCCGACGCCGACTACCTCGGAGGGTAGCGGACGCTTCCGGTGCATGGCGTGCCGCAAAAGCCTTGAAAAAGGCTTTTGCAAATCCCTTGAAGAAGGGATTTGCGACGTGCCCGTGGCGCCGTCAGCCCGCGGTGGCGCCGCTCGACTTCTGGTCGGCGTAGATGAGCAGCGGCGCGGCGTCGGTCGTGACGACCTCGTCGTTGACGACCACCTCGTCGACGCCCTCGAGCGAGGGCAGGTCGAACATCGTGTCGAGCAGGATGTTCTCCATGATCGAGCGCAGGCCACGGGCGCCGGTCTTGCGGTCGATCGCCTTGCGGGCGATGGCGCGCAGAGCGTCCTCGGTGAAAGTGAGCTTGACGTCCTCCAGTTCGAACAGGCGCTGGTACTGCTTGACGATCGCGTTCTTCGGCTCCGTCAGGATGGTGACGAGCGCATCCTCGTCGAGGTTCTCGAGCGTGGCGATCACCGGCAGCCGGCCGACGAATTCGGGGATCAGGCCGAACTTGAGCAGGTCCTCGGGCTCGAGCTTGGCGAAGAGCTGGCCCGCGTCCTGGTCCTTCTCGTCCTTCACGTCGGCGCCGAAGCCGATGGCCGATCCCTTGCCGCGCTGCGCGATCACCCGATCGAGGCCGGCGAAGGCGCCGCCGCAGATGAACAGGATGTTCGTCGTGTCGACCTGCAGGAACTCCTGCTGGGGGTGCTTGCGGCCGCCCTGCGGCGGCACCGAGGCCACGGTGCCCTCCATCAGCTTGAGCAGCGCCTGCTGCACGCCCTCGCCCGACACGTCGCGGGTGATCGAGGGGTTGTCGGACTTGCGCGTGATCTTGTCGACCTCGTCGATGTAGACGATGCCGCGCTGCGCCCGCTCGACGTTGTATTCCGACGCCTGGAGCAGCTTGAGGATGATGTTCTCGACATCCTCGCCGACATAGCCCGCCTCGGTCAGCGTGGTGGCGTCGGCCATGGTGAAGGGCACGTCGAGGATGCGCGCCAGCGTCTGCGCGAGGTATGTCTTGCCGCAGCCGGTCGGCCCGATCAGCAGGATGTTCGACTTCTGCAGCTCGATGTCGGAGCTCTTCTCCGAGTGGTTCAGGCGCTTGTAGTGGTTGTGGACGGCCACCGAGAGCACGCGCTTGGCCCGCTTCTGACCGATCACGTAATCGTCGAGAACCTGGCAGATCTCCTTGGGCGTCGGCACACCGTCGGAGGCCTTGAGCCCGGCCGATTTCGTCTCTTCCCGGATGATGTCCATGCAGAGCTCGACGCATTCGTCGCAGATGAACACCGTCGGGCCCGCGATCAGCTTGCGCACCTCGTGCTGGCTCTTTCCGCAGAAGGAGCAGTAGAGGGTGTTCTTGCTGTCGCCGCCTTGAGAATTCGCCATCGTCTCTCGTCCTCCGGGCTGTCGCGGCCCGCTGTTCGCATCGGGCGCCTGGCGCGCCTTCCGTTTCGCGTCGCCGGGCGCGCGAGCGGCACGCCCGGGCGACCGGCCTGCTCGGCTTGTCGAAAAAGCCTAGGGCAGACCCCCGACAGGCACAATGGCGAATCCCCGTGAAATCCGCCGCACCCCCGGGGCGCCCGACGGGCCTCGCCCGCCATGCGCCCCGGGGGCCGCGATCACGTGTCGCCGCCCTCGCCGCCCTCGGGCGCCGCGCGCGACGACACGATCTCGTCGATCAGGCCCCATTCCCTGGCTTCCTCCGGCGACATGAAGTTATCGCGCTCGAGCGCGGCCTCGACCGTCTCGAGCGATTGTCCGGTATGATGAACGTAGATCTCGTTAAGCCGGTCCTTGAGCTTCTGCGTCTCGCGGGCGTGGATCATGATGTCGGTCGCCTGCCCCTGGTAGCCGCCCGACGGCTGGTGGACCATGATCCGGCTGTTGGGCAGCGAAAAGCGCATGCCGGGCGCGCCGGCGGCGAGCAGGAGCGAGCCCATCGAGGCGGCCTGTCCCACCACCAGCGTCGACACCTTGGGCTTGATGTACTGCATCGTGTCGTAGATCGACAGACCGCTCGTCACCACGCCGCCGGGCGAGTTGATGTACATCGAGATTTCCTTCGAGGGGTTCTCGGCCTCGAGGTGCAGAAGCTGCGCCACGACGAGCTGGCTCATCCCGTCATGCACGGGGCCGTTCACGAACACGATCCGCTCCTTCAGCAGACGCGAGAAGATGTCGTAGGCGCGCTCGCCCCGGCTCGTCTGCTCGACGACCATCGGCACGAGGTTCATGTAGGTCTCGGTGGGGTCTTGCATGGGGCTCGCCTCAAGGTCTGGGGCGCAGGGCTGCGCCGTCGCGGGTGGCAGAGTCTTAGTGTTGGGCCAGACCGGCCGCAAGGCGGGGGCGGCCATGCCGCGCGCCGCCCTCGCGAAAATGCTCGACAGCGCCGCCGCCGGCCGAAGATGCCCACCTGTGGCAAGGAGCCGCGTCAAGGGCGACGGGATTGCCTTCGATGCCGTATTTCCACCCTCCGGCGGTCTTGCGGCCTCGCTGTTCGCCACCCCGGCCACCCAGCCGTGCGCGATCTGAGCGACTGCCGACCCGCCGACGTTTTGACCGCGAAACCGTGCGCGATATCTCCCGGCCCGGGCGACGGGAGAACCATGATGCAGACAGAATTCCCGCCCTCGCGCGCCGAGGGCTTGGAGCGATTGCGCGATTTCGTGCCGCACGCCGGCAGGGACTATGCCGTGCGGCGCAACCACGACGAGCCGGGCCATGCCAACGTCTCGCGTCTGTCGCCCTACATCCGTCACCGGATCGTGACCGAGGACGAAGTGTTGCAGGCCGTCCTCGGCCGCTTCGCCCCTGCGACGGCGGAAAAGTTCGTGCAGGAGATGTTCTGGCGCACCTATTTCAAGGGCTGGCTCGAGATGCGCCCCTCGGTCTGGACGGCCTACAGGGCCGGCCTCGCCCGCGCGCAGGACAGGCTGGCCACCGAGGGCGGCCTGCGCAAGGGCTGGGAGCGGGCCTGCGCGGGCGCCACCGGCATCGCGCCGCTCGACCACTGGGCGCGGGAACTGGTCGAGACGGGCTACCTGAACAACCACGCTCGGATGTGGTTCGCCTCGATCTGGACCTTCACGCTCGGCCTGCCGTGGGAGCTGGGCGCCGACTTCTTCCTGCGGCACCTGCTCGACGGCGATCCCGCCTCGAACACGCTCGGCTGGCGCTGGGTGGTGGGGCTGCACACGCCCGGCAAGGTCTATGTCGCGCGGGCGTCGAACATCACGAAACACACCGGCGGGCGCTTCGGCGAGGTGCTCGGGCTTGCGACCGACCCCGCGCCGGCGGAGGGGCCGGCCAATCCGCCGTGCGGCGCGCCCCCCGTGTCCGAGCCGTGGGAGGCGTCGGCGCGCACCGGCCTTGTGCTGACCGAGGACGACCTCTCGCCCGGCTGGCTGCTTGACGACGGGCTCGCCCCGGTGACCACGGCCGTCGCGGCGGGCGTGCCGCACCGCTCGCCGCTGGCGGTGGCACCCCATGTCCACGCGTTCACGCGCGAGGCGGTGGCGGATGCGCGGGCGCGCTACGGCGCGCGGCTGGGGCAGCCGGGCCCGGAGACCGGCCTGGCGCCTGGCGAGACGAGGGCAGCGCAAACCGAGGCGCTGGTCGCCTGGGCGCGCGCGCATCGGCTGGAGCAGGTCGTCGCCCCCTACCCGCCCGTCGGACCCTCTGCCGACGCCTTCGGCGACATCCGCGACGCGCTCCTGGCCGAGGGGGTGCGGGTGGCGACGCCGATCCGGCCCTTCGACCAGCGCGCCTGGCCGCACGCGACGCACGGCTTCTTCCGGTTCAAGGGCAGGATCCCGTCGCTGCTTGGCGCGATCCGGGGCCTGCGGGCGGCGTGAGACGCGTTCGGCCGGCGCCCGGCGGGCGGGCAGCGGCGCGGTGGTGTGCCGCGCTCCCGTGCATCCGCGTTGACCCGACTCGGATTCGAAGCCAGTGTCTCGTCGACGGCTACCGGCCCAGCCCGGGCTGGCCAGTGATCGACCCGGCCGCATGTCGTGCGCGGCGCGCATCCGCCCACCCTTCGTCTCGGACGGGGCAGGCGCGAGATGCGACAGGCAAGAGCCGTCGATGTGAACTGCATCCGGTCCGTAGACCGGACACGCTCGCGCAGGCAGGCCGTTCTGCCCGGCGCGCGCGACCCGCGATGGAGAATGCGATGAGCCTCGCGCTCGTTCTGGACAAGCTGAGGGCGGCCCCGACCGATCCCGACCGCGCCGAGGAACTCGGGCGGATGGCCTTCATCGAGTGGCTGGAGACGCTGCCGCCGCAGGCGAGCTTTCCCGAGGCGGCGGTTCTGGCCTTCGACCGCTCGCGCCGCACCGCGAAGCGTGTGCCCGCGGCGGCCGAGTTCCGCGCCCTGCTGGTCGAGGCGGTGCGCCGGTCGCCCCTGCCCGTCGACCTGACGCTTCCGGCGCCGCAGCGCCGGGGCGGCCGCGGCCGACGGCGCGAGTCCTCCTGAGGCGCAGGGTCAGCCGGCCAGCGCCCGGGCCAGCCGCGGCAGGCGGGCCTTCTTCAACAGTGCGCGCACCTCGGCGGGCGCGGCGTCGAGACGCTCGGCCTCGGCGCGCACGGCCTCCACCGCCTGCGCCACCGCGTCGGGGGCGCGCAGCCACAGCGCCATCACGAAGGCATCCGGATCCCACCGCGCGAGGCCCTCTTCGGCCAGGGTGCCCCTCGGAAAGTCGCGGGCGTTGAGCGTCACGATCCCGTCGGCCGAGACGGCGACGGCGGTGGCGAGCACATGGATGTCGCCCGGATCGGGCAGCCAGAGGCGCCCCTCGGTGCCCTGGGCCGGGGGCGCCTCTGCCTGCGGGAAGGCCGCGCGCGTCGCGGCGATCTCGCCGCGCGCCTGCGCCTCCTCGAGCGGGCCACGGCGGGCCGCGGCGCGCGCCCATTCCTCGAGCAGCCGCGCCGACCAGAGCGGCGCGAAGAGGCCCACCCGCGCGACCGCCAGCAGCACTTCGCGCATGACGGTGGGGTAGAGCACGCAGGCGTCGAGCACTACGCGCGGCCGCTCCGGCAGATCGGGGATCATGAAGCGGGCCATGCCGGCGAGGGGCGGCGGCCAAGGCTCTCCGCTCGCGGGGCAGACCCGGTCGAGCGGGACGCGACACGGGCAGCGCCCACCCCGCACGAGAGCGCATGGAGTGCCCCCCTCCAACGGGGCGCGGCGCTGACAGCGCTCACGGCCGGACTTCGACGCGCGACGGAACTCGTGCGCCCTTTCTTCGGGAGGGGCCGGGCCGGTTGCCGGACGGGCGTCGCGGGCGCGGTTCGCTGCCACGCGGGCGGCGCCCCGGACAGGCGCTGCCCGGCCTGCGGCCGAGCGCTCCGCGTTCGACCCGAATGCCGCGTCGGGCGATGCTCCCGCCAAGGCCGGGAAGCCCGCGAGAGGCCCCCCTCATCCGTCCAGCCGGAAGGTCAGCGCCTTGAGATACGCCGTCTCGCCCAGCTCCGGCAGGCTGGGGTGGTCGGAGCCGGCGAAGCCGGTGTGGATCAGCTGCCCTCGGCGCCCCGCCCGCCCGATCCCCCGCCCGCAGGCGGTGCGGAAGCGGGCGAGGTCGGCCGCGTGAGAGCACGAGCAGAGAACCAGGAAGCCGCCCGGCGCCACCAGCGGCGCGGCGAGGCGGGCGACGCGCTCGTAGGCCCGCAGACCCTGCTCCAGCGCCTGCTTCGACGGCACGAAGGCCGGCGGGTCGCACACCACCAGATCGAAGCGCGCGCCCTCTCCACCCAGCGCCTCGAGCGCGGCGAAGGCGTCCTGCCGGCGGGTCTCGAAGCGCCCCGCCGCCCCCGTCGCCTCGGCGCCCTGACGCGCGAGCGCCAGTGCCGGCTCCGACCCGTCGACGGCGAGCGCATGGCCTGCCCCGGCCGCAAGCGCGGCGAGCGAGAAGCCGCCGACATGGGAAAAGACGTCGAGCACGCGCGCGTCCGCCCTCCCCGCGACGAGCCGGGCGGCGAAGGCGTGGGTGTCGCGCTGGTCGTAGTAGAGGCCGGTCTTCTGCCCGCCGGTCAGGTCGGCCATGTAGGTGGCGCCGTTCATCGCGACCGCGACCGGCGCCTCCGCCGCGCCCTGCAGCACGACTGTCTCCTCCGGCAGGCCCTCGGCGGCGCGCGCCCGACCCTGCCCATTCTTCACGATCGTGCGGGCGCCCGTCACCTCGATCAGCGCCGCCACGATCTCCGGCAGCAGCCGGTCGGCCCAGGCGGCATTGGGCTGGATCACGGCCGCCGCGCCGAAGCGGTCGATCACGAGGCCCGGCAACCCGTCGCCCTCGGCATGGACGAGCCGGTAGAACGGCGCGCGGTAGAGCCGCTCGCGCAGCGCCAGCGCCCGCGCGATCCGCCCGGTGAGCCAAGCCCGGTCGATGACGGCCTCCGGGTCGCGGTCGAGCAGGCGGGCAGGGATGCGCGAGGCGGGGGTGAGAGCGGCGGTGCCGAGGGGTCGCCGCTCGGCATCCTCGAGCCGCGCCATCGTGCCGGGGGCAAGCGCCTTGGTGCGTCGGTCGAGCACCAGTTCGTCGGCATAGACCCAGGGAAAGCCGTGCCGGATGGCACGCGCGTTGGCCTTGGGGCGAAGGCGGACGACGGGACGATCGGCCGCGGCGTCGGAACGGGAGTCGGAGGCAGGGTCCATCCGGCTCCCCTATCGCGGTGGCGGGACCGGCGGAAGGGGCCTCGTTGGAGCGCTCTGCTCGCGGAGGATCGCACCGGGCGGACGCGGCGGGAGGGCGGCGAACGAAGGCCCCGGGCGCCGGAGAGCCGGGCCGGAAGGGCGCCGCGCAAACGGCGCCGCGGATCGTGGATCAGGCCGTGCGGCCGTCAGGCGCGCTCCGGCCGGTCAGCCAGCGGCGCAGCGCGGAAAAGCCCTGGGCCAGCGCCTCGGCGCGCATCTGACGCGCCCGCTGTTCGATGGCGATGTAATCGAACTGTCCGTGTTGGGTGGTCATGTCTGTCTCCTGAGGATCGGTGTCGCTCCTCCCATGCACCCCAGCTATGCCCCTCGCCCGCCCGGCGACAGGCCCATGCCCGAAACTCCGGCTTGCGCCCCGCGCAAGGCTGCGCGCCCTGCTGCGGTTGAACCGTTACCGCTACCAGCGTATTGTCCCCCACATCGCCGCTCCGTGCGCCCCTCCGACGGCCCGTGGCGGCCCGCACGCCCTGACACCTCGCACCCGGAGCGCCCATGCCCCTTCACCCGACGATCGAGAAGGTCACCGAACGGATCGAGCGCCGCAGCCGTGACACCCGCTCCGCCTACGAGACGCGGATGCGGGCCGCGGCCGAGGAGGGGCCGGTGCGCGCCCACCTGTCCTGCGGGAACCAGGCTCACGCCTACGCCGCCAACCTCGCCGACAAGGAGCGCCTCGTCGAGGGCCGCGCGCCAAACCTCGGGATCGTGACCGCCTACAACGACATGCTCTCGGCGCATCAGCCCTTCGAGCGCTTCCCCGACCTGATCCGCGAGGCCGCGCGGCGGGCAGGCGGCACCGCGCAGGTGGCGGGCGGCGTGCCGGCCATGTGCGACGGCGTCACCCAGGGCCAGCCGGGGATGGAGCTGTCGCTCTTCTCGCGCGACGTGATCGCGCTCGCCGCCTCCGTCGCGCTGTCGCACAACTGCTTCGACGCGTCGGTGTATCTGGGCGTCTGCGACAAGATCGTGCCGGGCCTCGTGATCGCCGCGGCCACCTTCGGCCACATCCCGGCGGTGTTCCTGCCGGCGGGGCCGATGCCCTCGGGCCTGCCCAACGACGAGAAGGCGAAGGTGCGCCAGCAATTCGCCGCGGGAGAGGTCGGGCGCGAGGCGCTGATGCAGGCCGAGATGGAGAGCTATCACGGCCCCGGCACCTGCACCTTCTACGGCACGGCCAACACCAACCAGATGCTGATGGAGTTCATGGGGCTGCACCTTCCCGGCGCCTCCTTCGTCAACCCGGGCACGCCGCTCCGCGACGCGCTGACCGAGGCCGCGGTCGCGCGGGCGCTCGAGATCACCGCGCTCGGCAACGACTACCGCCCGGCGGGCACGATCCTTGACGCGCGCGCCTTCGTGAACGGCATGGTGGGACTGATGGCGACGGGCGGCTCGACGAACCTGGTGATCCACCTGCCGGCGATGGCGCGGGCGGCGGGGGTGCTGCTCGACCTCCAGGATTTCGAGGCGATCTCGGAGGTCACGCCGCTGATGGCACGGGTCTATCCCAACGGGCTGGCCGACGTGAACCATTTCCATGCCGCGGGCGGGCTGGCCACCATGATCGGCGAACTGCTCGAGGCGGGCCTGCTCCACCCAGACACCGAAACGGTCGCGGGCCGGGGCCTGCACCGCTACGTGGCCGAGCCGAAGCTGGGCCCCGAAGGCCTGCGCTGGGACGCGGCGGCGCCCGCCTCGCTCAATGACAAGATCCTGCGGCCCGTGGCCGATCCCTTTCAGCCCAAGGGCGGGCTGAAACAGGTGCAGGGCAACCTCGGCCGCGGGGTAATGAAGGTGTCGGCGGTGAAGGAGGACCACCTCTCGATCGAGGCGCCCACCCGCGTCTTCGAGGACCAGCAGGCGGTGAAGGACGCGTTCCGCGCCGGCGCCTTCACCGCGGACACGGTGGTCGTGGTCCGCCACCAGGGGCCGCAGGCCAACGGGATGCCGGAGCTCCACAGCCTCACGCCGGTGCTCGCCGTGCTGCTCGACCGCGGTCTGAAGGTGGCGCTGGTCACCGACGGGCGGATGTCGGGCGCCTCGGGCAAGGTGCCGGCGGCGATCCACGTCTCGCCCGAGGCGGCCGCCGGCGGGCCGCTCGCCCGGCTGCGCGACGGCGATATCGTGCGAGTCGATGCGCGGGCAGGCACGCTCGACGCGCTGGTCGACGGCTTCGAGGCGCGCCCCCCCGTCGAGGCGGACCTGTCGGCCAACGGCCACGGCATCGGACGCGAGTTGTTCGAGACGTTTCGCCGCAATGCGGGCCTCTCCACCACGGGCGCCTGCGCCCTTCTGCCCGGCTGACCTTCCCGGGTCGACCGGCCGGGGCAGCTCCCGCCTCCGCTCGGGGCCTGCCGGCCCCTCCCTCCGTTGGGCCAGGCTCGCGCCCAGGGCGCGAGCCTCCGCGGCGGCCACGGGCGCTCCCCGGTTCGAAAGGCACGGCAAGCGGCGATGGCACGAGCCTCCGGCGGGGATATTTTTTGCAAGAAGAATGAGACGGCTTCGGCCTGATACCGGCGCGCGTAACGCCTGACTCTGCGGGGGCTTTCGAGCCCGTT
>OFET01000559.1_pt1 | contig 20307 bp, 17 predicted proteins | sample 1521211 | NCBI WGS metagenome assembly OFET01 (sample SAMN03766358, study PRJEB24113) | microbial mat metagenome | isolation source: enrichment culture HLUCC-A from microbial mat sample contains cyanobacterium...
GTGCTCACAACATTGCCCGCGAAAGTTTAAAAAACGGTGTTAGTATTCAGTTAACCGCTAAAATCACAGGTCTATCATTAAAAGCTGTAAGGGAAATCAAAGCAAGTCTTTCTTCACCGGCGAAAGCATAAAGCAAGTCCTGAATATGCTGAAGAAACCGTGAGCTCGCCAGGTATCTTGGATGCGTATTTACGACTATCGAGCCCTTTGCCGGGGTCTTTTTTTGGTCATCACCTGCACGCATCGTTTGCATAGCTTTTCTTCCTCATAGCAGTGCTGTTTCCCACTTTCGTTGTGAAATATGTGACAAAAAAGGTAAGAATTCGGGGTTTCGCGACTCTATATAGATAACACCCGGAACGTCCGGGTGGCCAGGTGTTAGCAGTATGGAGTCATGACGGGGTCATCGGATCATATTTTCAGAGAGAACGTATCGACCGTGTTTCCACTGCTGCCAAGTACTTAGATTACCACGTTAATATTTGTTTCCTTTTCAGGAAACAGGTAAATTATTTGCTAGAACTGTGGAACCAAAATTCAATGTCAAATTTCTTGAAGAGGCTGTTGTGTTTCTTGACAGCCTTGACTACAAATCGAGGGAAAAAATACTTTACAACATCTATAAGTCCAGAATTTTCACTGATACGAAGCTATTCAAGAAGCTTACTGGTGAAATTTGGGAATTCAGAACACTTTACGCTAATACCTATTACAGGCTTCTCGCCTTTTGGACAAAACTAGCAAAAGTGATTCTTTTGTTGTTTCAACCCACGGCTTCATAAAGAAAACGGGGATAGTCCTTAAATCAGAAATCGACAAAGCTGAACGTATTCGAAAAGATTACTTTGAACGAATTAATTTTTGAACTATGGATAAAGAGAAGATACACGTCGTAGATCTGGATGATTTAACTGACCGGTACATCGGTAAACCAGGTACTCCTGAACGTGAAAAATTTGAATACGAATTACGGCTTGACTTGCTTGGTGAAGCTATCAGGAGAGCGCGTAAACAAAGGAATCTAACCCAGGAACAGCTTGGAAAGCTGGTAGGCGTACAAAAAGCCCAGATCTCAAAAATTGAAAATTCCCTGACTGACGCACGATTTGAAACCATCATCAAGGTATTCAAAGCGCTGAATGCACGGATTGATTTTCACGTAGAATTACTCGATCAAAGTCTTTCGTTGTAAAATTTGCCCCCCTGGTCGAATCGGGCGTACCGGAGCTCATTGTGTACTCCGTGTTAGCTGATTTCAAGCGAAAAGACGCCGCGGCAATCATACGGCGCATTCTGGTCACCTTGCGGCAAGCGGTCCCGGATGAGCGCGACCTTCAAAAATACTTGACACAGTTAGACCTTTTGTCACATATTAGAAAATACAACAGCATTGTAATTAAAGAGATTGACAATATGGCATTTACCTATGACATAAAACGTGACGCGCGATATCAGCAGGGTATTGAGCAGGGTGCTCACAACATTGCCCGCGAAAGTTTAAAAAACGGTGTTAGTATTCAGTTAACCGCTAAAATCACAGGTCTATCATTAAAAGCTGTAAGGGAAATCAAAGCAAGTCTTTCTTCACCGGCGAAAGCATAAAGCAAGTCCTGAATATGCTGAAGAAACCGTGAGCTCGCCAGGTATCTTGGATGCGTATTTACGACTATCGAGCCCTTTGCCGGGGTCTTTTTTTGGTCATCACCTGCACGCATCGTTTGCATAGCTTTTCTCCTGCATGCCACTGCAGTTTACCGCTTTCACTGTGAAATTTGTGTGTGATTGTTCGTCGCGCTTTGGTAACGCTTCGCCAGCAGGTGCCAGACCATCGCGAGCTAAAAAAATATTTGACACAACTGGAAATTTTATCCAATTTTCGAGTACCAGGCAGAACAGTAATTGAGGAGATAGACAACATGGCATTTACGTATAACATAAAAACCGACGGTCGTTACTCCCGACCGTCACGAACGCGGTATAAATAGCGCATCATGGCTTCGTAGTCCGGACTCATGATTTTCTTGCGGCGGGCCATAACCAGCCGGGCCGTTTCCAGGGCTTTCTCCAGCTCAAATACATCGATTTTTTCGTCGGTGACCCAGCCAAAGGAAGGGATGTATTTCGGCGGGAAGTTGTTGGTGAGAATGCTGCTGCTCACCCCGCAGACGGTGCCGGAGTTGAACATGGAGTTGATGGCCGATTTGCTGTGGTCGGCTATGAACAATCCACAGAATTGAAGCCCTGAGTCCTGTAATTCGCCGGTTTCCCAGTCGTACACGCGGATTTTGGAGTAGTTGTTTTTCAGGTTGGAGTTGTTGGTGTCCGCCCCGAGGTTGACCCATTCGCCGATGACGGAGTTGCCGATGTAGCCGTCGTGGGCTTTGTTGCTGTACGCCTGAAATATCGCGGTACTCACCTCACCGGCGACCTTGCAATGCGGTCCGACCGTGGTTCCTTCGTAGATTTTGGCGCCCATCCGCACGGTGGAGTACTCGCACAGGGCTACGGGACCTTTGATCAGGGCGCCGCTCATGACGTGGCTGCCCCGACCGATGTAAATAGGTCCGTCGCTGGCATCGAAAACGCAGCCGGGATCCAGTCGGACGTCTTCTTCCAGGTAGACCTGGTTGGGGTTGATGGTGTAGAAGTGCTTGAGCGGCCAGTGGTTGAGGGTGCGCGAGGGCCGCATGAGCAGCAGATCGGCCTGGATCTGGTCGGCGTTGTTGTGGAAAAGGTCCCAGGCATGGTCGAGCAGGATGCCATGGTCGGTTTCGGTGAAGTCGATATGGTCGGCGAAGTCGATGGGCTGGATGGGGTATTTGCCTCCTCCCTGCTGCAGGTGCTCCTCGAAGCCGCGCATCCAGTCCTGCTGGCGGCGGTATTCGCGGGCGGTGTCCTCGCCGTTGAGTCGGACGATGACGGGGGTGCCGTTGCAGGTGAGTCCCTGGTTGGGCTGCAGGGCGTGGACAGCCTCGGCGATGCGTTTATGCGGCACGAAGCGGGAGTTGATCCAGATGTGGGCCTCGTCAGTGCGGGGCAGCGGGGAGTTGAATACGCCTTTGAGCCAGGGCCGCAGGGTTCGGGTGGCGTGGTTGATGTCCAGGATGTGTTTCCATTTCTCGCCGATGGTCAGGATGCCCAGCCGCATTTTGTCGAGCGGACGGGTCAGGGCGTTCGGATAGAAGCGCACCACGCGGGCGTCTTCGAAGAAGATAATATTCATAATTCGGTGTTTTCTCTCTGTTTTGGATCTCTCAAACGTTGGTTTGCCGACGCACTGCTGAACACGCCATCTAACCCCAATGCAGCGCCGGTGTTCCCCTCCGGTTTTGCCGTGCGTTAAAGGTCACGGTTTTCGCGGGGAGAATGCATCGGTAGATCTACGTAAAAGCGGTAGGTAGATTGGCGTATTTTGGGCGCATGGGGTGGGATTGGCTCCTGTATTATGGACCGCCGCCCCTACGGCGAGGAAAAAATATTGTACTGAATGAAAATATGTAATACTATAGTCATACTATGAGAACAGAATTGGTTACTACGCTTAAAAGGCAGGCTACAAAAGTCCTTAAAGAAATGCGGGAAAGCCAGGAACCGGTGCTTATCACGGAACCTGGTAAACCAATCGGTATTGAATATTAGTGCGCCTGGAACAGGCTCCTTCCAGGTTACCGACCAGCTTCTCTAAGCGAGGATATACTTCGAAAGGATTCACTCGGAGGATTTCCAGTAACTTCTCAATCCCGGAAAGTCGATAAACAAATTCGGGTAAGCCGTTAACCACAAAAATCTGATGATCGATTCAATACCTGCGCTGGCCATGATGCTTGCACTCAGCTACCTGCTGGGATCGGTACCTTCGGCCGTCTGGGCCGGTCGTGTAACCCGGGGCATCGACATCCGCGAGCATGGCAGCGGGAACGCCGGGGCCACGAATACCTTCCGTATTCTGGGCTGGAAGTCGGGTGTAGTGGTGTCGCTGCTGGACCTCGGAAAGGGCTACGTGGCCGCCGCGTATATCGGCGGTCTGGCCTTGAAATGGTCGGACCTGCCCACCTATACAGGCAGCTGGGAGACGGCCTCCCTGCTGGGAGTTTCGGCCGGGGTGGCAGCAGTGGTGGGACATATGTACCCGGTCTGGGCCGGTTTTCGCGGCGGAAAAGGGGCGCTGACCACGGCGGGCATGCTCTACGGACTGGAACCGGTTTCGATATCCCTCGCAATGGTGGTGTTTTTCGGGGTTTTGGCAACCTCGCGCTATGTATCGCTGGCTTCGATGAGCGCTGCGGTGAGCTATCCCGTTTTTCTGCTGATGCTCCGTCAATATTTCGGGTTTGAGGATATTGACGGAAGCCTGCTGGTGGTGAGCAGCGTGCTGATGGGGTTTATCATTTTGAAACACCGCGAGAATATCCGTCGGCTGCGCGAGGGTACGGAGCGTCGGGCCGACTTTTCCTCACGTTAACGCCGGAAGGAGCGCATTTGGCAGAAAATCGTCCAATCCTGGCAGGACTGCGTTGGCGACAGGCAGTAGTTTGTCACCATGCGAAATCTACGAGTATATCCGTCCACAGGGCTTTCCCTGCTCAGCGGCCTGATGATCGGGTTGTCGGTGAATCATGGGGTCAACCTGGCGTTCCTGCTGCCCGTTTGTATGCTGGGCGTGTTCATCGCGCTGGAACGGTCGGCCGACTGGAAAAGCTGGATGCTGCACGGATGGGTGTTTTCCCTGGCAGCGATGTCGCTGGCCCTGCTGGGATTTGCCTGGGTGGAGCTGGTGGCGGGATCGATCATGATTCTGGTGGGTTCGGTGCTGTTTACCCTGCCGTTTATGGCGCTTTTTGTTGTACGGCGCTGGTTGGGTACCACCGATACCTGGAGCCTGGCCCTGCTGGGACTGATCTGGCCGCCGCATACCTGGTTTATCAAGGAGCATCTGCTTGGCTTTCCGATTACCCTGTTTGATATCAGCTTGTCGAATTACCCGGTGTTTATCCAGTTTATGTCGGTCACCGGGGCTACGGCCGCGGCCAGCTGGGTGATTGTGCTGAATGTGCTGGTGCTGCAGGTGGCGCGGTCGACCGGTTTAGCTGCAGCCTGGCATCAGAAGCGGTCGGTCCGGGTGGCGCTGGTCCTGGTCTGGTTTTCCCTGCCCCTGCTCTACGCGGCCTATGCCTACAGCGTTTTGCCGCGCTCGTTCACGGGATCGGTTACGGCGGCGGTGATTCAGCCCGGCTTCCCGGATCCATTGCTGGATCCCGACAGTGAGGAGTCGCAGCAGGCCATGCTGTTCAGGACGCTGGAGCTGAGTGAGGCGGCCCTGGCTGATACCTTGGCAACGGGTAGCCGGCCCGAACTGCTGGTCTGGCCGGAGGGCGAGCTTCCTTTTTCCATCCGCCATGATCCGGAGGGGCTCACCTTTATCGCCGACCGGGTGCTGCGATGGCAGACCTCGCTGATTACGGGTCTGTCGGATGTTGAGCCCGTGCGCGGCGCGCTCCCTCCCCTGCAGGCGTATCTCGGGCGCGATTATTTGCTGTACAATGCCGTGGCTATGGTTACCCCCCAGCTGGCCTGGCGGGTGCTCATGGAGAACGAGTCGGCCGGGGCGCTGCATGTGTACCGCAAGGTTAATCGCATGCCCTTTACCGAATATGTGCCCGGAAGCGAGCGTTTTCCGCGGCTGTCGGAGCTGGCTATGGAGTATGGCGAGCATCTGCATCTGAGTGCGGGGACGTCCGCTCCGCCGCTGGCTTTTTTCTCGGCGGGCCGCCCGGAGTCCTCCTCCCCTGCAGACGGTCGCGTAATCCGGGTGCTGCCCTACATCTGCTGGGACATCCTGTTTCCGTCCACCCATACGGCCGGGAACCTGCGCCAGGCCCAGCTCATCACCGCCCACACCAGCGGTCGCCTGTTTGGTCGCGACCTGAAAACGTCGCTGCTCGGCATGAAAAACTACACCCGATTGCGCAGCGTGGAAGCCCGGAAATCCATCATCAATAGTGCCAGCACCGGGTACAGCTTTTTCACCAACCCCTTCGGCGAAGTCAACGGTGTCATCGACCCGTTTACCTCCGGCTATTCTGTGGGCGAGGTTCCGTTGAGCCAGACCCTGACCTTATATCACCGATTCCCGCACGCCTTTCCGGGGCTGTGTGTCATTTTTTTGATCCTGCTGGTGGTTCTGCGCCGCTCAGCTGCCATTTTGTAACCCATCACCTCTGATCCCAAACCCATGAAGCACCACATAAACCATCATCCCGGCGCCGAGACTGCGCCGCAACTGCCGTATTTGAGTACCGGCGCTGTGTCCGGGCCACACAAGCCCGTCCATCCCTGCCCCATGAAATCCGGCCCGAGCCGTCCGTACGTTCGCCGTGAAACCCCGTTCCGGTCGTATACTCTGCTGAAACGGACCCTGCTTACCCTCCTGCTGGTCCTGCTGGCCGGAGATCTGCTGGCCTCCTCCATTCTGGTCGGCCGGGCGAATGTGAAAATCCGCACCGACATCGACCGTTCGGACTACGTCATGCCCAACGGCATGCAATTTCAGGAGGTGTACAATCTGCAGGCCTCGTATGCAACCACTCCAGATCTGGCCTTCACCCGTGCGACTACCCTCGGCGGCGATGGCATAACCCAGGTGGGCAAGACGGCCATTGATGCCGACGGCAACCTCTACGTCACGGGCGGATTTACCGGCACGTTGTCCTACGGCGGCGTGACCCTGGAGAGCTCCGCCGGGTACGATTTCTTCCTGGCCAAGCTGAATCCCGAGGGCGAGGTACTCTGGTACCGGGTAGCCCGTGGCAGTGAAACCATCGACGATGCATTCTCCCTGGACGGCGGCCTGGCTCTGGCCATCGATCAGCTGGGTCAGGCCTATGTGGGAGGCGCCTTTGTGAAGCAGCTGACCTTCCTGGACGAAACCGGAGCGCCGCTGACTACCCTGAGTGACGGTCGCGATGACGACCTGATCAACCTCGAACCGTTTGTAGCGAAATACGATCGTGACGGGCAGCTGCTGTGGGCTGAAGGCGGCAACAGTGGAAGTCCGGCCGCCGAAAACAGCCTGCATATCGGTATCAACACCGTCAACTCCATCATCATCGACCGGGAGGGGTATCCCTACGCAGCCGGTGGTTTTGCCGGAACCAACCTGTTCGGCGAGGAAGTGAGCGTGAACGGAGAGTCCGACTTTTTCGTCGTTTCGCTTGACAAAGACGGCAGCTCCCCGTTCTGGGCCGATGTGATCGGAACGCCGGACTGGGATTATGCGAAATCCATTTCTGTAGATTCACTGGGCTACCTGAACATTTTGGGCGTAGTGGGTGAGGGTCGGATGGATCTGACCGACTCGGAGCAGTACTGGGACAATGACACCGGCAGCGATGATACCTTCGTGATCAGTTACGATATCAATGGCGAGTGGTATTTTGTAGGGTTTCTTGGCGCCGGTGATAATATAGTTGGCAACAGCGTGGCCTCTGCCCCGGACGGATCCATCTATGTGTCGGGCTTTTTCGGCGGATTTGCCAGCTTTGACGGCTCTTCGCTGTCCGCCTCCTCCATCGGTGAGCGCGACGGATATCTGGTCAAGTACGATCTGAACGGGGAACTGGAGTGGGTGCAGCAGTTCGGATACGGGCTGGCCACGGCCGATGTGGTGCTGGTGGATCTCAATGAGGATGTGATTGTACTGGGCCGGTATTGGGAGAGCGTCATTTTTGATATCTACAGCGATGAGCCTGTGATTCTGAGCACGGAGTCGGAATCGAATATTTTCATGGCGAAGTTCGATGCGGACGGGAATTTCATCTGGGCCCGGAATGTGGAAGGGTCCGGGGCGGAGAGCCGCGACTTTGTGTATGACGAGGAGACCCGTCCGTTTGGTACCAATCCGCTGGACATTGTGGCCTCATACCGTGAGGGCGTTGAAATCACGCTCACCGGCGACTTCGACGGGAGTCTGCAGCTGGATGACATTGCGTTGTCGGCCAACGGAAACCGGCTGGTGTTCATGGGGGTGATGCCCGCCGGGGAGTCGGTGGATCTGCATGATGAGGGTCTGGGCTTGCCGGGTGCGGTGACCCTGATGCCAAACTATCCGAATCCGTTCAATCCCTTCACTACGCTGGCTTTTGCTTTGCCGGAAGCCGGCGAGGTGCAGCTGGAGGTCTTCTCGATGACCGGTCGGCGTGTGGGAACGCTGGCCAAAGGCCTGTATGCGGCCGGCGAGCACCGGGTATCGTGGGATGCGTCCGGGCTGGCATCGGGCACGTATGTGTACCGACTGCAGGCCAACGGCATTACACAGACACGGAAAATGACGCTGATAAAGTAAATTATTTCAATATTTTGCGGGTTGCGTGGCGGCTTTCGCCGCCACGCGCCGTACGGTGTAACCTGCTCTGCCAACGTGTTGCTGCTTTGATGCTTCCAAACCTGTTTACCATCCCGTGGCTGCGGCTGCCGGCCGGCGGTGCCGTGCTGCGGTCTGTTGGGGGTGTGGGGCTGCGGGCTGCTCTGCTGCTGGTGCTGGCCCTGATGTCGGTGCGGGCTTCGGTGGCAGCTGAACGACCGGTCGCGGCAGCGCAGTCTGCGCAAGACCGGGTTGAAACAGGCCACCTGACAGTCATCCCGGTGCTCTCGGAGCAGCCGATCGCAGCAGCGCAGTCTGCGCAAGACCGGGTTGAAACAGGCCACCTGACAGTCATCCCGATGCTCTCGGAGCAGCCTGTCGCGGCAGCGCAGTCTGCGCAAACAGGCCCGCTGGCAGGCCGCGAGCCGGCAGATCGGGCAGCCGCGACTGAACTGCCAAATCGGCCGGTGGTCACCGACCTGACCGGCATTACCAACCGGTTCGGCAATATGCTCCTGTATATAGCTGATGGGTGGATGGTAACCCCCTCGGCCCCGGACTCCATCGTACATGGTCCGAGTCTGCCGGACGGTGTGGCCGTACACAGCCTTCATGCCGATTCACTGGCAACTGTTCTGGGTCCGGTCCGCTATGGGTGGGCCGAGCTCGTCTTTACGGTAGATCCCCGGACGGCGCAAGACCCCTGGGTCATGCGCGGACGAGGGTACGGGGCTTCCCGGATGTGGCTGAATGGTCGACAGGTATTTCAGCATGGGACGCCCTCGCCCTACCCGGCAATGGAAATTCCGGGACGGTATCACTCCATCCGCACCGGACCGGCACAGCTGGAAGCAGGCGCGAATTACCTGCTCGTTGAGTTTTCCCATCATAAGGTCCCCGAGTGGCTGCATGCGGTACGCACGGATGGTCTGAATTACCATCTTGCGCTGTTGGCTGAACCCGTCAACCAGGCCTCGCTGGAGGATTTCTACCGAAAACGGATATTTTCGATGGGAGCGGTTTCACTGGTGCTGTTCCTCCTCGCCCTGATACATGGCTATCTCTCGGTCAAATCGGTACATCGCTATCATTATTATGCCTTCTGGACCAACCTCCTACTCCTGCTTCATGCCGTTTTGCAGATGGGTGACGCGCTTTTTGGGTGGTCCGGCGCTATGGTGGCGGTGATTCTGCTCAGCCATCCTGTACTGTTTCTGCTGGTAATTTACACCATGATCCACGTCACCGGCTCGTACTACCAGCTGGTCCTGCCTGACCGACTCCTGCGCGGAGTTTTGTACGGAAGTATCGTGCTGGTTGTGTTTGCCAGCCTCTGGTACAGTCCGCTGATCAATTACGTGCTCCCGATTGTGTCGGGCCTGACCCTCGTATATGCCTTCTACCTGCTGCGGATGGCCCTGAAAACATTTCCTGTGTACCGCATAGCCCTGGTATTTTCGGGTTTTGTGATGATGCTTGCGGGTGCTTTTGTGTATGCGGTACTTTACATTCAGCTGTTTCCCCAGAGCCACATGCTCTACTTTCTGGCCATACTGCTGGTTTACGTGGGGGTTCCGGTGAGCTTCACCCTGTCCATCGCCCTGAATTTTGTGGATATTTTTGAGCAGATGGAGCAAAAAGTGCTTGATCGCACCCGCGAGCTGAAAGAAAAAGAAGCCTTTAAAACACGGTTTTTCCTGAACGTATCGCACGAGCTGCGCACGCCGACCACCATTCTGGACGGGTTGCTGCAGAAGGCTGCCCGTGGCAGTGAGCCTAATGCGGGGGTTCATATACCGCCGGAAGATGCCTCCCTGGTGCTTCGTAATGTACAGCGATTATCGGCGCTGGTGCAGCAAATCCTCCAGTTGTCCGGCTCGGACCAGGGCGAGCTGAGCCTGAACCGCAAGCATTACCGCCTCGATGAAATCATCCGCAGTGTGCTGGACATCAATCAGTCGTTCATCGGCTTACGACATCAGCAGGTCGATTTTCGCAGCGGCACTCCGCATACCCTGGTGTTTGCGGACGGGGAAAAAGTGCATACTATTTTATCGAATGTGTTGCTGAACGCCTCCAAGTACGGTCCGGAGCGTAGCCGGATTCATGTTGAAACCCGGATTAATGAGCAGGAGGAACGGGTGGAGGTGGATGTAACCGATGAGGGCGAGGGGGTTGCTGCGGCGGACCGGGAGATAATTTTTGAGCGGTTTCATCGGCTGCAGCGGCCGGATAAGCCCTATGTGGAGGGACTGGGGATTGGTCTGGAGCTGAGCCGGTCGCTGGCGAGGCTGCATGATGGCGATCTGGTGGTGGCGGACAGTCCGGGCGGCGGGGCTTGTTTCCGGTTTACCTTGCCGCTGGATGCCGGTTTGACGGTGCACCGGGTCCGGGAGTGGGGGGAGTCTCCATCGCGGACGGTCGCCGGGGCTGCGGCAACGGTCGGTAGTACGGGCGCCGGGGAGTCTCCATCGACAGCCGTCTCCCTCCGACTCCTTCTGGTGGAGGACAATCCGGACATGAACGCCTATCTCAGCGGTCTTTTAAACGAGGTGGGCACGGTACACACAACCAGGAACGGGGTGGAGGCGCTGGATTTCCTGCGGCGGTCGGCGGTAGATATGGTGGTGACGGATTTAATGATGCCGGAAATGTCGGGCGGGGAGCTCATTGCGCACATGGCCGCCGACCCGGGCTTGTCGACGTTGCCGGTTGTAGTGGTTTCGGCCAAAAGTGATGTCGATGAACGGCTGCATCTGCTTCGGGTGGGCATTGTGGACTACATAACCAAGCCGTTTGATCCGGAGGAGCTTCGGCTCAAGATTGATAATTTGCTGCGTTTTTACCATCGCCGCGCGTCGTACCGGGTGGAGGTGGCCGCCGATGCGGTGCCGGGGGAGGTCTCGTTGTCTGATCGGGTGAAGAATTTCGTTTTGGAGCATATTTCGGATCCGGATTTAACAGCGACGCTGCTCGCGGATGCTTTTGCGATGAGCGAGCGTAACTTTTACCGCAAAATTGAGCGGGATTCGGGTATGACGCCGGCTGCGTTTATCCGCGAGGTTCGCCTGCAGTATGCGGCCCGGCTTGCCGAGGGTGGTGCGGATATACGGATGAATGAACTGGCCACGAGGGTTGGGTACCGGTCGGTGCAGACGTTCCGCCGTAATTATGTGGAGCGCTTTGGTGCGGCGCCGGGTGTTTGAAGGAGATGGTCACGGTGCGAAGTGCAGCGCGTGTTTTACACCATCGCAGATCTACGTAAATCGGGTGGGTAGATTGATGTATTTCGGGATAAACGGCCCGGTGTTGCAATACTTTTTTGCCTTACGCTGAAGCACAGGGGCTGTTAACCGATGAGGATGTTTGGCGCGAGATTTCATGAATGTGTTTACGGACACCCATCAATCGTAGTGCGTCCACATCCGAATAACTTTCACAACGTTTTCCTCTTCAAGAACCTGGTAAACCAATCGGTGTTGAATATTAATGCGCCTGGAATAGGCTCCTTCCAGGTTACCGACCAGCTTCTCAAAGGGAGGATATGCTTCGAAAGGATTCACACGGAGGATTTCCAGTAACTCCTCAATCCTGGGTTTTAGTCCGGATGAAGATGCTTTTTTGGCATCTTTCCTTGCCTGCTTTGTGTAGACGATTTTGTACCTGCTCATGTAGCGATGTTTACCAGTCGAGCTCCTCATCGGTTTCTTCGAGCGGCGTATTCAACCCTTCCACTATAGAGGCTGCCATACCGGGGATCGAAGACAAATAGAGCGTCTCCTGGATTGCCCGCCAATCTTCTTCACTTAGCAGAACGGCATTGGACCGTTTTCCCGAGATATGTACAGGTTCATGGGTTTCAGAGGCTTCGTCAAGCAATCGGTAGATATCTTTTCGGGCTTGTGTTGCGGTAATCGTTTTCATTGTAACATAAAATCTAGTTGAGAGATACCAGTAACGTACGCGATTGCGTACTCATTGTCAATGATCATGGTGAAGCCTTTCGGACAGTGCTGCGTTGTTGCCGGGTGATAGCATCCGTGGTCGCAGCCGGGGTATCTCAGGGCTCTCGCAGCGGTTCGGGGTATACGCCAGACGGGGCAGTCTTGGTACTGCTTTGGTTGTTATTGGTTTGCAGGTCTCGGGGCCGGGAGCATTTGAAACCTCCGTACATCTACGTAAATCGGCTTCGGTAAATTGCCGTAATTTGGGCGCTGGAAGCGGTTTTGGATTTTTATCGGGAACCTAAAGGTGTAATTTTGGTTGGATGTGCTCAATATGAAGATGTACGTCGACCCAAATTTTTCACCCTTTTGAGAGAGTACAAGGAACCCGATTTATGTGTGGAATTGTAGGCTATGTGGGCGGTCGGCCCGCGCGTGATGTGATTACCAAGGGCCTGAAACGGCTGGAGTACCGGGGGTATGACTCGGCCGGATTTGCCGCGGTGAACGGCGATTTGCAGATTTTCAAGACGAAAGGTCGGGTTTCGGCGCTCGAAGCGATGATTCCGGATGCGTTTGCCCGGGGCAAAGGTGCGTTTGCGGGGGTTGGCGGGGCTGCAGGTTCGGGTTCCGCTGCGGGAAGACCGGGTGACCCGGATTTATCGGGATTCGGTTCCGGCTCCGGTAACACCGGGGCAAAATCTGGCAACGCAAGCGTTGATCCAACGACGGACCATGGTGCCGGAAGCAGTGCATCGGTTGTTGGCACGCAGTCCGGCACGAGAGGGTACTCCGGTACGGCACAGTCCGACAGTAGCCAGCCCGGCACCGCAGCCGCCTCACCAGCCCGTGACGCCTCCGGCGAGGGCCGCGAGTTATCCATTTTTGAAGAAGACGAGTTTGCGCACTTGAGAGAGAGACCCGCTGCTGAGGGGCGGGGTTCGCACCCGGACGGGGTCAGCGCCGCGGCACCCGCCAGCGGCAGGTCGGGAGCTGGAAAGGGCGACGTTGCGGGGCCGGTTGAACCGGACCTGGCCAACGTCGACCTGTCGCATATTGACATGCGGGAGCTTCCGGCCGACTTCGTGCCGACGGTTTCGAGTTCGGCGCTGCGTCGCGGGGAGGATGCGGCCGTTGTGGCCCGTGCCCTGGCGCCCGATGCGGCTACGGAGATTCTGGAAGACGCCTCGCGCCGTCCGGCCGGGAACGGGCACCCCCATCCGGCGTACGGGGTGAACATCCTGCATCCGGATTCACATTTTGTGAACAGCTCGGGTACGAGTCCGAACGGAAATGCGGTCTGGGCCGCGCTTGGGCATACCCGCTGGGCCACGCACGGGGAGCCGAACGATGTGAATGCCCACCCGCATTCGGGCAACGACGGGGCGTTTGCCCTGGTGCATAACGGGATTATCGAGAATTATGCGGCCCTGCGTACCGAGCTGGAGCGGAAGGGGCATGTGTTTGCCTCCCAGACGGATACCGAGGTGCTGGCGCACCTGATTGAGGAGATCGATGCGGCGATTGACGAGGATTTTGTGACGGCGGTGCAGCAGGCGCTCAGCCAGGTAGAGGGAACGTATGGCATCGTGATTGTGCACCGCGATATGCCCGGAACGCTGATTGCGGCGCGGAAGGGTTCGCCCCTGCTGCTGGGCGTGGGCGACGGGGAGTTTTTTGTGGCGTCGGATGCCTCGCCGATTATCGAGTACACCCAGCAGGTGGTGTATCTGGATGATGAGGAGATGGCCGTGGTGACGCCGGACGGCTATGAGGTGCGGACTACGCGCAACGTGCCTATCCGCAAGGAGGTGCATCAGCTGGCTATGGATCTGGAGCAGATTGAGAAGGGCGGCTATGAGCATTTCATGCTGAAAGAGATTTTTGAGCAGCCCCGTGCCCTGGCCGACTGTATGCGTGGTAGGTTGCTGGTGGAGGAAGGCAGGGTGCAGCTGGGCGGACTGCAGCCGGTGATGGATAAGCTGCTGGGCGCCCGACGTATTCTGATTGCGGCCTGTGGTACCAGCTGGCATTCGGCCCTGGTGGGCGAGTACCTGATCGAGGCGCTGGCGCGGATTCCGGTTGAGGTGGCTTACGCCTCGGAATTCCGCTACAGCGACCCTATTATTGAGCCGGATGATGTGCTGATTGTGGTCTCGCAGTCGGGCGAGACGGCGGATACGCTTGCCGCGATGCGGGAGGCGAAGTCGAAGGGGGCTACGGTGATTGGCGTGGTGAATGTGGTGGGGTCGACCATTGCCCGGGAGACCGATGCCGGGGTGTATATTCATGCGGGTCCGGAGATCGGGGTGGCCTCTACGAAGGCGTTTACGGCGCAGGTGACGGTGCTGACGATGATTGCCCTGCATCTGGCTCAGCATCGGGGAACGTTGCCGCAGGAGGAGTTTGCGGCTATTGTGCGTGATCTGGCGGCGGTTCCGGAGAAGATTTCCGAAATTCTGGAGCAGAATGAGGCAATTGCCTCGTTATCACGCACGTTTACCTATGCGCCGAATTTCCTGTATCTGGGTCGGAGCTATAATTTTCCGGTGGCCCTGGAGGGCGCGCTTAAGCTCAAGGAAATCAGCTATATCCATGCCGAGGGATATCCGGCGGCGGAGATGAAACACGGTCCGATTGCGCTCATCGATGAGCATATGCCGGTGGTGGTGCTGGCTACGGCCGACCATGTCAATGAGAAGATGACCTCGAATATTGAGGAGGTCCGCGCGCGGAAGGGTCGCATTATTTCGGTGGCGACGCCGGATAATGCGGGGGTGGCGGCGTTGTCGGAGTTTATGATTACGGTCCCCCAGTGTCATGATGCGGTTACGCCGCTGTTGTCGGTGATACCGCTGCAGTTGTTATCGTATCACATCGCCGTGGCGCGAAAATGTAATGTGGATATGCCGCGGAATCTGGCCAAGAGCGTGACCGTGGAGTAGCAGTTGCCGGCTATTGGCACTGGGTATTACGTTGCCGGTCTAGCTGCGGTTAGCCCCTGTGTACTTATCCCGCCTCCGATAATCGTTGCGTTATGTATTCATTGATGCTCTGCCCTGACTTTTTCGCATTGAGATAGACTTTTCTGTGTAAATCGGTGGGTATTCTAAGCATCAGCTTGCCTGAAAAAGGCTTGTCGGGCTCCTCTCCCCGCTCCTCACAGAACGCGAGATAGTCCTCAACGGAATCTTTGAATGCCGCAGTGATTTCATCGACACTTTGTCCCTGAAATGTAACTACATCGTTAAGATCCAGGACTTCGCCATGGAAATAGCCGGCTTCCTGATCGAAAAGAACGTGACCGTGGTATCCTTTATGTTCAAGCATGGTGTTATTCGCTGGGGTTACAGTTAGCATTTTCTAAAAATCTTCTTAACGATACCAGGGCGCCTTTATCCATAACGTTGCCGGGATGTGGCCTGTGGAAAACAGCACGGACACCCTGCAGCGCTACGCTGACCCGTGATTCGCGTCCCTGCGAAATTTCACCGCCCAATGCAAGCAGGAGTGATTCAACGGAGCTCCATTGCACATCAGATCGTATTGGGTTTTCGAAGATTTTCTGTATTGTTTTCTTGTGTTTACTACGCAACGACATAGTATCATTAGTTGATATCATAATATACCCATTTATCCAATACCTTCAAAATGGCCAGCATTTTCACGAAGATCATCAACGGCGAGATCCCAAGCTATAAAATCGCCGAAAACGAGCATTATTACGCGTTTCTGGATATTAATCCGGCCGCGAAAGGCCACACCCTGGTGGTGCCGAAGCTGGAAACCGATTACCTGTTTGACCTGCCGGATGAAGTCCTCGGTGGACTCATGCAGTTTGCCAAACCTATTGCCCGGGCGCTGGATGCGGCGTTTCAGCCGATCCGGACGGGCGTGATTGTGGAGGGACTGGAGGTGCCGCATGCGCATGTGCATCTGATTCCGATGTATGCAGATCGACGGGGGTTCAGTCTGGGCAAGAAGGTGGATTTTACCCCGGAGGAGATGGCGGAGATCGTGGCTGCGGTGCGCTCGGCGCTGGATGCCGGCTAGGGCCCGGGTGCTGATGGCGCTGGATGTGCCATTTTCATAAATTTCTACTTGCGTAAAAACGGGTGGAATTCGTATATTTAAAGTCTTCGCTGTTTGAGATAGTTGGTCTATACATCCGGTATTTCATCGGCAGCTGAAGGGGTAGCTCAGTCGGTAGAGCAGCGGCCTTTTAAGCCGTAGGTCGTGGGTTCGAGCCCCACCCCCTTCACCATAACCAAATACATCAGGCTTTGCACCGGGGACGGTCAAAGCTTTTTTTATGTCCGGGAGCCGGATGATTTCCTGCGTGATTCCACGGTAAATAATTGCTTTTCCAAACAAATAGATTAAATTGCGTTTGGAATCCTGGAGTTTATCATGCGTGTCCGAAATTTACTTAGTCCGGCAACCATCGCCCTGTTGTACACCATCGCAGGCGGGCTATGGATACTATTTTCCGACCAGTGGGTGGCCGGCCTTTCGGACGATCCTGACGTATTGTCCGGCATTCAGACCTACAAGGGATGGTTTTACGTGATTGCAACCTCCCTCCCGCTCTATTTTCTCATCCGGCTGCATCGCAATTTCGTGCTGGAGTCGAACCGGGAGCTGCAGCAGCTCAACGAGAGTCTGGAGGAAAAGGTGGAGGAGCGCACCCGGGAGCTGAAATCGCTCAACGCTGAGCTGGAAGCCTTCAGTTACAGTGTCTCGCACGACCTCAAGGCGCCGCTTCGGGCTATTACCGGGTTTAGTGAGGAGCTCGCGGCCGATAAAACCAACCGTATCAGCCTGCAGTCCTATCAGTATCTGGAGCGAATCCGTGCTGCCGCCGACCGGATGAACGACCTGATCAGCAGTTTGCTGTTTCTGTCGAGGGTTACCCGGGCCGAAATGAAGCCCGAGCGGGTTGATGTGACCCGGCTGTGCCGCTACATTCTGCGAAACTATGAGCAGTCGGCGGTGAGCTTTTCGCTGGAAGAAAATATAGTTGCCTATGCGGATGAACGGTTGCTGCAGGTTGTCTACGAAAACCTGATTTCCAACGCGGTGAAGTTCTCCTCGGGAAGTGACCGCCCCTCCGTTGAAATCGGTACGCGCAAGCAGCACGGTGTGGTACAGTATTTCGTGCGGGATAATGGAATCGGGCTGGACATGAATCGGGCGGAAGTCCTGTTCCGACCTTTTTGTCGGCTGGTGAGTGAGGATGCCTTTCCGGGCCATGGCATCGGGTTGTCGACCGTCTACCGGGTTATCTCGCGGCATGGCGGGGAGATTCGTGTGGAGTCGGAGCCGGGACAGGGGGCAACGTTCTGGTTTACGCTGGGGAAGGTTACGGGGTAGCGTGGTTGCTGCAGCCCGGCAGTTCGCGTGAGAATCGGCGGCATTTGACGATTAAATTGTATAAATCGACCGACGGATAGTATATTGCGGGATGTGTCCTGTAAAGTTGTCTGCCTGCTTATTGAAATCCTGCCTCATCCGATAATATGGTGTAGTGTTCTTGCTGCATTATCTGTACCTAGCCGATTATTCCATGCATAACATTCTGATTGTTGAAGATGAATTTATTATTGCCATGCTTATTGAAAAGCAGGTGCGTAAGCTGGGGTATATGGTGGTAGGTAAAGTGGCTAACGGTGAGGGCGCTATTCAGCGGGTGAAAGACGGCGGCGTTGATCTGGTTTTGATGGATATTAAGATCAATGGTGACCTGGACGGTATACAGACCATGCACGAAATACAGCGGTTCAGTACGGTTCCGGTGATTTACATTACCGGCAACTCGGATCCCGCAACCCGGGAGCGGGCCATGGCTACCAATCCTTCCGGTTATATTATCAAACCGATTGAGACCGAGGCGCTCCGTGTTGAAATCGAGGCAGCCCTGGGGACGTCAACGTAAGAAGCGGATGTTCGTCCTGGCCCGTTTACGCGTGGCCATAGTTTGGAAGGCTGCAGGAATTCGGTGCGTGAGCGCAGGTGGCTCGTCCGACCTGCTTACGCGTGGCCAGAGCTTGGCCGGCAGCAGGAATTCGTTTCGGTGCGTGAGCAGGGACAATTCATGCGTTAAGGCATCTTCCAATCATTAAATAACCGGGGTTCGTTAACTTTTTTCTTGCTTTGGTGTAGAAACCGTGCTTATATTTGATGCTACCAACAAAACGGGCGCATAGCTCAGTTGGTTTAGAGCACCTGCCTTACAAGCAGGGGGTCGGGGGTTCGAGTCCCTCTGCGCCCACCCGTTAAAGCCCTGTAAATCAAGCGTTTACAGGGCTTTTTTTGCGGCCCTTAACGCCTATATAAACGACGTTATTCATGGTTTTTTACCGTGTTTTGCAGGAATGATGCTACATTGGTGTCACGAAAAAAAGAGTGCCCCGGAGGATTGCTCCGGACCCTGGTAATCCAGGCACCTCGATCTGTTAATCGGTATGGGGCCATTTCGGATTCAGTAGAAATGCAGGGTAGTTTTCCCGGGTAACGACGTTGAAATCGCTGTTGGGGTACGTTTGCAGGAATTCTTTAGGTCGCTTCACTTTAGCCGTGACATTCCACTTGAACTCTGTAGCATGCAGCCTGCCTCCCTCCTCCTCGATGTAATCAATTTCCTTACGGTCGTATGTACGCCAGAAATAGGAATTAGGGAACAACCGATTATTATGCAGCAGTTTAATCCGCTCCGTAACACAAAAGTTTTCCCAAAGTGCTCCAACATCATCGCGTTGTGATGGTGGATTGAAATTGTTGATCAGACTGTTTCGGATACCGTTATCCAAAAAATAGACTTTAAATGATTTCGAAATTTCTTTGCGAAGATTTCGGCTGAACGACCCAAGCCGGATGATTACAAAGCTTTTTTCCAGCAGATCGATGTAGGATCGGACTGTGTGATGATTTTCTCCCAGCAATCGGGCCAGCTCACCGTAGGATACTTCGTTACCAACCTGTAATGCCAATGCCTGCAACAAGTTAAACAAAAGATCTGATCGTTTTATCTGGTTGTATTGCAGCACATCTTTGTACAGATAGTTGGTAGCGATATCGCGCAGTTCCTCATAGGCCATTTCGTCCGACCTTCCATAAACCTCAGGGTACATACCAAAACGAAGTATGTTATCCAACCTGGCTCCCCATTCAACGGGATGGGTTTGTTGTGAAATTTCCGCCAGTGAAAACGGGTACAACGTAAAGGTTCTGGAACGACCGGTAAGTGGCTCGCTTACAGTCTGAGCCATATCAAATGACGATGATCCTGTGGCAATGATTTGCAGGTCTGGCCGGGTATCGGTCAGTACTTTCAGCGTAAGACCTACATCCGGAATACTTTGGGCTTCATCAAGTACTATGAGTTTGTAATTGCCCAGAAAGTCGTTCAGCATGGCCGTATTCGTTGTCTGCAATGCGGTCCGATACTGCTGAATTTCACAGTTAATATACCTGGCAGCGTCCCCATGTTTCTCCATGATGGCCTTTGACAAGGTAGTCTTACCCGTCCTTCTGGCGCCGTAAAGAACGATAACTTTTCCTTGAAACAGGTACCTGGTTATAGTCTGATGGATGGTTCGTTGAATCATACTTATTATAATTTGCTTTACATTAACAAAATTAATAATTATGGAAGTCAACTTCCACCATTTCGTATAATTTTGGAAGTTAACTTCCAAAATTCAAACAAAAACGGCATAAAAAAGGCCGGTCTCCGCAGTGGAGGTCCGGCCTTTTCGGGTTTGGAATCCTGTATGGATCGGCTACACCCACTCCCCGGACCGGTTTTGATCCGGACCGGGGCGCGGAACATGGCCTTATTTAATGAGCATCATCGTACGACTCAATGAACCGGTCTCGGTAGTTAACCGGTACACGTACATCCCGCTGGAGAGTCCGGCGGCGTTGAACGTAACTGCATGCGCGCCCGGCGCCATCCGGCCGCTGGCCAGGGTGGCTACGCGTTGTCCCATTACCGTGTAAACT